>Ga0105055_10003466_pt1 | contig 23811 bp, 22 predicted proteins | sample BON03_FD_78090 | JGI IMG/M metagenome (GOLD analysis project Ga0105055, IMG submission 78090) | Freshwater microbial communities from Lake Bonney liftoff mats and glacier meltwater in Antarctica - BON-03 | ecosystem: Environmental > Aquatic > Freshwater > Ice > Glacier meltwater | place: Lake...
ACGGCCAGTATATGCAGGCCGCGTACGATCTCGAAGGTCACGCCGCTCTCCGATCACACGATCGGGGACAGGCCTTCCAAGCCGCGTGGCAGCCGGGTCCATAGGGGGCCGTGCCGTTTCGCGACAGAGCCTCAACCACCGCCTCGGCCAAGGCCATAATGAATGGCTGCGCTACCCCGACGGCCGGACTCCGGAGATAGGGGGTGACGCCAAACTCGTGGGCCAGTTCGGCGTATTCTATATCCAGCTCGACCAGGGTCTCGATATGTTCCGAGACGAAGGCGACGGGCGTTACCACAACCCCGACGCCATCGCGCCCGGCCTCTGCGAGAGCCTCCGGCGTCGAAGGGCCAAGCCATTTCATCGGCCCGACCCGGCTTTGATAGCAAATCGCCCAGTCGCCTTTCGACAGGCCCGCGTGGGCAGCGATGGCGGCGCAGGTCGACTCGATCTGTTCCTGGTAAGGATCCCCCTTCTTCTTGACCAGACTTTCGGGAATGCCGTGGGCGGAGAACAGGACACGGACTGGCCGATCCCCGGCCTCGGCTAATTTTGTCCGCACCCCGTCAGCCTGTGCCTTGATCCAGCCCGGTGCCTCCGGGTAGCAGCAGACGGTCCGACTGACGCCCGAACCCGCATAGACTTCGGCCCACCGTTTGAGCGAGGATTCCGTCGTGGTCGTCGAGAACTGCGGGTAGAGGGGCAGAAGAACGATCTCGTCCGGCGCGAAGGCCGCAACATCAACAGTGGCTTCTTCTGTCAAAGGCCCCCAGTACCTCATGGCGATAAACGCCCGGACCTCATCTCCCGGCAGACGGCCGTTCAGGGCCTGGACCATGGCCTCCGCCTGACTACGGCTACCTGGCAACAGTGGCGAACCGCCGCCCATCAGGGCGTAATTGGCCTGGGCACTCTTTTCGCGGCGGCTCGAGATCAAACGGGCCAGAAGCGTCCGAAAGGGATTGGGCAGGCCGATGATGGCCTTGTCGTTGAACAGGTTGAACAGGAAGGGTTTGACCGAGGCCTGATCGTCCGGCCCACCCAGATTGAACAGCACCACCGCGACCCGGCGACCACCCGCTGTATTTGCGCCCGCTGCTTGGGTCATTGAGCGCCGATCCGCTTCAGAACCTGTTCAACATGGGCAACCGGCACGTCCGGCAGGATGCCGTGGCCGAGATAGAAGATCCACGGCCCCTGTCCCCAAGCTTCAAGCAACTGATCGACACGGCGATCCAGCATGGGCCCGCCGGCCCGCAGCAACAGGGGGTCGAGCGCCCCCTGGATTGGCTTGATGGCCTGAACTCTCTGGCCGACCGCCAGCGGACAGGCTGTGTCGAGCGCCACAGCCTGAACTTCCACCTCCGTGGCGTAACGTTCGGCCAAGGCAGCCGAACCGCGGGGGAAGCCGATCAAAGGCACGGTGACCCCCAGCTCCCGAACCCGCTGCACCAGCCTCTGATGCGGGCGTAGTACCAGGCTTTCGAACAGATCGTCGGGTAAACCCTCGGCCCAGCTCTCGAAAATCTTCAGTACCTGAGCCCCGGCGTCAGCCTGCATCTTCAGATAATAGGCCGTGGCTTCGACCAGAACGTCCAGCAGAGCCTCGACCTTTTCCGGCTCGGTATAGGCATAGGTGCGGGCCTGTGCGCGTTCACCCTTGCCGATAGTCCGGGCAGCCCCGTCCAGCATATAGGTCGCTACCGTCCAAGGTGCGCCGGCAAACCCGATCAAGGCGCGTTCCGGCTCGAGTCGTGACCGCACCAGCGTCAGGGTCTGGCCGACCTGTTTCAGGGCTTCTCCGGCACCAGTGGTCAGATCCCGCATGGCCTCAACAGGCGGCAAGACTCCCAGCCGTGGCCCTTCACCGGCCTCGAACCAGACCTTCTGACCCAGGGCCTGGGGGATCAGCAGGATATCCGCAAAAACGATGGCTGCATCGAAGCCAAAGCGGCGCATCGGCTGAAGTGTCGCCTCAGCCGCCTTCTCGGGATCGAGGCAAAAAGCGATGAAGTCAGGTGTCGTCGCCCGCAGGGCGCGGTACTCCGGTAGATAGCGCCCGGCCTGACGCATGAACCATACAGGGGGCCGGGACGTGGATTCTCCAGCGAGAACCTTGAGCAACAGGGGGGTGTCGGGGGAAATGGTCATTTGACCCCGGTCCTACCGGGCACCCCGGTTCTGCTCAAGCCCGAGCCGTGTCGCACCCTTCCAATCCTTCTCAAGAAAAGAGTCTTGAGGTTCGGAAGTAGAAAGCAGGGCCGGGGACGACGGGGACAACCCGACCGGTTGACCCGGATAGGGACGAGTTTTCCGCAAACGGTCACACATGGTGGGCCGGTTCACACCGGGCTGGTGAAAACGGGGATAAACCTTAACGAGGTCTTAACAGCAGGCTTTAACGACCGTCGAAAGGCTAGTCCGGCTGGGTGCCGTTTACCGCTCGTTAAGGATTTCCACAGAGCGATCCCTGCCAGCATCCGGCCTTGGGATGAAAGACGCCATGGTGCGGTACCCCATCCACCTCTGTCCCCGCTCGCGGCCTGCCTCCGGCACCGCTATAGGAAAAGACGCACCTTTCGACCCCGACGGCGCCCCGCCCCGTCAACAGGAGTCTCGTAATGATGGACAGCTGCTGATGACCCCTGGAACGTCAGGAGCCGGCCGCGCCACAGGACCCTCTCGCTTGGCGACCTATTTCCATGTCCATCTAGTGTCGGACTCCACCGGCGAGACTTTGAACGCCATGGCAAAGGCGGTGGTGGCACGGTTCGACGGGGTTATTCCGATCGAACATATCTACGCCCTCGTCCGGTCAGGCAAACAGATGGAACGGGTGCTGGAGGAGGTTGCGGCCTCGCCAGGCGTGGTGCTGCATACCCTTGTGGACCGGGAGTTGCGCGAACAACTGGAAGGGGGTTGCCGCAAACTGGACATGCCACAGATCGCGGCACTGGATCCGCTGGTAGGTGCCCTGTCGCGCTATCTGGGTGCCGCCCTTTCGACCCGGGTCGGAGCCCAGCACGCTTTGGACACAGACTATTTCAACCGCATTGCTGCCCTCGACTATGCCATGGCCCATGACGACGGCCAGGGAACCAGCGTCCAGCTCGAGGGTGCGGACGTCGTCCTGTGCGGGGTCAGCCGCACCTCCAAGACCCCGACCTGCATCTATCTGGCCCACCGGGGCATCCGCGCCGCCAATGTGCCGCTGGTACTTGGCCAGGAGGATGGAGAACGTCTGGTCGGGCTGAAGAACCCCTTGGTGGTTGGTCTGACGGTGTCACCGGATCGGCTGGTGCAAATCCGAAAGAACCGGCTGGACGGGCTGAATGCCAGCCACGCCAGCGCCTATATCGACCATGAGTCTGTGCGCGAGGAAACGGTCAAGGCCCGCAGGGCCTTTGAACGCCGTGGCTGGCCGGTCATTGATGTCACGCGCCGCTCGGTCGAGGAAACGGCCGCCGCCATCATCAACCTGTTGAACGAACGCCGCACCCGTCGGCTGGCGGCCAGCTGGTGAGCGCGCCATCCGAGCGGTTGATTCTGGCGTCAAAGAGTTCGGCGCGGCAAGCCATGCTGGCGGACGCCGGTGTGGCTTTTTCGGTTCAGGTCGCCGACGTGGACGAGGACGCCGTCAAGGCGACCCATGATCCGGCAGACGCAGAGAGCTTGGCGGTGGAACTGGCGCGGGTCAAGGCGCTGGCTGTATCGCGCCGCGACGCTGACGCCTGGGTTCTGGGAGCCGACCAGACCCTGGCCTTCGATGGCAGCCTGGTCTCCAAGGCGGGAACACTCGAGGCGGCCCGGGCCGGACTGATGGCCATGCACGGCCGTATCCACCACCTGCATTCCGGCGCGGCCTTGGCCCGCAACGGTCAGATTGTCTGGTCTGGCGTGGATACGGCGACGATGCGGGTGCGCGATTTTTCGGAAGCGTTTCTCGATAATTATCTGGCGACCGAGGGCGAAGGCCTGTTGGCCTGCGTCGGCTCGTACCGACTCGAGGGTATGGGCGCGCAGTTGTTCGAAGCAGTGGAGGGTGACTATTTCACCGTCCTGGGCCTGCCCTTGTGGTCTGTCCTGGCCGAGTTGCGACGTGTCGGGGTGTTGAAGTCATGACGATCCTGGCGGGGGTGGCGGGACGGCCGATCACCCATTCACTCAGCCCGTTGATCCACACCGCCTGGATAGCAGCAGCCGGACTGGATGCAGACTATAGCGCCTTCGAACCAGCCGATGAGACAGAGTTCGCCACCCTGGTTGCCAACGCGCGGGCCGGGGCGCTGCGCGGGCTGAACGTCACGGCCCCGTTCAAGGAACAGGCCCTGGTCTTGGCCGATCAAGCCAGCGCCAAGGCGCGGGCTTGTGGCTCGGCCAATCTCCTGTTGTTTGAAGACGGTCGGATTCTGGCGGACAGTACCGATGGAACCGGCCTGCTGACAGCGCTGGCTGAACAGGCGCCGAAGCTCGAGCTTAACGGTCGGCAAGTCGTCGTCCTCGGTGCAGGCGGTGCTGCGCGGGCAGCAGTCGCGGCGCTGGTGGTTGCCGGTGCCGATGTCGGGGTTCTAAACCGGACGCGCGCCCGGGCCGAGACGCTCGCCAAGGATCTCGGGGCCAGAGTGGTCGATGCGATGGCGCTGAACGAAGCGGCGCTGGTGGTCAGCGCACTGAGCGTCCCCCCCGATGTCGACATGTCTCGGCTGCGGGACGAGACTGTTCTGATGGATATGACCTACCGGCCATTAATCACATCCTTTCTTTCACAGGGCCGCGCTCGTGGGCTGACGACCGTGGACGGTCTGGCCATGCTGATCGGCCAGGCGCGACCATCGTTCCGTGCCCTGTTCGGCTCGGAGCCGCCGGATATGGATGTGCGCTCACATGCGTTGGCGGTCATGGGAGAGCGGTCATGATCGTTCTCGGCCTGACCGGCTCCATCGGTATGGGCAAGTCAACGACGGCAGCGATGTTCGCCGACGCCGGTGCCCTTATCTGGAATGCCGACGAAGCCGTTCACCGTCTTTACGCAAAGGGCGGGGCTGCGGTCCAGCCGATCGGCAAGGCCTTTCCCTGCGTCGTCGTGAACGGGGCTGTCGACCGACCCCGGCTGGCGGAGGCCTTGGGTCGCGATGGCGAAGCCTTCCGACAACTGGAGGCCATCGTCCACCCTTTGGTCGCGAAGGGGCGGCTCGACGAAATGGTGACGGCCGGGGCGCGGGGCATCCGACTGGCAGTTCTCGACATCCCCCTGTTGTTCGAGACTTGCGGAGATGCGGCCGTGGACGCCGTGGTGGTGGTGACCGCCCCGACCGAAGTTCAGGCGGCGCGGGTCCTGGCTCGCCCCGGAATAACTCCAGAGCGGTTCGAGGCCATTCTGGCGCGCCAGATTCCCGACACCGAAAAGCGCCGCCGGGCCGATTTCGTCATCGACACCGGTGCCGGACTGGAAGCGGCGCGGGCGCGGGTGGAGGAAATCGTGGGGATGGTTCTGGCGGATGGGTGGATGCCACCCCGGCGCGGTCTTCCGAAAGCGGACGAACCGCTCCATTAAACCATCCATGTCCCGCGAAATTGTTCTCGACACTGAAACCACCGGCTTCGATCCCCGCACGGGCGACCGGATGATAGAGGTCGGCTGTATCGAGATCGAGGACCTCCTGCCGACAGGCCGGACCTTCCACCGACTCGTCAATCCCGAGCGGTCGATCCCCGCCGACGCTATTCGGGTGCACGGCATCACCGATGAAAAGGTCAGGGAGGCACCGAAATTTGCCGAGATCGTCATCGACCTCTGCGACTTCATCGGCGACGCCCCGATCATCGCCCACAACGCCCAGTTCGACCGCAATTTCATCGATCACGAGTTTGGTCGCTGCGGCCGGGCGCTGTTTCCGGAAGATCGCTGGATCGATACGCTGAAACTGGCCCAGACCCGCTTCCCGGGCATGGCCAATTCGCTGGATGCCCTGTGCAAGCGGTTCAAGGTTTCCCTGGTCGAGCGCACCCTGCATGGGGCCTTGATCGACGCCCGGCTGCTGGCCGAGGTCTATCTGGATCTCAAGGGCGGCAAGGAACGCCGGCTGGACCTGTCCGCCTCGCGCACCGTGATAGCGGCGGCGTCGGGCACGACCGAACAGGGCTACGGCCCGCGGCCCCGTCCCTTGCCCCCGCGTGGAACCGCAGCGGAGCAGGCGGCGCACGACGCCTTTCTGCAGGCCAATCTGAAGGACCGCTCGTTTTGGCAAGCCTATAGGCTGAAGGCGGGCTGAGCCGGGTTTCTGCCCGGTTTTTACGCCTTGAACTCAGGCCTGGCCGGACTCGGTGGGGCCGCGTGCGATAGACTGCTGGCGCGCGACATAGATGCCGGCGAAATCGATCGGATCGAGCATGAAGGGCGGATAGAAGCCGCCGTCCGACGTTGCGCGGGCGATGATCTCACGGGCGAACGGGAACAGATAGCGCGGGCATTCGATCAACAGCAGCGGCTCGATGTCCGGTTCCGGCACGCCCTGCAAAGCGAACAGGCCGCCGTAATGCAGTTCGACATTGAAAACCGTCATCGCGTCCGTGGTGGCCTTGATGGTCAGGCGCAGCTCGACCTCGAACAGGCCATCCGGTCGGCCCTGGGCGTTCATCTCGACGCCCATATCGATGGCCGGCTTGCCATCCACGCGCAGGCTGTCCGGGGCTTTCGGATTCTCGAACGACAGATCCTTGACGTACTGGGCCACGATGCGGAAGCCCGGACCGCTCGGGCCTTGCTGGGCTGCGGCGTCGGGCGCAGCATTGGGGGTGCCGATGGGGGGCGTGGCGTCTGTCATCGGGCGAGTCTGTCTGCAAGAGGGTTCGGCACCTGACTGAGGCACCCGGAAGGCGCCGTGACTAGCACGAGGTGCCGGGTGCGGCAACGATGCTCGCCCGGAGGCCATTCGGCCTCAAATAGCCCGGAGGGCGATAGGCCACACCGGGCCGAGGGGGCGGTAGCGGTTGCGCGTCCCTATATCAGCCCCTAATCGTCTACCGTCGCGTCCGGTCCCCCCACCGCCCGCCAGCCAAGGATCGCCAGTGCCACAGGATCAAATCCTGATCGTCGTCTTCGCCGTGATCGCGGCGGTCGTCCTGTTCCAGCTCTATAATGTGCTGGGCAAGAAGGTCGGTCGCCAGCCGGAAGAAGACGCCCGTTCCAAACCCGCCGCCGCCCCGACCGCCGCTTCCCCGGATCAGGCCGCCGGTCGTCCCAATGTGCTGGACGCCGTCACCCTGGCCTCGATCGCCGGCCTCAAGGCGCGTGACCCGGCCTTTGACCCGCTTCGGTTCCTGGAAGGGGCCCGTCAGGCGCACGAGACCATCGTCCGCGCCTATGCCGCCGGTGATCGCGAGACGCTGAAGCCGCTGTTGACCCCGACGGTCATGGCCTCGTTCGAGGCCGGGATCGCCGCACGCGAGACCCGGGGCGAGACCGAGGTCGCCGAATTTCTTCACCCCGCCCGGGCCGATCTGGAACTGGCGTCGGCCGAAGAGAACCGCGCCACGGCCAAGGTCCGTTTCCTGGCCGAATTGCGTAACCGGGTTCAGCCCGCCGATCCGGCGGCTGCGGAACAGGTCGAGGAGCGTCGGGTCGCCGAACTCTGGACCTTTGAGCGCACCCTCGGTGCCAGCGATCCCAACTGGGTGCTGGCCCGAACCGAACCCGCCGCCGCATGAGCAGCGGCGGCGAACGCCGCCGGTCGAGCCTTCGGGCCGCGGCTGTTTGCCTGACGCTGGCCCTGGCGCTGACGGCCTGTGCCACTGCGCCGGTAGAGGTCTCGCCACCGCCTTCGCTGCCCACGGTCCTGCTGCCGCCGCCGTCCGATCCTGCCCCGGTCGGGACCAGCCCCTCGACCTTGGCCGGCTGGAATAACGAGGACCATCTGGCCGCCTTCGAGGCCTGGGCCGTCGGCTGCACCGTCGCCCGCGACGCCGCGTCCCGGACCCAGTGTGATCGGGCCATGCAGATCAAACAGGTCTCATGGCCGGTGACGCCTGCGGCGGCCCGCGCCTTCTTCGAGACCGGCTTCACCGTTGTGGCGGCCACGACGGCGGATGGCGGGCCAGGCCTGCTGACCGCCTATTTCGCCCCGGAGTATGCGGCCCGCCGCGCCCCCGACGCCGAGTTCGACATGCCCGTTCGGCCCCGCCCGGCGGGATGGGCGCGCGGTCAGGTCCTACCCGTGCGGGCCGTGATCGAGGCCACGCCGCCGACCGACGCGCTCGCCTGGATGCGGGCCGAGGATCTGTTCTTTATGCAGATCCAGGGCTCGGGCTATCTGACCCTGGAGGACGGAACACGGGTCCGAGCCGCCTATGCCGCCGACAATGGACAACCCTTTACCGGTATTGCCCGGCCGATGGCGGAACAAGGGCTGTTGCCCCGCAATGGAACCTCGGGCGAGGCCATCCGCGCCTGGCTGGCGGCGCACCGCGGGGCCGAGGCGCGGGCGGTGATGGCGTTGAACCCCCGCTATATCTTCTTCGCGGTCAGCCCGGACGATGGGGGTCATCCGAACGGGGCGGCGGGGATTCCGCTGACCGCTCGCCGCTCCATCGCCATCGATCCGGCCCACTGGCGCTATGGCGATCTGGTCTGGATTTTCGCTGACGGCGGCAATCTGCGCGGTGCCCGGGCCAGCTATCAGGGGCTGGTCGTGGCGCTGGACACCGGCTCGGCCATCCGTGGCCCGGTGCGCGCCGACTTCTACATGGGCCGCGGTGCCGAAGCCGGCGACGAGGCCGGGACGGTGCGCCATCCGCTCAGGATGTGGCGGCTGGTTCCGCGGGAGTGAAACAGGTTCGCCGGGCCGCGTCGTCGCGTTCATAGCGGTTCACGCAGGCTTCGAACTGTCGCATGCGCTCGGCACCTTGGGCATCCCGACTGCGGGCCAGCGCAGCGCCGTCGCTACGGGTCCAGAGTTCCGCGGATAAGCTGTTCGAGAACACCGGAGACACTGTAGCGCCCCCACCTACCTGTCGCCGCAAGGCCACATAACCGACGCCCAGCGCCGGAATTACAGCCCACACCGGGCCCCTCTCGTCCCAAAGCGCGAGTACGGGCTGGTCCACCTGTGGAATCCGATTGGCATTGGAGGGCGTCGGGAGTTGCTCGCCGCGAGCATGCCGGCGGCCACATTGCAGCGTGTTCAGTTGTTTGGAAAAGACCTCCTGGCTCCAAGCTACGGGTTCCGTCTCGTCGAGCCGGGACCAAACACCTAGGATGTCTGTAGTTTCTTCTACCGGAGCGAGGGCGCGGAAGGGTACGGCCCCGATTTCAGGGCTTAGCTCGATCCACCCACATGCCGACCCGGTTCTGTCGGCCTGGATCGAGATCAGGCGGGCAGTCGGCAGGTCAGAAACTGTGGCGATCGCCGCGCGACCCGCTGCGTCTTCAAAAGCCAGACGAACCCTCTCTTCCTCCCGATCCTCTAACCATCGATAGGCAGGCAGGCCGATCGCGAGCGCGGCCACAGTGACCCAGAGGACCTGATTGCCGAGCCGGGACCGGTTCACCGCCGTCGCAGCCCGCCCAGCAGGCCCCGCAGCAGTTCTCGCGTGATCATGCTCCCCGCCGTGCGCAGGACTGATTTGGTCGCCGCCTCGATGGGGGTCTCGCGGGTCGAGCGCCGGGCCGGGGCGCGGGCGCGGGTGGTTTCGCGCGCCTGGCGAGCTTGTTCCTTCTCCCGGGCGAGGGCGGCCCTGTCAGCCTCCATTGCCGCCACGGTGTCGGCCTTGACGCGGGCCTCGGCCAGTTTGGCGTCGGCCGTGGCCTGGTCGGCCTCGCTCCGGCGCGCAGTGAGGATTTCCACGGCGGATTCGCGGTCGACCATGGCCTCATACAGGCCGCGCACCGGGCTGGCGGCCATGACGGAGGCGCGTTCGGCGTCGGTGGCGGGGCCGAGGCGGCTGTCGGGCGGACGGATCAGGGTGCGGGCCACGATATTGGGAGCCCCCTTGGCGTCGAGGATCGAGACCAGGGCCTCACCGATGCTCAGGCCCTGGATGGCCTCGGCGGTGTCGAAGGCCGGATTGACGCGGAAACTCTCTGAGGCCGCCTTCAACCCGCGCTGTTCGGCCGGGGTATAGGCGCGCAGGGCATGCTGGATGCGGTTGCCCAGCTGGCCCAGCACGCTGTCGGGAATGTCGGCCGGGTTCTGGGTGACGAAATAGACCCCGACGCCCTTGGAGCGGATCAGCCGCACCACCTGTTCGACCTTTTCCCTGAGCGCGTCCGGTGCATCGCCGAACAACAGGTGGGCCTCGTCGAAGAAGAAGACCAGGCGCGGCTTTTCGGGATCACCGACTTCAGGCAGCTGTTCGAACAGTTCTGAGAGTAGCCACAGCAGGAAGGCGGCGTAGAGGCGCGGGCTGTTCATAAGCCTGGTCGCGTCGAGCACATTGACCTGGCCGCGACCGTCGAGCCCCGTGCGCATCATGTCTTCCAGACGCAGGGCCGGCTCACCGAAGAAGGCCTTGCCGCCCTGCTGTTCCAGCTGCAGCAGGGCGCGCTGGATCGAGGCGATCGAGGCAGGGGCGACGTTGCCGACCTCGCGACCGATCCGCTCGGCGTTCTCGCCGACGTGGATCAGCAGGGCACGTAGGTCGTCGAGGTCGAGCAGCAGTAGGCCTTCGGTGTCGGCCACGTGGAAGAGAACCGACAGAACGCCTTCCTGCACATCGTTGAGGTTGAGCATCCGCGCCAGCAGCAGGGGCCCGATCTCGCTGACAGTGGTGCGGATCGGGTGCCCTTTCAGACCGTAGAGGTCCCAGAACACTACCGGCGCGGCGCGGGGCGTCAGGGTCAGCCCCATGCCGGCGGCGCGGGCCAGCAGTTTTTCATTCGGCGAACCGGGCACGCAGAGGCCCGAGAGATCACCCTTCACATCGGCGCAGAAGACCGGGACGCCGGCGTCGGAAAAGCCCTGGGCCATGATCTGCAGGGTCACCGTCTTGCCGGTGCCGGTCGCCCCGGCGACCACCCCATGCCGGTTGGCGCGGTGGAGCAGCAAATACTCCGGCGTGTTGGACCCGTTGTCAGAGGATTGGCCGAGGAACAGGCCGGGGGTCGCGTCAGGCACTGGTGGGGCTCCGTGGGGTTGGTCTACCCTGTCGCGGACCGCAGGCTTCGGCAAGACAACGATTGACCTACGGGCTATTTGCCTGACCATGACGGCTATGAAGCTGCCCGTCGTCGTCCCCAATCCAACCGTCTCGCGCAATGCGCTGGTCACCCTCGCCATCGTTGCCTCGGGGGCCGCAGTCTATTGGCTGGCGGACATCCTGGCACCGCTGGCGATGGCCATCTTTCTTCTGATCATGATCGACGGGGTGAAACGCGCCATCGAGGACCATACACCCATCTCGCGCCGTTGGGCCGGGCTCGCGGCCCTGCTGGTGGTCATCGCGGCCTTTGCGGGATCAATCTGGATCATCTTCGACGGCGCTGCGAGCTTCTTTACCGACGCCTCGGGGGTCTCGACGCGCATCGGCCCGCGCATTGACCAGATCCTCGATGACGGCGCACGCATGTTCAATGTCACCACGCCACCGACCGCAGCCTCCCTGATCGCCCAGATCGACGTGAAGGGCTATCTCGGCACCCTGGCCGTCCAGGCCCAAAATGTGTTGAGCGGGGCGTTTTTCGTTCTGATTTACCTCGGCTTTCTGCTGGCCTCCCAGGGGGGGTTCCGGCGCAAGATGGTCAATATGTTCCCGGACGGGAAAATGCGCAGCGAAGCCCTGGGTGTGTTCCATCGTGTCCGGGGCGGGGTTGAAGGCTATATCTGGGTCCAGACTGTGACCGGGGCCATGATCTGCGCCGCGGCCTGGCTGCTGATGCGGGCTGTGGGACTCCAGAACGCCGAGTTCTGGACCTTCGTCATCTTCATCGTCGGCTTTATTCCGGTTCTGGGTGGGGCCGTGGCCGGCCTGGCGCCGCCGCTGTTCGCCCTGGTGCAGTTCGAGAGCTATTGGCCGGCGGTCATCCTGCTGATCGGCCTGCAGACCATCTTGTTCATCAGCGGCAATATGATCCAGCCGCGCATGCAGGGCGACAACCAGAACATCGATCCGGTGGTGGTGCTTCTGTCCCTGGCCTTCTGGGGCAAGCTTTGGGGCGTGGTGGGCATGTTCCTGTCGACGCCGCTGGCGGTCATGGCCATGGCGATTCTCGCCGAGTTCCGGGGGTCGCGCTGGATGGCTATCCTGCTGTCCGGTGACGGCGAGCCCTATGCTCACGAAAAAGAGACCGGGGCTCCGCGGCCGAAGAGAAGGCGCGTCAACCCGCCGCAGTCCAGAAGCGGCTGACGGGCTCCGGGTGCCCTTGATTGGCCACAACAGCCGCCTATCTCAATCCTGTCGCCGCAGCCCCCTCCCCTCCCCCCAAGGGCCGCGGCGAAATCGGTCGGTTCCACCCCCCCCTCCCGGGTGCCGATCTGAAGCAGGCCGCCGAACGCAAGTTCGGCGGCCTTGTCGTTTCGGGGAGGTTGCGCTGGCCCTGCGTGGATGACTCACAAACTTTTGGGTGTTCCAGAGACGGGCTGGCTGACTTAGTCAGGCACCGTTCACTCGGACGCTTGCCCCGTCGGCGAAGCGGCCTAGTCTGGCACCCGATCCGGCGACCTGTTTGAGGGGTCGCGTCCACAAGAGACCTGCCCATGTCCGGCGAAACGGCCCCCGCGTGCACCCAGGCAATCACGCTGGAGGCGCTGGAGGCAAGCTTTTCAGCCGCGATCGGGCACGCGCCCGACGCCGATGCCCGGTCCTACCTGCACCAGGCTTGGGACGACTACGCTGCCGACGAGACACCCGAACTGAACGGAGCTGATCTGGGCGCGCTTCTGGCCTCTGTCTGGCTTTCAGCGGGGCAGCGCAAGGCCGATGAGGCGCGCATCACGATCGGACCCCTGACCGGAGCCGCCGGACACCCTGCCGGCTATGACAGCATCTGCATCGCCCAGGACGACCGGCCGTTTCTGGTCGACAGCGTCATGGGTGAACTGGCCGAGGCGGGCGTCACCGTTCGCTCGATGTATCACCCGGTCGTGGAGATCGCGGGTCGGCGGGTTTCGCTGATCGTGGTCGTCATCGATCCCCTGCCGCAAGAGCGTCGCGATGCTCTGGGCGAAGGCCTGGCCCAGACCATGGCTGATGTGCGCGACGCCGTGATCGACCATGCTGCGATGAACGCCCTGATGGCGCGCTCGATCGCCCATCTTGAAGCTTCGCCGCGCGGTGTCGACGCAGAAATTCTGGCTGAAAACCTGGCCTTCCTGCAGTGGCTTCAGGCCGATCATTTCGTCTTTCTGGGCGCGCGCGACTACGACTATCCGCGCAGCGAGGACGGGGGCTATGAGGCCGAGGCCCCCCTGTCACTGTCGGGTGTCGGGCTGGGCGTGCTGGCCGACCCGGAACGCACCGTCCTGCGCCGCGCCAATGAGCCGGCGGTGCTGACCCGGTCGATGAAAAAGCAGCTTAACCTGTCCGAGCCGGTGACTGTGGCCAAGGCCAATGTCCGCTCGCGCGTCCACCGTCGCGCCTATATGGACTATATCGGGGTCAAGCGTTTCGGGCCCGACGGTCGTCCCTCGGGCGAGACCCGGTTCGTCGGCCTGTTCACCGTTGAGGCCTATGACCGGGCCGCGTCCCATGTGCCGCTGGTCCGCCGCAAGGTTGCCAACGCCCTGCTCCGTGCCGGCAAGGCGGCGGGCAGCCACAGCGAGAAGCGGCTCAGGAACATCCTCGAAAACTATCCCCGCGACGAGCTCTTCCAGATTACCGAAAGCGAACTGCTGGAAATCGCACTGGGTATCCTGCATCTGCATGACCGGCCGCGAATCAAGACCTTCACCCGTCACGATCCGTTCGACCGTTTCGTCTCGGTGCTGGCCTTCATCCCGCGCGAGCGGTTCGACGCCTCGGTTCGTGAACGGATCGGCCGGGTTCTGGCCAGTGCCTGGGGCGGTCGGGTCTCGGCCTGGTATCCGCAGCTTTCGGACCAGCCGCTGGTCCGGATCCACTATATCATCGGCGTCACCCCGGGAGACCACCTCTGTCCCGAGCCGACAGCGCTCGACGCCGCCGTCGCCGAGGCCGGGCGCAGCTGGGTTGATCGTTTCGAGACCGCCCTGCGAGAAGCCAATGTCGACGACGTTGCTGTCGGCCCGCTCAGCGCCCGATGGGCAGAGGCCTTCGGCGCAGGCTACCGCGACAGGTACAATGCTGCCGAGGCGGTGCGCGACCTCCAGTCAACAGACGGCCTCAACGCGTCCGGCCTTAATGACGGCGGTTCGGCCGTGACCGTTCGCGCCTTCCGGACAGACCGTGAGGGGCCGCTCAATTTCCGCTTCAAACTCTATCGCCGTGGCGCCGCTGTGCCGCTGTCGGATGTCCTGCCGATCCTCGCCGACATGGGGCTGCGCACGTTGGAGGAATCGGGCCACGCCCTGCGTCCGGCCGGCGAGGCCGAGATTCATATCCATGACTTCCTCGTCGAGGACCCGCGCGGAAGCGATCTCGATTTCGCCGATGTGAAAGGCCCGTTCGAGGCGGCGTTCTCGGCGGTCTGGGCCGGGCTGACCGAGAGCGACGGCTTCAATCGCCTGGTGCTTGAGCTCGGTGTCCATTGGCGCGAGGCGGCGCTGGTGCGGACCTTGGCCCGGTACCGGCAACAGACCGGCCTGGATCCGAGTCAGGCGCTGCAGGAAGAGGCGTTGCGAGACTATCCCGCCGTCGCCCACGGCCTGCTGGCCCTGTTCGCCGCCAAATTCGACCCGTCCGTCGATCTTGACACCGACGCGCGCACTGCCGACCAGGCCCGCCGCGTCGAACAGATCAACGCCCTGCTGCAGGACGTGAAGAGCCTGGACCATGACCGGGCGCTGCGGCGTATGGTGCTGCTGGTCGAGGCAATAAAACGCACCAACTACTATCAGACCGACGCCGATGGGGTGCCCAAGTCGTATATCTCGATCAAGATCGCTTCGCGCGAACTGGCCGACCTGCCTCTGCCCAGGCCGTTCCGTGAGATATTTGTCCTGGCCCCGCATGTCGAGGGCGTACACTTGCGCTTCGGCCCGGTGGCGCGTGGCGGTCTGCGCTGGTCGGATCGACGCGACGATTTCCGCACCGAGGTACTGGGTCTGGTCAAGGCCCAGCAGGTCAAGAACGCCGTCATCGTGCCGGTCGGCTCCAAAGGTGGTTTCTTCCCCAAATATCTGGCCGGTATCGTCCGCGCTGGCGGAGACCGCGACGCCCAGCAGGCTGAGGCCATCCGCGCCTACAAGACCTTCCTGTCTGGTCTGCTGGACCTCACCGACAACCTGGCCGCAGACGGTTCGGTGGTGCACCCGGCTGATGTGGTGATGTGGGAAGGTGACGACCCCTATCTGGTCGTGGCCGCCGACAAGGGGACGGCGACCTTCTCGGACATCGCCAACGGCGTCTCGGCCGACTATGGCTTCTGGCTGGACGACGCCTTCGCCTCCGGCGGGTCGGTCGGCTACGATCACAAGGTCATGGGCATTACCGCCCGCGGGGCCTGGGAGGCGGTCAAACGTCACTTCCGGGAGATGGGCAAGGACATACAGACCGAGCCCTTCACCGTCGTCGGCGTTGGCGACATGTCGGGCGACGTGTTCGGCAATGGCATGTTGCTGTCAAAGGTGACCCAGCTGGTCGCCGCCTTCGATCACCGCGACATCTTTATTGACCCGAACCCTGACCCGGCCAGCAGCTGGGTCGAGCGTGACCGCCTGTTCGAACTGCCACGCTCGTCCTGGCAGGACTACGACATGTCGAAGATTTCAAAGGGTGGCGGCGTCTTTCCGCGCTCGACAAAATCGATCAAACTGAGCCCGGAGATCAAGGCAGTCCTGGGCATTGAGGACGATGTGCTGGACCCGGCCGCGCTGATGAAGGCGATCCTCAGGGCTCCGGCGGAACTGCTCTATTTCGGCGGTATCGGCACCTATGTGAAGGCTGCCAACGAGACGGACACCCAGGTCGGCGACAAGGCCAATGACGCGATTCGTATCGACGGCGTCGAGGTCCGGGCCAAGGTCATCGGCGAAGGGGCCAATCTGGGACTGACCCAGGCGGGACGTATCGGCTACGCTCTGAATGGCGGTCGTATCAACACCGACGCCATCGACAATTCGGCCGGGGTCGACAGCTCCGACCATGAGGTCAACATCAAGATCCTGACCGGGGCGGCCATCGCCTCCGGCGCGCTCAAAACGGCAGATCGCAACGCCCTGCTGGCTTCGATGACCGATGAGGTCGGCCTCAAGGTTCTGGCGCACAACTATGACCAGACTCTCGCGGTCTCGCTTCAGCAGGCCGACGGGGCCGAGGCACTCGACACCCAGCAGCGATTCATGCTGTGGCTGGGGGCCAAGGGCCGGCTGGACCGCAAGGTTGAAGGCCTGCCTGACGATCTGAAACTCGCCGAACGCAAACTGGCCGGACAGGCCCTGACGCGGCCGGAACTGGCCGTCCTGACGGCCTATTCCAAACTGGAGCTGTTTGACGAAATCGTCGCTTCTTCGGCTCCGGACGACGCTTTCTTCAAACAGACGCTGGTGCGCTATTTCCCGGCCCCGCTGGCGAAATACGAAGCCGACATGCAGCGCCACCGCCTGCGCCGCGAGATCATCTCGACCGTCCTGTCGAACGAGATCATCAACATGTGCGGCCCGACCTTCCCGGAGCGGCTGCGCGGCGCGGCGCGGTGCGATACAGCCGCCATGGTTATCGCCTTCGAGAGCGCGCGTCAGGTGTTCCGTCTCGACGAGGCCTGGGACCAGGTCTCGGCGCTGGACCTGAAGATCTCTGCTGAGGCCCAGACGGTGCTCTATCAGGAGATTGCCACCGTCCTGCGCCGCCAGACCTTCTGGCTGTCGCGGCGGGCGATGCGACCGGACAGTACGGTCGACGATCTGGTCGCGGCCTATCGTCCTGCAGCGGACGCCCTGCGCGCCGCAGGAGGAACGGTGCTGTCCCGCTTTGAGCAGGATCGGCTGGAAAGCCGGGTCCAGAGCTTCAAGGCCCTAGGCGTGCCGGAGGCCATGGCCCGGGACTTCGCCATGTTGCGGCCGCTGGTCGCGACCGCCGACATCGGCGACCTGTCGCGGCAGGCGGACTGGCCCGAACCGGCCATGGCCATGCTGTATCATCAGGTGGGCGCGGCCTTTGACTTTGACCGGTTGCGGGCCGGCGCGGGCAAGGTGCCTTCGGCTGACCATTTCGATCGTCTGGCGGTGCGCCGTCTGATCGAGGATCTGATGGTCGAGCAGGCGACCCTGACGCGGGCGGTGGCCAAGGCGTCAGAGACCACGGTGGGGGCCAGCGAGGCGACGGCGGAAGCGGCGGTGGACGCCTGGATCGGCCCGCGGCTGGCACTCGTTGAGGACGCGCGGGCCTCGGTCGATGAGATCGAGGTCTCGGGCCTCGGCTGGACCTTCGCCAAACTGACCATCGCCAACAGTGTGATCCGTGAGATAGCGTCGACAGCCGGTTGAGGTTGCCGGCGGGCTCGGGCCCGGAGGAGTGTCATGCCGCGCAAATTTCTGGTGGTCGTCGACGACAGTCCGGAGTTCGAGGCGGCGCTGCGCTATGCCTCCCGGCGCGCCCGGTCGACGGGTGGGCGCGTCGCCCTGCTGCGCGTCATCCCGGCGGCGGCCTCTGATGCCCACTGGGCCGGGGTGCGCGAGGAGATCGAGCGCCAGACCCGTGTCGAGGCTGAGGCCTTCCTGAACAAATGGGCGGGTGAGGTGGCGGAACGATCCGGTGCCATCCCTGTGCTTCTGATCGAACGGGGAGAGCCCCAGGATGCCATCCGCAAGGTCGTCGGCGAGGATGCCGAGATCAAGATTCTTGTTCTGGCGGCCGGCGGCGGCGGGAGAGGCCCCGGTCCCCTTGTTACGGCCGTGGTCAAACAGGGTGCTGCCTTCACTGGCCGCAAACTCCCGGTCACCATTGTGCCGGGTGAGCTGACCGAGAAGGACATCGAGGACCTGGCGTGAGGCGGGACGTTTTGTGCCCCACCCCCCGTGTCCGGGAGCGCGCCTCTTGAACTGGCGGCGGCGACGGCACATTTGAACACCATGTTCATCCAGACCGAACCGACCCCCAACCCCAATGCCCTGAAATTCCTGCCCGGTCGCGAGGTCTCGACCGAGCCGCGGGAGTTTCTCAATGCGGACGAAGCGGCGACCTCGCCCCTGGCGGAAGCCCTGTTCGAGCTTGAGAACGTGGCCGGTGTCTTCTTCGGTGCCGACTATATCTCGGTGACGCGCCGGGTTGATGGGCTGGACTGGACGCAGATGAAGGCGCCGATCCTGGCCGCCATCATGGACCATTTCGTTTCCGGCGCGGCCCTGATGCGCGACGGAGCGCCGGACAGCGTCGAGACCGGCGAGGACTCCGAGGTCGTGGCCGAGATCAAGGCCCTGCTGGACAGCCGTGTCCGCCCCGCCGTGGCCCAGGACGGCGGCGACATCCTGTTCGACGCCTTTGACGAGGACACAGGCGTTCTGACCCTGCGTATGCGCGGGGCCTGTGCCGGCTGTCCCTCTTCCTCTGCCACCCTCAAGGCCGGGGTCGAACAGATGATGAAACACTATGTGCCGGAAGTGACCGGCGTCGAACAGGTGATCTGACGCACAGGGGCGCTTTCGCTCCCGACGCGGCCGCTCGCTGCTTGAGCGCAGGTGAAACGAATCCGTCCTCGCTTCCATTGGAAGACGGCGCCATCATCGTCCCGTGCCCCGATTTCAAAGTGACAGCGACATCCGGCGTCTCGGCGAAGCCCTTTCGGCCCTGCGCCGCGACCGCGACTTGAGCCAGGCCGAGGCCGGTCGCAGGGCGGGCATGACCAGCCAGGGCTGGGGCCTATATGAGACCGGAAAACGCTCGGGCCTGTATCGCCCCGACGTCCAGCGCCGTTTGACCGCCGCGCTCGACGCGACCCCGGAGGACTTGCTGCGGCTGCAAGCCCCGGCGGATCCGGTCTTTCATTCGGGGCGCGCGGCCCCGGGTATGGCCAGCGAGGGCCGGGCCTTCGTCCACGCGCCCGCTGCAACGCAACGGCTGCAACTGTCCAATGACGATCTTGCACCCTGGGCCGCCTCAGGGGTGGTGGTGGCTTATGAGCCGGGTCTCTGGCCCCGGCGCGATCAGGGCTGTGTGATCGACATGGCCGACGGCGAGGTCCGCGTCCGGCTCTATGAGGGGGCTGACGCCGAAGCGCTGACGGTGCGCGGCGGCCCAGGCGGTCTGGAGGCGCGTCAGAGAATCGCCCGGTCCGAAACCCGCGCCGTCTCCGCCGTCGTAGCCAGGCTGGAGCGTTGAATGAAACGAATTCATTGCAAGTTTTTCGGTTCCATGAAACAATTGACCCTCGAAACGGAGGCGGCGGACGGCCATGGCCAGGATCGGTGGACGGGACGAAATCGACGCCTATGTCGGCGCGCGGATCGGGCTCAGGCGGTCGGCCCTTGGCCTGTCACAGAGCGCTCTGGCCCAGCAGTTGGGGGTCAGCTTCCAGCAGGTGCAGAAATACGAAACCGGCCAGAACCGAATTTCGGCCTCGCGGCTGCATCGGGCCGCGACCGCGTTGGGAACCTCGGTCGAGACCTTCTTTCCGCCGGTCGAGACGGCCCGCCGGGCGGACGACGACATCTGGCAGCAGTTGCGGTTCATCACGGCAACCGCCGACGGACTTACAGTGGCGGCTTCCTTTCCGCTGATCGAGGACCGCGAGATTCGCAAGGCAGTGGCGCGCATCGTCCGGTCGCTGGCGCGGGACGACTGATCGCCGCCGCCGGAGTGCCGGCATGAAGTTGATGGTCGTCGATACAGCGCTGGGTCTGTGCACCGCCGGGGTGTTTGCAGTCACCGACGGGCGTGTGCGTCAATTGGGGCTACGATCCGAGCCTATGGTCAAGGGCCATTCCGAACGGATCGCCGGCTTCGCCCGGGATGCGGCGGCTGAGGCGGGTATGGCGTTCGCCGCGCTTGACCGCATCGGCGTCACGGTCGGTCCGGGCTCGTTCACGGGATTGCGCGTCGGCCTGGCCTTCGCCCAAGGGCTGGCGGCGGCGCTGGATCGGCCTGTGGTCGGCGTTTCAGCCCTGGACGCGCTCGCGGCCTCGGCGGGCGAGGCTCCCGAGGTGGCGGCCCTGATCGACGCTCGCCGGGGGCAGGTTTATGCGCGGTTCTGGCGCGGTGGCGCGGCCGAGGGACTCGCCGAGGCCCTGATGATGGACGCCGCAGCAACCCGTATTGCGACCATGGGCTCCGACAGGGTTCTCGTCGGATCCGGCGCGGCCCTGTTCGCCGAAGCCGCAGGCGGGCCGGGCCTGATGCCCCTGCACGGGCCCGCGCCCGAGGCTCTCGCCCGGCTGGCGGCGGCGGCCGATCCGCGCCTCGCCCCGGCAAGACCCCTCTATCTGCGTGCGCCCGATGCCACGCCGCCCACCCGCTTGCCGGGTCAGGCCCGCACTCCTATCAGAGCCTCATGACCGATGCCGCCACAGCCGCGCGTCTGGCCGGGCTCCACGCGACCGCCTTTGCCGCGCCGTGGTCCGCCGCGGCCTTCGAGTCCCTGCTCAACCAGACGGGCGTCTTCGCCCTCGAAGAGGCGGAGGGGTTCATCCTGATGCGCACGGTCGCCGATGAGGCTGAAATCCTGACCCTGGCCGTCCGCCCGGCGTCGCGGCGGCGGGGTCTGGGTGCCCGGCTGGTCCGTGAGGGCAGAGACGCGGCGACCGCACGCGGCGCGACAAGACTGTTTCTGGAAGTGGCCGATGACAACGCCGCCGCCGTGGCTCTTTACGCCCGCGCTGGGTTCGCCGAGGCCGGTCGACGGCCCGGCTACTACGCCCGTCCCGACGGCGGCCGTCGCGACGGGTTGATCCTGGCCCTAAACTTGGCGACGACGCTTCCCTAGACCGGGCCGCCCGCCTATCTTGTCCGCCATGGACCGGATCGAAAAACTCTGTGCCGACCGCGGCATGCGTATGACCGAGCAGCGGCGCGTGATCGCCCGGGTGCTGTCCAGCGCCGAAGACCACCCGGATGTCGAGGAGCTCTACCGCCGCGCCTCGGACATCGACCCGCATATTTCGATCGCCACCGTCTATCGCACCGTCCGCCTGTTCGAAGAGGCGGGGGTGGTCGAAAAGCATGATTTCGGCGACGGGCGCAGCCGCTATGAAGAGGCGGGTGACGACCATCACGACCATCTGATCGATACCCGCACCGGCGAGGTGATCGAATTCTTCGACGCCGAGATCGAGCGGCTGAAGACCGAGATCGCGGAACGGCTTGGCTTTGAACTGATCGGTCACAAGCTGGAGCTCTATGGCAAGCCGATCGAGGGGGCCGAGCCGTCCAGCCGCGAAGGTTTGATCTTTACCCGTTCCGCTCAGCGCGACGGGGCGGATTGAGCCGGGTCCGGGCGGACTGGAAAGCCCGCTCCATGACCGAAACCTTCGTCCCAACGACGGTGTCTGAAGGGCAGGCCGCGCCCAAGCGGCTGTTCATCAAGACCTATGGCTGTCAGATGAATGTCTATGATTCCGAGCGGATGGCCGATGTGCTGCGCCCGCTGGGCTATGCCGCCACCGATAGCGCCGAGGACGCCGATTTCGTCATCCTCAACACCTGCCACATCCGTGAGAAGGCAGCCGAGAAGGTCTATTCCGAGCTCGGCAAGCTGCGGATCCTCAAGGATGACCGGGCGGCGGCGGGGCAGGGGGGCCTGACCATCGCCGTGGCCGGCTGTGTCGCCCAGGCTGAGGGCGAAGAGATCATGCGGCGCCAGCCTGCGGTGGACATCGTGGTCGGGCCGCAGGCCTATCACCAGCTGCCGGAACTGCTGACGCGCACCGCACGGGCGCGGGGCGAGCGGATCGGTGCGGACTTCGCGCCCAACGCCAAATTTGACGCCCTGCCGTCCGCCAGGGGTGTCGAGGGTCCTACGGCCTTCCTGACGGTGCAGGAGGGGTGCGACAAATTCTGCAGCTTCTGCGTCGTGCCCTATACGCGCGGGGCGGAATGGTCGCGGCCGGTCGCGGCGGTGCTGGACGAGGCCCGTGAACTGGCGGCCAGGGGCGTGCGCGAACTCACCCTGCTGGGCCAGAACGTCAACGCCTATGACGGGGACGGGGCGGACGGAAAGCCCTCGACCCTGGCGCGGCTGGCCTACGCCCTGGCGGACGTCCAGGGCATCGACCGCATCCGCTATACGACCAGCCATCCCAACGACATGAGCGCGGACCTGATCGCCGCCCACGGCGAGCTGGAGACCCTGATGCCGTGGCTGCATCTGCCGGTGCAGTCGGGGTCGGACCGCATCCTGCGGGCCATGAACCGCAAACACGGCCGGCAGAAATATTTCGACCTGATCGACCGGGTCCGCATTGCGCGGCCCGACATCGCCTTGTCGGGGGATTTCATCGTCGGCTTCCCCGGCGAGACGGATGCCGATTTCGAACAGACGATGGATCTGGTGCGGCGGGTTCAATACGCCTCGGCCTTCTCTTTCATGTATTCGCCGCGCCCCGGCACGCCGGCCGCGACCCTGGGGGCCCAGGTGCCCGAGCCAGTGGCGCGCGAACGGCTGCACGCCCTTCAGGCCCTGCTGTGGGAACAACAGACCACCTTCAACGTCGCCATGGCCGGGCGGACCATGGACGTGCTGTTCGAGAAGACGGGCCGTCAGGACGGCCAGGCCATCGGACGCTCGCCCTGGCTGCAGTCGGTCCATGTCGATGAGGCGGATCATCTGATCGGCCGGGTCGTTCCGGTTGTGATCGAACACGGCCAGCAGAACTCCTTGAAGGGCCGGCTGGTCAGTGACGGGGCGCAAGAGAGCATCTGATGGCGCGTGAGAGTGAGTTCCTGTCCTTGGGTGACGCCGCCCTGCGCGCGGTCATCGGCCCCAGCAGCCGCCATCTGGCCCTGATCGAGGATCGGTTCAAGGTTCTGGTCGAGACCCCCGGCGGCGGCGTGTCGATCAACGGGTCGGCGCGCGACCGGGCCCAGGCCAAACGGGTCATCGAGACCCTGGCCGACAGGGCCGACGCGGGTGCCGAGATCACCGAGGCCGATGTGCGTACCGCACTGGGCGCGGCCATGGCCCAGCCGCGGGCCGGGCAGGGCAGTGTGGCCCCCGACGCCATCGCCCTGCCGGTCGGGCGGCGCGGGGCCATCGCGCCCAAGACGGCGGCCCAGGCCAATTACCTGTCTCTGCTCAGCAGCCGCGAGCTGACCTTCGGCGTCGGTCCGGCGGGGACGGGCAAGACCTTCCTCGCGGCGGCTTACGGGGCCTCGCTACTGCGGCGCGGGCAGGTGGACCGGCTGGTCATCACCCGGCCTGCCGTCGAGGCAGGCGAGAAGCTGGGCTTCCTGCCGGGAGACCTGAATGAAAAGGTCGATCCCTATCTGGCTCCGATCTGGGAAGCGTTGAACGACATTCTCGGCCCCGACGACGTGCGTCGCCGACGTGACAAGGGCGAGATCGAGGCGGCCCCCATCGCCTTCATGCGCGGCCGCACCCTGGCCCATGCCTATATCATCGTCGACGAGGCCCAGAACACTTCGCGCCTGCAGATGAAGATGGTCCTGACCCGGCTGGGCGAGGGTGCGCGCATGGTGGTGACGGGTGACCCGTCGCAGGTCGATCTGCTGAACCCGCGCGATTCGGGTCTGAAACACGCCCTGCGTATCCTCGGGGATGTGAAGGGGGTCGGGGTCCAGCGGTTCGAGGCCCAG
>Ga0105055_10003470_pt1 | contig 23802 bp, 17 predicted proteins | sample BON03_FD_78090 | JGI IMG/M metagenome (GOLD analysis project Ga0105055, IMG submission 78090) | Freshwater microbial communities from Lake Bonney liftoff mats and glacier meltwater in Antarctica - BON-03 | ecosystem: Environmental > Aquatic > Freshwater > Ice > Glacier meltwater | place: Lake...
CTGTTGTCAGAGTTATAATTGGCAAAACGAGTAAAGTAAGGATTGTCAGAATAAATAGGGCCTACATCGCCACCAATAGGATTGTTTTGATTCCAAGTTACGTTTCTACCTGTAAGGTTATAGAAATGCTCTTGTCTTTCCACATCCACGTTTGTTTGCCACCACTGACGCATTTGTTGCATAGGGTTTGTTCCTGAATATCCTGTACCAAATCTACCAATGGTAGCTTGCTTAGAATAGTTAACAGATGTAGTAGCTACTAAACGCTCACCGAAATTATATGTTGAATTCAAGTTTACGTTATGTCTTTTTTGAGAAGAATTAGGTAGGATATCCTTATTATCTAAATTAGTATATCCTAAACGGAAGGTTCCATTTTCATTTCCACCATTGAATGAAATTGAATTATTTAAAGTAGTTTGCTGCTGAAAGAAATAGTTAGCTGGCGTGTTTTTCGCAGCTACCCACGGCATAGGTTTGCCATAATTTTCAGACTCAGGTGTAAATGACTCCCAAGTATACACCATACGATTCGGATCAAATCTTTGACCATAAGATGCATCTTCAGTAGTAGGTACAATCTCATCAATAATACCATCACCATTAATATCTGCACTTTCAAAAGGACCATTATCACCATAGTAAAAATTAGAATATCCAGCACCATACTTATCTTGGTAGTTGATGAAAGTACTCTTATCAATTGAACCAGTGTTCAAAGTACTAGAAATACTTACGCCAATGCCATTTCTTGCTTTACCCTTTTTAGTAGTTACCATGATAACACCGTTTGCACCACGAGAACCGTATAGAGCAGTAGCCGCAGCACCTTTCAATACAGATATAGTCGCAACATCTTCTGGGTTTATATCAGAAGCAGCATTACCATAATCGTAACCGTCACTTCCTCCTTGTTGATTTCCATCATTTCCAACATAGTTAGAAACTGGCACACCATCTACCACGAATAAGGGTTGGTTATTAGAAGCCAGAGAGTTGTTACCACGAATCAAAACGTTAGTAGAACCACCCATCGTAGAGTTTTGACGAATCTGAAGACCCGCAACTTTACCAGAAAGTGAGTTTACAAAGTTTTGTTGTTTAACAGTGGTAACTTCATCACCACTTACTTCTTGAACAGCATAACCAAGAGATTTTTTCTCACGAGATACACCTAATGCAGTAACTACAACTTCAGAAAGTTGGTTAGCATCAGAAGTAAGAGCAAGATTAATAACACTTTGGTTTCCAACAACCACACTTTGGCTGTTCATTCCAACGAAAGAGTAAACTAGGGTAGCACCCTTTTCTGTTGGTAAATTGTACTTTCCATCAACATCTGATGTCGTACCACGCGTAGTACCTTGGATTGTAACAGATACACCAGGAAGTCCAATGCCGTCATCTGCCGAGGTTACCTTTCCTGAAACTTCCACGGATTGAGCAAAAGCGAAAACGCTTAGGCTAACCAAACACATGGTTAATAAAAATTTCTTCATACAGTTTTTTTTTAAGGTTTTTAATTGTTTGTAAAAGACCAAGTTAAAAAATGTTAAAGAAAATGCGAGGCAGAACTTCAATTAGTTGAATAAATGCAGGAATAATGCAATGGTTTGTTGGAAAAGTTAAACAAGTATGTATGCATACTATTTGATTAGAAACGCTATTTTGGAGCTTGTTTTCGTACTATTTTGGATAGTATTCTAGGAAAAAGGCGTTTTAAGAATACACCTCCCAGCTCCCTAAAACCACCTATAAATACCTGATTTTTTTTCTGGTAAATACCACTAAGTATTTGTTTGGCACACTCAGCAGACGATATTCCGTTCATTTGATTGCTGTCCATTTTACCATATTTACTTCCATCAGGGGAAAGTGCATTTTTTGAGATATCTGTCTTTATATAACCTGGGCAGATAACAGTTACATGGATATTATATTTATATACTTCCGCCCTTAAAGCATCATAAAAGCCAATCACACCAAATTTCGCAGCTGCGTAAGCCGACCTTCCTGGTGTTGCTACAATACCAGCAACGCTTGAAGTTGCAGCAATATGTCCCGACTTTCGCTCTACCATATACGGCAATACTGATTTTGACAATGCAATGACGCTTAGTAGATCGATATCTAGTATTTTTTTAAATACAGAGATATCAGTTTCTAAAACAAAGCTTCTTTGAGAAATCCCTGCGTTATTAAATAGTATATCAATTTGTCCAAATTTGTCAATGACGCTTTTTGTTAAAACATCAAATTCTTCGATTTTTTCAACATCCATTGGTAAAACCAAAACGTGTTCTTCAGGTAAACCAGTTGCCTTTTTTACTCGTTCTAATTCTTCTTTCCTTCTTGCAGATAAAACAAGTTTGACATTGCTTTTAGCGAATTCATATGCTGTGGCTTCTCCAATTCCTGATGAAGCTCCAGTAATCCATATAACTTTATTATCAAACCTTGACATAGAATACTTTGCTAAACTATTTAATCTATCAAAACGGCATTCCCTGCTAAGACATCTTCTTCCACGAATTTGTATTTTACATCACGTTTTACGGAGCCATCGGGAAACTGAACACTTACTCTATCATTTCTGTTGGCTACTTTTTGAGATTTCGCAGGACTTATTGGCGAAGAGTTGCCACCTTCACTTTCACCAGGATTTCTATTGGTTGAAAGTTTTGGATTATCCTGCTTTGGTGGAGCCACCTGCTGAAAACGCATTTCTACTACTCCCGCTTTCATTAGGAACGAAACCATTTCCGCATTTACCTTTTGAAGGAAACTTTGGAACAATTCTACAGCTTCAAATTTGTAAATCAATAAAGGGTCTTTTTGCTCATAAGAGGCATTCTGAACAGATTGTTTTAAATCATCCATATCTCTTAAGTGCTCCTTCCATTCTTGGTCTATGACGCCCAAGGAAATAGCTTTTTCCATTTCCTTTATCAATTCTCTGCCGTTGGTATCCACCGTTTTCTGCATATCGCAGAATACACCGATATTTTTAGTACCATCACCCACAACAGCCATAAAGGGCTCCTCCTTTAAAGCATTTCTATCTACTAAGACTTTTTGAAGTACGGGTATCGTTTTTTCGGCAATAGCAGCATTTTTTTCATTGTAGTGCTTTTGAGCTAATTCATAAAATTTGTTTTCTAAATCTGAATTTCCACTATCAAATTCTTGACGAGTAATGGCTGGTTTGAATCCTAAATTTTGCAATGCACGAATTTCAAATTCATCATAATTTTTATTGGCATTGATCAATATGGCATGGCAAGTATCATAAAGTACATTGGCAATATCCAATGTAAGTCTATCGCCGAAAAGGGCATTCCTTCTTCTCTTATAGATGGTGTCTCTTTGAATGTTCATGACATCATCATACTCGATAAGTCTCTTTCTAATACCAAAGTTATTCTCTTCCACTTTTTGCTGAGCACGTTCTATGGAATTGGTAATCATGGAATGTTGAATAACTTCACCTTCTTCCATTCCCAGTTTATCCATCATTTTGGCTGTTCTATCAGAAAAGAACAAACGCATAAGACTGTCTTCTAAACTTACAAAAAACTGAGAAGAACCTGGGTCTCCTTGACGGCCCGCTCTACCACGAAGCTGTCTATCTACTCTTCGAGACTCATGTCTTTCTGTACCGACTATGGCCAATCCGCCAGCCGCTTTACTTTCTGGCGTGAGTTTAATGTCTGTACCACGTCCTGCCATATTAGTGGCAATAGTCACAGTGCCTGGCTTGCCGGCTTCGGCCACAATGTCTGCTTCTCTAGAGTGTTGTTTTGCGTTAAGTACCTGATGATTGATTTTTCTAATGCTAAGCATTTTACTTATCAACTCCGAATTTTCAACTGAAGTAGTACCCAAAAGTACGGGTCTTCCTTTTTCTACTAAATCAACAATTTCATCCGCCACGGCATTATATTTTTCCCTTACCGTTTTATAAACTTTGTCTTGCATGTCATCCCTAACTATTGGCCTATTTGTGGGAATAGACATCACATCAAGTTTGTAGATTTTCCAAAGTTCACCGGCTTCTGTTTCGGCTGTACCGGTCATACCTGCCAACTTATGGTACATTCTGAAGTAATTTTGAAGCGTAACTGTAGCGTAAGTTTGTGTTGAGTCTTCTACTTTTACGTTTTCCTTTGCTTCTACTGCCTGATGAAGCCCATCCGACCATCTTCTTCCGTCCATGATGCGGCCAGTTTGCTCATCTACTATTTTTACTTTACCATCCATTAAGACATAATCCACATCTTTCTCAAATAAACAGTACGATTTTAAAAGCTGATTGACCGCATGAATACGTTCGGCCTTGGTGGAGTAATCCCTTATTAGCTCATCTTTTTGTAAAATTTTATCCTGTTCAGTAGCTTCACTCTTGTCTATCTCGTCAATTCTAATTGATAGGTCTGGCATAACGAAAAACAACGGATCCTCATCATGTCCTGTTAAGTAATCAAGGCCTTTATCTGTTAGTTCAATGCCTTTATTTTTTTCATCAATGGTAAAAAACAAAGGCTCATCTGCCTGAGGCATTAATTTATTATTTTCTGCAATGTGTATGGCTTCTGTTTCAAGAAGCAATTTTTTCATACCACTTTCCGACAGGAATTTGATTAAAGGCCTGCTCTTTGGTAATCCTCTATATGCTCTAAATAGAGATAGGCCACCTTCTTTTCCTTCGCCATTATTAATCAATTTTTTGGCCTCGTTTAGATAACCGGAGACTAACGTTTTTTGAACCTCAACAATTTGGGTAATCCTTGGTTTTAGCGAATTATAAAGAGCTTCGTCTCCTTTTTTTGCCATTGGGCCACTTATGATAAGTGGTGTTCTGGCATCATCTATAAGTACCGAATCCACCTCATCTATCATAGCAAAGTGGTGTCTTTTTTGAACTAATTCTTTCGGATTGCTTACCATATTATCTCTTAGGTAATCAAAACCAAATTCATTATTTGTGCCATACGAAATACCAGATGCGTAAGCTTCTCGACGGGCATTACTATTAGCAGGGTATTTATCAATGCAATCACAAGTAATACCATGAAATTCAAAAATGGGAGCCATCCATTCAGAGTCACGTCGTGCCAAATAATCGTTAACTGTAACGATGTGAACACCTTTATCTGCAATAGCATTAAGAAAAGCAGGAAATGTAGCCACCAACGTTTTTCCTTCTCCCGTTTGCATTTCAGCCACTCTACCCGTATGTAAGGCAGCACCACCTATAATTTGCACATCGTAATGAAGCATGTCCCATCTAAGTAAATTTCCAGCAGCTTCCCATGTGCTATTCCAAATGGCTTTATCTCCTTCAATGGTTATATGGCCTTTTTTCATGGCCAATTGCCTATCTAAATGTGTAGCTGTAACGGTAATACTTTCATTATCCTTAAAACGTCGTGCAGTTTCTTTTACAATAGCAAATGCCTTTGGTAATATTTGAATAAGAACGACTTCTAACTCCTCATTTTCCTGCTCATTTAAAGCATCAATTCTATCAAAAGCGTCCTCCTTCTCATAAATACTAAGATCAAAATTCTCATCTATGTTTTTTTGAATATCAATTTTCTCTTGACGGATGGAAGCAAGAGAGTCGTTTATATATTCTTTTAATTCCGCTGTTTTTGAACGAAACTCATCGTCATTTAGATTTCGAAGTTTCTCATATTCTTCATTTGTGGCATTAACGTATGGTGTTAATTCTTTGACATCACGTTCAGACTTGGTTCCGAATATTTTTTTTATGCCCTTGCTTAAAAAGTCTAACATTATATATATTTAAATCTTAGTATCTATTGTAAAATAAAGACTACAAAATTACTTAATTCCAATTGGAACCAAACAACAATGATGCTTGAATTGATTTGTAGTCAAATTGACTAAAATATCTATCGTCAATTTCCTGTTTGTGTGACATAATTACCGATTAAGGTTTACAGATTCTAACTTAAAAAACAATTTTGACAGGTTTATTTGAAACTTTTTCAAATAAAGGGACTAAAACTTTTGATGCATTTTCTTCTGCCGATTTTAATAAACCGGAATCAATTGCAGTTTCAAGTAGTTTTTTTTCTGCTGATTTAAAAGCTTCTTCATAAAGTAAGTCTTCATTCATAAATGCGTATTCTGAATCGTATATTTTAGATTTGGAATGGTCTATCTTAAAATGACATACGGAAGGCTTAGGCATAGTTATGATGATGGTATCACGTACAGTTTTGATATCATCTAGGTTAATAGAAGATAAATCAATACAGCCAACAGCCTCTCCATGTACTATTAAAAGTGCTTTTGGGTCTGGCAAATAATCTCTAATTAACTTTTGCTCTATAATATCTTTGAAATAATAGGTGGCCAATTCTAAATTTCCCATCATTTTCATTTCTTTCAATATAATAGAATGACTGGTTTCTATAGTATTTATTTTAAAAGGATTAGATATTTTTGCACCTATATACTTCCACGAAATAATAATAATAGTGGTAAGTAAGAGGAAAGTGATTATACTTTTTGTGATTTTTGTCATGGTTTAATGAATCGGAAAAGATTTATCTTTGTTTTCATATCTAGTCAAACGATTTGAAAGAGAATTTTCTTTGATTCGGAATTTTAATAATTATTTAACACAAAACGAAACTATTCTGTTTTTAGTTTTATGGAGTTACAAGCTATAGAAAGAAGAAGTAATTTATCTAGGGAGGAGTTTATTGAAAACTACCTAAAACCTAAAAGGCCTGTTATTTTTACAGACCTTGTAAGAGAATGGCCAGCAAGAGATAAGTGGACTTTTGATTGGTTAAAAGAAAATCATGGTGATTTAGAAGTTCCTTTAATTGACAAGAATTATCATGACCCAAAAAAGTATTTCCAAATAGCTAAAAAAATGCCTTTGGGTGATTATCTTGATTTAATTCAGGGAGGACCCGTAGATTTAAGAATATTCCTTTTTGATATTTTTAAAAAAATACCTGAATTGGCAAATGATATTCGCTACCCAACTATCATGGATGGTTTTATAAAAAGTTATAAATTCATGTTTTTTGGAGGTAAAGACTCTGTAACGTCTTTACATTATGACATGGATTGTTCGAATGTTTTTCTTACCCAGTTTCACACACAAAAGAAAATAATATTGTTTGGTCCTGACCAGAGTACGCTTTTATATAAGCATCCCTATACGGTAATGAGCCATTTTGACCCTGAAAACCCAGATTACGACAAGTTTCCAGCGGCCAAGAATTTGAAAGGGTTTGAAGGCGTTTTTTCACATGGAGAAACAGTTTTTATACCTTCATTATGGTGGCATCATATAAGGTATGTAGATGGTGGTTTTAGTTTGGCCTTGCGGGCCAATGATTCTGTTTTCACTACCATGAAAGGCGGGATGTATCTAGCTCGTCATTCTATCGTCGACAGAGGAATGACTAAAGTTTTTGGGGTTAAATGGAAAGAATGGAAAGAAAGCATCGCCTATAAAAATGCAGAAGAGTTAGTTTAAGAACTAATGGTACTTATCTCAGTAGATAGAAATTAGTTTGTCCTCGGAATAAAAGGCGTTTTTAACTTTGAGTATTAAAGCATTTTGGTCTTTTAATTTTGTCAAGTTTATTTCTAAACTATTTATCGTGTTTTCGCTTAAGTTTACCGTTTCTGAATAGCGTAATTGGCCACTTAGAGTATAAAGTTCAATTTGATATTTATCTGTTTTGGGGGGGGTAATGTTTATCTTTATTTGACCATTTGTTGGGTTTGGATATACCGTAATGGTTTGGTTTTTTCTTTCATTGCGTCTTCCCAAAAGAGGAATAACCTCAACATCTAATTGTGTTTCGCTTATGCAGGATTTATAAGAAGCTGCTAGTTTATAAGTACCTGAATTTCTCTCATCTATATTCTCTAAAACGGGATTAGTGACTTTAGAACTGAAATTGTTTGGTCCAAGCCAATCTAATATTCCTTTACCTTCAAAAAATGATAATAGTGTTAGATTTTGCGTTTCTAAAACAGGGGAGTTAGAACTTGCTTTCGGAATAGAGAATGGGTCTACATAAATTTTAAACGTATCTGTTAAACATGCATTTTTATCTTTAACTATAAATAGGGTGTCTAACACTAAACTGTCAAGGCTAAATGAAGTGTTGGATTTTGAAAATACATCTCCTTGCCAGCTTGTTTTTAAACTTAATACTTCTCCACATGAAATTCGGTAATCAGCATTTTTATTTACATCTTTTAGCATGATAAAATTATCCAAAAGTATACCCTGAGAACTTAAATATTTAGCTTCTAAACGATTGTTCTCTACCTCCAAAATAACAGCTCCAGTTTCAGATGAAGTAGAATAATGCATGGCTTTATGTGGATAGCCTTCTGTGGTTTTACCTGTCCAACCAGCCGTTCCCGCCACCATGTATACCGTACCGGTTTTAGCTTTTACATAGGGACAGGAATTTGCACTTCCATTGTATTTTCCTGAAGATGAGCTTAATGCATGTTTTGAAAAAGAAAAACTAGCTGATGTTTCTGTAAATCCCTTTAATAAATAAGACCTTTCATAAGAGTGTGAATGACCCGTCATGACCAAATCTACATTGTATTTGTCAAAAATCGGAACTAGGTTTGTTCTAATGGCGGTCAATTCAGGTTCTTTATCAGCATCGTGAGATCCTTTTGAAAAGGGAGGATGATGAAAATATACTACGATCCAATCTTGTGAATTTTGTTTCAAATCGGCTTCTAACCATTTAGCTTGTTCACTCAATAAGTCAGACATTCTTTGACCATGTACTTGTCCATAAGAATCTAGGGAAACAAAATGAATATTGCCGACATCATAAGAATAGTAAGCCTCTGTTTTTGAAGCTAGTCCACCGGATTGGCCTTCTGTAGGTAAAGTGAAAATGTTAAAATAATCAGGTTTTTCACCTAAATTATTTGGCCATGCTCTGTCTGCATAATCATGATTTCCTGGTGTGGGCCAAAGGACGGTTTTCTGTAATAATGATTGGTAAATTGGAAAAAACTTTTCTTGATACTCTTTATCAAATCCGTAATAATAGGCATTGTCACCAAGGAGTAACATACCGTCAATTTTTTCATCGCCAAAGTAATTCTTTACCGCACTAAAAACGTCTAATTGTTTTGGTGTTCCAGTGCCACAATCACCAAAAATAGCGAATTGCATTTTTTGTTTTGACGACTTTTCTGGAAGGGTATAAAAGAAGGCACTTACGGTACCTGTCTCTTTGTTAGAAATGGAATAGTAATATTTAGTGTTTGGTCGTAATTTGTCAATTAGTACTTCATTGTCAAGAGCCGATTTAGCAGTTTTAAAGCTAAAAAGAGAATCTGCCTTTTCGCCGATTTTTAGTTCATACGCAAATAGTGAACTTGTACGCCATTTTATTATAATACTGCTTTGCGTGGCACTTTGCAGAAAAGGCCCTCTTATAAAACCCTGTCCGGATGAGAAAAAAGGTAAAAGAAGACCTATAACCAAAAATACCCTACCCATTAATTATCGCAATTTTGAAAATGGTAGAGGCTTCATCATGACGGAAACTACTTTCTCTACTATTTTTCCATCCAATTCTGATGCAGTTTGAGCAGCTTTCCATTTAGGGTCAGTCCTAAAAGAAGCCCATGAGGCTTTGGCACCTTCTTCACTTTTATGAGCTATTATATAAACCAAATGTGGCTGTATATCATCTTTTTCGATACTTCCCCAGTAAGCAATATTTTCCATACCGTGGCTTTCAAAAATTTCGCGAGTATGGTCTCTGAACCTTGCTACAATATTTGAGTATCTACCTGGTAAACAATAGTAAGAACGCAGTTCAAAAATTCTTTCTGGAGACTTTGCGGTTAATTTTAGTTTTTTAGTTAGTTCTGGCTCCAATTTTAGGAATTTAGAATCAACGGTGGCTACTATATCTCCATCTTTTTTAGATTCTGCCCAAACCTTTTGCCATTCTGGGTCAGCCATAAAAGCTTTCCATGAGGCATCTCTGGCTTCCATAGAAGGATAAGAAAGCATATATATAAGGTCGTTTTTCATGTCTGGTGAGGTCGGGAGCCAGTAGGCTACGTTTTCCATTCCATGGTTTTCAAAAATTCGAGTAGTATGATTTTGAAATCGGGCTATCAACGCCTCTCTTTTTCCTTCATTACAATGGTACACTCTGAGTTCGTAAACGCGTGTATTTTCATTTGTTTTTTCGGCCTTAAGGCCAATGCTAGCTAAAGTCATCGCAACGATTAGTAAATATTTCATAATGCTTTTATAAGGTATTATGTAAATTTACATGTATTCAAATTAAAAACTAATGTCATTATTCGAATTCATTAATTCTGAAAGCGAAACGGACATTTTTGACTATTTGCGTATTATTTTAAAACTAATTTTTACAACGCCTTTTTGAATTTAGAAATATGAACAGAAGATATTTTTTATCATCAATGGCTGCTGGCCTTACATTGACTTCCTTTAAATCTAAACCCAATTTATGCTTTTCTACTTTGGGTTGCCCAAATTGGAATTGGCTTAAAATTATATCAAAAGCCAAGCAATACGGATATGGTGGCATTGAAATCAGGGGAATTTTAGACGAAATAGATATCTTAAAAAGCCCTGTTTTTTCTAAAAGTAACTTAAAAGGGTCAAAAAGATTAGCGGAAGAAAACGGAGTGAAAATCGTCAATTTGAACCCATCGTCAAATTTACATGAGACCAATTCAGTTAAACGTAAAGAGAATATAGACGAAGTAAAAAGATACATTGATTTAGCCGTGGAGCTAGATAGTCCTTTTGTGAGAGTCTTTCCAGATAAATTTGCTTTTGAAAACGACAAAGAGAAATCTTTAAAACTTATCTCAGATGGCTTGGCAGAGTTAGGTGAATATTGCGATGGGAGTGGTGTAAAAATACTTTTGGATGCACATGGCGATTTGGTCTATTCAGAAGATATTAAAGGAGTTATGAAAGTTCAAAATCCAAAGGCGACTGGCATAATTTGGGATTATTTCAATATGCATTTAAAATCTGGGGAAAGCGAAACAGTGATGGTGGATATATTGCATGAATACATCAAATTTGTTCAAATAAAAGACGGACATTTTTTAGAAAATGAAAAATATGAATATGTCTTGCCTGGTGAAGGGGAGGCTCCCGTATCTAAAATTTTAGAAGCATTAAATAAAGTCTCCTATAAAGGTTTTATAAGTTTAGAGTGGGAAAAAAGATGGCACCCCGAGCTTCCTGATTTGGAACAGGCTCTTCCGCTATTTAGAGAATTGATTAGTAACTAATACTTAAATAGGATTTAGATTATATGTATTGACCGAAATGTAGCTCACTTGAAAAAACTTTATTACATCATATTGGCATTTTTCTTTATTCATGCTTTCGAAGGTTCAGCACAAGAAAATGAATCTCGATTTAGCATTACACCCCATTTTGGGCTTGGAATGCTTTTGCCTGGGCATCAGACTACCATTAGCGGTAATGAGCGAATGATTTATAGATGGAGTTTCTATAGTTTCGGAAGTTTACTAAATGCCAATGGCGAGCGAACTTTCAATGCCAAAACCACTAATAGAGTTGGCCTTGATTTAAACTATAAATTGCACGAAAAGTTTCAACTAAGTGTAGGTGCCAATAGGATAAGCATTCTTAGTAGTTATAGGCCCAGTTATGTTTATAGTTTTCAAGGCCAGCGGATTAACGGCCTAGTTAGCGATTTTAATTATTTTAATTATGATTTTGGATTCCGTTTTTCTGGGTATAATCTTTTTTATGTACTAAAGGGGAATTATTTGCCAAATGTGAATTCTACATTTAAAAAAAGAGCAAGCTCGGCAACCATTGGAGACCCTGGTGTTTTTACGAATTCAAGTAATACTGGGCTTATTTTTACCACTGTTCAAAGCAATGACATTAAATATGGTTTATATGCTGGAATAGGTCAGAGCTTACTTATGGGCGATGGAAATACAGAGCTAGAGATTGGCATAAGTTTTACCAATAACCCGTTTTACAAAGAAGAAGTAAGGTTTTTGGAAAATGGAAATCAAATAGGCAGTGTGAGAACAAATCATTTAATCAACACCATTTTTGTAAGTTTAAATCAGCCTTTAGTTTTTAGAAAAAAGAAAAAGTTGCCCAAAATAAAATCACCTAAAATTAAACCGGAGAAAATAAAAGAGCATAAACCTTCTGTACAAGTTGGCATGTCAAAAGTGGTTTTAGGTGAGGGATTAGTACTTCACGGATTACAGTTTGAACAGTCATCTTCAGAATTGTCGCCAGAAAACGAAGCCGATTTGAAAGATGTCCTGGCTTTTTTAATAGCATATCCAAAATCAAGAATTGAAATTAGCGGACATACCTCTGCCGAAGGTGATAGAATAGCCAATATTGAGCTTTCAGAAAAAAGAGCCGTTGCCTGCAAAACGTATTTCGAACGAAACGGAGTTGCTTCGAAGCGAATTAAAACGCTAGGAAGAGGACCAGATAGGCCAATTTCTAAAATTGAACCAGAAAAGAACCGGCGTGTGGAAATGAAAATTTTGAGTTTGGATTAATTGTAAGGGATAGAATCGTTGGTTTACATACAAACTTTTGCGTATTGATTTGGAGTGAAAAGGTTTATATGTTTGAAATTAACAGGATAGTGTGTGCGGTGTCTATGTAAGAAGAAGGTAGTAGAAAAAGTCTAATTTTATAATTGGAATAGGTCTATAAAAAACGAAGAGCCTTTCGACTCTTCGTTCTTCCTATTCAAAAATGCTATTAATTAAACATCACAAATTTTTACGCAACGCTCCAAAGAAGCTAGCATGCCAGCTTTATCTGTTGGGGTTGGAATAAATTCTTGCCCTAAAAAGCCTTTGTAACCAGAATCTATCAATGCTTTAACTACGGCAGGATAGTATATTTCTTGCGTTTCGTCTATTTCTTTTCTACCTGGCATACCACCTGTATGATAATGACTAATATACTTTCCGTAGGTTCTTATATTTCTAATATGGTCGCCGTGCATGCTCTGCATATGGAAAATGTCATAAAGCAGTTTGAAATGCTCAGAATTAACCATTTCGCAGAGTGACACCCCCCAATCAATATGGTCACACATGTAATCTCTGTGGTTATCTCTTGAACTTAATAATTCCATAGAAAGTATGATATCATACTTTTCGCAAGTTGGTATCAATCTACGAATGACATTAGCACAATTCATCATGCCCACGTAATCATTCATGCCATTTCTATTTCCAGAAAAACAGATAAGCTGCGTAAGACCAGCTGCGGCAGCTTTTGGAATTAAATCTTCATAAAAAGCAACCAATACATCATCGTTCTTAGGATTGTTAAAGAAATTGTTTAAGCCAGTACCTTCCGGCCAGTCTCCCCAGCCAATGGCGGCAGTTAATCCATATTTCTTAAGCACAGGCCATTCTTTTGGGCCTGTAAGTTCAATGGAAGCCATGCCTATGTCTTTTACACCTTGACAAAGTTCTTCAAAATCTATTTTGGAATAACACCATCTACATACAGAATGTTTGATGTTGTTTTTAAGTTCTACTTTAGGTTTCATATAAGATTCGGCAGCTACTACACCTCCTGTAATAGAAGTGGCGGCGACAGTGCCGATGGTTTTTATGACATTTCGTCTTGACGTGTTCATTATATTATTTCAATGGGTTAAAGTATAAAGTTAAGGAAAGGAAATGGAATTTGTTTATCAATAAAGTTTAGATGCTTCTTTAATATTGTTTTAGGCAATTCTTTGCTCAGTTTATTTTAGTAACGCTGATTGATATATTTAACAAGAAATATGCTAATCTTATTCAAATAACTTAGTGTATTCTCTAAACATATAAATTTTTCCTCTTTTGGCACCCGTTATTTCAGTTATTATTCCCAAACTCTCTATATCATCAATTAATTTATAAGCCGATGGAGAAGATAAATTTGTCAATTCTTTTACTTTTTGTAGGTCAATAATTGGTCGTTGAAATAAATGTTTCATTATAATTTGAGCATTATTTGACCTACTGCCAAGGGTTTGAATTTTTGTATCTATGTCTTTTTGTAGTTTCAAAATATTGTCAAAAGTGCTTATACTATTTTTTGCCGTTTCTATAACTCCAACTAAGAAAAATTTGAACCATTGTAGTATATCATCTTTCTCTCTAACCCGAGTTAGGTTATCATAGTATAGTGTTTTATTTCTTTCAAAAAAGTCTGAGAGGTATAAAATAGGCTTCTTCAAAATTTCTTTTTCTACCAAGTAAAGTGTTATCATTAATCGACCTACTCTTCCATTCCCATCTAAAAAGGGATGTATTGTTTCAAATTGATAGTGTATCAATGCTATTTTAAGTAAATCTGGAAAATATGTTTCGGTATTATGAGCGAACTTTTCCAAATCGCTCATGTACTCATTAATGTCTGAGTGAATGGGAGGAATGAAGGTTGCGTCGTTTATACTAGCCCCCCCAATCCAATTTTGACTGCTTCTAAATTCACCAGGTAACTTATGCTTTCCTCTAACTCCTTGTAATAATGTTTTGTGAGTTTCTCTTAGAAGACGTGATGAAAATGGAAGTTTTTCAAGATTAGTTATGGCTGTATTTAATGCCTGAATATAGTTTTGAACCTCTTCCCAATCATCTCTTTTTTCATCATTTACATCATTTATATCTAATAGGGCATCTTCAATATTTGTTTTGGCCCCTTCAATTTTGCTTGATTGAGTGGCTTCTTTCAAGACGTGCATGCTAATGAATAAATCAATGTTTGGAATATACTCTGAGTACATATCCAATCTCCCAAGTTGCCTGTCGGCTTGACTTAAAAGGTTCAATAGTTCCATGCTCTCAATTTCCCATTTTCGATTTATCTTATTGGGTTGAAAGCTTTTATATGTTCCTTGATTTATTCTATTGCCAGCTTTGAATGTTTTCATATAGAAATTGGATAAAACTTTATCAAAGCTACTTCTTAATAAAGAAAAACGCAAAAATCTTTATTAGTGAAATACTTAATAAAGAAAAACGCAAAAATCTTTATTAATGAAGTCCTTAATTAAGAAAAAGTTGAAATCCTTAATTTGAGTGAGTTGCAATATGTGTGATAACAATATACTTTGCAGTCTTCATTTCATTTTTTTCTTATTCCCCTTCGTTGATTAATTTCTTTAGTTTTCTTTTTTAACTCAGATTCCTTGTCGTCAAATAGTTTATTCAAAGTGTGCTCCAAAAGTTCATAAGCAACCAAAATGTCTTTACTCTCAAGTTTACCGATATGACTTCCAGAGTTCCCAATCCATTTGATAGCTAATAGAAAATTAGCAATTTCAGATTTAACCAATTTAAACTCTTCAATCCTTTGGTGTAGAGTAAATCTTCTTCTTTTTCCTTTTTGAATATTAGTCTTTTTGACTTTTTGTTGATTCATTAACAGTTCCAAACTTGTCCTGATTTTATTCGCACAAGATGGTAAATCGTTCCAGAATAACTTAAAAGAATCAATTATCTCATTTTTAATTTCTTCAGGGCATTTATCATTTACATTAAAAATTATTAGTGGTGGGTTAAAGAAAATGGGTGTAAAAACTTTATTATATTCTTCGTAATGTACATTTCTCAACTGATCAAAACTTTGAAAATGATGAAGAGAACCTTTTCCAAGGAATGAAATAAAATCTTCACAATTTTTGCATTTGAGCGTGCCATGAAATCTGAATTGAATAAATTCTGGTTCCCAATCTTCATGTGAACGCAAACTCAAAGAATCCTTTGTCTCTTCAAAGTGAAAATTGTCTTGTTCAATTCTTAAATGACCTGTATTACATGAAGGGCATATCCATTCGGGTAAGTCATTTAGTGAAAAGGAGTTATTAAGCCAAATTTTTGTTTCCATCTACCTAATTAAGAATAAGTATTGTGCTTTAAGTAGTGCAATTTAATGGCTAGAAAGCTCGTATTTCTTGTAGACAAACCATTGACTTAGTAGCGTTTCAAATAGCGATAAACTTTCAAATATCTCATAAGACTAGTATTACTTTAAGCCTCTTATTTTTGGTTTTTTGCTATTCTAAGTATGCCTTACCGTCTCTAATTACCAATTTTTGCCCACCAAATACAATATCCCATTTCAATCTAAGTTTGCTATCCATCATTCCCGTTTTTTCTAAAATATCTTCCAAAATATCTTTCAAAACATCTTCTTTAATAACTGTTCCGTTGCGGTTATAGGTTACATTCGCTGCTTAATCATCATTTGATTTGGAAATTGTCAATTTGTAAGTTTTTGAACTAAAAAAACCAGATTTACCACCTTCAATAATTATTTCATTATTTGTTAGTGCTTCACTGCGGCTTAATTTACTAAGTTCAATTATTCCATGAATAATACTTTCAAAGTTTGTCATAGTATGTTACGTTTTTTAAGTTCGTAAAAACATTTTAGTGTTTGTTTCACATCGGCAAAAGCATTATGTGCTTCGACCAAAGGTGAATTAAATAATTCGTAGTATAGTTCAGATAATTTAGGGTATTTAAAACCATAATTTCCAGGAATTGCACAAAGATTTGTGGTCGATTTCATTGTACATAAAAACTTTAATCTAGGAAGGGGATTTATGAAATAATTTCTCAAGTATTCAGCCCCAAGGACATTTGAGTCAAACTCAATATTGTGTGCAACTAAAAAATTAGCGTTTTCAAGAGTATTATTAAAGTCACTTAAAATGTCTATTATATCTTCTCCATTTTCTCGTGCATTGTCGGTAGTTATTCCATGAATCCTAGACGCTTTATCTGGGATGATGAAATTTGATGGATATACAATTCTATTTTCTGAAATAACAATATTTCCGTTTTCATCGGCTAAAATATAAGCCAATTGTACGATGTTGGGCCAGTTCTCAACTTCGGAAACGCTCGCTTTCCAATTTTTTGGTAACCCAGTTGTGTCTCGGTGTCAAAAAAGAGATAATATTTCTTATTTGAATCAACTTGGAGGGAGTTGTAAATAGCAAGATCTTTTTCATAATTCACACTATTTTTCAGAGCTTTAAATGAGTCCGAGTGGTACTTATAAAAATTATGATAAGAGGGAATTGTCTTAATTAGGTTGTTGATGATTTTTAACGATTTTTCATAATTCCCAGCATTGAATTCACCTAAGGCATATAGAAGGTAGTTATTGATATCATCTGCCGCAGAATCTTCTAAACCAAGTTTCATATTAGATTTTGCTCGGTAAAATATTGCCTCAGCTACATTTTCATCAATGTTAAGTATTTGATTAAAAACATCTAAGGCATCATTGTATTTTTCTTTCAAAAACAGTACTTGTCCTTTTTCAAAAAGTTGCCATAATTCCATTTTCCATGTTTTTTTAAGTTTCTACCAAGAAGTAAATAAGTGCTATTAAAAGAAGCACATATCCAAATATAAGTTAATAAACATAATCACACTTTCAGTAAGCGTTTAAATTATTTATTCTACCTCAATCCATTAATATAACTAGCAATCTTCAACACATCGGCCTTTGGCACATGCGGCATTGGAGCCATTGGTGTAGCATAATCTGGCCAGTTTTTAGGTTGCGGTACTGCAATCAATTGAGCCATTTTTTCATTGCTGTACTTTCTTTTGGCAATGTCCACAAATGCAGGTCCAATTACTTTTTTGTCTTGAGAATGGCATGCCAAACACGTATGCTTTTGCAATAATGGTTTTACTTCTTCATAGGTAGGTGGAGCAATAGAAACCGCAGCTTTAGATTGGTTTTTGCCATCAGGCGATTCTTGTTTTTCAACACTTTTAGAAGGCTTTACATTTGATGAAGCATCAGTTTTCAAATTGGAAGTTGACATCTTTATGCCTTCTGGAATATTATTCAATGTATAATAAACGGTAGGGTGTATTAAGGAATAGAAAGTACCTGCGGCTCTAATGCCATCCATATTCAGTTCATGAACGTAATACTTTCTTAGTCCATCTATAACGATTCGCAGTTTTTTGCCATCTGGAGAAAGATTAACGCCTTTGATTTTCAAATCTTCTTGATAGATTGGCGGCGAGCCATAAGCAGGATGATGCTTATAAATAAAGCTAGAAGCTGATATATTGGCCAAATCTTCAGCAGATTTTCTGTCAACAGGCAAAGTGAATTCTACTTCAAAACCATCTGGCATAGCTTTTACGGTTAGCATTTCAAAAGGCATTTTACCATTCCAGACTAATCGTTGAAGCCCTTGATTTGCATCACCAGAAGAACCCCAGCCGCGATTGGTTTCACCCACGAAAAGGGAGCCATCTTTTGCCCAATCCATCCTCATAACTCCAGACTGAAAACCACTTCTAAAGTCCCACGCGGCACCTTGAAATTCGCCATTCACTTTTTCCATGAACACACGCATAATTTTGGATTGACCTTGGTCACCAATAAATATTTGATTGGTAAAAGGCCCAAAAGCACCTTTTGTTTCATCCCTTATTAATTCAGAATTCGAAATTCCCAAGATACCATGAGGTAGCCAAACGACTGGAGTTTGAACTTGCGGATACTTTTCTTTTAGCTCCCAAAGCATATTTGCTTTTTCATCTACAATATTTTCAGGTTTGATATAAGCACCAGCGGCATTCCTTACTTTTCTATTATCTCTTTCTGTAAAAAACTGTTCTTCTGTTATTTTGGTAGGTGAATCTTTAGTTACCCAAGCCAAACTGGCTGGATGCCCCGTGAACGCTCCTTTTTTTACATGCCATATCCCACCAGAACCCATCCATTCGCCTTGATTATCAGCATAGAACAGTTCGCCATCAATCATACCCAAACCAGCAGGAGAACGCATGCCAGTAGCCCATTCTTCTCGGTGGCCGTCAGGGAAAACTTTAAAAATGGAGCCTCTTCCTGGTACTCTGGCTTCGCCACGCCACCATTCTTCATTGCCAAAAGCTACATTACCACTCACAAAGAAACTTCCTTCAGGTGCAAATTTTGGACCGAATGAATATTCATGATAATGTCCTGAAACTGGCCAAGCACTTATAGTTTCATAGTTGTCCGCTATACCATCTCCGTTTTCGTCTGAAAGTTTCGTTAATTCACCTCTTTGGGAACAATAGAGTGATCCGTCTTTGTAAGCTAAGCCCAAAATTTCATGTAATCCAGACGCAAATAATTTATAATGTGGTGCTCTACTTAAGGGATTATCCATAATCCAAACATCTCCTCTACGCGTAGAAATGGCTAAAGAACCGTTTGGCAAAGTGCATAAACCTCCTACTTCCAGAAGCACACCTTCGGGTACGGCTGGCGTGATAATTCGATAAAAGTCTTCTTCTTTGGGGGATTCCTGTGCCTGAAGACTTAGACAAAAAAGGCTAAGAAAAAGTATTTTTATATGGTTCATATCTTAAAAAAGTATATCGTAGGTTAGTTCTTTTTCTGTCATGGCTACTAGCATTTGCTTATCTCCTTGCTGTACCAATTGCACTTTTGTTTCTGGATTAATCTTAATGAAATAATCCTTGTTGTTTACAGCATAAAGGCCGTCTTGCAGTTTTTCTATTTGTTTAGCTTCGCTCAATCTTATGGCCAATGCAGATTTGTTTCCCTCGATTTTGATAGTTCTTCTGAACGCATTTCCATCAACCACGGCTATGTTATCGCTAATTTTTGAACCATAAATTTCGTAATGAAAAGTAGGTAGATTATCAGCATTTAATTTATAACCATTTGGTTTGAAGCTTTCTTCTGTATTTCCTGATGTCCAGTTCTGGATTGTAGGGTTAACGGTAAACTTATTATCAAATAAAGTAACAGAGCCTCTTGGTCTAGAAGAGCCGTCTCCTCTGCTATCCCACATCGGTGTAGCATCTAGGAAGCCCCCTCGCCAGATTTGTATAAGAGTTCCTCTGTCTAAATCATAGGTATAATGAATATTATCTGCGGTGCCCACATTTATGGCATGTACTATTCTCGTTTTTATTTCACCATTGTTAAAATCCATGAAACTACGAAGGTTCGTATTGGTTTTGGCATCAATCAGAATAGGGTCTGTTGGTTTATTGCCAAACATTGAGCTGGCAGCATGAAGTGCCGTTTTTCTAAAACTTGGTCCAGAGACAAATAGCCCTAAGGTAGGATTCATCCAACCATCATATTTTGCATTGTAGACTTCAATTTGGTGCACGCCTTTTTTTATTTCAATAGAGCCAATTCGTTCATCATTAGGGCCTGTGTATTTGTTTGGCAGCACAGTTTGACCATCTATTTTCAAATAATTATTAGAAGACGAAAAAAGATTAAAAGTATAATTGCCATCTGCGGGTGCATTGAAATCTCCATTAATTAGATAAGAATACTCATTGGGTTGTTTCATAAACTCCCATGTTAACTCTTTCATGTTGCCACTATCATCCGTTTTTAGACTGTAAGGGTCTGCACTTGCATCATATGCATTATAATTAACGTTGTATTTTAGGTTTTCCAGACTTGCCGAAGGTTTATCAAAGTTTAGTATTTCTATGTTTTTGAAAGCCAACGAACCATGGTCGCCTTGAAACCTAAGAGGGCCTAGGGGCACATCTTTAGCGGTCATAGAACCTCTACTAGGCCCAGAAACTTCTACATTTTCATGAATCAACATACCATTAAGTTTAATGGTCAGGAATATCGCATTGGTAGTTTTTTGACCGTTTTTGTCAAATTTGGCCGCTTGAAATGAAATGTCCATATGTTGCCAAAGTCCCGGAGCTTTAGAAGCGTTTATTCTTGGAGCGGCTCCTTCATATCCTTTTTGAGCTTCAGGCATCTTATCGTTCCATCTGTGATAGATACCTCCACAATCGCCATAAATTGGGTTTTTCTTTCCCCAACTATCCAACAATTGAATTTCATAATTGCCTTGAAGATAAACACCAGAATTAGAACCTTTGGCCATCATAAAGTCAAAAGAGATGTCTAAATCGCCATGTTTAAAATCGGATACTAATTCAAAAGAACTGCCAGATTTGCCATGTTCATGAATATTGACAAGTACTCCTGAGCCTTTGATAAACTTCAAATCGTTATTTATAAATGGATTAGCAAATGCGGAGCCAGCTATGCTCCAATTGCCTTCAGGATTTTTAAAACCATTTAGATTTGCTGATAGAATCGTCTGTTGGGCAATGAGCGGACTTAAACCACAAATCAGCAAAAGACTGAAAATTGTTTTTTTCATAGATTGGTTTCTTTCAATAGTGTTTCTAAGGTGTAAAGTTACTTTAGTTTAAACGTCATATTTAACTTTTAAACATTTATTCACCTTTAATAAGTGCCAGAATATCCGACATCTCTTTTGGTGAAATGGAGGCTTCTAAGCCATTTGGCATAGCCGACTGTTTAGCTACTTGGCGAGTTTTAATGGCAGCTTTTGAAATAGTTTCAGTTTGTCCAGCAAGTGTTTTTAGACTTAACGTATTTTTATTTTCAGAAACAATAATGCCTGAAAGATGACTGCCCTCTTTTGTTTCAACTTCCCAATTGCCATATTTATCGGCTATTGAATTGTTGGGATTTATGATTTCTGTAATGATAGAATGCTTATTTCTACTTTTTAAAGTTGCTAAGTCTGGCCCAAATGCTTTACCGTTTTTACCGTCTATTTGGTGGCATATGGCACAGTTTTGTTCAAATAGTTTTTTTCCGTTTTCGGCATTACCTTTTATGTTTGCCGCAGGCAGATAACTTTGAAGAACTGCTTTACGATCTTCATTGACAGCAAATACGGCTCTGGCATAATCTCTAACACCGGTATCGTAATAATTCATCAATTCCACTATTTGAGGCCATTCGATATCTGTTTTGGCAATATTACCCAATTCTACTTGCTTAATCAGTTCAGAGACTTTGTTTTCGTTATTCACTAAGTAAAATACCCAAGCTTTTTTTGATGACGGAGTTAAAGCTGCATATTTCTTATTTATAAGTGCAAGTTCGGCCTCGTTTAATGAATTTGACAGAGCCTTTATTCCGGCCAATTGTAATTTTTCATTTTTGGAGGTTAAAATAGTTGTAAGAATTTCTTCCTTGATTTTGGGGTCACCTAAGGCGGAGAGCAAACGCATTGCATTAGTTTGAAAGCCGATATTGTTTTCCGCCTTCATTTTAGCATAGATAAGATTAGTATTAAGTCCTTTCGAAATTTTATTTACATCAAAAACACTAATGATACTTTTTCGGAGGTCTGGGCTTTGGCTAGTTAAGAACTTGTTTAAAAGCAGCTCTTGTTCTGTTTTGGTTAGTGGTTTTGGAGTACTATACTCTTGAATTGTAGCCAAGCCTGATAGCATGGCAGCTTGCCACCAGCTATTAGATTCATCATTTTCGGAGAGGACATTTTTGATAAGGCTTAAATCTCCTTTTTGATAAAATGTGCCTGCTAAATGAGCAAAAAATTGACTTTTATTGATGGAGGGTTCAGCTCCAAAATCCCTTACCGCATTTTGAAATAATGTTTCTTCAGAACCAGCCGAAGCAGATATGGCAGCAATACCCACCCATTTATCTTCAATATCATTCTTTAGAACAGTAGATTTCGATTCTTCAATACCAGGGAAATCAAAGAAGGCAGAGGAGCAGAGCCATTGAAACCTGACTCTTTCGTTTGAGTCATTGGCAGTTTTTAATAAAGCAGCTTTGAGGTCTTCCGTTTGAAAGTCTGGATTTGACCAAACTCTATCAATCAATTGTAAAGTGTTTTCTCGTACTCCAGACTCTTTAGCAGCTAAAGCAACGGTCAAGTCCTTACTCGTTAACTCTTTCCAATCATGAAGTAACCATAAAGCCGGAATTTTTGCTTCTTCATTGGTGCCATTTAATATTTCATGAAGAAAAGGGGCTACAGCATGATCGTCTTTTTGAAAAAGTAAGCGTTGGGCTGTTCTTCTATACCATCCATTTTTATGCGTTAAAAGTTTGGCTAGTTCTTCCGTAGAATTATCAGCTAAATTTAAAGCACTCATCCAATCCATTTTTAGACCACTTTTTGGGGTAATTCTGTAGATTCTACCTTTTTTAGTCCCTTCATATAAAGCACCGCTTTCATTTACTTCATCACTCATCCATTCTGGATGTTCCACTATTTGGCGGTAATAATCTATCACATATAATGCTCCATCTGGCCCTACATAAAAGAATACTGGCCTAAACCAAGGGTCTTTGGAGGCTAGAAATTCTTTATTTTCTAATACACGCTTTCCTGAAAAAGTAGCTCCTTTACTTTCAATATGGTCTATGTGAACCAGGTTATGAACGGGTTCACCAATAAGCGTGGTTTTTTCAAATCCTTTACCAAAAGCTCCACCATCATACCATGTAATTCCGCAGCTTGAGGTTATTTGGCCCACGTCGGTTAGTAATTGATGATTAGGGTTTAAGGTAATTGGAAAGACTTTGGCGGCATTGCCATGATCAGAAAACTTCTCCATAGCTTCCTCAATGGCTAAGTTTGGGTTTGCATTCACATATCGTGCATCCATCACCTCGTGAAAGAGGTGATTCGCGTTATCTGTATAAAATCGATGTCCCCATGGGTCGGTTGTATGGCCATATTGCGATTCGCCAGAGAGCGTTTCCAGCTCTAAGGATTTAGGTTTAAAACGTACATTTCTTCCGTCAGCATTTCTGGCTAGTTTTGGAGAATTTGGCTCATTTGGGAATCTAACTTCAGTGCCTTTATCGTTAAAGATATGTTCATAAGCAAATGA
>Ga0105055_10003474_pt1 | contig 23772 bp, 11 predicted proteins | sample BON03_FD_78090 | JGI IMG/M metagenome (GOLD analysis project Ga0105055, IMG submission 78090) | Freshwater microbial communities from Lake Bonney liftoff mats and glacier meltwater in Antarctica - BON-03 | ecosystem: Environmental > Aquatic > Freshwater > Ice > Glacier meltwater | place: Lake...
GACAGCTCCGAAAGCGTCATCTCCTCGCGGATTGCCTCAAGCGCAACCTTGGCTTTGAACTCTGGCGCATGGTTTTTTCTCGTCGTCATTTTGGATCGGTTTTCTCTTCAGGCGATCCACCTTAACAACTGGTCCGAAATTCCGCGACCACCTCTCACCCCTCGGATGGGCACATATCCTCCTCACAGGCGAGTACAGGTGGAAAAAGCAACCCGTTGCCGCATTGTGATATGATCATGCCCCCCACCGGAATTTACCCCAACAACGATCGCCCAAACATGGGCATCGATGGGGTGACCCCCACCAAAAATGGGGGGATTACCACTTGATGCGTCAGCAAAATCATGCAAAATAAAATTTAATTTGTAGGCCATTTTCGGAATGTGACGTCTATCGCGCTCCAGAAAATCTAAAAATAGTACTGGATATACAACGTGGGATACTCAACAGTATCAGCTAAAAATGCAGATATTTCTCTCCTAATGGAATATGGAGGTGTTTTTGACAAAGTTATAACATTTGAAGAAGTTGAATTTTTAGGATCACTGGACGAATCTTGGTTTTTAAACTTGATTACATCAACTGGACGCATGTCAATAAAAATACCTTCGCCTGAAACCATTAATGGAACTGTACATGGCTATGACAGCATTAACTATAATTTTCCGATATCTGGATCAGATCCAGAACAAAGCTTAAGCATATCTGACAGTGCCCCTGCTTTTCAAATATTTCCCTTGTCTGGATTTTCAGGCCCATCAATTCAACACTGGGGATTGCTTGATGGCACTCCACCCTCATTGAGTGAGCTGCTCTCAAGCACTCTTCGGGATTTGCTGGATGTAAGTGCATCCCTTTCGATATTCGGTTCAACATTCAGCGACTTTCTTGTTGGCGGCAATCAGGGTGATTTAATACACGGTGGCTTCGGCGCTGATTTCATCCACATGGGCGGCGTCGGTGCGGCATCCGATGGTGTGCGTGATGTCGCCTCAGGCACGCTGGCGGAGTTAGACGGCGACACGATCGAGCAGATCGGCACCGAGGATGTCATCAAAGTCGTTGGAGCCGCGCTCACTGGCGCGCAGGTCCGCTTGACTGAAGATTTGCTGGAGATCGATGGCGATATCGATGGTGCGTTCGAAACCGCGTTCATCGTTAAAGGCCCGGCAACCTTCGGCACCGCGCCGGTGCTGAGCGTGGCAGGCGGCGACACCGAGATCTCCTTCGCTTCGATTGCTGCCAATGGCGCGCCGGTGGCTGGAGACGACGCAGGCGCGACCGACGCAAACCTGCCCATCGAACTGGCCACGCTTTTGGACAATGATTCCGACCCCGATGGCGACGCATTTGCAATCTTTGACCTGCAATCCTCCTCAATTTTTGGCGCGGGCCTGTCGGTGACCGGCGGCGTGGTCACCTATGACCCAACCGCCTCAGCGGCGCTGCGCGCACTGGCCCCGGGTGAAATCGCGACCGATGGGTTCTATTACCGCATCGAGGACGAGCTGGGCGGGCAAGACACCAGCTGGGTGACAATGACGGTGACCGGCGTCGACACCTCCGCCTTTGCCGCGTCGGATGATGCCGCGGCGGTCTTGGTCAACGGGGCAGTGATCATCGACGCGCTTGCCAATGACGGTGGCTCGGCTGTCGGTGCCTTGTCGCTGAGTGGCTTTGAGCAGGGCGCATTGGGTGGAATCGTGACGCTTACCCCAGATGGCAAGCTGCGCTACGACGCCTCAGACCTCATCATCCCGCTCGCCCCCGGTGAGACGGTGACGGACCGGTTCTCCTACACCGTCATCGGGCCTGACGGCGAGGAACAGGACGCCGAGATCGCCGTCGCAGTCAGCGTGCCCGCGGTCAGGTCCTATGGCAATTTCATGGGAGAGGTCGGCACGATCTCGCTCACAAATGCCTGGACCACCATCACCCTGCGCCATTCCTATGAGAACCCGGTGGTGATCGCCCGCGTGATGTCTGAGACCGGCACCGGCGCATTGACCGTGCGCCTGCGTGACGTGGCTGGCGACGGGATGAGCCTGCGTTTGCAGGAAACCCGCGATCTTGACGGCATCCATGGCGCCGAACAGGTCGCCTATCTGGTGGTTGAGGCCGGGCGCTACACGCTTGAGGACGGCACCCGGATCGAGGCTGGAACCATTGCCAGCAACGCGATGTCGCTGCAACGCTTCGATGCGCTGGCTTTTGGAACCGAATTCGCCGACGCGCCGCTGACCTTCAGCCAAGTCCAGACCTATCGCGGCGCCGATTTCGTCACCACGCGTCATGGCACTGTAAACGCGGCTGGCATGACCCTCGCGCTTGAGGAAGATGAGTTCGGCAATACGGTCAACCCCGCGCACGCAACCGAAACCGTGGGGTGGCTGGCCGTCGACCGCACCACGTCGCTGGCTGGACAGGCGGCTGAGACCAGCGCCGGAAGCGACCCGGTTTTCACGGCTTTTGCAACTGATTTCGCTGATGCCGCGCCGATTTTGTTCGCCAGCCTGATCGGCAATCAAGGGCCTGACGCGGCGACGGCGCGAGTGTCTTCGGTGTCGCCCGACGGGTTCGTCGTGCGGGTGCAGGAGGATCAAAGCCGCGACACCGAGACAGTCCATGGCACTGAGGCCATCGGCTTTCTGGCCTTCGGTCAGGAGGGGGATCTTTTCGCCGACCACGCCCCAGTCGCGCAGGATGATTTCTTTTCGGTCATGGAAACCGGAACCCTGACAATCCAGCCGACGCACATGACCGGCAATGACGCGGATCTGGAAACCTGGCCGGTCCAATTAGGCCTGGTGTCGACCGCTGGGCTGCTTGGCACGCTGACCGCGCGCGCCGACGGTGCCTACGACTACACCCCCGGCGCGGCTTTTGCGTATCTGGACGAAGGCGAGGTCGCCTATGACGCCTTTAGCTATCAGGCCAAGGACGCGACCGGCGCGATTGATTGGGCCACGGCGATGATTGAGGTGACCGGGGCTGCCGATCTGATCGCGGTCTCGGACACCTACCTCGCCGATCGCGATCTGCCGCTGTTTGGCAACTTGCTCGCCAATGACATCGACCCCCAAGGGGGCGAAATTCTTGAGATTGAGATCAATGGCGTGCCCAAGGCGGGCGGTGGCTCCACCGCGCTGGACCATGGGCGTCTGATCCTCGACCGCGCGGGCAACTTTGTCTACGCGCCTGACACCGACGCGCCGCGGGGCGGTTGGACCGAGAGCTTTGGATACCGGATCATCGACGACCAAGGCGACACCGCCGAAGCGCAGGTCACCTTTGAGGTGCGCGATGCGATCGGCGAGGTCGGGCAGGCCGAAATTGGTGTTGAAGGGCTGATCATTGCGTTGACGCGCAGTTACCTCGACCCGGTGATCATTCTGTCGATCAATTCACTGAACGACGCCGATCCCATCGCCGCGCGGGTGCGCTGGAGCACATCGAGCCACATGGAGATCATGATTCAGGAGAGCACAGAGCTCGACAACCTGCATGTCGCTGAGACTGTCTCATGGATGGTGGTTGAGGCAGGGGTCTGGGATCTGGGCGGCGGCGTGGTGCTGGAGGCCGACACAATTGACACCAACAATCTTGCCCGCCATGGCTTCGAAAACGTGGCCCATGCGGCAGATTTCGATGGCGACGTCGCGACCTTGACCCAAGTGCAGATCTTCACCGGCACCAGCTTTGTGCGGACCCGTCAGCAGTTCGGCGACGAGGACGGCTTTCAGGTGATGCTGGAGGAGGAGCAGGCCCAGAACGGTGGCGGCCATTCCACCGAAACCGTCGGCTGGGTCTCAATGGGCATTGGCGCGACCACCGCGGGGAACGGTGCCTTGGAAATCGGCAAGATCAATCCGGGCGTGCCTGACGAAGGCCACTTTGAGGCATTTGGCGTCGATTTCGACGATGCGCCGATCCTTTTCACCCAGATGGCGGGACGATACGGGATCGATCCAGCCGCTGCGCGCGCCCTCGACGTAACCGCCGATGGGTTCTTCGTCTTCGCTGAAGAAGACACCAGCGTGGACGCAGAGACCGACCACGCCCCGGAGATCGTGGATTGGTTCGCCTTTGAGGACTACGGCCTGATCTATGCGCGCGATCTGCTGAGCCAGGGCGTCAACGACGCGCCTGTCGCGCGCGCCGACTTCTTCACGACCGATGAAGAGCGCGGCGTCAGCGGCATTCTGTTCAACGACCACGGCGCTGGCGCGGACTCTGACATCGAGGGCGACAATCTCGTCGTGCATAAAGTCAACTTTGGTACGGCCGATGTCGGCGTCTCCTTTGACCTGCCCGAGGGCGGGCGGGTACGGGTGATGGAGAACGGGCAGTTCTGGTTCAACCCGCTGGACGACTATGAATACCTCGACGAAGGCGAGACTGCGACGCCCTCTTTCATCTACACCATCAGCGACAGAAACGGTGGCTTTTCCCAAGCGACGGTTGAAATCGAGGTGAGCGGCATCTCCTATCTGCCGGTGTTGGCGCGGGACGATGCGGCGGCGCGCAGCGAATACGGAACACTCACCTTCGACTTTTTGAACAATGACTACGAAAACCCGGACGACGAGCCTGAGGTGATTGGGGTATCCTTTGCCACCTCCGGCCCGGGAAGCTATGCCGGGCCGATCGGCGGGATCCTGACGCTCAACTCGGACGGTCGCTCCATCACCTTCGATCCAGATGGAGACTTCGAGTATCTCAGAAATAATGAGCGCGAACCTTTCGAGTTCACCTACGAGATCGAAGATCACAACGGAACCCACAGCACCGGCACGGTCACATTCGAAGTGGTTGGCGACAATGATCAACCAGTCGCGTTTGATGATCATTTTGTGTGGTCACTGAGCGGCGGTAACGCCCCCATGAATGTCTTCGCCGACAACGGCTCCGGGGCTGACTATGACGTCGATATCGGCGACACGCTCGAAGTGCGGGCGTTCAAGCCATCAAGCTACGGCGTCTACCGCTCAGACGACGCTACGGTGAACCTCCCGACCGGCGGCACGGTCAAGATGACCACGGAGGGGGACATTCTCCTCGAGACGACGTCGGTGGAGGGTTATTACACTGGTGGCGGAGAGCTGGAGGCCGGGGAACAAGTGGTGCTCGATTACCGGGTCCAAGACGACTTCGAGATGCAGAGCTACGTCGCGCAGGTCTATATCGATATCATCGCCTGACCCAGCCACCCGCCAATTGCATTTCTCGACTGTCGCCAATGCGTTGGGGTCATGTGCGCGCCTCCTCAAGTGGTGGTCTGAGTAGCAACGGAACAGAAAACCTACATAAGGTTCTCATGCATCATCGCCATCGGCGTTTGATGGGTCACGCAATGGTCTGAGTTCTCCTCGGGCGACGGAATCGGGCAGAGTGAAAGCATATCGGCCGAGCATGTCGATATGTTTGAGCCCGAGCGGCAACAGGCGGTCGACGTCTTCGGGTTTGACGTCATAGCCCGCGGTTATGAGCTGGTTCAGGGCGGCGTCCATATAGATTGTGTTCCAGAGCACGACGAGATTGACCACCAGTCCGAGCGCCCCGAGTTGGTTCTCCTGCCCTTCGCGATAGCGCTGGCGCAGTTCGCCACGCTTTCCATGAAAGATGGTGCGGGCGAGCTGGTGACGTCCTTGGGGTCTGATACCGGAGAGTGCAGGATCGTACGTGAAGAATTCTAACCTATTGAAATATAATTACTTTCTAGACACGGTTTTTCCAGCCAAACCTGAGAAAAGGTAACGAAAAATGTACAATGATATCAAATACTTATTTTCACTAACGTATGATCCTGCACTCTCCGGCATCAGACCCCAAGTGGTTCGTTTCAGCTGAGACGCTGGTCCGGGCCCCGGCCGCGCGTGCGCTGCGGGTCGAAGGGGCGGCGCGCACCGAGACGTTGCGCCTGAAGCTGATCACATGCGACGCGTCCGGGCTTGGCTGCAGCGGCGGCGACATGGCCGAGCTGCGTTTCGAGAGCATCGTGCAGGGGCGCGCAAAGGCTATGCCGCTGGCGGTCTCCACCCCGTCGCCGTCGTCATGCGATCGCCCCGGCGTGATATGCCGGGAGATCACGTTGAAACGGCGGTAAGAGTTTCACGCAACACGACATAGAGAGGAGCGGCGGCTGGTCCATGTCGATCATAACGACGGCGCATAACGCCGACACGATGTCCTGCAGGCAAATGCAGTGCTCCTGATGCAGGCTCAGAAAACAGGCGTTGATGCACCGAACGAACGGGTGCCATTCTATGGCAGCGGCTGCGCATGACAGGTCGGGTTTTTTTGTTTGAGACTCGCACAACGCCGGCACCCTCCGTCGCTGATGTTTTCTACGTCACAGTCACGCACGTGTTCAGGCATATGCCTGAGCCTTCATGGTTGCGACTTAGCACCTAGTTGAAAGGGCTGCCAATTCATGGTTCGCATAACTCGATGCTTGGAGGCTAAGGATCAGCTGTGGGATCCACTTAAGGCTTAGATCTTTGCCACCATAATTCGGATGAAATTCAATAAATCTTGGGATTTCCAGCAATTCAGAGCCAAAAAAAGGAGGAGTGAATCGATGGCAGACATAACAAATGGGGTTCGGATCATCCCCGAAGACGATCAATCTGTGGGTAGATTGAACCTGCATTCTGCGGATTGTGCTCGTTCCTGAATCCTGCAATGTTTCAAAAGCTTGGTCAAAAACCCATTTAGGCGCATCGTGTCCGAAAACATCGAAATTCCCGTGCCGCATTTCAACTCAACTGTAGAGGTTGATGCAGTCTCTCGCGTCAACTTCGCGTCCGCGCAGAACTCGACGCCCGTTCTGCGTGGTCTGTGCGTCAGAAATATGGGGGACCAGACGCTGCGCGGCGTGCGGCTTGTGATGACGCCCCAGCCCGCCTTTTGCCGAGAGAAATCCTGGGTTCTTCCGGATATCGCTTCGGGAGAGGCGTTTGAGATTGCGGATCGCGACCTGAGCCTCGACCACGGTTTTCTTGACGGGCTGGACGAAGCGGAACATGGCGGAATGACATTCCAGCTTCGATCTGGAGATAAGACGGTTGCAGAAACCATTGCTCCGATTGAGCTGCTCGCGCGCGATGAATGGGGCGGCGTCGGCGGCATGGCGCAGATCCTCGCTGCCTTCGTGGCGCCGAACGACCCCGCCGTTGCGCGCATTCTCAAGGACGCTTCGCGCCTTTTGGAGCAGCGCGGACTGGCCAGCGGGCTTGGAGGATATCAACGACGCGATCCTCGGCGTGTGTTCATGCTTGCCGCAGCGATCTGGTCAGCCGCCACCGCGCTGAAGCTTACCTATGCCGAACCCCCCAAATCCTTTGAGCGCGAGGGGCAGAAGGTGCGCGATCCCGGGCGGGTTCTCGGCGAAGGGCTGGCCACCTGCCTCGACAGCACGCTGCTGCTTTGCGCCGCGCTTGAGGCAGCCGGGTTCAATCCGGTCGTCATCTTTACCAAGGGACATGCCTTCGCCGGCGTGTGGCTCAACCCTATTGGGTTTCGATCCGCGGTGGAGCCCGACGTGACCGAGCTGCGCAAGGCGATCGCGGCGCATGAACTGGTGGTGTTCGAGACGACGCTTCTCTGCCGTCGCCCTGTCGTGGATTTCGCCGAGGCTGTTGCCCAAGGCGCCAGGCAGCTTTCCGAAGTCGAGGAGCATCTGTTCGATCAAGCGGTGGACATCTCCCACTGCCGTGCTGCTGGCATTCGCCCGCTTGCTTCTCGGCGTGATATTACGGTGCCGGAGGTGGTTGAAGATACAGTCGACGCAGCGCCCCTGCCGCCGATGCCCGATTTCGATATGCTGCTTGGCGATCTGGTGGAAGAAACACCAACCGATGCCTCGGGGCGGATCGAGCGTTGGCAGCAGAAGCTGCTGGATCTTTCCTTGCGCAACCGGCTGCTCAATTTCGCAGACACGAAACAGACCATTCCGCTGTTTTGCCCGGATGTCCCACGGCTTGAAGACATGCTTGCGGATGGCAAGGCGTTCACGCTGATTTCGCTGACCGATGAAAACCCGGTTGGCGAACGTGATGCGGCGCTGCACATGCAGCGCACCGGCGAGGATATTGAGCACAGCTTCACACTTCGCCAGCTTGATAACCGCCGACTGTGCGCAACGCTGACCGGCAAGGACCTTGCTGGCCGCCTCATCAATCTGGCCCGTAAGGCGAAAAGCGACCTTCAGGAGGGCGGCGCCAACACGTTGTTCCTCGCGGTCGGGTTCCTGCGTTGGAAGAAGTCGCCCGATGACGTCAAATCTTATCGCGCGCCGCTCCTGCTGTTGCCGATCCGTTTGATCCGCCGTTCTGCAGGCGCCGATCACCGCCTGTCGCACCATGAGGACGATGTGCGCTTCAACGCGACGCTGCTGCAGTTTCTGCAGCGTGACTTTGGTCTGCGCATCCCGGGGCTTGAGGGGGAGTTGCCGCAGGACGCGTCGGGCATCGACGTACCGCGCATCTTCGCCCTGATCCGGGCCGCCGTGCGCGATGCGCCTGGCTTCGAGGTGGTTGAAGACGCCGCAATCTCCACCTTCTCATTCGCCAAGTTCCTAATGTGGAAAGATCTTGTCGATCGAACGGACGATCTGCGCCGCAATCGCTTGGTGAAGCATCTTATCGACAGCCCGGATCAGCCGTTCAGTGTGGATGGCGCCGCAGGCATGCCCCAGCCGCGCGACATCGACAGGCGCATCCGCCCGCGCGATCTGCTGACGCCGTTGCCTGCCGACAGCTCTCAGCTTGCTGCGGTGGTCGCGGCTGAGAAAGGGCATGACTTTGTGATCATCGGCCCGCCGGGCACGGGCAAAAGCCAGACGATTGCGAACATGATTGCGCATTGCCTCGCCCATGGCAAAACCGTGCTGTTCGTCGCTGAGAAATCAGCGGCCCTCAACGTCGTTTATCGGCGCCTGAAGCATTACGGCCTTGGTGATGCGTGCTTGGAGCTGCATTCGAGCAAGTCGGACCGCAAATCGGTGCTTGCCCAGCTCGGCGCCTCTTGGGACCGCCCGGCGGGCGAAGCAAAGCGCAAATGGATCAAGGTCACTGAGGATCTTGAAGTCAGCCGTGATCGTCTGAACGCGTATGTTGAGGCGCTGCATGCGCCCGGATCCCATGGCCGCAGCATTTTTGAAGCGATCAGCCTCGCATCTGGGCAAGAGCTGTCCTTCAAACTCTCCTTCGCGCGCATCACAGCGCATAATCGGCGGAGCTTTGATGACCTCGCGCGTCTGTCGCGTGATCTCGGGCCTGCTTGGGCCGCGGCGCGCGAAGGCGATGCGCTGGGGTCCGTGATGGTCGCTGACTGGTCCTTTGGCTGGCAGGAGGAGCTCCTTGTCCGGGCCGAAACGGCCGCGACCGCCGCAAGCCATGCACGTGATGCTGCCAAGGCGCTGAGCGACGCGCTCGGCCTCCCCGAAGACCCTGACTGCAGCACGGAGCGGCTCGCGCTTCTTTCCCGCTATGCCGATGCTGCGCGAAGGGCAGGCGCAGAGGATTTCCGTGCGGCATTCTCTCCCGAATTTGACCGATTTTCTGGCGCGGTGTCGGAGCTTGAGACCGCAATCGCGGGTGTGCGCTCAGCGCGCTCGGCGCTCTCAGCGCAGTACGCGGACAACGAGATTCCGCGCATCCCGCTCGATGCACTGGATCGGGACTGGCGCGAGGCGTCAGCGAAAGTCTGGCCTTTGTCGTTTTTTGCAAAGCGCCGCGTGTCGAAGCTTCTGCAAAGCTATGCTGAGAGTGGGCAGGCCGATCCCGAGCGGGACATTGCCACGCTCAGGCGGCTCCGCAACGATCTGACCGCCGTAAAGGCGAGCCCGCTCGCGGCGTCACCCGCATTCGCCGGCGAGAACACCGACGCGGCGCGTCTGTCGCAATGGCTGTCAGACGCCGCATCCCTGCGCGGATCTGTCGGCGCCCTGCGACAGGCGGCGAAAAACGCCGAGGCAGTCGGCGCCGCGGTGGAGGCGCTGCTGTCGCCGGGTGTGGCTGACGCCGCGCCGGTGCGCCTTGCTGCCGTATTCGCCTCATCTCTTGCCGCTCTCAACGATGCTGTGCGCAAACATGCCGAGCATGCGGGCGGCGCGCCGGAGACGTCGACGCTCTCAGCGCTGCGCCATGCACTTGATGCCATCGTCGCGCAGAAGGCGCGACTTGCCGATCGTGCGCGATGGGTCAGCGTTAACACCAAGGCGCAAACGCGCGGCCTCGGCCCGCTGATCGCCGCTCTCGAAAGCGGCGCACTGCCTTCAGATGAGGCTGAGGCAGCGTTCCTCGCCGCATATTTTGCATGGTGGACGCCGCGCGCCATGGACAAAGCGCCTGCTTTACGCGGATTTCTTGCCTGGGAGCATGAGGACCTGCGCGCCACTTTCCGGCGCCTCGATCAGGAGGCACAGGGCCTCGCGGCGGCTCAGGTTCGCCGTAGGTTGTCGCATGGCTTGCCTAAGCAGGATGCGGTGGCCCGCAGATCGGAGCTTGGGACCCTGCGCCATCAGCTGGGCCTGCAACGCCCGAGCATGCCAATCCGCACGCTGATCGCCGAAATGCCGACCACCTTCACCAAGCTTGCGCCCTGCGTGCTGATGTCGCCGCTTTCGGTTGCGCAATACCTGCCTGCCGATCATCCGGGCTTTGACATGGTGATCTTCGACGAAGCATCCCAGATCACGACTTGGGATGCCGTCGGGGCCATTGCACGCGGACGCCAGTCAGTGATCGTTGGCGATCCCAAACAGCTGCCGCCGACTAATTTCTTTGGCCGCGCCCAAAGCGATGAAGATGGCGTCGAGGAATATGAAAAAGATCTGCCAAGCATCCTTGACGAGGCTGCGGCCGCAGGTCTGCCGACTCATCAGCTCAACTGGCATTACCGTAGCCGGGATGAGAGCCTGATCGCGTTTTCGAACAGCAATTACTATGGCGGCCGACTGGTGACATTTCCGGCGCCGACCACATCATCAGGTGCGCTACGGCTGCATCGGATCAAGGGTGTTTTCGGCCGCGGCAAAGGACGCACGAACCGGGCTGAAGCGGAGGCGATCGTGGAGCATGCCGTGTCACGCATGACCCAATGGCTGATGCTGCCGGAGCAGGACCGCAAGACCCTCGGCGTCATCACGTTCAACACTCAGCAGCAGGAACTGATCCTTGATCTTCTGGATGCTGCGCGCCGGGATGAGCCGGAGCTTGAGTGGTTTTTTGAGGAAGACCGCGAAGAGCCTGTGATCGTGAAAAACCTTGAAAACATCCAGGGCGATGAGCGCGATGTGATGCTGTTCTCGATCACCTTCGGGCCTGACGCTGCGGGCAAGCTGACCATGAATTTTGGTGCGCTCAACCGTGATGGCGGGGAAAAGCGGCTCAACGTCGCGGTGACCCGCTCACGCGAAGAATTGCATGTCTTCTCCTCCATCGACGCGCATGACATCGACCTGACCCGCACCAAAGCGATGGGTGTTGCGCATCTCAAGCAGTTCATTGATTTTGTGGCGCGTGGGCCTGTGGCGCTCGCGGCGGTGGATGTGGGCTCGCTCGGCCCTGCGGAAAATCCCTTCGAGGAATCTGTTGCCGATGCACTGCGGGCGAAAGGGTGGGAGGTGCGGACCCAGATCGGCGTATCGGGCTTCCGCATTGATCTGGGGGTCGTGCATCCGGACCATGCTGGCGCCTTTCTTGCGGGTGTTGAGTGCGACGGCGCCACTTATCATAGCTCTGCCACCGCGCGCGACCGCGATCAGATCCGGGAAAACGTGCTGAACGGGCTTGGATGGACGATATTGCGCGTCTGGTCCACCGACTGGTTCCGGAGTATGGACGAGGCGCTTGAACGCCTGCAAAAAGGGCTGACGGCGGCGCTGGAAGCGTCGCGGGCGGATGATGACGCGGCCGATGAGGATGACGGGGATGAGGCTGAGGCTGCCCGATCAGAGCCGCCTGAGAACATTTCCCCCGCGGAAGTCGCGACCGATCCGATCCCTGCGGAGCGTGTTGCTTCGTTCATCGACGCGACTGAGGCGCCCGCGGTGCATCTGTCGACCGAAGGCTTTGTTGAAACTGCCCCGCCTCGCCCGGCCGAGTCCGCGGATGAGGAAGCTTTGGTGCGAATGCTTCTTGGCGAAGATGGGACTGAACCTGAATACGAAAAAGGGGGTCCCAAAATACCCGGCGCTTCCACGCCGAACGCAACGTCTGATCCTGTGCATCGGGTTGCATTGCATCCCGCGCCGGTCCCTGCAGTGAATGTGGCTGATGAGCCGAGATCCATCGCTCCAGATCCTGATCGGTTTTACGACGAAGCTTACACTCCGGTCATACAGGAAATGATTGACACAAAACTCGCCAAGAATGGGCCAGTGCTGGTTGGCGCGCTGGCGAGGCACATTGCGCGTCTGCATGGGTTTCAGCGCACTGGCACGACGATAAACGCCCGGGTGCTTAGCTGCCTTCAGCTGAATTGCATAAGCCATGAAGAACACGGAAAATTTGTCTGGCCGAGTCCACCCTCTGGCGAGCCAGTCCCACTGCGTGTGCACCTAAATCTCATGCCGCAAGAGCGCCCATCGGCTGAAATTGCAGGCGCCATTCGAGAGCACTGGACGATGATCGATGCGGCCGATGACCCGGTATTGGAGCTTTCTAAAATACTTGGCGTTACGCGTCTTTGGGGAGCGACCCGATTGTTGCTGGAAAAAATTCTTGAGAAAGAAAATGGGCCATCTGAGTAGATGTTTACCTGAGGCCTGAAATTTCGCGTTAACGTGTCAAAAAATGGTGAAATCCAATGCCAACTCCTCAGGTCGAAATGTTTGCGGAGCATATAGATGCCGCACTTCACAAGCATGCGAACGATCTGGGTGCCACGATAAGTGCTCTTCTTGCTGGATATGCAGGTATGGGTTTCACGGAACTCCCGGGCGATGTGGTGGCTGGAGCCCGTGCGCTTATCCTCAAGCGGCTTGAGGGCGAGGAAATCCTCCATCACTCGTCGGTTTTGAAAAAGCGGGCGCCTTGGTACCGTGGGCCTCTGCCGGGGCGAAAACGATGGGTAAGTCTGAAGGCGCGCCTCCTTGGTCCAAAGAAATGGGATCTGGAGACCGTCGATGCGATCGACAGCCAATCCAATGAAATCGTATCGCTGCTCGGCAACCCGAATGAGGACAAGTTCCGCTGCCGTGGCATGGTGCTTGGCTATGTGCAGTCTGGCAAAACGGCCAGCATGACTGCGGTGATCTCAAAAGCAGTGGACGCGGGCTATACGACGGTGATCGTGCTGGCAGGCCTGACGGACAAGCTGCGCAAGCAGACCCAAGGCCGTTTCAACGACGATATCGTAAACCTCGACCGCAACGCATGGAACTGGCTGACCTCGAGCGACACGAAGGGCGACTTTAGAATCCCGCCTGGAGGCATGTTTTTGCACTCACCGGACCGAACCGAGATCGCGGTAATCAAAAAGAATGTCGGGCCGCTAAATAAGCTTCTCAAGACCGTCATCAAAACTCCGGCTTCAATCAAGCAGAAGCTTCGGGTTCTGATCATCGACGACGAATGTGACCAGGCGACGGTCAATTCGGCGTCAAAAGAGCTCGATATGACGGCAATCAATCAAAAAATCCGAGAGCTCTTGCAGGTTTTTCCTGCAGTCACCTATGTCGGCTACACTGCGACCCCGTTCGCCAATGTCTTCATCGACCCCTATGGGTCGCATACAGCAGCGAAAGGGGAGCTGAAGGGGCAAGCGCTCGATGACCTCTATCCAGAAGATTTCATCACGTCGCTGGATCGTCCGAAAGGGTATTTCGGGGCGGAGCGTCTCTTTGGCAGTTTTTCAGGCGATGCCGATGATGAGGACGACGGCGTCGATGCCATTCGTGAGATCCCCGAAGCCGATGTCGTGCTGTTGCAACCGGCGAAGATGAAGGAACGGGACGCGTTCCGGCCATCGATGCCGGACAGCCTTGAGGACGCGTTGCTCCATTTTCTCGGCTGCTGTGCCGCGCGGCGCCTGAGGGGGCAGGGCGATCAGCACATGACCATGCTGGTTCATACCTCCGCCTGGGTTGCGCTGCATGAAAAGGTCGCCACACTGATTGAGTCTTGGCTTGAGGCCGTCGCCGACGGTTTGCGCGACGGCTCAGGTTCGGCAGCCGACCGTCTGCGCGAAGTCTGGGCGCAGGAGAGCGACCGCACTGGATCGCGCGAGGCTGATTTGATCGCGGCTGACGATCTGTTTGGTGAATTGGATCACGTCCTGAGAGCGCTCACGGTGCCAATTGAGAACGGGTCCAGCGACGATCGCATTGATTACGACGGCCCGCCCAAGACCTATATCGCGGTTGGTGGTTCGGTTCTCGCGCGCGGGCTCACGCTCGAAGGGCTTATGGTCAGCTATTTCTTACGTACCAGCCGACAGTATGACACGCTGATGCAGATGGGCCGCTGGTTTGGCTATCGCCAAGGCTATGAAGATCTACCTCGGATCTGGATGACTGATGATTTGAAGCTGTCGTTCCGCGCGCTTGCCGGTGTCGAGGCTGAGATCCGAGAAGACATTGCGCGGTACAGGGACGAAGACCTGACGCCACAGGACCTTGCCGTCCGCGTGAGGCATATTCCAGGCATGGCGATCACCGCGGCGAATAAAATGAAGGCGGTTTCGCGCTGTGACGTCAGCTACTGGGGGCAGCATCGTCAGACCTTCCGTTTCGCGCATCACGACGAGTCATTGCAAAATGCCAACTGGCAGGCGGGTGCCGAGCTTGTTGGCCTTGCGCAGAAATTTGGCGAGGCGTCGGGCGAGAACCAAAATGTTTGGCGCGGCGTGCCTCAGAGCTCGATCCGTAAGTTTTTGAAAACCTATGTTCCCCACCCTGATCATAAGGATCTGCGCAGCGACTTGTTGCTTGGGTTTATTGAAGCGCAAGCGAACCTTCTCGGTACTTGGTCCGTCGGGGTGTTCGAACCGGCGAAAGGCCGCCCCTCGGCTGAGGCGTTGGGCGATCTTGGCGCAGTGCGGACCGTGGTGCGTGCGCGTCTGGCCGATGGCAAGATCGACATGGCAGACATCAAGGCGCTCATGTCCGCGCGTGACACGCTCTATGACTGTAAAGGGCAGGTAGAAGCGAAAAAGGGCGATGGCTGGAACGAGCTGAAGGCGCGGCGCGAGGCAGCCATCGGTGCAACTCCTCTGCTGCTGCTCTATGCGATTGAACGAGAGTCGCCGCCTAGAAAAAAGAATGGCCTGCGCGTCCCGCTCGATGCCTGCCGCGATCTGCTCGGCTATGGCATCGTGTTCCCGGGGGGTGGAGAAAACGCGGGTAATTATTACAGCGTGACGCTGGATGACATTTCTGCCGATGATCTTGATGAGATCGAGAGCACTGAACTTGAACAGGCGGAGGCAGCCGGTGTCAGCTGATCCATCGCGCGCAGGAACGTCGTGGAGCACGCTTCGTGCCGGGGGGAGGGAAGACACCGGGCTTGAGATCCCGACGCTTCCTGCAGGCGCGGAAACGGAGCATGGCCCCGTGCGGCTCGCGCTTGGACCCGAGGGCGAGCCGCGCCTGCTCCTGCCTCTTGGCCCGCGGTCACGGCGCCCGGAACTGCCTGCAGCTCCGGCGTTGAAGATCACTGATACGCGCTATCGCCTTGCAGGGAAAACCCTGCGGTTTCTCGACATATCCTGCGTGGTGCGTGAACTGGAGCCGGTGTTCTCGGACCTCGCAGATGCGATCCTTGGACGTGTGCGAGAAGGTATGGATGGCGCTATCGCGGCTGCTTCGGCTCTCAAGGAATTCAGGGCGCTTCTGATTGGCACCCGCGCGCAGGAGATCCCAGATCACATCATCTGCGGCCTCGTTGGGGAACTTGTCGCGCTTGAACGATTTGCCTGCATCCACATGGGCGCCGCGGCGCTCTGGCGCGGCCCGCATGGAGAGCGGCATGATTTTCGAGGAGGCCGTGACGGGCTTGAGGTGAAGACTTCGATGCGCGCATCTCGCGATGTTGTGCGCATCAGCGACCTCGATCAACTTGCAGAACCTGAGGGCGGGAGTTTGCATCTTCTGCATCTAGGGCTCGAACCCGTTGCAGGCGGCGCGATCTCGGTTGGGCGCTGTTACACCGATCTGATCGCTCTGGGCTGCGATGCCGAGACGTTGGCGGCCGGGCTTGCGGCAATGGGGTGTGATGACCCGCTTTCGGTCGACTGGAACCGGCTCGCCTTCATTTTGGAGCGTGAGGCGCTTTATGACGTGCGCCCGGGCTTTCCGCGTCTTGTGCCGGGCGATTTGCGTGGTGGTGCCGCGCCCCTTGGCGTGTCTGAGATCGAATACGATGTCGATCTCGCCGCTGCTGCGGAGTTCCTCGCGCCTTCCGATGCTTTTTTTATGCTGGCCGAAAGGATGATCGGATGTCTGCCCCGCGGCTGAGGCTTCATTCTGAGCCGTTCTCGCGCTCTGGCGGGATCGGGGACGGGCTGCGCAAGTTGTTGGGTCAGCCTACAATCTCGTTGACTGAGACAGTGGTGCGCGAGGCTGTGCAGAACGCCTGCGATGCCGCCAAGCTGGATGCTGGGCCAGAGATTTTGATCCGTGTCCGCACGCTCACCCCAGATCAGAAGGCGGTGCTACGCAGCCGCGTGCTTGCCGAACTGCCGCCGCATCTGGCGTCGCGAGGCCCTCTGGAGCGGTTTCTGAAAAGTCCTGCGCCGCGGGTGCTTGAGATCTGCGACTTCGGCACTTCGGGTCTGCGTGGGCCGACGCGGGCCGACTATCTGCCGCCAGATGCAAGGGATCTCGATTTCATCAATTTTCTGCGCAACATAGGTGCTGAGCGGGACACCCACCACGGCGGCGGCACCTACGGGTTCGGCAAGGTCGCGCTGTATCTCGCCAGCGCCTGCAGAACAATCTTGGTGGACACGCTCACTGATCAGGGCGGCGCTGATGCCCGCCGCTTCATGGGTTGCCATCTCGGCGCGTCGTTCGACGTGGCGGAGAGGGGAGGCGGTGTGCGGCGTTTCACAGGTCGGCATTGGTGGGGCCTGCGAGGCGAAGATGGAGACGACCCCTTCGTCGATCCGGTCAACGGGGCGCCGGGGGCGATACTGGCCGCCGCGCTCGGCATGCCGGATCGGGCTGAGGCGCGCACCGGCACGTCGATCATGATCCTCGCTCCGCTGCCTGAAATCGCCGAGGGCGACGATTGTAGGGGGAGGATTGCGGAGACCCTGTTGTGGAATTTCTGGCCGCGCCTGATGGGGAGCGTGGGCGAAGATCGCCGCATCCGATGCACCCTGCAGATTGAGGATGAGGAATATGATTTGCCGAAGCCTGAGCAGTTTCCTCCGCTTGATCTGTTCTGCCGCGCAATCGACGAGGTGCGCAACCAAACGCCGCGATCAAAGCCGCTCCATTGTCTGAGGCCGCACCGCCTTCTGGGCCGTATCGCGATTGCCAAAGGTCTGCGGGCGCCACGACGGATTTTGGTCGCTGAGGACAGCCTATTTCCTAGGAATGCGTCGCATATCGCGGTGATGCGTCCCGTGGAACTGGTGGTGCGCTATTTCGAAGGGCCGCCGCTGCCTGACCCGCGGGTTGAATGGGCTGGCGTGTTCATTGCTGATGACGACGATGACACCGAGCAGGCGTTCGCCCGCAGCGAACCGCCCGCCCACGACGACTGGGCATGGCAGGGCATGGAGAAGGGCCACGCGAAAACCTTCGTGAAGCGTGCCTGTGAATTGATCCGCGAAGAGACGATTGCAGTCGCCGCCGCACCGACTGTATCGGCAACTGGGGGAGAGGATGGCCCCTCGCTCGCCAAGGTGGCTGGTCGCATGGGCGCACTGCTTTTGGGGTCGCGCGAAGGCGCCGGACCGCGTTCATCACAAGGCGGCGGTGGCGGGGCCGTGCGTAATGTGCGTGCATCACGGCCGCTGTTTGTTACGCTCGAAAGTGACCAAGGGCGGCCGGTGGCTGTTTTTGAGACGAAGGTAATGCAGGACGCGGCAGGGTCCGGGCTTGCGCTTGTCGCCTCGCCCGCGCTTGCGATCGAGGGCGCAAGCATGCGGGGCGGAGCGGAAACAGCTGGAATGACGCCAACCGTGGTGTCGATGCGCAGCGCGGATGGCGGGCTGGAATGTTCCGGACCCCGACTTGGGATCCATGGCGCCGCTGGGATCTTCCAAATTCGCGTCGCCATTATGGGCGAAAGCGCGGTCACCGTCGAAGTGGCGGTCGAGCAGGCCGACGCCACATGAGCGGTCGCGTCGCCCTCCCGTTTTTGACGCTTGGGCCCGAGGCGATCAGTGCCACGCCGTGGTTGATCGGGTTCGATGACGCCCCGCCTGAGCCGGCGCAGGACCATCTGAAAGACTGGGACTATGCCGCCGCCGTCACCGTGCGCAGAACTCTTGAGGTCAATCTGGCAGCCGCGGCGCTCGCGCTTGAGATACCCGAGCACGATCTGTCGATAGCATTGGTTCTCGCGCTCGGGACTGGATCGGCGCGCCTGCCGCGCGATGTCCGGCTGTATGGCCCTTGGCCTATTGACGTGGCGCAATCCCAGCTGACGATTGAGAAGACCGTTCCCGGATCGCTCCTCTCGGGTGCGCTGCATCTCGAAACTGTGGTGATGCTCTCAGCGTCTCCCGCAAGGCGCAGGCAGCTTTCGCCATGGCGCATTGGCGCCCGGCTATGGGCTGACGCGCTCAAGGTCAGGCTTGAGGGTGAAGAATCCCGTTTCCCGCTGGAGGTGGCTTCGTTTTCGCGGATCTTCTCGGGGTCGCCGATGCAAAGCGCGCTCTGGCATCTCGACTGGCGACCAGGCGACTGGGCCAAGGAGTTCAACGGCGCAGTGCGCTTGTTGATCAACGCTGACAATCCAGCATTCGTGGAACGCGTGCTGGCCGAGGATACGGCGACGTTGCAGGCGCTGCTCGGCGATGTGATGATCCAGATTGTTGAACAGGCTCTCGCGGATAAGGAAATCGTGGCGTCTCTCGGCTCAATGGAGGCGGAGACGCTTGGCGGTCAGGCTGCATCTTGGATCGAGTTGGCATGGCCAGGCCAGACGCCTGAATACACGCGTGGCCTTATGTTGTCCCACCCGGGCAGGGTCAGGTCTGCTTTGCAGTCTGCGGCAGCCCTAGAGGCAAAGATATGACGCATTTGTTGCCAAGGCTGTCGCGCCAAGCACTGCGGCGCATCCTTGATCGTTTCGCCGATGATCCTTTGAGCATTGTTGCCACGCCCTCGCCCGATACCGCCGAGTCGGGTGTGTTCTGGGCGGCCAGTGGCGGTACGCGGGCGTCGATGAGTGATATTTTCTCAATAAGGACTGTGATCGAGGCAACAGCGACCGCGCAAGGATTTCCCAAGACGGCGTCCCGTGTCGCGCTGGCCCGGTTTGACGCCGCGCTGTCCGCCGAGCTCGCAACGCTTCCGGCATTGCAGACACCCGATGCGCAGCGCGATGACGTCTGGGCTTTCATTGCGGCTGCGATCGCGCCGGATGTTGTGGTCTGGCGCTTCGGATTGGAGGCGGGCCGCTTTGATGGCGGCATTCGGAACACTTTCCAGCGCCTGTGGATCCGCGGAAAGCTGTTTGATCGCGGCGAGGGGATCGAGGACCGCTGGGGTCTGCTTGACGCGCTGTCGGAAGATGCCTTCGTCGCGATCACTGAGCGTGGCGGCATCGCCGGTCAACCGCTTCTGTCCCGCGCCATTGCCGAGGCTTGGGAGCGCGCCGCTGCGCGCGCGGGCAGGGGGCGAATGGAGCCGATCATGCGCCGGGCTGTGATGTCAGTGCGGATCGCCAATGAGATCAGGCTTTTGGCCGCATTGCCAGCAGATGACTTGGGGGCTTTTCTGGATTCGGAGTTTCGACGCGCTGAAGTCGCGATCCGGATCGGAGGGTATTGAACTGCAGCAAATTTTTACTTTGACTGATGCGCTGCAGATCGCTGATATGCAATGGTAATTTTGCAGGTGAGCAGAATAAGAAGAAATTCGGCGCCTATGTATTTCTCATGAGCGCAGCGCATGGTGTGACTGGAGGCTTAAAATGAGCGAAATCGAACTTGCGCAGGCTTATTCCGAGCTGCGTCGCGACATCTTGACTGACGCTGAATACTCGGGCGAGCTGCAGGAGACGTTATTTTTCGATATCTGGGCCCAGATGGCCGCAGAAAACGGCGACTGTCTTGACCTCGAATATGTGCCGATGGCAAAGGACGCACCTAGTGGTTTTCGGATCGACGGATATGCGATCGATGTAGAGCGCGGAGAGCTTCACGTCGCCGCTTGCTACTATCACGGTGGCGCGGACATGCTCACGCTGAACTATGAAGCGGTCGCGCGCATGTCGATAAAGGCAGCCAAGTTCGTTGAACGCTGCCTCGACCGCGACTTTGTGGATACGCTTGATCCCAACTCTCCCGAGTACCACGCGGCCTTTCAGATCAACCGGGATCAGGGACGCATCAATCGGGTGCGAGTGGTGTTTTTCACAAATGCCCACATTTCGATGCGGAAACAGGTTCAGAAGATTGATATTGCGGGCATGGTGGTGACCTTCAATCATCTTGACATGTCGCGCTATTACGACATCGACCGCTCGCTTGGGCATGCCGAACCAATTGAGATCAACCTCACGGAGCTTCATGGCGAGCCGCTGCCCGCGCTTGCCGCACATCTGGCGGAGGCCAGCGACTACCGCTCCTTCCTCATCGCCATGCCGGGGGAGCTGCTGGCCGAAGCCTATGGTCTTTATGGTGCGCGAATCCTCGAACAGAATGTTCGCACCTTCCTCCAAGCCCGGACCTCGACCAACAAGGGGATCATCAAGACGATCGAAGAAACCCCCGAGATGTTCTTCGCCTATAATAACGGCCTGACGGCGACGGCCTCGGACGTGCGGTTGGCGCGGTGCAAGGACGGCTCCATGGGCATCGACGCGATCATGGACCTGCAGATCGTCAACGGTGGTCAGACAACGGCCTCAATTCTTTATGCGCACGACGAAAAGAAGGCAGACCTCTCGAAGGTGACCGTGCAGATGAAGCTGTCGGTGGTGAAGCCTGAGATGATCGAGGAGGTCGTGCCAAAAATCTCCCGCTACGCCAACACACAGAACCGCATAAGCGAAAGCGATTTCTTCTCAAACCATCCCTATCATATCGAAATTCAGAAGATGTCGCGCAGCGTCACTGCTCCCCGGAAGGACGACGAGTCCATGGGAAGCAAATGGTTTTATGAGCGCGCCCGTGGCCAGTACCGGGTGGAGCTGTCGCGGGTCGGCGCGGTGAAGAAACGGCTGTTTGAAGGCGAGTTTCCCAAAAAGCAGGTTCTGACGAAAACAGACGTCGCCAAATATGCTGTCACCTTCGAGGGTCGTCCAGACATCGTCAGCCAAGGCGCGCAAAAGTGCTTTCGCCATTTTGCCGACATGATTGGGGATCAGTGGAAAGAGGACGAAACGCGATTCAATGAATCCTATTTTCGCCGTCTGGTGGCGATGTCGATCCTGTTCCAGTGGACCGATGCAATGGTCGGCAAGTCGGACTGGTATCTGACAGACCGCGGATACAAAGCCAATATCGTAACCTACACGCTCGCCTGGTTGGCCAATCGGGAAAAGCGCAACGCCAACGCATCGATCGACTATGAAAAGATCTGGGAGGTTCAGGACGTTCCGGCGGCGTTGCAGAGCGCGATCCGCTTTGCTGCGTCCCGAATTGCGGCGGTGATCAAGTCGCCTCCGCTGAAGCATCGCAACATCAGCGAGTACGCCAAGCGTGCCGATTGCTGGAAGCGTGTGGCGGAAGAGACGATCGAGCTTCCCGTTGACCTTTCGAAGGTCACCATCAGCATCGATGTGGATCGGGAGCGCCAGCAGAACGCTGCCAAAGCCAAGCAGATCGGCGAGGGTATGGAGCTGGAAGTCATGCTCGCGAAGATGGACAAGGCTGAGCGGACGCGGTTGGAGAAAAGTGCGCTCGAGCACCATCTGCTGTCCCCAAGCAGCGTCCGGGCGCTCGAAGCGCTCAAGAGTGGCAGGGCCACGCTTACCCGGCCGCAGATCAATGCGTTGAAACACCTGCTTTCACGGCTCGCGGAGAAGGGTGTTTCGTTCGAGACTTCGTGATGTTGAAGCGTGGAGCTTGGCATCAGCGCACGGTTCCGCCGCCTTCGAGCATGCCGAGGACCACTTCGGCGATCTGCCTGGCAAGGTAGGGAGGCACCGCATTGCCGACCTGCACGAATTGCTGCGTGCGATTGCCGAGAAATAGATAATCGTCTGGGAATGTCTGCAGCCGCGCAGCCTCGCGAACCGTCAGGCTGCGGCACTGCATCGGATCGGGGTGGATGAAGTAATGCCCATCCTTGGAAATGTGGCTGGTGACGGTGCTTGACGGCTCGTCCCACAGCTGTGCTCGGAACCGGTCGGTGAATTTTCCACTTTCCCAGCTGGCGTGGTCTGGTGAGAGCTCGGGCGGGAAGTCCCGGGCCTTTGGCGACACGCCGGTTGCCCCGCCCACAGCCGCCGCGAACATATAGCGGGCGAGATCTGTGCGCATGTGGCCGCGGGTTTCGTGCTGGGTCAGGTGGTTGAAGCCAGCCGTCGTCAGAAACTGCTTGAGTGGCTCGGGCATCTCGGCGACCGACGCAGCAGCTGCGCCTGACACGCGCGGCGGTGAGGCGGCCTTACGCACCATGGCGGGCAGGGCGCGCAGCGCTCTGGCCGCTGGGGGGCTCATCTCCGGATGCTTATCAGGCAGCCCCGCAAGAAAATCAGCGGTGGCACCGCGGATCTGCAACCATGCCTCAGGATCATCTGCCTGTTTGCTCAAGCCGCTGCGCAGCGCTGGAAAGCCCTGAAGCGCATCTCTGACCGTGGTCTTGGGGGCAGGAGAAAGCAGGGCACGGTTCGTGCCGCCCCCTCGCGCGCGCCAAGCTGCTGCAATATCGCGACGTACGCCAACGATGATCACCCGGTGGCGTCGCTGTGGCACACCATGATCCTCCGCTCGCAGGATGAAATCCTGGGGCTGGTCGCTCATCAGAGACCTTGGGTTGAGCGGAATGAGCTCGTAAAGGTCGCCGGCCTCACCGCCCAGCGATTGCAGATCCTCCATGATCATTTCGAACACCCGCCGCCCCCCGACCGAGGAAGAGAGCATGCCCTTGACATTCTCCATAACGAACACCGCGGGATGCAGCGATCGAAGCACGGCGATGTATTCACGAAACAGGAAATGTCGGTGGTCGTCCTCAGCCTTGTAGGCGTCGTTGCCCCGATTTCGCGCGCGGCCGACCAACGAGTAGGCCTGACAGGGCGGGCCGCCGATCACGATGGTTTCGTCAAAGCCGGTCTGCGCGGCAGCAATGCCTGCGCGCAGCGGCGCGCGCGCCTCATCCGAGCCGAGCGTCAGGCGCAGTGCCTCAGCCTCAGCCTCGGCCCAGAGGCCTGGATAGAGCGCGCACCAATCTGGTTGTGTGACCGTGCCGCGGTGGAAGGCGGCATATTCGTCGGGCAGCCTGCCCATCTCCCGCAGGTGCGCGCGCAGAAAAGCCCGCAGCCGCAGAGTTGACTGCGCCGACGCTTCCATTTCGGGGTAGATTCCGGTAGGGGGCAGGATCGTATCACAAGGAATTCTGTCGCTGCCGCTTCATGATGTCGAGCACCGTATTTTTACTGATCCCAAGATCGCGAGCGATCCATCGGTATGATCGAC
>Ga0105055_10003481_pt1 | contig 23710 bp, 9 predicted proteins | sample BON03_FD_78090 | JGI IMG/M metagenome (GOLD analysis project Ga0105055, IMG submission 78090) | Freshwater microbial communities from Lake Bonney liftoff mats and glacier meltwater in Antarctica - BON-03 | ecosystem: Environmental > Aquatic > Freshwater > Ice > Glacier meltwater | place: Lake...
ACTCTGAGAAATATATATATAATATATATATATATATATATATATATATATATATATATATATATATATATATATATACATATATATATATATATATATATATATATATAGGCGAAGCCTCGGACGGGTTGACCTTGACCTCGCTTATAGAGTTGGGGCTTATCCCAAGTCCAAGTCTCGACTCTCGCTGCTAGAGTTGGGACTTCCAGCCCCCCCCCAAGCCTGCGTCGCTTCGCGACGCAGGGTTTGCTACCCTTTGAGATGGCGCTTGGAGCGGCTTCTCCTTGCCCGTCTGTGGCTTTGTGAGGATGTTTGGTTGATTCTGATTGATTGGTTATTGGTTCAACCCGAGGTTGTTTTGGTAGGTGTGAGTTTTCTGTTGATGCATGAGCGTTCAGAACCGGTGGGGATTTCTCCCGAGCGCGCAACGACACACACGCGGCACGCGCGGGGGGAAACGCATTTTCCTGTTCCCGCCGTACCTCTGTCCCTCCCAGTGCGAATCGCCTCTGTGAGACTGAGGCTGGAAGGTGTTGGTGTCGGAGACTGAGAAGCTGAGAAGCGAGAGTGAATAATGTGGCGTCGTGTCTGGGGCCAACCCTTTTAATGTTAGTGTATATACGGGTCACCTCGCGTGGGATGCGTGTCGTGTCGTGTGTAGTTGTGTAGTGCTGTGGCTATGGCAGACTCATTCTTTCTGTGGCTGTGTGGTCGCTGTTTCTGTGTGGCCACACAGTAAGCACAATTATATCGCTACACGCTATACTACATAAATATGTATATATGTATGTGAAGATTCGGCGGCACCAGCACACGCGCGTACACGTCGCACATATACATAATACTAAAATACACATATGTATGTATTATCTCTATCTCGTTCTCTAGCCATCGTCATCGTCGCATTGTCGTTGTGTGTGCATGTGGGGTGTGGATGTGGATATGGCCGTTATATTAACGGTGATGGGTACACTGAGACTATGAGCAAAACTTGCAAAACTGAGGCCAGGGGCTATATAGTCACCACCTACTTACAGGCTTGAAACACAAGCTCAACCATCATAATAAACTATGTGCCTCTTGGTCTTGGGCTCAGGTCTTCTGCGGAAGTCAAGGCTTGGTTCCCACGGGGTATACCCGCATACCCGGCGGCCCAATACAGGTGGTCGGCTCCGCGTCGGCGGTTTGATCAAGAGAAACTAGCTAGCTGTGAATGGCTACGTTCACAGCCGTTTCCATTTTCCCCATCAACCGGAGGTCGCGGAACAGGGGGCCATACAGCTTTCCCTTCTAACGACTGGCTCATAGCCAGACTTTGAGCTTTGGAGGGTCCCTAGCAATGCTCACAAGAAAGACATAGCAGCTGGTCTAAGTTGTATCTCCGAGTCCTTGATGCAAAATATTGGATGGCATAGCACCGGATCTCGTCCGGAGGCCCCGGGAGAACGACAACGACGCTCCAGTTTTTTGTATCATGGAAATCTTGGCATCTCAGCTTATACCTTCGGAGTTATGCTCCTCTCGTCATAGGCGTTCATATTTGAGATTTGAGCCTAACAGGAAGTCACGTAAAGCGCAGAGCAAGCTGGCGTTAGAAGGAAAGGGTGTAAGCTCGTGTTTTTGCAAAACAGGTACACACATATATATATAAACATACAGATATATATACATCGGGTTAAACCCGGGAGTGGGGGTCCGCAGCAACGTGACGGTGGGGTCCCCCCTCACAGTATCTGCATCTGCAGCGTATCGATCACTGTTACAACGCCCCTGGGCCTGGGTGTTGTAACAATGATGTCAAGCAATCAATCAATCAAAGATCCTCACAAAGCCACACACACACGGGCGGAGGAGAAGCCACATCCCAGCGCCACCTCAGGGGTAGCAAACCCTGCGTGTACCTGTGTTTTGCAAAGACACGGGCTTACAGCCTTTTCCTTCTAACCCCAGGTTGCTCTGGTCCTATGATTACTCGTGGGCTCATATGCATGTGAAAGCTTATGACGAGAGAAGCCTAACTCCGAAGGTATACGCTGAGATGCCGCCAAGCCAAGCCAAGTTTTCCATGACAAACAAAATCGGAGCGTCGTTGTCGGGTCGCTCGTCCGGCTGGGGCCTCCGGACGGGATCCGGGGCCGCGGGGCCATGCCATCCGGTAGTTTCGCATATCAATAATAAGGACAAGAGGACTCAGAGATACAACTTATACCAGCGGCTATGTGTATGTGGCTTCCTTGTGAGCACTGCTAGGGACCCTCCAAAAAAACCTTCCAAAAAAGCTCAAAGTCTGGCTATGTGAGCCAGTCCTTAGAAGGAAAAGGTGTGGGGACCCCTGCTCAGGCCGCCGGTTGATTTGGGAAATGGCTGTGAACAACCATTCACAGCTAGTTCTAGTTTCCCTTAATCAAACCTCCGACGCCGACGCGGAGCCGACCACCCGTGTTGGGCCGCCGGGTATGCGCGTATCCCGTGGGAACCAATCAATCAATCAATCAATAAAAATCCCCACAGAGCCACACATGTAGCCATGGGAAGATGGAGAAGCCGATCCCAGTCCCAGCGCCACCTCAAGAGTAACAAACCCTGCGTCGCGAAGCGACACAGGCTAGACACAGGCTTGGGGGGCTGTAAGTCCCAACGTCCCAACTCTAGCAGCGAGAGTCGAGACTTGGGGTAAGCCCCACAACTCTAGCAGCGCGCAGCAAGAGCAGTGGGGACTGGGGGTAAATACGGGGGGCAGCCAGCAGAAAGAGAAGCACCGCCCCGGTGGCCTCGCGGTCGCCGAGGTGAGTCCCGCGCTTGCAGAGGTAGCAAGCCCTGACTTCCGCAAAAGACCTGAGCCCAAAGAGGCGCATAGTTTATGATTATGATGGTTGGGCTTGTTTCAAGCCTAGGTGGCAACTATATAGCCCCTGGTATCAGTATCAGATTTGCGAGTTTTGCTCTCAGCGTACCCATCACCGCGTTACAACGGCCGTCCATATGTCGGTGGGTGTGATGGATGTATTAGTATTAATGTTTTTTTATACATGAGAACACAATAAACATGAAGAGGAAGAGGTAAAACACACAAAAGCCCTATATATATCCCTCATATTATATTACTCGACGACACTGCTGTGTGGTGCACGCACTGGCATTGACAGACACTCCTTTCTTATACGTACCTAGACCTCGACAGTAGGACTCTCTCAGAGAGGGGGGAGCCTGTGCCTGCTACTGCTAGCTAGAAGACAGATAAGCATGTGCGAAGCGCGCGTCCTTATAAATGGTCGCGCCATGTGCACCGCTATAGCCGTGTACGCGGCTCCAGTCTATGATCTATGAGTCACATCCGGATCACAGCCCACAGGACACACCGTTTTTTTAAAGCGTTTTTGCTCTTATTTGTGTGTGTGTTGTGTACGTGTAATAATGCTAAATGTGTCGACAGCCAGGAGGGACCTTCGACCACTGGACCACAATTGGACCACAATCAGCGCTGATTATGGTCCAATGGTCGAAGGCCCCTCCTGGCTGCTGGCTGTCAACAAAACAGGAGTCCTCACCGGAGAGACTGACTGGGCGCGATCACCCAAACTGCCCGCCGCGAACAACTCGCGCTATGAGCGTTCACCATGGTCCAGTGGTCGAAGGTCCCTCCTGGCTGTTATCAAATCAAGAGTTTGAATCCCATGGGGGACGCTCGTAGCGCGGGTTAACCCGAGTTTTCCACCGCATTTTTCCACGCGAAAGCGGTGGATCGGCAATGCGTCGGTCGTTGGCGCGAGCCGCCGGCTGTGCCACGACTGGGTCGTCCCATTCCCAATTCACAGGCCGGAAATCGTGCTGGCACAACCACGGGGGGCAAACGGGGGGGGCACCACTTATGGGTAGTTGAGAACGCGCACGCGCAGCGTGGGGATCGGAGTGGGCGTCGGGACAGGACCACTAGTCGAGAGGCCCGAAGCGTCCAGGCCGGAGGCCAAGCGTTGATCAAAGGCCCACACCACGCCATCCGCAGCAGCCGCGAGCGTGTGCATCCTACCGATAGCTACCGCCGCGACCTCGACTCCGCTCAGCCCTTCAACTCGCATCGGCGTGCCCTGTGGCCCTCGGTGGCAGAGGTTGCCCCGGACGCTGGACTCGCCCCAGGTGAACAACTCGCCCTTCTCTGTCACAGCGCCAGAAGCACAACCTTGTGCATTCACGAGCTTCACTCGTTGGCCGATGAGCGCGGCGATTCGCTTCGGCGTGAGCTCTTCACGCCCGTGGCCGTTGGCCTCCGCGTCGCCCCACCCGTTGAGCCAGCCCTCCTCGGTCAGCGCAAAGGCATGGCAGTCGCCGGCGGCCACGGCGACGAACCGCCGCCTCGTCTGTGCCAGGGCTTCGATCCGCCGGGGCTGCACCTCGCTCACCAACGAGCCGTGGCCGAGCCTGCCTTCGTGGTTGAACCCAAAAGAAAAGACGGCACCGGCGTCTGTCACCGCCAGGGTGAAGTCGCAGCCGAGGGCGACGCCCACCACGCGATCCTGCGAGAGGGCGTCGACCCGCTTCAGAGTCGCCTGATACTCGGTCTCTGCATCGAGCTCGTAGCCCAGATCAGTCGGTCCTTCAAATTCGTCTACCAATCCATCCTCATCCTCCACCTCATGATCAGCTCTCGCCCGACCCCAGGTAAAGAGTCGGCCTTTCTCGTCGACCGCCGAGCTCGTAAAATTTGGCCCGGCCACGATGTTCTCAATGAGGCTCAGCGATTAGATCCTGCTTGGCACCGCCCTCGCATCATCGTCGCCTTGGCCGAGGGCGCCGTAGAGGCCGTAGCCCCACGAGTAGACCTCGCCCTCGGCACTGAGTGCGAGGCAGTGGAAGACGCTGGCGGCCACGCTGACGATGCGCCTGTCCTGCATCGACGGCACCGGCGTGGGTGGGCCAATCTTGCGGCGAACATTCGGATCGGCAGCGGGGTCTGCGGCGTGCCCCAAGGCGGGCGCGCTGCCGCAGTCGCTGCCGCAAGTGAGCAGCCGGCCTCCCTTGTCTAGAAAGATGCTGTGTGCTTCTCCCACCGCGAGCGGAGCTTGCCGTATCTGAATGTGGCGACGGTCGCGCTTCAGCAGGCATGTCACCCACGATGTAGCCCCTTCAGGCAGGGAGGAGCCGACGTCAAGGCCGCGTGCCTCGGCGCGCCGCCGCAGCTCCATCTCCACCGGGCCGATTTGGCGCGGCGGCGGAGGAGGAGTTGGCGCGTCGCGACAAAGCGAGCTGCAGGTTGCGGCGAGACGGGCGAGGTCGTGGATGTCGAGGCGGGACAGGATGACGGCTAGGATCTCGGCGGGCAGCTGCAGCAGCGGGGACGCCGGTTGTGCCGAAGAAGTAAGCGGCAGGAAATGGGCGCGCAGCTCATCGGTGATGGCGAGGCCCTGGGCAGCCTGCTCGTCGCTGAAACTCGGCGCGGCGAGCTGACACTCGTGGGCCGCGGCGCGCAAGGCGGCGAGGGCTGCATCGCCGGCCATTTTGCTGCTGGAGCTGTGGAAACTGTAGGCCAGTTGCGGCACGGGGGGGACGTTGAAAATCCTGTTCACAGCGTGTTCTTCACAGACGGTTTATAATACGAAGGGGACACGAGACACGAGCACAAGCCCTCCCCCCTGGAGTGTATTTTTTTTTGTCAAATTCTTCATACATACAACTCACACCACAAAAGCTGAGCGCATGGCGGAAAGAATCACCCCGGTGCCCCAGGCGCCGGCGTGTGGCCAGAAGACCAAGTGCTGCATCGACCACACGCCGGCGCCTGGGGCGCCGGGGTGATTCTTTCCGCCATGCGCTCAGCTTTTGTGGTGTGAGTTGTATTTGACAAAAACAAATTTTATTGGTTATATCCCGTTTTCGAGGCGGTGGGATGTGGGATACAGTGGGATACAGCGGGATACAGCAGATACAGCTGGATACAGCTGGATACGTACGGATATAGCTGGATACACAGTGGGATACAGCGGGAGAGATAAGGTGGATATGCTGCACAAATGGTTTCAAATGGCTAGATACAGGATACAGGGCGGATGCAGCGGGATACCAAGGATACAGTGAGATACAGGCAGGATACAGGTGGAATACGGGCGGAATATCCCAAAAATACACGCCAGGGGAGGGCTAGGGCTGGCACACACGCAGCGCGCGTCCTGCTCCCGCTGATATTTTACCTCATACGATTACATAACGAGCTCACCGTGGTTTAGCCTTAAGAACCTAACCCGTGCGTCTCTGTCTCTGGCAGCTTCTCCCACTCCGGCTCCACGCCCTGGCCCAGTCTACCGCATGACGGGCTCAAACACAACGACGTATAAAACACTTATATACTGGGAATACATACGAGCACCCCGCGACGAAGGACGAAGGCCGCGCCGCATACTCAAACACGACAACACGACCACCTCGCTGCGCGTCGCCGGGAGTGTCTCCAGCTCCGGCTTCGGCGCTCTGGCCCAGCCTATCGCGTGATGTGTGCTGTGCTCAAAACCATCTATAAAGTATAGAGCGCCATCATCCCAGGACGAAGGCCGCTCCCGCATCCTCGAGCACCATCACCTCCCCACGCGTCTCCGGGAGCTTCTCCCGCTCCGCGCGCACCAGCCCCGCAAACTCCGGCGTGTAGTGGGGAAAGAAGAGCTTTTGTGGGGCCAGCCGCATCGCACCTGGGCATGCAGGGTGCGACCGAGCGGTCAGTCGGACACGGCCGAGAAGCTGCCCTCGATAACGCGTGTAGCAGGATGCGGAGTCGGCCTGTTTACGTTATACAAGAGAGGAGTTTGGTCTATCCTCGCTGAGGTAAGGGTTTGCGTGCGTCGCCGTGTGTAGCTTTCGCGTTTCCCCCACGAGCGCAGAGCCGTACCTAGAGTAGCAGCCGTCCAGTCGGCACCGGGCACGACCGCCGGATCGTCCCACCCCTTCCAGTAGGCCGTCTCGATCGACTCGCCAGCAACGATGGAACCCGCGGACTGCCCAACATACAAGCAGCCGTCAGCGACCCGATTTGCGATGAGCGCAGCCGTCCCGCTCTGAACCATGTGGTGCCAGAGGAAAAAGGTGTTGCCCCCAGTGACCCACACACACGACGCGCTGCGGATGGACTCTTCAAGCCGCGCAGCGTCGTCCTTGGCGCAGTCGATGCAGTCCACACTCACTGGCGACCCAAGCAACACCGCGAGCGCAGCCTCCAGCAGCCGTCCCTTCTTGCATGCGTCGGTCCAGCGCCGGCGCCGAAGCTCGCCGGGCGATCGCTTGGACGCCGACCCGTCGGACGAGGGCGCCATTGCGGCCGTTACAAGCATAGAGACTTTCGGTGTTCCGGCCTCGCCATTGTGCGAATCGGCAAACAGCCGCCGAAACGACGACCGCTGGTCCGATGTAACGAGGCCGGCGCTGGTCAAGATCAGCCTTGGAGCTACCGATGACGCGCTAAGGGCACAGGACGTGGCGACAAAAAGCGGCCCAAACATCGGCGGCGCTAAACAACCGTCTGTGAAGTCGTCTTCAGAGACGAATTCACAGACGGTTTCTTTAGTTACCATGTTACCATGGCCAGATCTCACGAGCACACGAGCACACGAGCACACGAGCACACGAGCACACACGCAGTTTTAGCATGAACAACGATAGTGACGGGGGTTTGTTCGTGTGGTTGTCTATGGTTTTGTTTGGTAGTGTGTTTGAATGTGTGACCTGTTTCTCTTTCTCTTTGTGATTTGTGACGTTGGACATTTTAATTAACACTTGGTTTGTTTTTTGCTAACAACGACAACGGCAGCAACTAGTACAACTGCTAGCAACTAAGTTAGATGCATTACACTAGTCTAGAGAGCTGCCTACATGCTACATGTCACTCGACGGTGAGTGGTGAGTGAGTGAGTGAGTGTGTGGGTCGTGGGTCGTGTGGTTGTGTGTGTGTGTGTCATGTGTCATGTGCATGTGTGTGTTTATTGTTGTGTGTTGTGTGTTGTTTGTGTCGTGTGTGTTTTGGCGTAATAGGTGTGGTAGGTGGTTTTGTTTTGGGTGTGTGTGTGAGTGTGTGTATGTATGATGTGTGTGTGTGTGTGTATGACCTGTATGCTCTTGAATATATGAACGGTATACGGTATCCGTAGGGAGCGAGCGCAGAAAGTGGGGCCGTGGACGTGGACATTGGAGATGGAGATGGCGAAGATAGATATGATAGATAGAGATAGAGCTGGAGCCATGTATTCATTATTTATCAGTTATCAGTATCAGTTATTATCAGAAGAATAACACGATAACTTATCGATCCGATAACACACAAACTAAGAGTGTGAAGTGTGTGTGCGATTTTCGTATAGTTTTATTTTTGTAAAATGTTTGATGTGTTTGTAGTCTTGTTATTGTTTGAGTGTGTGTGTGCGTGCTGTTTTTGTTGTGGCGTTTTGTTGTTATTGTGTTGTCGTGTGTTGTCAACAGCACTCACTCACTTAACACATACACATACACATCGCATCGCGAGTCGCGAGCAGACGATACACGATACACATATAACATACACGAACACGATACCCAATGCCCAGTGACGCAGTTGACAGTGACAGTAACCTGCTTATATATATATATATATATATATATATGCGAACCTGAACCTGAGACCTTTATCCTTCGAAGAACGACTTTTCTTCCCTACAAGCTACACGCAAATGCTATACGCTACTATACAGGCCATACGACACTAACAATCACGAACTGAACATATGCCATGATAACCGTGCACTGAAGAAAAAACCACAACCACAGCATACACACACACGCACTGCACACCCCTAGACACCAGTAAGCAGTAGGCTATAGCCTACTTCCGGACGATCCTGCCTCCCCTCCCCCCCTCCTCCTACCCCTACCTAGTATGCACATCACGCCGACGCGCACACCCTCATCTCTGCCCGGCGGTGCTGTCAACAGGTGCACCAGCCACGGCACCCCGCTCCAGCTCTTTCTTCCACGCACCTCGACCCGGTGCGCCTGGCCCGGCAGTTGAATTCCCCTCCTCGCGGTTGATCTTGCGCTTCACCTTCTTCTGCGCGCGGAAGCACCTGCGGGGTGGGGCAGGGGCGCGGACCGTCGTGCCATCTTTCCGCCAGCGGCATCAACGTCACATCTGGAACCTGGCCTTGCTCGTGTCGGGCGGTGCAGGGCTAACCCTGCTCGCACGGCGCGCCAACGTCTCGGAAAGCTCGTCCAGCCCCCCCACCTCCTGACCTGCCCCACAGGCGTCGCTCGCTCTGCGCTCGCAGCGCTCCTACCCTCGCTTCAAAACAAGCTGCAGGCGGCCACTCACTTGTCCATCAGCGACTTTGGCTCGTTGCACGCACCCACGACACGCCACCAGTAGCCGACCTCCGCGTGGCACTTTTGGAAGGCCACGATCTGCTCCACGCACATCGGGTTGTTGTGCAGCGTCAGCTGCGGGTGCATGGCTGCGGCTGCTGGCGGCCGGGCCGCGCGCGTGAGGAAACTGCCGCGAAAATGGTGGCCACAGAAATAGAATTTTGCTGTGTGCGTTGCGCGGCGAGTGTGTGTGTTTGCTGTGTGAAAAAAAAAAAAAAAAAGAATTCAAGAGTGCCCTTGTACCCCAGGCCGCGGAGCGCGAGCCCGATAGCTCTCCCGCCCGGCGTGTACTTGTATTGGCGCGTAAACACAAGCGCCGACTCACCACCCACCCGCATCGCTACGCCTACAGCCTACAGCCAGCGCCCGAGCCCGACGCCCGACGTGGTTGACCCAGATCCACGAGCCATCAGGACTTCAAAGCCATGTACGCCCCCGCCAACGCATCGCACACGGCAGCCAAGCCTCAGCTGTATTCGCGCTTGCCAGTAGCTCTACGCCCGAAAGATGCCAAGTGCTCCTCGTACTCGTACTCGTACTAGTAGGCGAAGGCTACGTAGGTACCTCGATGCTACGGTATTATTAAAAAAAAATCTATTCTTGGAACTCTAATTCGCGCCCAACCCGTTACTAACCAAAATCGGCGGGCGTGTGCTAATAACACGCGCGTTGGGCCAACTGCTGCACGCCACAGGCAAGGGTGACCTCCTCGGCTTGCGTGCCCGGCGTAGGCCGGGATGCGACTGAGGTTGCTATCAGCGGCGCTCCTGTGCCTGCACGGGCTGCTGGCACTGGAGGGGCCGATCGCGCCGCCTCCATTTCCGGCCGATGTCCACGCCGACACAGGGGGGGCGTGGGCGGCTGGGCGCCATGCGGCGCCGCGGCCAGCCGGCCCGCAGGAGCGGCCGCCGGACGGGCTGCTAGACTCCCCGGGACCCGCCCGCGGCGGCGAGGACCCCCTCCCGAACGCGACTGTGGCTGCCGAGCCAAGAACGCTCGACGGCGCGCCTACCGCGCAATTAAGCTCAGGGGGGGACGGCGCCGGGCCGGTGCTCGGCGACGAGGTGGGCCCCGTCGGGGACATGTATTTGGGGAGGCCGCACCGCGGCAGCGGCGGCGGCGGCGGTCTGGAGAGCAGTACCAGCCAAGGCAGCAGCCTTGGCTGGTTACCCGCCACAGTGAGACGCGGCGGAAGCGGCGATCTCGGCGTGGCTGAGGCTGCCGGCGACAGTGGTGATAGCGACAGTGGTGATAGCACCCAGGTTGCCGGCGGACGGGGCTTTGGCGACGGGACTACGGCGGGCAGCAACCGGCGAGAACCCGCCGCCGCCGCCTCCGGCAGCGCCTCCAGCGGCGGGCGTGAGGACTCGCCTCTCGTTGACCAGAGCAGCTGGAGAAGGATCGCCGCCGAGCGGCTCGACGTCGGCGGCTCCTTTTACATCCTGGCCAGTACCGTCGCCGATGGCTCCTTGATAGCAAGGGGCCCCCTCACACCGCAGGGGGCGCCTCCTGCGGGCGCGGTGACGGCGGCGCGCGGCGCCGAGGTGGCGAGGCTTCGCGAGCTTCGGCGGTTGCGGGACAACCTCGTCTTGGCCGAGTTGGCCGCGGCGGCCGCGGCGGACAACACCGCTGACGCGCTGCTGCTCGAGACGAGCGGCGGGATAGAGACGATGCTGCTCGAGCTCGGAGGGGAGCTCGAAGAGGCGCAGGTGGCTTGGGTCCACGGCGGTGACGGCGCCGACGACACCATCGAGACGCTGCAGGAAGCCATCGAGGTGACCCTGGGGATACTCGCCGTGCCCGCCGCGCTCGAGCCGCAGTTCCTGGGCGCCTCGAGCATCTACTTGGACGGGGCCTTCCCCACCGCCCCCGCCGCTGAGGACCCGATGACCGCCCTCGCGCTCGCGCTCCCCGAGATGGTGGCCCGGCTGGACTATTTCCCGATGGCGTCGCTCGGCGCGCTCTCGGCGGCCGGCTCGCTCGCTGGCTCGATTGCGCCCATGATGGAGCTCAACTTCGACCTGATGGCCGCCGTCGCCGAAAGCGCCGCCGATGACGATGCCACGGACGACGCGATCCGGCTCGCTGCGTTCGACGTCACGCCGCTGATGGCGGGGGCCGCGGCGTATGAGCCCTCGATGGCGCCAATGTCGTTTATGCCCTCGCTGGCCAGCATGGCGCCGGGCCTCGACGCCGAGCTCATCATGGACATGGCCGAGGCGGAGATGCGCGAGGTGCGCGAGGCATCAGCGCTTGAGCTGGGGATGCCCCTCGCCATGGACTTTGGTCTCGACGGCTTTGCGGGCGCGGGCCTGGTCGCCTCGATGGCGTCGGCGCTGGGCGTGGGCTCGGGCCTCTGGAACCTGCTCAGAGCCAACCCGTCGATGGTCGAGGCCATCCTGCACTCGGACGCCGCGCAGGCCGAGGCGCTCGTCAACCGCGAGTACGCCTTCAGCGTCGTCGCGCTGCCCCTGCCCGGCGTCGAGGAGGACACCAACGGGCTGCTGCAGGGCGCGCTGATGCCCGGCGCGGCGTTCGGCTTCGACCTGGCCCGCGAGGCGCTCGGAGAGGCCGGCCTCTCCTTCCCGCAGACGTCGATGCCGCCCTCGTTCGGCGCCATACAGTCGCTCGTGCCGCGCGTGGCGAACGCGTGGCTGCTGCGCGACCTCGCCGACAACACGCCCCACGCCGCCTGGGGTATGGACCTTGTCCCCGAGGCGCCGCCGCCGGCCGAGTTTGTCTTTGGGATGGACCTGGTGCCCACGTCATTCGCGTCGACCGCCGCGTCCTTCGGCTCCTTCGCCGCCGCCGGCGAGGCGCTCGGCGTCGTCGCGCTGCCTGTCCTCGCGAATCACCGACGGCGCACTGAGCAGGCTCGCGCGCGCGACTTTTTTCAGCAGGGCGGCGACCGCGCGGCCGCTACTGCGGCGCCTCGTGTGGATTTTTTCGAGCAGGGTGGCAATGACCCTGCGGCAGTGGCGGAGGCGCCCCCTGTGCGGGCTGCGGTCAACCGCCGGGCCGCCGCCGCTCTGGTTGACGTGAGCTCGCTCCCAGTGTACCTCTCGCTCACGTTTGTGGGCCCCGACGGCCCCGGCTACGACGCGCTTCTCAGCATGGCCTCTATCGCCTTTCCCTTCGACCCATCCACCTCCCTGCCACCCGTCGACCCATTCAGCTCGGTGCCTATCTTCGACGTGCCAATTTCGCCGCCGTCACCTCCACTCCCTCCCTTGCCACCATTCGCGCCGCCGTCACCTCCACTCCCTCCCTTGCCACCATTCGCGCCGCCGTCACCTCCACTCCCTCCCTTGCCACCATTCGCACCACCGCCCCCCTCGCCATCGCCACCCTCGCCCCCGTCACCTCCACTCTCTCCCTTGCCACCATTTCCGCCACCGTCTCCGCCGCGATCGCCACCCTCGCCACCACCTCCAAGCATTCCGCCTCGCGTGCCAGAGAATGACCCGCAACGCCCGCCGCCGCCTCCATCGCCACCGCCACCAAAGCCCTCCTTCCCTCCGGGCGTGCCCGAAAATGAGCCGCAGCGACCGCCACCGCCGCCGTCGCCGCCGCCACCGGCGCCACCGCCACCCTCCTTTCCTCCTCGCGTGCCCGAGAATGAGCCGCAGCGACCGCCGCCGCCGCCGTCACCGCCGCCCCCGAAACCCTCCTTCCCTCCGGCCGTGCCCGAAAACGAGCCGCAACGGCCGCCACCTCCACCCTCGCCGCCACCACCCTCGGAGCCGGGGCCGCTGTGCGCCGCCGATCAGCTAGTGGACGACGTCGCGCTACGGCTGACGCCGAGGCTCGGCGCGCCCGCCGATGCTCTTGTTCTCGGCGTGGATGGCTCCGCCTCTTCCAGCCTCGAGTTTCACGAACGCGCCTTTGGCCACCTCTACGCGCCCTTCCCAGAGGGCGGTGGCGCTCTCTACGCGGCGCTGCAGGGCCTCGAGTACGCGAGTGCGCCGCTCTCTGTCGAGCGGCCGCGCGCGTCGTCGATGCGGGCCGTGCTGGGCACCTCGGTCGCCTACGTGGACCGCTCCACCGTGCGCCTTGCCGTGCAGTTACTCTCGGCAGGCGGCAGTGCGCAGGTCTCGCGCTCGGGGCTGGAGCTGTCGCTGGATGTGACCAAGGGCGGGTCAACCGGAGCCAGCGCCAGCTGCGCCACCGCGGGCGTGTCCAGCGCGGCGTCCTACTACTTTGCCCAGTGCGAGCTGTCGTCCCTGCCTACGAGCTGGTTTGAGACCGCGACGCTCGCCACTGCCGTGTTAACCTTGCGCATTGGCGGCGCGCACGTCGCCACCGAGCAGGCGGGCGTGCTGGCCCTGCAGCAGCAGCCGAGCTGGTTTGGTGCCGCTGGGCTGGCCGCGGTGCGGCTTGCGGCTCGGCCCGAGGCGCCGGCGGGCGTGTTTGCAGCGATGCCGGCGTCTCCCGTCTACGCGGGCGATGAGCTCGCTGTCGAGATCTACTCGCACACGGGCGGCTTCGCGCTCGATACGTGGTGGGTGCTGCTCGATGTGCGGTCCGACGCGCTCGAGTACGTGTCGCACGAGGGTTCTGCGGCCTTCAACGGCGTCGTCTACTCGGCGCAGGCGCTCGCCAGCGGCACCTACACCCGGCTCTCGTTCACCGTGGTCGGCACAAAGCCGGCCACCGCTGACGCCGACGTGACGGGCAACGCGCTACCGCTGCTCGCCGTCCGGCTGCGCGCGTCGGCGGCGCTTGGTGTGGGGCGGCACGACGCCCTGGTCAGTGTGGTTGCACGGCAGCTCATCAACCCGGGCTCCTTCTCCTTTGTCGAGAACGACGCGGGCGTCGTGCTCGACCGGACCAGCGGGCCGGCGGGCAACGCCACGGGCTCTATTTATGTCGAGGCGGTCGACGACGTGGGCTTGCTCGCCTACGCTGCGGCGGGCACGCTGCCCAACCTGGCCACCCTGACGGGCCAGACCGCGTCGTACCCAATCATCACGGCGCGCGTCTCCAACGACCACCGCCTCTCTTCCTCCAACGTGCGTAGCGCGAGCGCTGACGCCGCCTGCGCCGCCGCCGATGCCGCACTCACGCCCGGCGTGTTCGAGCCCTTCTCGGCGACCTCACCGTGCGACGTGGTGCTGACGGACGCACAGACGCGCGGCGCTGCGGCAGTCGGTGTGCAGGTGACGTTGGGCGGTCTCTCGACCGACGTGAGCTTCGACGTCTACTATCCATCCTCAGTGTCCATCGTCGCCGCCGATGCCGTGCTCAACCGCGTGCACACGGGCTTTGGCGCTCCGCTCTCTTGCAGCGGCGGGTTCGTGTACCAGGCGACGACCTTGCGAGCCATGGTCGATGGGCTCGACGCGACGCCTCTCGTGGGCTTCGTCGCCGAGGGCGGCTCGGTCGCCATCGTTGGGAGCGCGGGACTCCGCGGCCTGTCGCTGGGCACGTCAACCATCCGCCTCGCGGGCCGGCCGGCTTCGTTCGCCTCGGTCACGGTCGAGGTCAGCGACGCCGCCGTCGCGCCGTTCCGCCTGGTCCCGCGGCTGGTGACGGGCGTGGAGTGGGAGAGCGTGCCAATCAACGCCCTTGCGCCACCCTACGCCGGCTTCACGGCGCGCGCGCGGCTCGTCCAGAGTCTGAAGGCGGAAGGCGAGTTTGGACGCGTCCACGCCGCGATCGAGTGGGACGACGGCTCGCGTCAGGAGGTCGGCTACGACGACGGGTCGACGGACGCGGCGCTGGTTCTCGGCGCGCTCAACGTCAGCTCGGCCTCGACAGGCCTGTACGCCACCGCGCCGGGTGCCGGCTCGGACGGCTTCTGGACGCTGAGCGTGGCACAGGGTGCCTCGGAGCAGTGCGGCGAGCTTGCCACGGCCGAGTGGTCCCTGTGCGGCACGCCGCTCGCTGCTGCGCCGGTCCCGGTCTACGTGGCGATGCCGCGCGCCCTGGGCGTCGTCGTCTCGTCGTCCGCGTTGCGGCTCACGATTCCCGGCGATGACGCCACCACCGCGCCAATCTCGTTGCCCGTCGAGACGCAGCTCTTGGCGGCGGTGGAGTTCGCCGACGGGTCGGTGCAAGATGTCTCGTCGGACACGCGCACGCTGTTCGTGGTCACGCCCGCTTCTTGCGCCGAGGTGTTGTCTGCGGGAGGCGGTGCATACAAGGTGGCGGTGCGGAGCGGCTCTGCCTGCGTTGCGACGCGTTTAACGGTGACGGCCTCGGTGGACTTTGGCGTGCTTCTGAGCCAGTCCATCGACATCGCACTCTCGCGTCTCGACCGGATTGAGTTGGCCTTCACTGGCTATCCCAATGTGGCCTCCAACAGGGCCGTTGAGCTCACCCAGCTCGGCCGCATCGCGTGCACGGCGCAGTACCACCATGCCACCGCGCGCGTGCGTGCCTTCCTGGACGACACGAGCGTGGCCGCCTACACCGTCACGGCTTTCGCGAGCCTTGCCTCAAGCGACGCCGCCGTGGTCACTCCCGCCGCGAGCCGGCTCCGCGCGCTCGCCACGGGTAGCGCGACCATCACCGCCAGCTTTGGCGCCTTCGCCTCGGCCTCGGCCCCGCTGTCGGTATCCGACGCCGTGGTCGCGGCCGTGTCCGTCGGCCTCTCGGTGCCGCCCGCTTCGCAGGAGACGCTCTCGCTCACCGTGTCGGCCACCGCGACGTCGACACCTAGCATCGTTTACGCTAATGGCGTCACCTTTCCGAACGCGCGCAGCATCGACTGGATCGGCGTGGCCGAGCTGCTGACCTTCTCGTCGAGCGCGCCCGGCGTGGTCAGCGTGGACGCCACGGGCGTGCTCACTCTGCTCGGCAACGGCGCGGAGCGCGTCGTGGTGAGCGCGGCGTCAGCCTGCGAGGACGAGACGGCGGCGACGTACGCACCCGCGCGCGTCTCGATGTGGGCCAACCTGAAGCCGAACCCAGCCGACGTGGACCTGGGCAACGCCGTTGGCCCGCAGTTCGTGCCGTCGCTCGGCATGCTGCCGGTCCCCGTCCGCATCCAGGTGCCCACCGGCGAGCGGCTAGTCAACTTCCAGATCGTGGTTGGGCCGCTCGACGTTGGCCTGCTCAGCTCGCGCGGTGGCTTCTACCTCGACGCGGGCGGCTTCTCGGGCGTCGAGGACACGCTTAACGACCCGCAGTCCGAGTTCCAGCTTGCTGCCTCCGACTTCGTCTCGCAGGCCGAGGGACTTGTCGAAGTCGGCACGGTGATGCTTGCGATCAACGGCTCGGGCACCGCCTTCATCTTTGGAGAGGTTGTCGAGCTCATCACTATCGTCACGGCGAGCGGCGAGCAGCGCTCCTACGGAGGGGTCGACATCGTGGCGGGCAGCGGTTCCGTCGCTGTCCAGGGCTCGTCTGGCACGGGCCGCCGGCTCTCGTCGTCGCGACCTCGGGTCAGCTCGCTCAGATTGCCGCGCCGCCGCCTGCAGGCCGGGACGTGCAGCGACGCGTGCAGCGCGGCGGGCGGTGGCCAGATCTTGGGCGATGTCTCGGGCGACTGCCAGTTCACCTCCGCCGACGTGCTCGCGCTGCAGTTGCTGGTGGCGGACCGCGATTTCTATCTCAACGGGGACTCGCCGACGGACCCGCTCTCGGCGCTCTGCCCCTGGCTGCAACAGCAGGCTAACCCCTCGCTCGACGTGATCGGCGGCGGTGGCAATGCGCTCATCGCCGGTGCGGAGACCAAGATTGACCTGGAGGACGCACGGCACCTCCTCTTCGCCGTGGCCAAAAAGTACCGCTTCTTGAACGCCGTCGCGCCCGCGTGCATCGACGCGGGCGGGCCCTTCGATGGTGGCTTCTCTGTCACGGTGCACGTGCGCAGCGGCGAGCGCGAGACCAGCCCCGACGCGACGCCGGCCCAAACGGACGTGCGCGTCGAACTGCAACTCGTATTGGAGGGCACCAGCGCGGCTGACGGCCAGCCCTCTTTCCAGCTCGCCTTCGACGTCGGGGCCAACACCTCGCCCGGAGGGCTCGCGCTCACCGGCGCTGGCACGGTCGTCGCCGATGCTGCGTACGTCGGCGACGGCCTCTATCAGGTGGTGGCGCGCCCCGTCAACGCGGGCGTCGGCGGCCGCGTCACGCTGCGCGCCGCGGTGATGGTCGAGACCAAGGACTCGTCTGGGGCCAAGGAGGTGCCGCGGCGGTACAAGGCTTTTCATGGCGCCTCCGTCGCGCCCTATTCGGACTCGGGACTCACCTTCACTCCGCTCACCAACGTCACGTGCTCCGTCGCGCCACAGCCGCCCGGGGCGCCGCCCTCTCCACCGCTGCCGCCGCCGCTGCCGTTGCCTCCACCGCCGTCCTTCCCGCCCCGCGTTCCTGAGAACGAGCCGCAGCGCCCGCCACCGCCGCCATCGCCCCCGCCGCCAAAGCCCTCTTTTCCTCCGGGGGTACCCGAAAATGAGCCGCAAAGGCCGCCGCCGCCGCCATCGCCACCGCCGCCGTTGCCACCGCCTCCCTCTTTCCCACCCCGCGTGCCTGAGAACGAGCCACAAAGACCACCACCTCCGCCCTCGCCGCCACCGCCCTTGCCGCCATCCTACCCTCCTGGCGTGCCAGAGAATGAGCCGCAGCGACCGCCGCCGCCGCCCTCGCCACCGTCACCAAAGCCCTCCTTCCCTCCGGGCGTGCCCGAAAATGAGCCGCAGCGACCGCCGCCGCCGCCGTCGCCGCCGCCACCGGCGCCACCGCCGCCCTCCTTTCCTCCCCGCGTTCCTGAGAACGAGCCGCAACGGCCCCCGCCTCCGCCGTCGCCGCCGCCACCGGCGCCACCGCCGCCCTCCTTCCCGCCTCGCGTGCCTGAGAACGAGCCGCAGCGACCGCCGCCGCCGCCCTCTCCGCCCCCTCCCTTCCCGCCGCCCCCTTCCTTCCCTCCCCGTGTGCCTGAGAACGAGCCACAACGCCCGCCCCCGCCGCCATCGCCCCCGCCGCCAAAGCCCTCCTTCCCTCCGGGCGTGCCCGAAAACGAGCCGCAAAGGCCGCCGCCGCCGCCGTCGCCGCCGCCGCCAAACCCGCCGCCGCCCTCCTTCCCTCCCCGCGTGCCTGAGAACGAGCCACAAAGGCCTCCCCCTCCTCCCTCGCCGCCGCCCCCGGCCGCCCCTTCTCCACCCCCATTGCCTCCCACCCAGCCCCTGAACTATGGCGTGCGGATCGTGGCCATCATCGCCGGCGAGGTGACCGACTTCGACGTGCCCGCCTTCCTCACGCAAGTCTCCGACGCCGTCATGGTGCCCGAGGCGCAGATCTTTGTCGCCGTCGAGCCCGCGAGCATCCGCGTGACGGTCGAGGTGATGGTCGAGTCGGTGGAGCGGCAGGCGCAGGTGCGTGCCATTCTGGAGGCCTTGATCGCCAACTTCAACGCTGGCGACACCATCTTCGGCGTTCCCATCGAGAGCGTTGACGTCTCCAACTTCGGCACCATACCACCACCTCCCGCCGCGCCACCGCCCGAAAACGCCCTCCAGACGGCTGGCGTCTCGACCGCCCTGATCGCCAGCCTCTCTACAACCCTGCCCCTCGTGCTGGTCCTCATCTTCCTAGTCGCGCTCTGGTGCCTCTGCAAACGCAGGCGCAAACGCACCTTCCGCTCGCCGAGCGATGTCGAGCGACCCTCGCCGACTCGCCCCGGCCGGAGCCGCGCCCGCTTCAAGCGGCGGCCCGACCCCGACCGCCCTTTGCTCACGCCGCTTCACGGGCTAGACACCGACGAAGACAAGCTCTCGTTTGTCGCGACGCCGAAGCCGCGGCCGCGCCCCACTGCCGACGAGGAGGAGGAGAGGCGCAACCGCTACGCGCGCGCCCTGCAAGCCTCGGACATCAACCTCGCCGATTCGCCGACGCCCGCGGGAGAGTCGGACCTGCTCGACGCCGACTCGCTGCTCGACGTGGCAACCGCGAAGCCCTCCATTGTGCTTCCCGACGGCTACGTACCGCCGCGCAACCCGCCGAATCCGCCGCTGCCGCCGAACCCCTTTCTGCACGACTCATCTAAGACCGGCGGCCGGCGCTCCAGCATCGTGCAGCCAGGCCTGCCACCGTCGCTGCTGCGCGCGCGGCGGCAGGCGGAGCGGGAGGCGGCCGCGGAAGGTGGCTTTGCGGGCGGGGCGTACGCCCAAGCCGCCGCGTGGGCGAAACTGCAGCCCGACGAGCCGGAGCCGGAGCAGGCTCCGCAGGCCGCCGCGTGCGCGTGGCTTGCGCGCACCTCCGGGGTCACGCAGCCCTTGGCGCGGCAGGAGCTGTCGCCTGAGCCGCCTGAGCCGCCCGCAGCTCCAGCTCCTCCCGGGCCGGCGCCGCTGCCGCCGTCGCTGCTGCGTGCGCGGCGGCACGCGGAGGCGGGGGCGGCGGCGGCGGACGAGGACGGCTCTAACGCGTCGTGGGCGCAGACGCCGAGCGCGCTCCTCTCGAGCACTGTAGAGCATCCCTTCTCGGCGCCGGCGCAGTCGCCGCCACCGACTCCCACACTGGCTGCTCTGCCGACGCGCCGATCTTGGGACACCGGGGACACCGGCGGTGTGCCGGCGGCTCGGAATTCTTGGGACGGCCGGCGCCACTCTGCCACGAGCGAACGTCTGGAGGAGCTTCGGCAGCGGCCAAGCACGAGCAGGGCGCCGGGCCCCACCGCGCCATGGGAGGAGCGGGTGGCGCTGCCGCCCCCAGTGGAGGCGTGGGGCGACACGGCTCTGCGGCAGGTGCAGCCGTTTGGCACACCCGCTGCCGGCGCAGGTGACGCAGGGCCAAGCAGCGGGCCCGCTCCGCCAACGACCCCTCCGCCTGTGCCCCCCTCGCTGGCCCGTGCGCGGCGCGATCAAGGCGCTCGTGAGGCTGGCCAGGCCGAGAGCGAGTCGCCTCCGAGCGATGACTACGACAAGGCGTGGCAGCCGATAGCCCCTCCGCCTGTGCTCCCTTCGCTGGCCCGCGCGCGGCGCGATCGGGGTGCTCGTGAGAATAGCCAGGCTGGCGAGCCCGAGAGCGAGCCGCCTCCGAGCGGTGGGCGCGACACGGCGTGGCAGTAGCGCTTGCTAGTGGTGCTCTTCGTCGACCGCTGGCACACATCGCCGTGCGCCTCGGGATATAGAACCCGGGGGCTTTATTTTATTATGTCGGGGGCATCTAGGCCCCTTTGCCGTGTTTCCTGTCTATGTGTCTAGTGTGTAGTGCTGATGCACTATTAGCTGTTAGCTTAAGCTTAGTGCAGTCGTCCTCAGTTGGCTCGTACTATTTGTGAGTTGAGATTGTGAGCTGAGACAGACGATGCCATGCGTCGTATAACTGTCGTTGTTACATGTATATAGTGTAGCCTCGCCTCATCCGTAGCGCTGCTCCTACTGCTAGATAGATGTAGGGATTCGATATCACAAAGCACTCGCACGCCGCAACACGCAATAACACGTGCGACTCCCCCCTTTGAGATCCTCCCTAAGCCCTGATGGCTTTCGGGTGGGAAGGGTGGGTCACGAAAGACAGCAGCTAGCTGCCTCTGCCTCTGAGCATTGCTGGTCCGACGAAGTAGACTTGAGTCTTCTTCGTCGAATCACAGAAGGAGAAGGCTCGAAAAAACGGCCGTTTTACAAAAACAGGCCCACCACTGCCACTTCGCGCACAGTAGACAATAGACAATAGAGCTAGGCCCACGCAGAGTTGCGACTGGAAATAGTTCCGATCGCCCTCAGTTCTGTGGGCGGAATACCGCCAGGACAACTAGTGTGCTCTCGACTTGGAACAACTTATTCCAGTTGGGCACCTGCAGGAGCCCCCTCCCTCGAGAGGGGCCTCCATTATCGGCTGCTCCGACCCGCCCTAGCCACCAGTGGAGTCAAAGACCCCGAACTGGCTGTACTGGACGGTCGAGCACCCAAACAACTCTCCAAAGAAAACGGGCTACAACCTGACAAAACGAAAAGAGAGCCTGAGAAAGAAGGAAGAAATGTGAGGCAAGAAAGACGAAAACAAACGATAGACGCCGATATGGGTCTTGGATCCCACCCGTCAGCTCGTCTCGCGGCCGCACAGCTGGCTGCTATGGCCGCACTAATAAACGACTGCCGCCGCCCGATTGAATGCCGTGGCCGCACTACTGAAATGCTGTGGCCGCACTATCGTCGCACTGCCGCACTATCTGGCCTCGCTGCCGCCCCCCTGCTCCTGCCCTCTACGTCTCTACCACGCCACTGCAATGGCGAGACCTCTCACTCTAATCCTCGAATAAAGGAACAAATAGCCTCGCCTCATCCGTGGCGCTGCTTCTACTGCTAGGTAGATGTAGGGGTTTGGGATTCGATATCACAAAGCACTCGCACGCCGCGCAACACGCAACACGTGCGACTCCCCCCTTTGATATCCCGCTGGCGAGTGTCGTTGATGATTCGAGAATCGTCGCACCTACCGAGCAGAAGGAGCAGAGGCGGACGCGTAGCCCAGCGCAATAAGCGGTGGGGCGAGGCCGCTGGGCAGGTATTTGTCTTAGTTATCCCGTTTGCGCTGTAGTGGCGCGGGCTCGGCCAGGCGTGCGCGGCCGGGCCTGGCCCCCGTGCTCTGCGCGTGCTCGTGAGTGATGTGTCAGGGTCACTTTGGCTTTGGTGACCCACCCCCCTGGTTATCAGAGGGGGGTGGGGGTTGTGGAGACTCTCACAGGCTTGGGGCCATCCTCCCCCGTTAGTCGCCTCCTTGTTAGACGAGAGGGAGAGGGGGAGTAGACGAGCGGAATCCGCACATGGACATGACAGACGGAGGCTGGGTTACCCCAACCACACAACAGGGGCCCGAACCCACACCCCTTGTCCATACGTAAAGTCACAGCCCCCCCAAGGAAAGGGGGCCCCGACCTCTATTACTAACTGTTACTATTACTATAGCAGGCGAGTTAGAATACCGTTAGATACTCCACACACTCCCGTCAGCTGCGGCATGTGTCGAACCGCTTTACTTTTTTGAGATGGAATGCGGAGCTGGCATCAATATGCAAATATGGGTTTAAAAATGTGCCTCTTTATTAAACTTTATTCGTCTAGTCTGCAGTCTATGCTACGTGCTATATTATTCTATAATATGCATACTAGTATGAATACGCGCTATATCCTATAATATTGTTTTAACTATATTAGTAGATATACGTACTCCCTATACACTCCCACACCCTCATCTCTACTAGCTCATAGCTAATAGCAAGTCCTAGTATATTCTAGTTTATATATAAGATTCAGACTTTTTATCTCTAGAATCTATAGACAAACGCAAAAAAGAACACGCAAGAGAAAAGTGCCCACTCCTTCGGCGCAACACCCACAAAGGGACCACACACACCGTGCCGCAAAGGCACATGGTTCTGCGGAGGGGCTATCCCCCACGGCTACTGCGCAGGCGGCGGCACTGCGAAGTGAAAGACCCCTCCGTGGCCGCGCAGCAGGCTCGCCGTCCTCTCGCCCGCCCTGCGTCCGGTCAGGAGGACTTGCGCCACGTCGTCCGCCACCAGCCGATTGAGCGAGAAGTGCGCGTGGCGCAGCTCCACGTCTCGCGCCACCCGCGCCACGCACTCGCCCGCGGGGAGGCCCTGCAAGTAAAAGGGACGTACGTAAGAATCCTTCAGAGCTACACACGAGCAGAGAGAAGCCACATCACAGCGTAGGCCTCTGAGGGCCGTGAACCCTGGGTCACGGAGTGCCGCATTAGCCTTTACAAGATATGGTTTCACTTCAAAGCTGTATTGTGGGAGTCAATCGTCCTTTTACCCCCCCCCCACCCTGCAAAGCCTACCCTATTGCAATACGATTGCATGACCATTGCGCAATATACGCCCCCCTCTCCGACCCACCGTTTTTATGTCATACACCATACAATAATGTGCATAGCAACATCGTGTAACGGCTAATTGACGCGGGGCTTGGGGGCTTTAACGAGTCGTGCAGGCGCTAAAACGCAGGGTGTGTGGGCCATAGAGGTCTGCGCTGGGATGTGGCTTCTCTCTGCTCGTGTGTTCCAGAGGATACTTACCTACTTCAATAGGAAACCAGGTCGGCCACGGTACGCGGCGATGCAGCGCTGGGGGAAAGTAACGGGATAGCTAAAGCTATCTATAACTAAAGAACCTCGGCCAGGTCGTAGATGTAAGCTTCCGGCGAGTGAGTTTAGTTGTATGATAAGGGCGTGTTCGAAACACGCACCGCTTGGCCTATACAACATATTGTTTTGTTTCTGGGCTTTTGGGCACGAATCAATACTATTCTTTGTGCACCCGGCCGGTGTTTCACCCCCCCCCACCCCCCCCCACCCCACCCCCCACACCCAACCCCACCCCCCCCAACCCCCCCAGTCGGGGGCCCCCGCCGCCGCCTGGGCCGTACCGGCGCGC
>Ga0105055_10003484_pt1 | contig 23686 bp, 21 predicted proteins | sample BON03_FD_78090 | JGI IMG/M metagenome (GOLD analysis project Ga0105055, IMG submission 78090) | Freshwater microbial communities from Lake Bonney liftoff mats and glacier meltwater in Antarctica - BON-03 | ecosystem: Environmental > Aquatic > Freshwater > Ice > Glacier meltwater | place: Lake...
CATGCACGCCTACGGCGAAGAGGGCGTGCGCTTTTACACCAAGCAGAAATCGATCATGCAGCGCTGGCCGGAGTCGATTGAAAAAGGCGCCGAGTTTGTGATGCCGACAGCCAAATGAGCCACCCACCGCAGAGCCTTGTGCGTCACCCCCCAGGGTTCGGCGCTGGCGGCCCGGCAAAGCCGGTTCCACAGCGGCCTTGAATGCGCTCCCCTCGATCCTCAAACAAGGCAGATGAATGGACGATGGAAACAGCCAATACGATCCGTCGCTTGGCGACTGGCAGACCCTGACCACCGTGTTCAGCCCGACCGAGGCCTATTTGTTGCGCGGTGTGCTGCAAGCGGCTGGCGTACCGGCGTCGGTGGCAGACGCGCACCTGGTGCAGGCCCATGGCCTGTTGGCGCCAGTGATCCCGGTGCGTATTCAGGTGCCTGAGTCGCGTTTGGGCGAGGGCAAAGCGGTGTTGGCGGCGTTCGAACGCGGTGAATTCGGACTGAGCGACGACGAGGTTTACGAATGAGTGCGGCCATCAACGACCCAGGCTTTGATTTCATCGTGATTGGCGCTGGCACCGCCGGTTGCCTGCTGGCGAACCGGCTCTCGGCCGATCCGGCCAAGCGCGTGCTGCTGGTCGAGGCCGGGCGCAAAGACGATTACCACTGGATTCACATTCCCGTGGGTTACCTGTATTGCATCGGCAACCCGCGCACCGACTGGCTTTACCAGACCGAGCCCGATGCTGGGCTTAATGGCCGGCGCCTGCGCTACCCACGCGGCCTGGGGCTGGGCGGCAGTTCCAGCATCAACGGCATGATTTACATGCGCGGCCAGGCGCGCGATTTCGACAGCTGGGCGCAGCTTACCGGCGACGACGCCTGGACCTGGGCCAATTGCCTGCCCGATTTCAAGGCCCACGAAGACCATCACCGGCTCGACCTGGCCCACGGTGCGCAGGCCGGCCCGGCGTTCGCCGCGCTGCACGGCAACGGCCAGTGCAGCAGCACCGGCGAGTGGCGGGTGGAGAAACAGCGCCTGCGCTGGGACCTGCTCGACGCCTTTTCGCAGGCTGCCCAAGAAGCAGGTCTGCCGGCCAGCAGCGACTTCAACACCGGCGACAACGAGGGCGTGGGCTATTTCGAGGTGAACCAGAAAGCAGGCTGGCGCTGGAACGCGTCCAAAGCCTTTCTGCGCCCAGTCGCACAGCGGCAAAACCTGACGGTGTGGACCGAGACGCGCGTCAAGAAACTCACCCTAGCGCGCGACGACTCGGGCGCGCTGCGCTGCACTGGCGCCGAGCTGGTGCGTGCCGGGCAAGCGTTTCGCGTGAGCGCGGCGTGCGAAGTGGTGCTGAGTGCCGGCAGCGTGAACTCGCCGCAAATCTTGCAGCTCTCGGGCATCGGGCCGGCGGCGCTGCTGGGTGAACATGGCATCGACGTCGCGCACGATCTGCCCGGTGTCGGCGACAACCTGCAAGACCATTTGCAGATCCGCACCGTGTTCAAGGTGACTGGGGCCAAAACCCTCAACACCCTGGCCAGCTCGCTTTGGGGCAAGGCAAAAATAGGCCTGGAGTACACATTGAAGCGCACCGGGCCGATGAGCATGGCGCCCAGCCAGTTGGGCGCTTTCACCCGCAGCAGCCCTGACCAGCCGTATCCCAACATCGAATACCACGTACAGCCGCTGAGCCTGGACGCGTTCGGCGAGCCGCTGCACAGCTTCCCCGCCTTCACCGCCAGCGTGTGCAACCTGAACCCCACCAGCCGTGGCCAGGTGCGCATCCGCAGCAACCGCTTTGACGATGCGCCCGCCATTTCACCGCAGTACCTGAGCACAGCAGAAGACCGCCAAGTGGCCGCAGACAGCCTGCGCGTGACGCGTCGCATCGTCGCGCAACCGGCGCTGGCCAAGTACCGGCCTGAGGAATTCAAACCCGGCGTGCAGTTTCAGACCGACGAAGAACTGGCCCGCCTGGCCGGCGACATCGCCAGCACCATCTTTCACCCGGTCGGCACCACCAAAATGGGCCGCGCCGACGACCCGATGGCAGTGCTCGACAGCCACCTGCGGGTGCGCGGTGTGGCCGGGCTGCGCGTGGTGGACGCGGGCGCCATGCCCACCATCACCAGCGGCAACACCAACAGCCCCACGCTGATGCTGGCCGAGAAGGCGGCGCGCTGGATCGTGCAAGGCGTCTGAAGCGCCCGCTGTCATGGCGTGCGCCCAGCGTCACCAGCGGAGCACGGTCAGCCCAGGGAAACCCCGGGTGCACAAGCCCTGTGGGCGCCATTACAGTTGTACCAACCTGTATCAGCGCCCAGCGTTGACGACCGCGGGAGGACCGAGGAGACAAACCCGTCCAGGCGCTACAGCAGTCGCCGCGTCCCCAGGGACGCAAAAACAAAGCCGACCCCACAAGGGTCGGCTTTTTTTGGTTTGGCTTTTCTGCATCATGCTGAGCGCGCGTGACAGCGTTAGCGGGTGCTGCCCAGGCGCCCGGCGACAATGCGCGCCATGGAACTGCTGCTGGTGTCTGTCGCCTCCTTTTTTGCCGGCTTTGTCGATGCCATCGTCGGCGGCGGCGGGCTGATTCTGCTGCCCGCGCTGTTTGCGGTGTTTCCCAATGCACCGCCGGCCACGCTGTTTGGTGTCAACAAGAGCGCGTCTATCTGGGGCACGGGGGTGGCGGCCTGGCAGTACGCGCAGCGCGTCAAAATGCCTTGGCACGCCCTTTGGCCTGCAGCGCTGGTGTGTTTTGCCAGTTCGATGGCAGGCGCCTGGACCGTGACCCAGATCTCGCCCGATTTCCTGCGTCGGCTGCTGCCGCTGATCTTGCTCGCGGTGTTGATCTACACCCTGGCGCGCAAGGAGCTGGGGCGCCATCACACGCCGCGTTTCAGCGGTCGGCGCGAGGCCATGGCGGCTGCCACGCTGGGCCTGACGATTGGCTTTTACGACGGCTTCTTTGGCCCTGGCACCGGCAGCTTTTTCGTGTTTTTGTTCGTGCGCTGGCTGGGCTACGACTTTCTGCACGCCAGCGCCAGCGCCAAGCTGCTCAACACCACCTCCAACCTGGCCGCGCTGCTGCTGTTCGCTGCCAAGGGCCATGTGTGGTGGCACCTGGCACTGGCGATGGCAGTGGCCAATGTGGTGGGCAGCGTGATCGGTACGCGGTTGGCGCTCAAACACGGCAGCGGCTTTGTGCGTGGGGCCTTTATCTTGGTGGTGGGCGCACTGATTTTGAAGACCACCTACGACGCGTGGCTGTGACGCTTCCCAGCGCAGCAGGCGGTAGCGGGAGACGCTTTACCCAGGTCGCCGCAGGTCCGGGTTTCCCGGCCTGCCAGCAACGCCCCTTTAAGGGGTTGACGCCGAAGGCGGCGCGGGGGGGATCTCTGGTTCTTGTGGCCAAGGCATGGCGCTGGCCTTGAGCGGGTTGCCAATGGGCGCGCTGGCCTCGCCCTTTTGGACCGCCGCCATGTCCTGCGGATTGGGGTACTGGTCCATCAGCAGGTAGTCGAACACGCGGCGTGCAATGGGTGCCGCGTGAGCGGCGCCGAAGCCTGCGTTCTCCACCACCACCGCCAGCGCCACGGTGGGCGCATCCAGGGGCGCAAAGGCCACATACAGCGCGTGATCGCGCTGATGCTCTTCCAGCTTGCGTGCGTCGTATTTGTCTTTCTGTCCAATCGTCACCGCCTGCGCGGTGCCGGTCTTGCCACCGCTGCGGTAGCCCGCCCCGGCGAACACGCGGGCAGAGGTGCCCTCGGTGGTCACGCCGTTCATGGCCCGCAGGATGGTCTGCACATGCTCGGGTTTGTAACCCAGAGAAATTGGTGGCCCACCAGGCGTGAGCCTGGTGCGCTCGCGCGTCATCGCGCTGCCGGTGGCCAGGGCAAGGTGGGGCGTGTGGCGTGTGCCACCGTTGGCCAGTGTGGCCATGGCCTGTGCCAGTTGCAGCATGGTGAAGCTGTTGTAGCCCTGGCCGATGCCCAGCGAAATGGTCTCACCCGCGTACCAGCGCTGCTGCTCGGGTCGCAGGTAGTTCGCGCGCTTCCAGGCCTGGCTTGGCAACACGCCGCGCACCTCGCCGCGCAGGTCGATGCCGGTAAGTTGGCCAAAGCCCAGCGGGGCCATGAAATCGTGCATCGCGTCCACACCGAGTTCATTGGCCAGCGAGTAGTAATAGACGTTGCTCGACCTGATGATGCTGCGCGCCATGTCAACAGGCCCGAGCGCGCTGCCGTGGCTGCGAAAGGTGTGGCCGCCCAAGGTCCAATTGGCGTTGTCTTGAATGGTGGTGCCAGCACTGCGGGTGCCTGTTTCCAGTGCGGCCAGCGCCATAAACGGCTTGTAGGTGGAGCCAGGCGGGTAGGTGCCGCGCAGGGCGCGGTTGAGCAGCGGTTTGTCCAGCGACTCGTTGAGCAGTTTCCAGTTCTCCACGTCGATGCCTTCAACAAACAGGTTGGGGTCGAAGGTGGGCTTGCTCACGAATGCCAGCACCTCGCCATTGCGCGGGTCGATCGCCACCAGCGCGCCTCGGCGCTCGCCAAACATGTCTTCCACCAGCTTCTGCAGCTGCAGGTCGATCGACAGCACCATGGTGTTGCCCGGCGTGGCTGGCGTGTTGGCCAGCGAGCGCACGGCGCGCCCCCCAGCGGATGTTTCCACCTGCTCGAACCCGGTCACGCCGTGCAGCTCGCGCTCGTAGCGCTGCTCGGCGCCGAGCTTGCCGATGTGGTCGGTGCCGCGGTAGTTGGCCTGGTCTTCTTCCGGCCATTCTTGGATCGCCTCCTTTTCGCGCTGGTTGATGCGCCCGATGTAGCCGATCACGTGGCTGGCCACCTCGCCATTGGGGTAGTTGCGGATCAGCCGCGCACGCACCTCCACGCCCGGAAAACGGTAGCGCTGCACCGCGAAACGCGCCACCTCTTCGTCGCTCAGGCGGGCGCGGATGGGCAGCGAGTCGAAGCGGCGCGACTCCTCCACCAGCTTGCGAAAACGGCGTTCGTCGCGCGGTTGGATCTCCACCACCTGGCGCAGGGCACCAATGGTCGCGTTCAGGTCTTGCACCTGCGACGGCGTGATCTCCAGCGTGTAGGCTGAAAAATTGGTGGCCAGCACCCGGCCGTTGCGGTCTACGATCTGGCCGCGATTCGGCACCACTGGCAATACCGCCGTGCGGTTGCTCTCGGCCTGCGCCGCCAGGTCCTCGTGGCGCACCACCTGCAAGAACACCATGCGAGCTGCTACCAGGCCAAACGCAAACACCACCAGCAAGCCCGCCACCAGCACGCGGGTGCGAAAGCGCGCCAGATCGGCTTCGACATTGCGGATCTCAATCAAGCGAAGGTCTCCTGCTGTTTGAGTTGCGCGCCTGCGGCGCGCTTCGAGCGGACCGCAGGCCGCTCGCAGCCAGGACGCCGTCGGGCCGGCTTTGCCGGACGACCAGCGTCGCCCCCTTGGGGGGTGACGCGAAGCAGCGCGCGGGGGGTCGTCATATCGGCCGGTTGTCGTCTTGGTTGGGCGCTCGGCGCTGCGGCACCAGCAGCAACACGCTGACCACCGGCCACAGTGCGGCGCCGAGCACCGGCGCCAGCAAGACCGGCCAGCCGGGCCAGGTGCCACCGGCGATCAGGCGCACCAGCAGCTCCAGCAGCTGCGTCGCCATCAGCAGCGGCAGCACCTGCAACGCCTGTGTCGGCACCGCAAACCAGAGCAGGCGCCGCTGCATCGCGAGCGCCAAGAAGCCCAGCACGGTGTAGGCCAGGGCGTGCTGGCCCAGCAGCGCGCCCTGGTGGACATCCATCGCCAGCCCAAAGAAAAACGCCACCCCCACGCCGATGCGCAGCGGCTGGTGCACGCTCCAAAACACCAGCACCACCGCCAGCAGATCGGGCACCCAGGCCGCACGGCCCCACAGGCCCATGTTCATCAGCATGTTGAGCAACAGCGCGCCCACCAGGGTGAACCAGATAAACAGTGGGTTGGCGGGCAGCAGCAGCTGCTGGCCGGGACGCATGATCATGGCGTGCTCCCGGGTCGGTTCACTGGCCCGATGCCCGGCCGCGCGCGCGGGCCCGCCCCGACCATGTGCAGCGGCGAGGCGGGCAGGCTGGCGTCCACGGGTGTCAGCACCATCACATGCAAGGCGCCCGAGACACGCGCCATCGGCTCGCATCCGATGCGGGTAAACAACGACTCTGCGCGGCGCTCTACCTTGCGCACCCGCGCCACCGGTAGCCCCGGCGGGTAGACGCCATCAACGCCGCTGGTGGTCAGCAGATCGCCAATTTCGATGTCGGCGTTCGCCAGCGTGTAGCGCAGCTCCAGGCCGTCGCCACTGGCCGAGGGCAGGCCATAAGCCACGCTGCGCACACCAGTGCGCACATTGAGCACGGGAATCGCCTGGTTGCGGTCGACCAGCAGCGTCACCTCGGACACCAGCGGGTAGACCCGTGTTACCTGACCCAGCACGCCACTGTCATCGATCACCGGCGAGCCAGGCAGGATGCCGTGGGTCTGGCCACGGTCGATCACCACCTTGCGGGTGTAGGGGTCGGCTGTGTCGTACAGCACCTGGGCGCCGGTGGTCTGCGTGGTCACCCGCTCACGCATCGTCAGCAGCTGGCGCAGGCGCTGGTTTTCCAGCGCAAGCTGCTCCACCTGCAGGCTGCGCAAGGCCTGCTCGGCAAGCCGCTCGAGGGCCTGGTTTTCGTTGCGCTGCGCCAGACGCAGCGACTGGAAATAGTGGCCCATCTGGCCAGCCGCCTGCACCGGTTGCACCACCAGCCATTGCACCGGATACAGCACAGCGGCCATGGCCATGCGCAGCGGCAAGCCGACCTTGAAGCGCGTATCGGCCACCATCAGAAACAGGGCCAGCGCGCCAAACACCACCAGCTTGGACATGGCAGACGGCCCCTGCTTGAAGATGGGGGGCGGGGTCCGGTCCAGTGTGCCCAGTGTCATGTTGGGTGGGCGCTCGTCGTGGGGTGAGGCGGGTCCGGTGGACCCGCGTTTATTCGCTGGTGAAAATGGTACCCAGGCGCTCCATGCGCTCCAGGGCCATGCCGCAACCGCGCACCACACAGGTCAGCGGCTCCTCGGCCACCAGCACCGGCAGGCCGGTTTCCTCGGCCAGCAGACGGTCCAGGTCGCGCAGCAACGCACCGCCGCCGGTCAGCATCATGCCGCGCTCGGCGATGTCGGCGCCGAGCTCGGGCGGTGTGTGCTCCAGCCCCATCTTGACCGCTGAGACGATGTTGTTCAGCGGGTCGGTCAGCGCTTCAAGAATCTCGTTGCTGGAAATGGTGAAGCTGCGGGGCACGCCCTCGGAGAGGTTGCGGCCCCTGACTTCCATTTCCTTGACCTCGGAGCCGGGGAACGCCGAGCCGATGTTTTTCTTGATCGCCTCAGCTGTGGGCTCGCCGATCAACATGCCGTAGTTGCGGCGGATGTAGGCAATGATGGCCTCGTCAAACCGGTCTCCGCCCACCCGCACGCTGCCCTTGTAGACAATGCCGCCGAGCGAGATCACACCCACCTCGGTGGTGCCGCCGCCGATATCCACCACCATGGAGCCCGAGGCATCCGACACCGGCAAGCCGGCACCGATGGCTGCAGCCATGGGTTCTTCGATCAGGTAGACCTCAGAGGCGCCGGCACCCAGCGCCGATTCGCGGATGGCACGGCGCTCGACCTGGGTCGAGCCGCAAGGCACACAAATAATGATGCGCGGGCTTGGCCGAAACATTGAGCGCGGATGCACCATCTTGATGAATTGCTTGAGCATCTGCTCGGTGACGGTGAAGTCGGCGATGACGCCGTCTCGCATCGGGCGAATCGCCTCAATGTTGCCCGGCACCTTGCCCAGCATGGCCTTGGCTTCCTTGCCCACCGCCTGAATCGTTTTTTTGCCCTGCGGGCCACCTTCGTGGCGGATTGACACCACCGACGGCTCGTCGAGCACGATGCCCTTGCCGCGGACATAAATCAGGGTGTTGGCGGTGCCCAGGTCGATAGCCAGGTCGGTCGAAAATTTTCGCCGGAACGCTTCAAACATGTAAGAGATCCTTGGGTGAGCCGCGCAGGCCGCTGCGCTCATCACCGGAAATGGGGGGGCCGGCAAAAGACCGGCGAAGAGTTCTAAGTGTTTGATTTCAAGGCGAAAAGCGCGGGGCGCCAGCGCTCGCCGTCAAACCCTGGATAATACTGTATCGACCCCAGGGGACTGTGCTTTCATGGGGCCCGGCGGTCTATCTAGAAGCTGTTTCAGTGTCACGGAGGCTCGCTGCGGCGCCTCTTCTTTCTCCTCCCCCCTCATGCCTTTTACCTCCTCCGACATCGGGCGCATCGCCAAGCTGGCGCGTCTGGCGCTCACCGAACCGCAGCGTACCTGCATGCTCGAACAGCTCCACGGGTTTTTCGACATCGTCGAGCAAATGAATGCGGTCGACACCACCGGCATTGAGCCGCTGGCCCACCCCACCGCGGTCATCGACCAGGTGAGCCTGCGCCTGCGCCCCGACCAGGTCAGCGAGTCGAACCAGCGCGAGGTCAATCAGCAAAGTGCCCCGGCTGTCGAGCGCGGTCTTTTCCTGGTGCCGAGGGTAATCGAATGAAAGAGTTGCATCAACTGGGCGTGGCCGAGCTGGCCGCTGCCATAGCCAACAAAAAAACCTCAGCGGTGGAAGCGGCGCAGCTGCTGCTGGCGCGTGCCCGACAACACCAAGCCCTCGGCGCCTACCTCGCCTTCAACGAAGACGCCACGCTGGCGCAAGCCCGCGCCGCCGACGTCCGCATCGCCGCTGGTGAGCGCGGCCCGCTGTTGGGCGTAGCGCTGGCGCACAAAGACATCTTCGTCACCACCGACTTCCCCACCACCGCCGGCTCCAAGATGCTAGCGGGCTACCAGAGCCCGTTCAACGCCACCGTGGTGCAGCGCCTGACAGACGCTGGCGCGGTGACCCTGGGCAAGCTCAGCTGCGACGAGTTCGCCATGGGCGGCAGCAACGAAAACTCGGCCTTTGGTGCGGTACTCAACCCGTGGGACGCCAGCCGCGTACCGGGCGGCTCTTCGGGTGGCAGCGCCGCCGCCGTGGCGGCTCGCCTGGTGCCCGCCGCCACCGGCACCGATACCGGCGGCTCAATCCGCCAGCCCGCGAGCTTCACCGGCATCACCGGCATCAAGCCCACCTACGGCCGCTGCTCGCGCTATGGGCTGGTGGCTTTCGCTTCCAGCCTCGATCAGGCCGGCCCGATGGCGCGCAGCGCGGCCGATTGCGCTGCTTTGCTCAGCGCCATGGCGGGGCCCGATATCGACCGAGACGCCACCAGCCTGGACCACCCGGCCGAGAACTACAGCGCCGCCCTGCTGACGCCACGCGAAGGCACCAGCGCCACACAGCCGCTCAAAGGCCTGCGCATTGGTTTGCCCGCCGAGTTCTTCGGTGCTGGCTGCACGCCCGATGTGCTGGCTGCGGTGCGCGGTGCGCTGACCGAGTACGAAAAACTCGGTGCCACGCTGGTGGACATCTCGCTGCCCCGCACCGAGCTGTCCATCCCGGTCTATTACGTGATCGCACCGGCCGAGGCATCCAGCAACCTCAGCCGTTTCGACGGCGTGAAGTTCGGCCACCGCGCGGCCCAGTACAACGATTTGGCCGACATGTACCAAAAGACGCGCAGCGAGGGCTTCGGCCCCGAGGTTCAGCGCCGCATCATGATCGGCACCTTCGTGTTGAGCCACGGTTATTACGACGCCTATTACCTGCAAGCGCAGAAAATTCGCCGCCTGATCGCGCAAGATTTTCAGCAGGCGTTTACCCAGTGCGACGTCATCGCCGGCCCGGTGGCACCCACCGTGGCCTGGAAGATTGGTGAGAAAAGCGACGACCCGCTGGCCAACTACCTGGCTGACATCTACACCCTGTCCACCTCGCTCGCCGGCCTGCCCGGCATGAGCGTGCCGGCCGGGTTTGGCGCGGGCGCCATGCCGGTGGGCTTGCAGCTGGTGGGCAATTACTTCAAGGAAGGCGAGCTGCTGCACACCGCACACGCTTTCCAGCTGGCCACCGACTGGCACACCCGCGCACCACAAGGTTTCTGGCAATGAGCGCTCCCAAGTCCCTTCTCGTGCAAGGCTACGAGGTCGTGATCGGTTTTGAGACCCACACCCAGCTCGCCACGAAGTCCAAGATCTTCAGCCGCGCCTCCACCGCGTTTGGCGCCGAGCCCAACACCCAGGCCTGCGCGGTCGATCTGGCGCTGCCAGGCACGCTGCCGGTGATGAACCGCGAGGCGGTGGCACTCGCCATCCGCCTCGGTCTGGCGCTGGGCTCTCACATCGCCGAGCACAGCGTGTTTGCGCGCAAGAACTACTTCTATCCCGACCTGCCCAAGGGCTACCAGATCAGCCAGTTCGAGATCCCGGTGGTGCAGGGCGGCGAGGTGTCGTTTCTGCTCGGTGAAGAAAAGAAAACCGTGCGCCTGGTGCGCGCGCACCTGGAAGAAGACGCTGGCAAGTCGCTGCACGACGCGTTTCATGGCATGACCGGCATCGATCTGAACCGCGCCGGTACGCCGCTGCTGGAGATCGTGACCGAGCCCGATATGCGTTCCAGCTTGGAGGCGGTGGCCTACGCGAAAGAGCTGCACAAAATCGTGACCTGGATCGGCATCTGCGACGGCAACATGCAAGAGGGCAGTTTCCGCTGCGACGCCAACGTGTCGGTGCGCAAGCCCGGTGCCCCGCTGGGCACGCGGCGCGAAATCAAGAACCTGAACTCATTCAAGTTCATGCAGCAGGCGATCGACTTTGAGATCCGCTGGCAGATCGACCAGATTGAAGACGGCCACCCGATCCAGCAAGCCACCGTGCTGTTCAACCCCGACACCGGCGAGACGCGCGCCATGCGCACCAAGGAAGACGCGGCCGATTACCGCTACTTTCCCGACCCCGATCTGCCGCCGCTGGTGGTCTCAAACGAATGGGTGCAAGAGGTGCGCGCCACCATGCCCGAGTTGCCGCGCCAGATGGCCGAGCGCCTGGTGCGCGACTACGGCCTGCCCGAGTACGACGCGGCCACCATGACGCAAAGCCCGGCGATGGCGGCGTATTTTGAGACGGTGGCGAAAGCCAGCGGCCAGCCCAAGATGGCCAGCAACTGGATCATGGGCGAGCTCTCGCGGCGGTTGAACGCGCAAGAAAAAGACATTGCCGAGTCACCGGTAAGCGCCGCCACCCTGGCCGCGCTGTTGCAACGCATTGCTGACGGCACGGTGTCAAACAACGCGGCCAAGCAGGTGATGGATGCGTTGTGGTCAGGCATTGATTCAAACCTTGACGCCATCATCGAGTCCAAAGGCCTCAAGCAGGTGAGCGACAGCGGCGCGCTGGACGCCCTCATCGACGATGTACTCGCCACCAACGCACCCATGGTCGAGCAGTTCCGTGCTGGCAAAGACAAGGCGTTCAACGCGCTGGTGGGGCTGGTGATGAAGGCCAGCAAAGGCAGAGCCAACCCGCAACAGGCGAACGATCTGTTGCGCCAGAAACTGCAGTGACGTAACCACGGCGGCTGAGCCGTTGTGACTGAACCGCAGCGCCAAATCGCAGCAGAAGACGAAGCGCTCAGTCTTGCGTTCTGGCGCTGCCCAGCGTGCGCCAGAGCTGGCGCAATTTGCTCAGCTCTTCGTCGAACCGACCTCTGACGCGCGACTTCTCTTGCGCTTGGTCGACCAGGAAACGCTTTTGAATCAGTACCTGGCTTTCGTTGTCTTCTAGCTTGCGTTTGAGCCAACCTGGCGCTTGGCCCACGTCGCCCTGGTAGAACTCCAGCTCGGCGGCAATCTCTTTGCGCTGTCTGACCAGTGATTGCTCACGCCGAACCACCGCAGCGACCACCTCGTCAATCTGAGTCAGCGCCTCGTTGCGCTCCTTGTCGTGTGCAGACTGGTTGGGGTAGCGGATCAGCAGTGCACGATCGCGCCGTTTTTCCTCGGCAATGCGCGCCTGTATGTCTTCTTCCACCCGGCGCTCTGCTTCCAGCTTGGCGCGTTCTTCGGCGGTGTAGCTTGGCGGCAGCACGCGTTTGGTGACGCCGGTTCGGCTCAGTTCGCGTTGCTCGCGGTCCAGGCATTCCACGATCGGACGGTCCGAGGTGATGCGTCGGCCCTTGCCGTCGATGCAGGTGAAGATGCTGGGCCCGGCCGGCTGCGCCAGCGCGGTGCCAGCCAGCGCGAAGGCCAGCAGCGAGGCCAGCGCGGTTGATGCGCCACGCTGTGGCAGGCGAAGGTGGCGACGCCGCATGGGCTGCTCCTCAGTTCACGCCGTAGCGCTGGCGGTAGGCCAACACCCGGTCTCGCTGGGTTTGGAGTTCACCGCTTGCCTGGCGGTTCAGGTACTGGAGCAGATCGTCCAGCGTGGCAATGGCGCAAACCTGCAGGCCCAGTTCGCGCCGCACGTATTGCACCGCGCTGTGGTCCACGTCGTGCGTTAGGCCATCAGGCCCTGCCTCGGTGGCTTTTTCCTGGCGGTCCAGCGCAATCGCCACCGCATGCGCCGTGGCGCCGGCGGCTCGAATCATCGCGATCGCCTCCCGCACCGCGGTGCCGGCCGACATCACATCGTCCACGATCAACACCCGGCCCCGGAGTGGAGCGCCCACCAGTGAGCCGCCTTCACCGTGGTCTTTCGCTTCCTTGCGGTTGTAGGCAAACGGCACGTTGCGGCCCAGCCGCGCCAGCTCGATCACCACCGCCGCACCCAGTGGAATGCCCTTGTAGGCGGGGCCAAACACCATGTCGAACTCGGCGCCGCTGGCGACCAGGGTCTGTGCATAAAATTGCGCCAGGCGTCCCAGTTTGGCGCCGTCGTCAAACAGCCCGGCGTTGAAAAAGTAGGGCGAGAGCCGCCCGGCCTTGGTCTTGAATTCGCCAAAGCGCAACACACCGGCGTCGACACAAAACCGCACAAAATCCTGCGCCACCGCGCCACCCTTGGCGTCTGTTGCGCCCGCATTCAACACCATGGGAACTCCCTTGTTCAAACTCACCAGCCTCAACCTCAACGGTATCCGATCTGCGACCAGCAAAGGGTTGGAGGCCTGGCTGGCAAGTCACCGCCCCGATTGTATTTGTGTGCAAGAAGTGAAAGCCCAGGCGCCCGATGTGTGCGGGCGCTTCGAGGTGCTGGCCGGTTTGCGTGGCCACTTCCACTTCGCCCAGAAGAAAGGGTACTCAGGCGTGGGCGTCTACACCCGACACGAACCCAGCGAGGTGATCGCAGGATTTGATGGCGGCGAATTCGATGCCGAGGGCCGCTGGGTCGAGCTGCGCTTTGACACGCCGCAGCGCAAGTTCTCGCTCATCAGCGCCTACTTCCCCAGTGGCTCCTCGGGCGAAGAACGCCAGGCGGCCAAGTTCCGTTTTCTGGATCTTGCCTACCCCTGTCTGCAAGCGCTGAAAAAAGAGCGCGGGTTCATTCTGTGTGGCGACATCAACATCGCGCACCACAACATCGACCTGAAGAACTGGCGCAGCAACCAGAAGAACAGCGGCTTCACACCCGAGGAGCGCGCCTGGATGACCCGCTTTCTGGATGAGGGCGGTATGGCCGACGTGTACCGCCAGCTCCACCCCGAAGCCACCGAGATGGCCTACACCTGGTGGAGCAACCGCGGTCAGGCCTACGCCAACAACGTGGGGTGGCGGCTGGACTACCACCTGGCAACGGCCAGCCTCGCGTCCCTGGCCAGGACAGCCTCAATCTACAAGGATGAGAAGTTTTCTGACCACGCGCCGCTGACGATCGGCTACGACTTCAGTCTGTGAAGGCTGGCGAAGAGGGAGCGCTTGCGAGTTTGCGTTGTCTGCCCCCTCAGGCCGCGTCAGCAGCAACGCCGGGGGCCGACAAACCGTTTGCGCTGCGTCACCTGCAGTGCGCCTGGGCATGTCGAGCCACCCGCCAGTGAAGGCAGGCCCATGAGCCCAGGCGCATGGCGAGGTAGCCGCCCACCGCCCCGACTGTGGCGAAAATTGACATGCCCAGCGCGGTCGGCTAACCCAGCGCCTGGAGGGTGTCAATGAAGCCGCCTGCGGTGAGGTCAGCGGAACCCGGTGCGCCATTCGTGCTACCGATGAAAATGGAGCCGACCTGATAGGCCAGGTACAGCCAGCCGCCGATGGTGACCGGGTTGGGGATCAGGGTCGCAGCGGCAGCGATGGGCATGTTGGCGCGCCACCAGACACAGTGAGCTGCGGCGAAGGCGATGTGCGCAAAGGGCACCACGAAAGCCCAGAACATGCCGATGGCCAGACGCCGCGCCAGCGCTTCGGGGCGGGCTTGCCAGAGCCCAGGGTTGGTCAGGTGATGTGCCACCGGCCGCAGCCAGCGGATCTGGGCGCGTTCGGTGCGGGTCGGGATGGTGGCGCGCACCTGCGTGCTCAGTTGCTGCCAAAAGCTGGCCGGCTTGGGTTTGGTTATTCGCGAGAGCGGTTGGTGCCGAAGGCGGCGGTCGGCGCGGGCTCGGGCAGGACAGGCCCGAAGCGGGCCAGCAGGCCGTGTCGGCGCAGCGCACAAGACACTTCAATCCAGCCGCCGCGCCACGGCAAGGGGCAGCGTGCGCAGATCGCGCGGATCGCGCGGATCTTCTCAAACATGTTGTCGCAGTGGCCCGGCAGGCGCAGGCCGCGCAGCTGCGCCAGCGCATCTTTGGGTTGTCGGTTGCGAATTGCCCCGCCAGCACCAGATCCAGGGCGTCAACCGGGGTCCAGCGGTGCTGGGCACGCGCCGCTGGCCAACGCCACTGGGCTGGCTGTTGCAGCGCTCGCTTGGGCTGGCGCCCTGAGCAAAGACTTTGATCGCAAGCCCCGAGCAGTTTCAGCTGCGGTAGCTGGTGTCGGTTCGCTCCAGTTTGCGCAGCAGCGCGGGCCAGGCGATGTTGGCGCCCTGGCCGGCGGTGGCGGTTTTCATCACCTGCGCCATACCTGCCAGGATTTTCGGGTCGATCATCACCAGCTCACCGCCGCCCTGGGCGTCGATCTGGATGCGGCACACGCTCTCGAAGATGTACATCGAGAGGAAGGCATCGGCAATCGATTTGCCCACGGTGAGCAGGCCGTGGTTGCGCAGCATCAGGTGGTTGTTGCTGCCCAGATCGGCTTGCAGGCGCGGCTGCTCTTCGTCGCGCAAGGCCACGCCTTCGTAACCGTGGTAGCCCAGTGAAGCCAACACAAAGGTGGACTGCTGGCTGATCGGCAACACGCCGCATTTCTGCGCGCTGACGGCCACCCCCGCGCGGCTGTGGGTGTGCAGCACACAGGCTGCGTCGTCTCGGGCTGCGTGGATGCAGCTGTGGATGGTGAAACCAGCCGGGTTCACCGCGAACGGCGAGTCGGTGAGTTTGTTGCCCGCCTGATCGACCTTCACCAGGCTGCTGGCGGTGATCTCATCGAACATCAGGCCGTAGGGATTGATCAGGAAATGGTGCTCGGGGCCAGGGATTCGGGCACTGATGTGGGTGAACACCAGGTCGCTCCAGCCGTACAGCGCCACCAGCCGGTAGGCCGCAGCGAGATCGCAGCGCAACTGCCACTCGGCATCGCTGACATGGCCTTGCAGCGTTGGGATGTTCAGAGCGGCGTGCTCGACGGATGTGTGGGCGTTCATGCAGTGTGCTCCGGGGTTTTGAGGACGGTGGCGGCTTTGTAGAGCGACTGCCTGGGCTGCGCCATCACGCGCTGCAGCATGGGCTCGAACTCGCTGAGCGGCAGCGCCTCGCCCTGGGGGTCGAACGCCGGGTTGTCGTAGACGGCACAAAACTCAGCGGTGCGCTCATAAGCGGGATGGCTTTTGAAGTTGTCGCGCAGATCGCGGTTCAGCCCGATGTGCTCGAAGAAGTAGTAGCCCTGAAAGATTGCGTGGTGCTTCACCATCCAGTGGTTTTCTTCGCTCACGAAGGGCTGGAGGATGGTGGCGCCGATGTCGGCATGGTTGTAGCTACCCAGGGTGTCGCCAATGTCGTGCAGCAGCGCACACACCACGTACTCCTCGTCGCGGCCGTCTTTTAGCGCACGCGTGGCGGTTTGCAGGCAATGCGTGTAACGGTCCACCGGAAAGCCGCCGTAGTCGTTTTCTAAGAGGCGCAGGTGGCTGATGACGCGGTCGGGCAATTTGGACGCGAACTGCCTGAATTCGCCGCCGATGGCTTTCCAATCGGCGGCGGTGCTGTCCTCCATGCGGGTGAAAGTGGCGCGGTGTTCCATGGGTTGTTTCCTGGTTCTGGGGTGTGCAAAGGCGCCGTTTGCCGCAACGCTCCGCCTATTTTGAACCTGACCAGGCTGCGCCGCCACAGCATGGGCGACAGCGCAAACTCAAGCGCCGGGTGGGCCCACCACCACATGCCAGCCCTGCGCGGTGCGCCGCTGCACCGACGGGTGGTCGCCGTCGAGGCGAAACAGGTGCAGCCAGCCGTTGCCGACCAGATCGCGCACAACAGCGTGCTGCTCGATAACGGCATCGATCGCACCCTGCGGCGCCTCGATGAAAACTGAGAGGCGCAATGGGGTGTGGCGCAGCTTCTTTCCGTCGTGTAACGACTGCATCGGCAGGCCAATGCGCAGGTCGCCGCCGTTGCCCTCAAACACGCCCAGGCGCCCACCCACCACGTTGTGCAGCAGCTTGTTGCCGCTGCCGTAACGCTGGTTGTCGAGCACGCTGGCGTGGTACTGCAGGTTGATCCAGTTGGTGACCACCATGGGCGCGGTCATGATCAGCGTGAGCACGCCAAAGCCCTCGTCTTGGCGCCAGTCGTAGTCGTGCAGGAAGCTGCGGCCGGCCAGGTTCATGCCTTTGGTGCGGGCGCGCGGCGCGACGACAAAGGCGGCGCAGTTGGCCAGGCCCCACTCGGGCCGTACCTGCGCCCAGTCGTTGGCGCGCTGTTGCAGCGAGCGCTCCAGCGCTGGCGCATCGTTGACCAGGTGAGACAAGCCCAGCGCTGGCGCGCGCTCGGCGCGGGCCCGCTGGCTGCCAGCTTGCAGCGCGCTGCGCAGCTTCGCCAGCGCGCCGTGCAAGCTGGGCGGCACCGCGTCGGTGTCAAACAGCCGCACCTCGTCGGTGGTGGTGTTGTGCAGCGCGGGCAGAAAGTGGGTGGTGGCGGGAATGACCAGACCCAGCTTGGCCGCCTCGGCCCGGACCGCCGGGGTGTTGAGCAGATCGGCCAGGGCGCGGGCGTTGACCTCACCGGTCTGGCCACCGCAGGCGCCGCAGTCCAGGCCCGCTGCATGTGGGTTGTTGGCGGTCTGGCTGCCGTGGCCAGCCAGCATCACCAGCGGCGCGAGGTCTTGCGTCATGCCCATGGCGCCCAGGATGCCCTTGGCCATGCCGGCGGCAGCGACCGGGTCGGTGCTGGTCTGGGGCAGACGCGGGCGGTGGTCCGATTCGCTGGTGTTGGCACCGAGATTCAGGCCCGCGTTTTCCCAGGCGGCGGGTTTGGCGGTGCCCGCCAGCGTGTCTTGCAACAGCTTGGGGCCATAGGCCAGGCCGCAGGTTTCCACAAAGCTGAAGCCCGAGGCGGCAGCCGTGCGCAGATCGGCCCAGCGCTGGCCCCAGGCGAGCGCGCCTTGACGCCGCTCGGCCAGCGCCTGGCCCAGTCCCTTGCCGTCGGCAGGCGTTTCGCTGACCGTGATGGCGGACGCAAGCAGGCCCGGCAGTTGTGGGCGGGTCAGCGCGCTGCCCACCGGGCTGTAGGCAATCGGCAAGCCGAAGAAGCCGGCGAAGCCACGGGTGGCGATGCCGGGCGCGGCGGCTTCTATCGATCCGGCCCTGTGAAGTCATCGGTGATTTCAACACCTACCGCCCGTGGTGAAAGCTCAATTTCTTCAAACTTCAGCGGGCCGGAGCAATAGGTTGCGGCGGAACACCTCGGAGCGCACGTCGATGCAGAACACGGCTTGCACATCGGGCGTGCTCGGCGCTGGCGCGGTTTGTTGCAAGGCTGTCAGCAGACCTTCGCACAGCGGCTGCTGGTAGGCGATTTCCAGCGCGTCTTGCAGCAGCCAGTCAACCGTTTGCTCGTTGTGGTGGCGAGCGATCTCCGCGTCGACAGCGGCCCACTGCTCGGCCCAGCCGCCGCCGGTGAGCATGGGTGCGCCGGCGGCGGTGGCGTCGTCGCGCAGCAGCACCTCCCAGGCCAGCCGAATCGCCAGCAGGTGCACGATCTGGTCGTCGTCTGCGCCGCCCAGCCGCGCCTGCCAGCGCTCAAACGCGCACCAGGCGGCCCAGCCGTTGATGCTCAGCAGCAGGGCGCTCAGGTAGTGGGTGCGGCTGGCCTCTGGGATGTCCAGGGCCCGCAACGCATCGGTGATCAAGAGCAGCGGGTCGCCGGGGAGTGCGGCGATGCGCGCTGCCACGACGCGCTGGCTCTGGTGCCAGGGCAGACCGTGGTCGGCAGCGATTTGGCGCTGCCAGGTGGCGAGCAGACCGGCGCGTCGGTCCATGCCCCAGCGCGCTTGGCCGGCGTCGAAGAAGGCGGCGCAGTGCTGGCTGATCTGGTGCGTGACCAGATCGCGCCAGGGCAGCGGCGCAGCGGGCAGCAGCGTCTGCATGCGCTCGGTCAGCAATGGCAGGGCGCGCAGCGCCGGCTCGGGCGTTTGCATCGCCGCGATGAGCTCGCCGGTGCTGAGTGGGCTGCCACGGCGGTCGATTGCGGTTTGCAGGTGCTCGGTCTTGAGTTGGCCAGTGGCCCAGTGTTCGGCGAATGCGGCGCGCGACAGGGTGAGCCGCGTGCCGGCCAGCGCGCCCAGCGCGGCAGCGGCCTGCGGTGCGCAGGCGTTGAGCCAGCCCCAGTAGGGGTTGACCGCGATGAACTGGTCGAGTGGCCAGGTGGGCGCGATGCGGTCGCAGGCCTGATTGACAGCGTCTGCCACGGCGAGGGTGTTGTGCAAGGGGAGGTCGACAGGAGCGTTCATGGGGGGACTTGGAAAAAAATGGGGGTATCAGCTGCGGATGCTCGACAGCGCTGTGGTGGGGTCGGATCGCTGCGCTTCGATTGCCCGCAAGGGCCAGAGGCGAAACACCCAGCGGCTGAACTTCTCATCCAGAAACAAACCGCCGTAAAACGCCGGGTACAGCCGCGCGGCCAGCGCACCCTGGGGCTTCATGGCGAGCGCACTTTGCAGCAGGAACAGGCCGGCAAAGGCGAGCGCCACCAGCACCGCGCCCGCCATGCCGGGCGCCTGTGCAACGGGGCTGGCCCAGGTTGTGAGCCAGGCGTGCAGCCCGAAGTAAATGGTTGAGAGCAGCAAGGCGCTGGCGGCCAGCTTGAGCAAACCGACCGCGCCCTGGCCAGTGAATTGCAACAGCGGCACCAGCGCCAGCGTGAGGATGGCGCCCATGACCCAGAGGGCCGGTGTTGCGCTGCCGTCTACCCCGGTGGCTTGCACAGCGAGCGCGGCGGCGGTGGTCATGGCCAGCGCGGCCAGCGCACCCAGCAACAGCTGGCCGGCGCTCGGTGGTGCCGCGGCGGGCGCGAGCTGGCGTACCTGGTTCTGGCGCACCGCGCCGCCGGCGCCGAGGAAGCAATGGGCTTTGTAGAACGAGTGCGCCACCAGGTGCAGCAGCGCCATTTCCCACAGCCCCAGGCCACACTGCATCACCATGAAACCCATTTGCGCGGTGGTCGACCAGGCCAGCATCACCTTGATGCTGATGCGGGTGGTCATCACCAGCGCGCTAATCACCGCTGTGGTGGCGCCGGCAACCACCAGCAGGCCCATTGCCAGTGGCAGCTCGGCCACCAGCGGCGCCAGCCGGATCAGCACAAAACCGCCCAGGTTCACCACCCCGGCGTGCAGCAGGGCAGAGACCGGCGTGGGCGCTTCCATCACCTGGATCAACCAGCCGTGAAACGGCAGCTGCGCCGTCTTGAGCAGCACCGCCACCACCACCAGCAGGGTGGCGATCTGCGCCACCACCGGCAGGCTGGGCGCTTGCGTGGCTGCTTGCAGCAGCTGGTCGATGCGCAGGGTGTCGAAGGCGGCGTAGAGCAGACCGGCGGCGGCGAACATGCAGCCATCTGCCACGCGGGCGACGACGAATTTCTTGTGTGCCGCCACCTGCGCTGCGGGCCGTTGTGCGAAGAAGGTGAGCAGCCGGTGCAGCGTGAAGCTGGTCGCCATCCAGGCCAGGGCGGTGAGCAGCAGGTGGTTGCTGGTGACCACCACCAACACCGCCGCCAGCGTGGCCAGCAGCCAGGACACATAGCGCGCCTCGCCCGGCTCGGCGGCGAGGTAGGTTTGCGAGTAGCGCACGATGCACCAGCCCACAAAGCCCACCAGCAGCAACACGGTGGCGCCCACCGCATCAAGCCGCAAACCCCAGGCCTGACCGGGCTGCGCCACCAGCAGCATCAGCGCGCTGCACAGGCTGAGCAGCAGCGTGGCCGAGCTGGCGCCGCGCGCCAGGCGCCAGGCGGGGGCGGTGCTGCGGGCAGCAGCCAGCGCAGCCAGAGCGAGGGTGACGATGGGGGCGAGCAGCAGCATGGCTTGGCCGAGCGGGAGGGTGGGCAAAAGGGCTGGTGTCATGTGGGGTGGGTTTTGTGGTGAGCGCCGCTGGCTGGGTGCGAAAACCGAAGGCAGGGTGCTCAAGAAAGACGGGACAGCACGACTTTGCCCAGGTTCGTCAATTCTGTAAAATTCATTGTTGTTGACAAAGCATTCTTTTTTAAAGAACGATAAGCACCATGCAACGCCTGAACTACCACCACCTGCACTACTTCTGGGCGGTCGCCAAAGAGGGCAACCTGACCCGCGCGGCGGCGCGGCTGCATGTGTCGCAGTCGGCGCTTTCGACCCAGATCAAGCAGCTGGAGCAGCAGCTCGGCCAAGCCCTGTTTGAGCGCCAGGGCCGCAGCCTGGTGCTCACCGAGGCCGGGCAGCTCGCGCTGGGCTACGCCGAATCCATCTTCACCTCGGGCAATGAGCTGATGGCGCTGCTGCGCGACGGGCGCCGGCTGGAGCGCGAGGTGGTGCGCATCGGCGCGGTGGCCACGTTGTCGCGCAATTTCCAGGAGAACTTCCTCAGCCCCTTGCTGGCGCGCGCCGATGTCGAGCTTGTTCTGCAATCGGGCAGCCTGACCGAGTTGCTCTCGCGCCTGCGGGTGCATACGCTGGACATCGTGCTGTCGAACCAGCGGGTACGCAGCAGCGCCGACGACCCTTGGCGCTGCCGGCGCATTGCGCGCCAGCCCATCAGCCTGGTGGGACCGCCGCGCAAGAGCCGCCGGGCGTTCCGCTTTCCCGAAGATCTGGCGTCGGTGCCGCTGCTGTTGCCGGGGCAAGGCAGCGACATCCGCGCCGGCTTTGATCTGCTGTGCGACCAATTCGGTATTCGCTACACGCTGCGCGCCGAGGTGGACGACATGGCGTTGCTGCGCCTCTTGGCGCGCGATTCGGGCGGTGTCGCGCTGCTGCCCACGGTGGTGGTGCAAGACGAGCTGCAAAGCGGCGCGCTGGTGGAGTACGCGGTGGTGCCTGACCTGCAGGAAAGTTTTTACGCCATCACGGTGCAGCGCCATTTCGAGCCGCCTTGGCTCAAGGCGCTGCTCAAGCGGCCCGAGGCGGAGGTGCTGCGGCGCGCGTGATGGGCCTCAAGCCAATGCCGGTGCGCGCATCACCATGGCGTAATGCTGCGGCGCGAAGCGCACGGTGAGCACCGCAACCAGCGCCACGCAGCCCAGGTGCACCAGCCAGCCGGTATCAAAGCTGCCGCTGACGCCGTGCAGCGTGGCCATCACCCAGGGGGCGGCTGCAGCCAGCATGAAGCCGCCGCCCTGCATCAGCGCGCTCAGCGAGCCGGCCTGCGCTGGGTCGGGCAGGTGGTCCAGCACCACCACCATGGTGAGCGCAAACGAGCCGCCCAGGCCCGCGCCCAGCAGCAGCACCCAGGTCCGCGGCGCGAGATCGGGCCACAACACCAGCGCGGCAAAACCAGCCGCTTGCAGCGCCAGCGAGAGCCACAACCAGGGGCGGCGATCGCGCCGGCGGGCGGCCAAGAACGGCAGCAGCAAGGCCATGGCGGCCTGCGCCACCGACAACAGCGCCACCAGCGAGCCGCTGGCCGCTGCGCTCCAGCCGAGCGACTGGTAATACGGCGCCAGCCACGCCACCACCGAAGCGTAGCCGCCGTTGACCAGACCAAAACAAAGCATCAGCAGCCAGGTGCGCGGGCGGCGCAGCATCCAGCGCGCGGGGCTGGGGCCACGGTGAGCGGTGTCTGTTTTTGCGGCGCGGGGCAGCGCGCGCCAGGCCAGCAGCAGCGCTGCCAGCACCGGCACCGCCCACCAGGCCAGCGCACCGCGCCAGTGGCCACCCTGTGCCGCCAGCGGGGTGAGCAACGCACCGAGTGCGCCGCCACCCATCAGCGCGGCCGAATACAGGCCCATGACCGGCGCCACATGGCCTGGAAACAGGCGTTTGATGACACCCGGAAACACCGCCTGCACAAAGGCCACGCCGAGACCACACAAACCAGCGGTGGCAATCAGCGCGGTGCCGCCCGGTGCCCAGGCGCGCAGTGCCGAGCCGGTGGCCAGCAGCGCCAGCGCGCCCAGCACGACGCGGCGCGCGCCCAGGCGCTGTTGCAGCGCTGGGCCAAAAAATGCGCCCAAGCCCATCAGCAGCATGGGCAGCAGGGTGAGCCACGCGATGCCGCGCAAATCGAGCCCGGTGGCAGCAGCGATGTCGTTCGTCAGCGGGCCGATCGCCGACAGAAACGGGCGCAGGTTGAGCGCGGTCAGCACCACCACCGCCAGCCACAGACCGTGTCGTGCGGATGCGCTGGCGGCGCCTGCCGAGGGCGCACAAGCCATGGGGCTGGTGGTTGGTGGGTCGGTCAGCAGCTCAGCTGACCTGGGTTGGCGCGTCGCCATACAGCTGCGCCGCTGTTACCCCGGTGTCGATGCGGGTGATCGGCACTGGCGTGGGTTTGGGCTCCATGCCCAAGGCGGTGTAGGTCGGGTCGCTGGACATGCCGAAGGGCGCGGCGTCTGCGTTGTCGAAGGCGTAATAAATCGTTTGGATACCGCAGGCGACCATGGCGGCGAGGCACATTGGGCAGGGGTAACCGCTGGCGTACACCACGCAACCGTCCAGGCGCGTCTGGCCCAGGGCGGCGCCCGCAGCGCGCAGCGCTTGTATCTCGGCGTGGCTGGTGGGGTCACAGTTTTGCTTCACCTGGTTGACCCCGGTGGCAACGCGCTCGCCATCTTTCGTCAGCACAGCGCCAAAGGGATGCGCGCCGTGCGCGCGGTTGTCTTGCGCCAGGCGCACGGCCTCACGCATGAAGGAGACAGAGTCGGACATGGCACATCACTCCTTGAAACAGAAACAACAAAACACCATCTCACGCGCGCCTGGGCGCACCCGGAACGTGCGCCGCAGCGCGGTCATCACGTCCCAGGGGCGAATCGAGGCGGCGTCAAAATGGCGCGCACTGGGCAGCAACAGGGTAGCAAAGGCGGCGGCGGGTTCTGCACGTGGCCATGCGGTGCCAACGCGGCTTTGTCTGGCAAGCGCGAGGACAACAGCGTGCTAGCTTGGGTTACATCAGCTTTGCTTATTCGATGGAGAGCACCCATGCCCATGCCAGCGCCGCAGCCCATTCCCCCCACTCCCCCCCCCCCC
>Ga0105055_10003491_pt1 | contig 23668 bp, 18 predicted proteins | sample BON03_FD_78090 | JGI IMG/M metagenome (GOLD analysis project Ga0105055, IMG submission 78090) | Freshwater microbial communities from Lake Bonney liftoff mats and glacier meltwater in Antarctica - BON-03 | ecosystem: Environmental > Aquatic > Freshwater > Ice > Glacier meltwater | place: Lake...
CGCCAAAGGCCGAGGGCCTTTGGAAACCCATCTATTTCAATGATATGAGGTCCAGGGGCTCGGCCCGTCGCGCGAAGGCGCGCGCCGGACCTGGCGGGGTGCGGGGCAGCGCCCCGTGCTTGCCTTGGAGCGGTCATTCATTTCGGCGGTTGGTATAACATTGACGCGGCTCCACCAGAGCTTCCTCGGGCGGGGAGCCGGAGGCGTGGACGAGGCATCGCCCTGTGCGACCAGTTGGCCCAAGGCGGAGAAGAATGCCTCATGCCGCCGGCGCGGCCAATTGAGGATCAGCATCGCGGCCGGTTCCGATCCGGAGTTGCGGAAGTGGTTCGGCGCCCCGTTGGGGATCCTCACATCGTCGCCCGGGCCGCCCAGCCGCGCCACGCCGTCGACGCTGAATTCGTGCCGTCCTGACAGGATGTAGAACGTCTCATCACCGCCGGCGTGGCGGTTGGGCAGGTCGTTCAGATCGGGCAGACGCCGGAGGCACAGGCGAGATGCGCCATGTCCACCGCCTCGTGCAGTGCCGGGTCTTCGATGTCGGCGACAAGAGCGGTGAAGCGTTCCGCCGTCACCTCCTCCTCGGGCAGGTACTCGTAGCCCAGCGCATGGTCCGGCCGGCTCGGCAGGATGGCGCAGCAGCGGATGTTCGGCTGGTGCGTGAGCACCATGGCGCGGAACGCCGCCAGGTCGTGACGGTCGGTGAACACCTTGAGCGTGTAGGAAACCTGGTTGCCCTGCTCCGCCCCGATCCAGTGCCGCTCCAGCGCCGCCAGCCAGCGATACTGATCCTCCGGCGAGGCATCGGGCGCGGTGACCAAGCGGTCGCCGATGCCAAGGCGCTGGATCAGCGGCAGGGTCGGGAAGCCGACGATCGCCATGCCGGGGAAGGAGCGCAGCGCGCGCACCGGATAGCCGCGCGCCGCGTATTCGCCCAGCAACCGGTCGCTATCCGGCGTCCACGCGCCATCGTCGCGCCGCGTGCCCCTGAACTGCACCCAGCGCAGGTATTGCCGCCGCGCCGGCAGGTGGGCGCCCTCGGTCAGGCCGAACAGCTTGCTGGTGGTGCCAGCCGGCTTGATCGTGGTGACGGTGAAGGGCGCGGTGAGCCCAAGCGCGGCTGCATAGGCGTTGGCCTCCGCCTTCGCCGCATCAGAGAGGCGCGCGAGCATGCGCCAGAAGGTCGCTGAGCGGACCTCATCCAGCAGGTCGCGGAAGCTAAAGCCCCAGCGCATCCAGGCCCATTCGTGCAGACCGGTCGGGCCGATGCCCATGCGGTTGGTGCGCCGGACCTCCTCGCCATACAGCGCGTCCATCAGGTTGGCCCGCATCAGGAAGCGCACGCCCAGCCGTACGCTGTCTTCCACGCGGGCATCCCATTCGGCGGCGATGCTGTCGGGCACGGCGCCCGGCACGATGGCGGCTAGGGGCACTGGGCAGGCGAGCAGCGGGGCGAAATCGGCGATCACGCAATAGCCGCCGGTGACGTGCAGCGTGATTTCGCCGCACGGATTGGTGGTGGCGGCGAACCGCGCCCGTTGCGCCCGGCGCGCCAACTCCGCCAGCAGCGGCACGGCATGGTCGGCCTGGTAGCGCGCCGAGCGGACATCCCGCCCATCCTCGTGCACCGGCTTGTGCCAGGCGGTGCCGGTGCGGTGGTCCTCCAGCTTGTCGCCGTTGATGAAGCCGGGCTCGCCGTTGATGTAGCCGCAGCGGGTGACCTCATCGAACACCGCCAGCGCGTGACGGTGCAGCGGCTCGGTGCCGCCGGCGCGCGCGGCGGCCACGGCAGCCCAGAACGCGGCGTCGACCATAACCGAGTGGTTCGCGGTCCACAGCCCACCCTCGGACTTGGCGCGGATGAAGCGGAAGATGCCCGGGTCGCGCCATGACTTGGTGGCCATGCGCGCGGCGCGCCTGGCCCCACCCACCTGCACCTCGACCGACAGGTGGTGATCGACCAGCAGCGCCTGCTCCCATGGGGCGAGCGCCTCGTCATCGGGTGCCCGGTGGCGCGCCGGCTCGATCACGTGCTGGCGCAGATTGGCGAAGGCGCGCAACAGGGAGAGCGGGCCCGAGGCGGGCCGCCCCTGCATGCCGGCGATCGGCGCGCCGCAGGGGCGGATGTCGGAGAAGTCGAGCACCAGGGTGTGGTCCGCGGCGCCGGCGAAGGCCATGCTCTCCAGCACCTCGACGGCCTTGCCCCAGCCCTCACGGCTATCGTCGATGCAGTGGTGATGCGCACCGGCGGGCGCGTCGGCCATGTCGGCGAGCAGCCCGCGCGCGATCCATTCGCGGATCTCGGCCTCCTGCGTCTGCGTCATCGCTTCCAGCGTGGTGCCCCAGGGCAGCAGGCCGAACTCGGCGCCGAAGCGATGCCATGCCGTGCGGGTCGCGGGGAAATCGGGATGGCCGGGGCTGAGGTGCAGCAGCAGGCGCGGCGCACCCCCCCAGTCCACCGCGGCCAGCTCATCGTCATAGGCGCGGCCGACGCCGCTGCCGTTCAGCAGCAGGTAGAACAGGGTGAAGGAGGCGATGGCCGTGGCGCAGTTGGTGAAAACCTCCATGTTGCGGTCGGGCTGGGCCGCGTCGCCATGTTGTAGATGGCGGCCGGAGGTGATCAGCGCCCCGGTGGCAATGGCGTTGCGCAGCCGCGCCTGTTCCACCGGGTCGACATGGGTGCCCGCGCGCGCCCGAAGCAGTGCCATGTTGCCGGCCGCGACACGATCGGCGACCCGGCCGAAATCCTCCTGGTCCTCGGCTCGGAAGACAGTGCGGCGGGCGACGGCGAGCCCCATGCCGGGATCAACGGCACGCGCCGGCGCCGGTGCCTCGCCGAAGCTGGCGCCAGGGGGGGTGCCGTGGGGGGTATTGGGGCGCGTCAGCCGCCCGCCAGGCCATGATCCGTCCATAGGGTCTTCCTTTTCCTCGCGCTGAGGCGATTCGATAATCCCTATATATGGTATTTAGGTGGCGGCGTCACCCACTACATATTGCAATTCTGAGTGGCCCGGCAGGCGGCAATCGGCAATTGTCGTCTGGTCCAGCACTGCGAGGAACGCCTCCTGCCCGCGGGCCAGAACGCCGCGGAGGCGGCAGTCCGGCGACAGGCAGCAGGCGCCGCCATCGGCGCGGAAGCACTCCACAGCGCTTGGCCCTGCTCGAAGCGGCGCACGACGGCGCCGATGCCGATCTCGCCCGGCGGATGCGCCAGCTTCACCCCGCCGCCCGCCCGCGCTGGGTGCGAACGAGCCCCATGGCGGCCAGATCCTGCACGATCTTGTGGAGGTGGTTGCGGGGCACACCAACCTCCCGCGCCAGCACGTCGGTGCTTCGGCGTCGCTCTGGCTCGCCTGCGAGGCGCAGCAGCACGCTGAGGGCGAAATCGGTGGAGGCCAGCAGGCGCACGCGACGGAACATCGCGATTGGTATTGACGATATGATACCAACCGCCGTCAAGAACGATCCTTCGTTAGGCAAGGCCAGGGCTTCGCCCTGGACCCACCAGGGGCCAAGACCCTTGACCTTAACTATATGATAGTAAAATGGTTTCCAAAGGCCGCCGGCCTTTGGTGGGTCCAGGGCAAAGCCCTGGCCTTGCCTTTGTACATCGGTCAATCAACAGGGCGGTTGGTATAAGTGGCATTAAGAATACCATAATAGTCCGCTCCACCTGCAGGGCGCGGGAGCGCCGGCGGGCTCTGGCCTGTTCCTCGTGGTTTAAGGGCCGATGCTGCTGCGCCGGCGGCCGGACGGGAAGCCCGGTTGAGGGCGCTGCCGCGAGTTGCGCGCGCCGATGCCTGCGTGGCGGCGGTGGACCGATGTGGCCACTGGTCCCTAACATCGGCGGCAATGGGCCCACGCCATCGCCACGCGGCGCGATACGGTGTGTCATGCCCCGGGGACGGGAACAGGACAGGCAGGATGGAATTCCGCATCGGCGATCAGCAGCGCGACATGGTGGCCTCGGTGCGGCAACTGGCGCAGGGCAGCTTCAAGGCGCGCGGGTTGCGCTGGATGGACGGCACCTTCCCGTGGGAGAATATCCGCGAACTCGCGGGGCTCGGCGTGCTCGGCATGACGGTGCCGGAGGAATACGGCGGCCTCGGCTTGCCGGTGTTCGACACCGCCCTGATCCTCGAGGAGATCGCCAAGGTCTGCTACCCGACGGCGATGGCGGTGCTGGGCGAGGCGGGGGTGCAGACGCGGGTCATCGCCCGCTACGCCCCGGAAGCCATCCGCAGCCGCATCCTGCCGCGCGTGGTCAGCGGCGACTGCATCCTCGCCATCTGCATGACCGAGCCGCATGCTGGCACCGACGTGGCGAATTTCCGCACCAACACCCGCGTTCTGCCCGACCGGCTGGTGCTGCGCGGAACCAAGACCCTGATCAGCCGCGCACCGGAGGCCGGCATGCTGGTGGTGTTCACCCGCATCGACGGCCGGCCGGGCCGCGAGGGCATTGGCTGCGTGCTGGTGGAACAGGGCACGCCGGGGCTCAAGGTGACCGGCACCTACCACACGATGGGCGGCGAGAACCTGCACGAGGTGCAGTTCGATGATTGCGAGCTGCCGCCGGAGAACCTCGTGATCCGCGAGGACGGCTTCAAGCGCCTGCTCAGCGCCTTCAACACCCAGCGTTGCCTGAATCCGGCGATCTCGCTGGGACTTGCCGAGGGCGCCTTCGACGAGGCCGTCATCTACGTGCGCGGGCGCGAGGTGCTGGGCGGCCCGCTCGCCGACAAGCAGGGCGTGCGCTGGAAGCTCGCCGACATGTACAAGGACATCGAGGCCGCCCGCGGCCTGCTCTACCGCGCCTGCCTCACCGCCGATCCCTTCCCCGACCCGTTCCAGGCCGCCACCGCCAAGGTCTTCTGCAACGAGATGGCCATCCGGGTGACCAGCGAGGCAGTGCAGCTGCACGGCGGCTATGGCTTCACCGACGAATACCTGGTCTCCCGCCTCTACCGCGGCGCGCGCTACGGCTCGCTGGGGGGCGGCGCCACGGAGACGCTGCGCGACCTCATCGGGCGCAAGCTGGTGCGCGATGTCGATGGGGTGCAGGGCATCCTCGGGCTGGGGACGTTTTGAGGGAGGGGCGGGGCTGATGCTACTGGTCGAGGCGGACGGCAAGGCGCTGTTCCAGCAGGCGGGCATCCAGGTGCCTGCCGGTGTCGTGGTGGGCAAGGGCGAGAGCCTGGCGCTGTCCGGGGCGGGCCCGTGGATGGTCAAGGCACAGGTGCCGGTGGGCGGGCGCGGCAAGGCCGGCGGGGTGGTGCGCTGTGTCGACGCCGAAGCGGTGCACGCAGCACTCGCTCGCCAGCTTGGCCTGCGCCTCAAGGGCCACGCGGTGCAGGCCTGCCTGGTGGAGCAGGCGGCGGCAGGCATGGAGCGTTACCTGGCGCTGGTGATCGATCCGGCGGGGTATGGGGTGCGCGCGCTGTTCTCGGCGGCAGGCGGCGTGGACATCGAGCAGGCAGACAATGTCGAAAGCCGCCTGTGCCCGCCCGACGCGGATGCAATCGCGGCCGCTTTCGCCGAACTCGCCGCCCGCGAGCCAGACGCGTGGCGCGGTGCGCTGGTGGCAACCGGGCGCCGGCTTGCCGGCCTGATGCTGTCCCATGAATTGCTGTTGGCGGAGATCAACCCGCTGTTCGTCGGCGGGCACGGCTGCGTCGCCGGGGACGCCAAGGTGGTGGTGGACCTCAACGCGTTCGACCGTCAGCCGGAACTCGCCGCCCTGTTGCGTGCCCGCCCCGGCATCTACGCCGACGCAGTTCGCAAGCTCGACGAAGGGTTCGACTATGTGGAGCTTGACCCGGAGGGAGAGGTCGGCCTGGTCACCACTGGCGCCGGGCTGTCGATGATGCTGGTGGACGAGATGACCGCGCGCGGCATGAAGCCGCTTAACTTCCTCGACATCCGCACTGGCCAGTTGCGCGGCAGCCCCGCCCGATTGATCCGGGTGCTTGAATGGATCGCCGCGGCTCCGCGCGTGAAGGTGGTGCTGGTGAACATCTTCGCCGGCATCACCGACCTCGGCGAGTTCGCCCGCCTGCTGGCCGACGCCGTGGAGCAGACGCCGGCATTGCGGGTGCCCATTGTCGCCCGCCTCGTCGGCCGCGGCGCGGCGGAGGCGCGGCGCGTATTGTCCGAGCGGATGCCGGGCCTGGCGGTCGAGGAGGAACTCGACGCCGCACTCGCCCGCGTCGCGAGGGCGGCCGCATGATCGCCACCCTGTCGCGCGCAACGCCGGTGCTGATGCAGGGCATCAGTGGGCGGATGGGCCGCAGCCATGCGGCGGGCATGCGCGCCTATGGCACCAACATCGTCGCCGGCACCGCGACGCGCGACGACCTGGCCGAGATCGACGGCGTGCCGGTGTTCCGTGACTGCGCCGCCGCCGTCGCCGCGACGGGGGCGGTCGCCTCCATCGCCATGGTGCCGCCTGCCGACGTGCGCGCGGCGGTGCAGGAGGCTTTGGAAGCCGGTATCCGATTGGTGGTGACGATTGCCGAGGGCGTGCCGGTGCACGACGCGCTGGCGGTGGGCCGGGCGGTGCGTGCCGCCGGCGCCACCTGGGTTGGCCCCTCCACGCCGGGCCTCGCCGTGCCCGGCGAGATGAAGCTCGGCTTTCTCCCCGACGCCGCGCTTCGCCCCGGCCCGGTGGCGATCATGAGCAAGAGCGGCACGCTGTCCTATGAGATCGGCTGGCGGCTGGCCCAGGCCGGGCTCGGCCAGTCGCTCTGGGTGGGCGTAGGCGGCGACCCGGTGAAGGGCGTGCGCTTTGCCGACCTGCTCGACCCGTTCCTTTCCCATGCCCGCACGGCAGCCATCGTGCTGGTGGGCGAGGTCGGCGGCGACGAGGAGGAGCAGTTCGCTGCAGCACTCGCCGCGGCCGCGGCCGGCGCGGGTGCGGCCAAGCCGGTCTTCGCGGTGATCGCCGGCCAGGAGGCCAAGGAGGGCGTGGCCATGGGCCATGCCGGCGCGCTCACCTTCGGCGCCACCGGCACCATGCACTCCAAGCGCGCGGCGCTGGAGCAAGCCGGCGTGCGGGTGTTCGCCACGATGGAGCGGTTGGTCGCGGATTGCGTGGCCCGGCTGCGGGGTTGATGGCGGCGTGGTGGCAGGTGGCCCCCCCGCGTTTGCCGCGGACCAGCGGGCTGCCCATACTCGCCACCGCATTGGGGCGGGCGTCAGCAACCAGACCCGTTCGGCCGTCCATTGGTTGGTCCGCGAAGGAGCTGCGCCATGAAGATCGTCGCTATCGAGACCCACCATATCGCGGTGCCGTTCAACATCGGCTCGCCCGTGGTGCGCTTCGCCGGCTCCGGCTGGCCGAGCATGAACACGCTCTACCTGCGCGTGGTGACCGACCAGGGGCTGGAGGGGTGGGGTGAAGGCTTCGGCCATGCAAGCTGCCCGGCGACGCGCGCGGTGATCGACACGCATCTCGGGCCGGCGCTCCTGGGCCAGGATGCGCGCGACATTTCCGGGCTGTTCCGGCGCATGGGCCAGATGCTGCACGTGTTCGGCCGCAACGGCCCGCATGTGCACGCGCTCTCGGCCCTGGACGTGGCGCTGTGGGACATCGCGGGCAAGCAGGCCGGCTTGCCGTTGTGGCGCCTGCTGGGGGCGACGCCGCCCACATCGCACACGACCTATGCCAGCCTGCTGCGCTATGGCGATGCCGCCAACATCGCCGCGGCGGTGGAGCGGGCGGTGGGGCAGGGCTACCGCCACCTCAAGCTGCATGAAATCGCCTATGAGCCGGTCGCGGCGGCGCGGGCGGCGGCGGGCGCCGAACCGCGCATCATGCTGGACACCAATTGCCCGTGGACGGTGGACGAAGCGCTTGAGATGGCCCGCCGGCTGCGCCCGCTCGACCTCGCCTGGCTGGAGGAGCCGGTGTGGCCGCCGGAGGATTTCCAGGGCATCGCCCGGGTGCGGCGCGAAGGCGGCATCCCGATCGCCGCCGGGGAAAACGCGCAGGGGCTGATGGATTTCCGCAATGCCTTCGATGCCGGGGCGCTCGATGTGGCGCAGCCATCAGTTGCCAAGATCGGCGGCGTGACCGGCATGCTGGCGATCGCTGGCCTGGCCGAGGCGCGCGGCGTCCGCTTGATCCCGCATTGCGCGTATTTCGGCCCTGGCTTCCTGGCGTCGCTGCACCTGCATGCCCGGCTGGCGCCGGACCAGCCGTTCGAAAGGCTGTTCATGGACCTCGACGCCAGCCCCTACCACGACGCCGTGGTGGCCAAGGGTGGGCGGATGGCGGTGCCGCAGGGGCCAGGGCTGGGGCACGATCCCGATCCCGAGGTGCTCGCGCGATATGCGGTCTCGCCGCCCACGGTGCTGCGCGGCTAGACCGCCGGGGCGGGCGGGGCCTAGTGTTCCTTCCAACGAACCGGCGGCGCAAAGGGGAGGATACCGGCCATGGATTATCGGACCATCGAAATACGCAAGCTCACGCCGACCATCGGCGCGGAGATAATCGGCGTCGATCTGGGCGGGCAGATCGGCAACCAGCAATACGAGGAAATCCATCAAGCGCTGCTCGACAACCTGGTGATCTTCTTCCGCGACCAGAAGATGACGGTGGAGCAGCACAAGGCCTTCGGCGCCCATTTCGGCAAGCTGCATATCCACCCGAACGCGCCCAAGGCCATCGCCGCGCACCCCGAGATCCTGGTGGTCAAGGCCGACGAGAACTCCAAGCGGGTGGCCGGCGAGGTGTGGCACTCCGACGTGTCGTGCGACGAGGAGCCGCCGATGGGCTCGATCCTGCACATTCACCAGGTTCCCGAGAATGGCGGCGGCGACACCAGCTTCGCGAACATGTACGCGGCATTCGAAACGCTGTCGCCGGCGATGCAGCGGTTCCTGGAAGGCTGCACGGCGGTGCACACCAGCCTGAAATCGGCCAACCATCAGTATCGCGACAAAACCGCCGACATGCGCTTTCCGGAGTCGGAGCATCCGGTGGTGCGCACCCACCCGCAAACCGGCCGGCGGGCGCTGTTCGTCAACCGCGGCTTCACCTCGCGCATCGCGCAGCTTTCCAAGGCGGAGAGCGACAGCGTGCTGGGGATGCTGTTCGACCATGCCGAGCAGGCGCGCTTCCATTGCCGCTTCAAGTGGCAGCCGAACTCGATCGCCTTCTGGGACAACCGGGCGACGATGCATCAGGCGATGTGGGACTACTACCCGCAGAAGCGCTACGGGCACCGGGTGACGATCTGCGGCGACCGGCCCGTGCTGCGCGGCGGGGCATAGCGACTCGAAACAGGCGTCGCGGCGCGCGACGATGGAATGAAGGGGAGCCTTGAGATGACGTTTTCGATCCTCGCCCGCTGCCCCGCCACGCGCATGCTCGGCATCGCGACGGCGACACGTTCCTTCGCCGTCGGTGCGCGCGTGCCGTTCGCCGCCGCAAGGCTGGGCGTTGTGGCCATCATGTCCCGCGCCGATGCCCGGCTGGGCCAATATGCCATGCGCCTGCTGGCCCAGGGCCACAAGGCGGCGATGGTGGTGGACATGCTCGCGCGCAACGACCCGCACGCCGAGCACCGCCAGCTTGCCGTGATCGACGACGACGGCGATGCGGCCGCGCGCACCGGGACGGCCAACACGGCATGGGCCGGCCACGAAATCCATGACGGCTTCATCGTGCTGGGCAATGTCCTGCCGGGGGTGCAGACGCTCGACGCCATGCGCGCTCGCTTCACCACCACCGCCGGCCAGGCGATGGAGGACCGGTTGATGCTGGCGCTCGAGGACGGTCGTGACGCCGGCGGGCAGGTGGGCGGCCAGGTTTCCGCAGCGCTGCTGGTCTACGACCAGGACCGGTTCGCGCGTATCGACCTCCGGGTGGACCAGCACGACGAACCGGTCGGCGAACTACGCCGCGTCTTCGAAGCCTACCGGCCCTTCATCCCCTATTACGTCCAGCGCCAGCGCGACCCCCGCATCGCGCCCTGGCACGAATGGGCTCCGCCGGCCTGAACGGGTTTCGGCCGCGCGGCGAAGGCTGCCCTGTCGGCGCCTCGCCCCCGGCCGGGGCCTCTGTTGGACTGACATGAAGTTAACGAACATCAACGAAAATATGCGGCAGCCTGCCGAGCGGGGGCAGGCTTGCCGTTGCACACGGCTGAACGGTCGCTCAATCGAGGAACGACTGCCCGCAATGTCTGACCTTTCGTGCAGCGCAGGCCTTCCCCTCACCAGGGACAATCCGGCACAACCGGATGAGCCGGCCTCGCGGCGATGCTTCGCGGAAGACTGGGCCCCGCGGTCGTGGCGGGAATACCCTGGGCGGCGTGAGTGGGACGCCATCGTGGTCGGTGCGGGTGCCTCGGGTGACACTGCATCCCTGGCGGCGCGATGCGTTTGGCAGCGCAGTGCTGCGGATCGATTGCCAACCGAACAGCGCCGAGATCGCTACCGCCGCGCGCCAGTCCCGCGCCATTGCCGAACTGGCGGCGATGTGCGGCCGTGAAGGTGAGGTGGCTGGATACGGGGCCGCCCGTACCGGGCGCGGCCGTGCACGAAGGAGGGGGGCGCGCATGGGGCTGTCGCCGGATGCCTCGGTGCTGGATCCGTTCAATGAATGCTGGGATGCGCCGGGGCTGTTCGTGACGGACGCCGCGGCGTTCCCGTCGCTGCCGCTGCACAGCCCGACCCTCACCAGCATGGCCCTGACGGCGCGTGCGGTTGACCATGCGCTGCGTGCGCGCCTGCGCCCGGGTGCCACCGGAACCCCGTGGGCCGGAACCCCGTCGGCATGGAGCCGCGCACAGGCGGCCTGACCGTCCTGTCCGCTCCCTGAGGACGGCTCTATGGCCACGGCGGGAACCTTGTCCTTCCGCGGGGCTTTCTGCACGGTTGGGCCTTGTCCCCCACGTCTGAGGCCCCTAGTTTGCCGCCAGCATGTTTTATTTCTTCCTCCGACGTTTCGCGGTCGCGGTGCTCGTTGCGCTGACAGTGCTGACGATCACTTTCCTCCTCACGCGGCTTTCCGGCGACCTGGCGATTTCCATCGCCGGCCCGAACGCCTCCCAGGAGGACATCGCGACCATTCGCCAAGTCTACGGCCTGGATCGGCCGCTGTGGATTCAGTACTTCGACTGGCTCTTCCGGGCGGTGCAGGGCGATTTCGGCGAAAGTTTCTTCTTCCGTGACCGGGTGTCGAACCTGATCGCAACGCGCATTCCGATAACCATGACGCTCGGCCTGGTGGGGCTGGCCATCGCCCTGGTGATTTCGCTGCCGCTGGGCATCCTCTCGGCGGTGCGCGAAGGCTCCTGGGTGGACCGGTTGGTGACGCTGGTGGTGCTGATCGGCCAGGCGATGCCGTCATTCTGGCTCGCGCTCATCCTGATGATCGTCTTTGGGCTGCAACTGGGCTGGCTGCCGATCTCCGGCACCGGATCATGGGAGCACTTCGTGATGCCCGGGGTCGTTCTGGCCTTCTCGGCCATCCCGTCGCTGACGCGCCTGACGCGCAGCGGCATGATCGAGGCGCTGTCCTCGGACTACATCCGCACGGCGCGGGCCAAGGGGCTCACGCGCATGTCCATTCTGGTGAAGCATGGCTTCCGCAACGCCGCTATCCCGGTGGTATCCATCGCCGCGGTGCAGCTTGGCTTCATGCTCGGTGGCTCGGTCGTCATCGAGACGGTCTTTGCCCTGCACGGTGTCGGCTACCTGGCGTGGGAGAGCATCAGCAAGAACGACTTCCCCGTGGTGCAGGCCGTGGTCCTGGTACTGGCGCTGCTCTACATTGGACTCACCCTGCTGGCGGACCTGCTGAACGCCGTGCTTGACCCGAGGCTGCGCACGGCATGAGCGGCATGGCAATGACATCTGGCCGCGGCCTTCGCCTGCTGCGCAACTGGGGCTTTGTGGTCGGCGCCGGCATCGTGGGTATCTGCGCGATCCTGGCCGTGTTCGCGCCATGGGTGGTGCCGCACGATCCCTTCGTGATCGACCTGGAGCGCCGGCTGGTGCCGCCCTTCTGGATGGAGGGCAGCGACCCGCGCAACATCCTCGGCACCGATCAGTTGGGGCGCGATTACCTGTCGCGGCTTATCTATGGCGCGCGGATTTCCATGATGATCGGCGTGTTGACTGTCATCACCTCCGGGCTGATCGGCATCACGCTCGGCGTGCTCGGCGGGTTCTACGGCGGCAAGGTCGACGACGCGGTGGTGTTCGCCATCACCACCCGGTTGTCTATTCCGGCGGTGCTGGTGGCGCTCGCGGTGGCGGCGCTGCACGGCACGAGCCTGATGCTGGTGATCCTGGTGCTCGGCCTGCTGCTGTGGGACCGCTTCGCCGTGGTGGCGCGCTCCACCACCAGCCAGATCCGCAACCTCGACTATGTGGCGGCCGCCTGGTGTTCCGGCGTGTCGCGCTGGTGGGTGCTGACACGCGAGGTGCTGCCGAACATCGCCACCCATCTTGCCGTGGTGGCGACCCTGGAGATGGCGCTGGCGATCCTGCTCGAGGCCGCGCTGTCGTTCCTCGGCCTGGGCGTGCCGGCGCCGCTGCCGTCCTGGGGGCTGATGATTTCGGAGGCCAAGGAATACATGTTCTTCAGCCCGTGGGTAATCATGATCCCTGGCGCGGCACTGTTTGTGCTGGTACTGGGCGTGAACCTGCTGGGCGATGCGCTGCGCGACATGCTGGGTACGGACCTTTCGCGATGACCGCTTTATTGGAAGTGCGCGACCTGCGCGTGACGATCGGCAGCACCGCTGCGGTGCGCGGGGCCTCGATGTCGGTCAACAAGGGCGAGACGCATTGCCTGGTGGGTGAGAGCGGCTGCGGCAAGTCGATCTCCGCTCTCTCCGTCATGGGGCTGCTGCCCAAGGGCTCGGTGCGCGAGACCTCCTCGCTGCGCTTTGCTGGCGAAGAGATCGGTAACTTTGGCGAGCGCGAGATGGAGCGCCTGCGTGGTGATCGCATGGCGATGATCTTCCAGGAGCCGATGACCAGCCTGAACCCGGCCTACACGGTCGGTTCGCAGATGACCGAAGTGCTGCGCCGTCATCGCGGCACCCCGCGCGCCCAGGCGGTGGACCGGGCGGCCGAACTGCTTGCCCGCGTTGGTATCACCGCACCCGGCATGCGGCTGGGGCAGTTTCCCCACCAGCTTTCCGGCGGTCTGCGCCAGCGCGTGATGATCGCCATGGCGCTGATGTGCGACCCGGAACTGCTGATTGCCGACGAGCCGACCACGGCACTCGACGTCACGGTGCAGGCGCAGATCCTGCGGCTGCTCGCCGGGCTTCAGAAGGACCTGGGCGTCGGCATCCTGCTGATCACCCATGACCTTGGCGTCGTCGCGCGCGTGGCCGACCGTGTGTCGGTGATGTATGCCGGGCTGGTGGTGGAGAGCGCGCCGACGGCTACGCTGTTCGCGGCACCGGAGCATCCGTACACCCGCGGCCTGCTGTCCTGCGTGCCGGTGCCGGGCAAGGTGAAGCGTGGCGACCCGTTGGGCAGCATTCCCGGCGTGGTGCCGCGTATCCAACCCGGCTTCACCGGCTGCGGCTTCCGCGACCGCTGCAGCGAGGCGACCGCCGCTTGCGCCGAGACCATCCCACGCCAGAACCTGGGCGGCGAGCATGAGTTGCTCTGTACGCTCGCCCCGGGCTGGCGTGAAAAGGCAGCAGCGTGAGCGAGACATTCCCCGCGATTGAAGTGCGTGGCCTGAGGCGCGAGTTCCGCGTCCGCCAGGGCCTGTTCGCGAAGCCGAAGCATGTCGTGGCGGTGGATGACGTGTCCTTCTCCGTCCCGGCTGGCAGCGTGCTCGGCGTGGTGGGCGAGAGCGGCTGCGGCAAGTCCACCCTGGCGCGGCTGATCCTCAACCTGCTGGAGCCAACGGCGGGCGAGGTGATCGTGGATGGCAAGCGCCTGGCCGGCATGGACCGGCGGGCGCGGGCGCGGCTGATCCAGCCGGTGTTCCAGGACCCCTTCGCCTCGCTCAACCCACGCCGCCGGGTGCGCGACATCGTTGCCATGCCGCTGATTGCCCAGGGCGACATTGGCAACAAGGAGATCGAAAGCCGGGTCGGCGAGGCGCTGGAGCGGGTAGGCCTGTCGCGCGAGCAGGGCGTGCGTTTCCCGGCACAGCTTTCCGGCGGCCAGCGCCAGCGCGTCGCGATTGCCCGAGCCCTGGTGCTGCGCCCGCGCATCGTGGTGTGCGACGAACCGACCAGCGCGCTTGACGTCAGCGTGCAGGCGCAAATCCTGAACCTTTTGGCAGAACTCCGGAGTGACCTGGGGCTGACCTACCTGTTCATCAGCCACAACCTCGCGGTTGTCGAGCACATCGCAACCGAAGTGGCGGTGATGTACCTCGGCCGCATCGTCGAGCGGTCTGATTCCGAGCGGCTGTTCGCGACCCCCCGTCACCCCTATACACGTGCATTGTTGGCTTCGGTGCTGACGCCCGAGCCAGGGCTGGGTGTGCCCGATGTTGGATTGGGCGATGTGATGCCCGATCCCGCGAACATTCCGCCCGGATGTCGCTTCCACCCGCGCTGCCCGGTGGCTATCGCGAAGTGTTCCACGCAAACCCCCAAGCTCGTCGCCGATGCGGCTGGTCTGGTTGAATGTCATCTGGTGGAGACGGCCGCGATGGAGAAGGTTAACTGATCCCGGTCTGCGGTCCGGCGTTCTTCGGCCCCGCATTTTTCGGCCTGATGTTCAAACAATCGCAACCCGGACCGGCTGTTCTTGCGGCCCATTCAAGAAGATAAAGCACAAAGATAAAGCGCCCGGTCGATTGATGCCGACCGGGCGCTACACGTTGCAGACAGTTCCGCGAGGTGCGGCTTCCGATCGAGAGATTCCTCTCGACCGGAAATTTCTCAGGCGCGCCTTACTTCCACTTCGCCAGGTAGAAGCGAGGCAGTTCGTCTGGGAAGGTCTTGAATTCAAGCTGCTTGTTGAAGGCGTAGGTGCTGACATAGGTGTGCAGCGGCAGCCAGTAGGCCTTCTCGGTGATGAGACGGATCGCCGCGTCATAGGCCTTCTTGCGGGCATCCTCGTCCGCCGTGGAGCCACCGTCGTTGATCAGCTTGATCAGCTCGGGATCGCGCACATAGTCGTCGCCGCCGCCAGTGAAGAAGTTCGGCAGGAGCGCCGCGACGTCGTTGATCGAGTACGACCCCCATGAACCCATCGACAGCGCCAGTTCGCCGGACTGCGACCGCCGGATCTGGGCTGCCACCTGCATCAGGTTCAGGCGGGCGCGGATGCCAACCGCCTGCAGGTAGTTCTGCACCGCCTCGGACCACTGCCGCGGCTGCACGTAGGAGGTCAACTCGATCTCGAAGCCGTCGGGGTAGCCGGCTTCCGCCAGCAATTGCTTCGCCTTGGCCGGATCGTACTTGTACAGCACTGCCGCTTCTGGGTTGCAGCCGAACTGCGAGGGGAAGCACGGCGCCGGCGGCACCCGCGACCCACCGGTGACCAGGCGGTTGGCGATCGCCTCGCGGTCGACCGCATGCCAGATGGCCTGGCGGACCTTCAGCTTCGTCATCGGGTTGTCGGCGCCGGTGCGGCCTGCGGCGTCCATCGAGAGGAAGCCGATGCGCATCGACTCCTGCCGCGTGGCCTGCAGGAACGGCATCTTGTTCACGTTGGCGATGGCATCCGGATTCATGTTCCAGATCCAGTCCACGCGCTGCGCCAAAAGCTCCGTGAGTTCGGTGGCGGAATCGGCGAGGTAGCGCGAGGTGATCTTCTGGATCGCCGGCTTCCCCTTGGGCCCGCCTGCGTAGTAGTCGTCAAAGCGCTCGAAATCGACGCCGGTGGAAACGTCGATTTTGGTCATCTTGTACGGGCCGGTGCCGACCAGCGCCTTCGAATAGCCCTCGGGGCCGACGCGCTCGCGATACGCCTTCGGCCAGATCGGCAGCACGATGGCAAGGTAGTCCAGCGCCGCCGGGGTCGGCCGCTTCATGTGCAGCCGCACGCTGTTCGGCCCGGTCTTCTCCGCGCCCTCGATCCAGGAATAGTTGCTGGGGGTCGCGACGCGGGTTTCCGGATTGGCGACAGCGTTGATCGTGTAGACCACGTCGTCCGGCCCGAAGCTGCTGCCGTCGTGGAACTTCACGCCTTCGCGGATGGTGAAGTCGATGGTCTTGGCGTCCACCCACTTCCACGCGGTGGCCAGCGCCGGCACGTTCTTGAACGTCTCGGGGTCGCGGTGCACCAAGCCATCCATCGCCTGGTGGGCGATGATGATGCCGGTGCGCTGGCTGTTGAAGTACGGGTCCACGTTCGGCACCGCATCGCGGAAGGCGATACGCAGTGTGTTGGCGGCACGCTGCGCTTCGGCCTGGCGGGCGAAAAGACCGGGAAGGGCGAGTCCGCCCGCTGCCGCCGCAAGACCTTGGCCAAGAAGTCGTCGTTTGATTGTCACTATCGTGATCTCCCTGATGATCTGCCAAACCTAGGCAAGCAGGGGGGGGGGCGGCAAGCCCTACAACCATCATTGCCCCAGATGTGCCCATTCTGCCGCCGATTTGGTGCCTTATTGTCAGCCGGAGGCGCTTGGCACCCGCGCCTCGCCGCCCAGCCGCAGTGCGCCCGCCAGAAACACGTCGACGGCCGCGCGGGCGAGGCTGGCAATCTCCTGCTCCTCGGGAGGGCCGCGCAGGCCCAGCAGCATCATGAACTGGCTCGCCCCCAGGGCCATGCCGTACAGCATGCGTGCCGCGGCTTCGGCATCGGCCACGGACAACCGCCCCATGCCCATCTCGGTGGCGATGCGCCGCTGGAGCGAACTCGCGCCACGGCCGAGGATCACGCGGTGGAACGCTTCGGCGAGCTCAGGGGAGCGCTGGCCTTCGGCGATCACGAGGCGGAAGATGGCGGTCTGGTTCGGCGCCAGCAGGTGCCGGCCTGCGGCCTCCAGGATACCGGTCAGCGCCAACCGGATGTCGGGCTCACGTTCAAGGTCGGAATCGAGGTGAAGCGGGGCAAGTGCGGCGCTGATGGTCGCCTCGAACAGCGCCGCCTTGGACGGATAGAGCTGGTACACCGTCCGCTTGGACATGCCGGCCTCGCGCGCCACCTCGTCCATGTTGGCCGGGGCATAGCCGTCACGCAGGAACACGCGTGCGGCGCCGTGGCACAGCAGCCGGCAACGCTCCACCTTCGGCATCGGGCTGGGGCCAGGGCGGCGGGCCGCGGTGGGCGCAGCCTGGCAGCCGGCACCGGCGGGCACGGTCGCGACCATCGCTATTCACCCGGCTGCGGCGCGGGCTGCTCGCCCTTGCCGGGGCTGGCGGCGGCAACCCCCGTCCGCCTGCTCCGGAACAGACGCTGGACGAGCAGGAAGAACACCGGCACGAAAGCCAGCGCCAGCACTGTCCCGGCGATCACGCCGCCGATCACCCCGGTGCCAATGGCGTTCTGCGCCCCGGAGCCGGCGCCGCTGGCGATGGCGAGCGGCACCACGCCCAGGGTGAAGGCGAGCGAGGTCATCACCACCGGCCGCAGCCGCTGGCGAGCCGCCTCCGCCACCGCCTCGGTCAGCGTCAGCCCGCGATTGAAGCCGTCCTTGGCGAACTCGACGATCAGGATGGCGTTCTTCGCCGACAGGCCGATCGTGGTCAGCAGCCCCACCTGGAAATAGACGTCATTCGCCTTGTCGCCCAGCAGCGTCGCAAGCACCGCGCCGAGCACACCCAGCGGCACCACGAGCATCACCGCCGTAGGAATCGACCAGCTTTCGTACAGCGCGGCCAGGCACAGGAATACCACCAGCAGCGACACCGCATAAAGCGCCGGCGCCTGGCCCGAGGACATGCGCTCCTCGTAGGAGATGCCGCTCCAGGCATAGCCGAAGCCGGGCGGCAATTGCGCGGCCAGCCGCTCCATCTCGGCCATTGCCTCGCCGGTCGTGAGGCCAGGGGCCGGCGCACCCTGGATCTCGCGCGACGCAATGCCGTTGAAGCGCTCCAGCCGCGGCGAGCCATAGACCCATTCGGTGCGGGAAAACGCCGAGAAGGGCACCATCTGGCCGGTGGCGTTACGCACGAACCAGCGGTCGAGGTCGCCGGGCAGCATCCGTGCCTCGGCCTCGCCCTGCATGAAGACCCGCTTGATGCGGCCGCGGTCGAGGAAGTCGTTGACATAGGTGGCGCCCCACGCGGTCGACAGGGTGGCATTCACGTCGCTGATGGACAGCCCCAACGCGCTGGCATGCTCCCAATCCACGACGAGCCGGAACTGGGCCTCATCGTTCAACCCGTTGGGCCGCACGCCGGCCAGCACCGGGCTGCTGGCGGCCAGCCCAAGCAACTGGTTGCGCGCCTCCATCAGGGCCGCATGGCCCCGACCGGCGCGGTCCAGCAGCTGGAAGTTGAAGCCGGTGGCATTGCCGAGTTCGGTGATGGCGGGGGGCGCGAAGGCGATGACGATCGCGTCGGGGTAGCTGGCGAAGTGGGCAGACAACCGCCGCGTCAGCGCCTGCACGCTGTTCTCCGGCCCCGGTCGTTCCTTCCAGTCGCGCAGGCTGATGAAACCCATGCCGGCGTTCTGGCCACGGCCGCTGAAGCTGAAGCCGTTGATGGTGAACACCGAGGCCACAACGCCCTTCTCGTCCTCGCGCAGGTAGCGTGTCGCTGCGTCCAGCGCGCGCTGGGTGCGGTCGCTGGTGGCGCCGGGCGGGGCGATCACCTGGAAGAAGGCAACGCCCTGGTCCTCGGGCGGCAGAAATCCGCCGGGCAGGCGCAGGAAGGCAAAGCCGAGGCCGGCGAGCAGCGCCGCGTAAACCGCCATCATCCGCAGCGGGCGCCGCAGGCTGGCGCGCACGCCGCCCACGTAGCGCACGGTGGCGTGTTCCACGCCGCGGTTGAACCAGGCGAACGGGCCACGGCGTCCCTTGTCCGGATGGTGCGGCTTCAGCATGGTGGCACAGAGCACCGGCGTGAAGAAGATCGCCACCAGCACCGAAAGCGCCATGGCGGTGGCAATGGTGATAGAAAACTGGCGGTAAATCACGCCCACCGAACCGCCGAAAAACGCCATCGGCAGGAACACCGCGGACAGCACCAGCCCGATGCCGATCAGCGCGCCGGTAATCTGGTCCATCGAGCGGCGCGTGGCTTCAAGCGGCGAGAGATGTTCCTGCGCCATCACCCGCTCCACGTTCTCCACCACCACGATGGCGTCGTCCACGAGCAGGCCGATCGCCAGGACCAGGCCGAACATGGTCAGCGTGTTGATGGTGAATCCGAAGGCCTGCAGCACGGCGAATGTGCCCAGCAGCACCACCGGGATGGCCAGGGTGGGGATCAGCGTGGCCCGCAGGTTCTGCAGGAACAGGAACATCACCAGGAAGACGAGGACCACGGCCTCCACCAGCGTATAGGCCACGCTGGTGATCGACAGCTTCACGAACGGCGTGGTGTCGAAGGGGAAGACCACCTGCAGCCCTTGCGGAAAGGTCGGCTGCAGGCGTTCGAGCGTGGCGCGCACCGCCGCCGCGGTGTCCAGCGCATTGGCGCCGCTGGCGAGGCGGATGCCGATGCCGCTTGCCGGCTGGCCGTTGAACAGGGTGCTGAACGCATAGTTCTCGCTGCCCATCTCCACGCGGGCGACGTCGCGCAGCCGCACCTGTGCGCCGTCCGGGCGGACCCGCAGCAGGATCGAGCCGAATTCCTGCGGCGTTTGCAGGTAGGACGGGCCGATGATCGTGGCGTTGAGTTGCTGCCCGGGTACCGAGGGCTGCGCGCCCATCTCGCCGCTGGAAACCTGCACGTTCTGCGCGCGGACCGCCGCGGCCACGTCGCCCGGGGTCATGCCGTAGTTCACCAGCCTGGCGGGGTCGAGCCAGATGCGCATGGCATACTGCGCGCCGAACACCTGGTAGTCGCCCACGCCCGGCGTGCGGCTGACCGGGTCCTGCACGTTGGAGACCAGGAAGTCCGAGATGTCGGTGCGGGTCATCTTGCCGTCGGCCGATACGAACCCCACGATCATCAGGAAATTGCCGGTGGACTTGGCCACCCGGATGCCCTGCTGCTGCACCGTCTGCGGCAGGCGCGGCACCGCCAGTTGCACGCGATTCTGCACCTGGACCTGGGCGGTGTCGGTATTGGTGCCCTGGGCGAAGGTGAGCTGGATGCTGGCCGAACCGTCCTTGGTGGCCTGGGACGAGAAATAGGTAAGCCCGTCGATGCCGGTAAGCTGTTGCTCGATCACCTGCACGACCGTACTCTGCACCGTCGTCGCCGAGGCGCCGGGGTAGCTCACCGAGATCGAGATGGCCGGCGGCGCGATGCCCGGATACTGCGCCACCGGCAGGGTGCGCAGGGCCAGCAGCCCCGCCAGCATGATGCCGATGGCAATCACCCAGGCGAATACCGGGCGGTCGATGAAGAAACGGGCCATGGAGGGTGCCTATCCGTCGGTGCGTGCGGCGGCGCGCTCGGTGGCGTTCACCCGCATGCCCGGCCGCACGCGCAGCACGCCTTCGACCACCACGCGATCGCCGGGGTTCAGCCCGTCGGTCACCATCCAGTCGCCGCCGATCGCCCGCCCGGCCGTCAGGATGCGCTGTTCCACCACGCCCTCGCCGTTGACCACCAGGGCCATCGGCTCGCCGCGCGGGGTGCGCGTCACCGCCTGCTGCGGCACCAGCAGGGCCCGGTCGGTGACACCTTCCTCCACCCGCGCCCGGACGAACATGCCCGGCAACAGCAACTGGTCCGGGTTGGGAAAGACGGCACGCAGGGTGACCGAGCCGGTGCCGGGGTCCACGATCACCTCGGAAAACTGAACTTCCCCGGCATGCGGGTATTCCCAGCCGTCCTCCAAAATGAGCGTCGCCTTCGCGCGATCGGCGGTATCGCGCGTCAATGCGCCGCTGGCCAGGTCGCGGCGCTGCTGCAACAGGACCGAGCTGGGCTGGGTGAGGTCGACAAGGATCGGGTCAAGCTGCGTGACCGTCACCAGAGGCGCGGTCTGGTTCGCCGTCAGCAGGGCGCCGACGGTGACGCCGGAGCGCCCGGTGCGCCCGGTGATCGGCGAGGCGACGCGCGTGTAGCCCAGGTCGATCTTGACAGTGTCGAGCGCCGCGCGGGCGGAGACCACCTCGGCCTCCGCCTGGCGCAGTTCCGACTCGGCATTCTCGAGATTCTGCTCGCTCACCACCTGGGAGCGGGCGAGCGTGCGGTAGCGCTGGGCAAGGCCGCCCGCCGATCGGCGGGCGGCCTCGGTGCGGGCCACGGCGGCTTCGGCGCGCTTCACCGCGGCCTCGAACGGGGCGGGGTCGATCTGGAACAGGGACTGCCCGGCCGCCACCTCCTGGCCTTCGGTGAACAGCCGCTCGCGCAGCAGCCCGCCCACCTGGGGCCGCACTTCGGCAACGCGGTATGCCGCGGTGCGGCCCGGCAGCACCGAGGTGACCGGCACGGCCTGGCGCTTGATCGTCACCACGATCACCGTGGGTGCGGGAGGGGCGGCGGGCTGCGCGACAGCAGCCACCCCGCCAGCGCCGGCGAGCAGCCAGGCTGCCGCCAGGAGCGCAGCCGTCAGCCGGCGCTCCGTACAAGGCCGTGAAGAAAGCACGCTGGGCGAGCGCCGGCGAAACAGAAATGGCATGCGACCTCTCGAATGGGAAACCGGCGCGTTTTGTCGCTGGAGAACTGGCAAGTTTGGCAAGGATGTCAAGGCGTCCTGGATCCGCACCGGTCGCGGGTTGCGGCCGCATCCCCGCCCGGGGTCACTCTTGAGGTGCCGCCGCAAGCCGCCATGCAGGCACACCGCCGCGCCATGGCCCGGTTGGAATGCCGGCAGAGGCGGCCCCCGGGGACAATCACCCACGGGAGTGGTCCGGACGGGCGAATCGTCGGTCAACGTGCGACCGCCGTTGGTGCGATAACTGGAAAGCCCTGGATACGGATAGGCTGTGCCATCAGCGGCAACGGCCCGCAATGTGCCGTGACTGTGCTGATATAATAACGTTTCGTACGCGCGAGAGGGAGCGCGTGCTGCTCCACTGCCTTGCGGTGCTGTCGAAGGGCGAAAAAATTCGGCTGGTTGGCTCTGCCGCTCGCGGTCGCGCCTGCCGCGGAAAACGCGGCGCAAAACCGCGGAAATCGGAGATGCATCGCCCCCGGCAGCGATTCCGGGCGGAGAATGACCAGCGGTTGCAGGAGTCTGGCGATTGCGCGGGCAGGTTGACGACCCGGCCCCAAGTTGCTTCACCTTCAATATTCTTGCTGGGAGCACACGGGACAATGCGGCTTGCGACGATTTCCACCCTGACGTTGAAACTAGTTGGATTGCTGGCCGTGGCCATGCTGTGCGCCGTGCCGGCAGGCAGCGCCAGCGCGGCCGAGCCGGAGCGCGTCATTGTCGTCCGCCCGGGAGATACCCTTGCGGGGTTGCTCACCGGCGCGGGGATCGACCAGTCGCAAGTGCATGGTGTGGTGACCGCGATCACCCAGCTTTTCCCGCCCAAGTCCCTGCGACCCGGCCAGGAAGTGGCCATCCACCTCGACCCCGAGCAGGACGATACGCTCGTCGCACTCGAGGTCGAGCCCGCGCCGGGGCGGACCATTCGCGCCCGGCTCCAGGCCGACCGGTGGCAGGTCGATGAAGTTCTCGCCCCCAAGCAGCGCATGCTGGCCATGGCCGCCGGCTCAGCTGATGGGGGGCTGTTCCCCGCTGCCACGTCTGCCGGCCTGCCGGCCGGCCTGGCGCTGTCGCTGGTCAGGATCCTCGGTCACCAGATCGATTTCCAGCGCGATATCCAGCCCGGCGACACGTTCTCCATCCTGTTCGAGCGCTTCCGCGACAACGACGGCAGCCAGCTCGGCCATGGCCGCGTGCTGCATGTGGAACTCATGTTGTCAGGCAAGCGGCTTGCCTTCTGGCGGCACCAGACGCGCGACGGTGGGGTCGACTGGTTCGACGCCGAAGGCCGCAGCGTGCGGCGGTCGTTTCTCAGGACGCCGCTGGACAGCGCGCGCGTCTCCTCGGGCTTTGGCCTGCGCAAGCACCCGATCCTGGGCTTCACGCGCATGCACCAGGGCACCGACTTCGCCGCGCCACGTGGAACGCAAGTGTATGCGGCCGCGGATGGCACGGTCATTTCGGCACGCAATGAGCGTGGCTACGGCCGAATCGTGCGCCTTCGCCATGCCGGCCGCGTGGAGACACGCTACGCGCATTTGTCCACTTTTGCGCGCGGCATGGCCCCTGGGCGGAAGATCAAGCAGGGCGACCTGATCGGCCGGGTGGGGTCGACCGGCATGGCCACCGGCCCGCACCTGCACTACGAAGTCGTGGTGTCCGGCAAGCCGGCAGATCCGGCGAAGCAGATGACGCAGTCGGTCCGCCTGTCCGGGTCCGAGCTCACCGCCTTCCGGACCGCGCGCCAGTCGCTCGCGTATTACTCGGCCAGTCTGGGACCCCTGACCGAGGTGGCGATGGCGGAGTGAGCACCGCACGGAGCCTAAACGTATAGGCCCAGCCTCAACGGCGCCCGCCGGCGATGCGCAGGCTGTCGGGGTGGCGCCGCAGCCGCCACATGGCCCAGGCCCCCAGGAACGGGCCGGCCGCCAGCATGGTGAAGGCGCCGGTCCAGCCGGCGGCAGTCACCACGCCCGGCAGCAGATGGATCGAGATGATCGTC
>Ga0105055_10003506_pt1 | contig 23619 bp, 6 predicted proteins | sample BON03_FD_78090 | JGI IMG/M metagenome (GOLD analysis project Ga0105055, IMG submission 78090) | Freshwater microbial communities from Lake Bonney liftoff mats and glacier meltwater in Antarctica - BON-03 | ecosystem: Environmental > Aquatic > Freshwater > Ice > Glacier meltwater | place: Lake...
AGAGTTCCTCGTTGACAAAGTTATATTCAGGGCTTTCCAAAGGATGTATATCGTTTTTTGATAGCTTTGCAGAACACATAGTTCAATATGTGGTTGATTTACAAGAACTTATAGTTTTTGAAGGTCGTTTATGATCGTTGTACCATCTTTTGACAATAGTTTGTCTTTCAGGTTTGATGTGGTCTCGTTTCTCAAAACAAATTTTAAGAGTTCCTCATCTTCAATGTTCGAAGATTATTTCAGAGATATTATGTCGCCATATTTCGAATTTCAAAGTTTAATAGTTGTTGTAGGTTGATCTATTTGGGGGGGGGTTAAATTTTAATTATCTTCTGTGTGTTCAAAATATCAAATCGATTGAAGTGTTTCAGCTGACGAGCAAGGTTCTCTGGGTGTCTACATAACGCCGTTGAATCAGAATACAATCTATGCAATGTAGTGGTGAAATGATATTCTAGGCGGTGTTTCAATTGAGGGATAGCCACAGCTATTCACGAACAAGTGTCATTCTATTAAAGAATTGTTCACTATCCGATGAAATTGTGAAGGCCGTGAAGAAAATGATTTCACCTCTTGCAAAAGACATGGCTAATTGGCTTAGTATACAAGAAGCATCAGGTATTAGCATCAGATCATTTCTAAATACTATATGGCATTCTATTTTCCATCCTTCCGATATTATTCAATGTGCGCACCAACATATCATCAAGGTCCTTTGATACCGGATAATTCGTAGCGCATATGCATATTTCATTTTATATAAGTGTTCTATGTTTGTATTATTATTTGTTATTATTTTTGTTACATATCTGTGCTCATTAGCATCGCAGTTCCACGCATAATCCAATGGGATGGCTTGTGCTGCTTGGATGGGATGAGAGCGTCGAATATCATATCTCTCCTGTTTGGATATTTGTAAACAGGGCAGCTGTAGCCCCCATAAGGTCCCAACTCATTTCCTTGTCTCAGATTACTCTTCAACACCGCATTCACTAGCAATACTGGCACCTCGGTATACAATTGTTTAGGCATGGACTCCTGCACAGAGCAAGCGGTAGTGTCCCATCGAGCCGCTTCTAGGAACAGTCCATCGATGTACAATCCTTCCTTGGGAGCTGCTCTCACTTGAGAACTGTTCATAAACTTGGTCACTTGAGTTGTGGTGACCACTGAGTCAAGTGCCCAGCCATCGTGAACATGCAACCGAGTTATCTCCTGTTTCAAAGCTGTGAGGAATCCTTGAGGGTTCGAAAATCCTGGGAACCAGAAACAAACTGGTCTGCCGGTATTGAGCCAATTGGTAAACTGATTGTATCTGTCTTGTAGAACTGCGAACCAATTTGCGATGCTTGATGATTGCCAAGAGATTTCGTCACCTCCAATAGAAAAGATCCACGATTTAGGTGGTCTTGCATTGAAGATAGCATCCAGGCAATTACTCAACTCTTCTGTCATTGCTATCTCTCCACTGATCGCTTGCTTGAGACTCTTCAATGTGGCAGATGCCATCAGAATAACCTTGGTGAATCGCTCGTACTCCTGTGCTAGGACGACATTGAGAGGTATCGTGTAGCCTCCTAATGCCTCGACCTTCTTCGCCACCTCGACAGCCGAAATAATGGGCGGAATCTTAGCTGCGAGTTCTTCTGCTTTCTGGATCACCATCTCTTCACGACTCAAACCTCCGGCTTTGGAAGTGTCCCCTCCACCCTTTGGTTGCGTTTCGATTACTGCATCGATCAACTCCCGGGTTCTTTGTACTCGCGCACTAATCTCTGCGTTGGGATGGAGCCCAAGAATTTCAGCAGGGTCTAGGGCAGGGAACAAGGAGATCGCAGCAGAGTAATCAACATGCTCCATAGCATCTACCACGGAATACACGAATGGTGGTCGGTCTATGAAAGACTCTCCATTAAGAGTGAAACCCTTGGCTAGCATGCCGGCCTTCAAGTAAGTCTCTGTGAAAGTGAGCAGCAAACGTCTATCTAGATCATCGGTTACACGTCCGCCATATTGCACTTCTGCTATCATATATTGAACTGTGTCCCATGAAACTTCAGCAGATCCTGTCAAATGGCGTTCTAAAAATGTTAATGAGGCTTCAAGATCACCAACGGAGAATTCATAAGGAATATTCCACCCCAAGTAACCGAAGGAACGTCGCTCCTGCACCACAGAATGCAAAAAGCATAAAACGTAAATAGACTTTCGCCATACTGATGTCTCCACTCGGTCCAGCATCTCCTGTGAAACATTGGTCACATAGGATTGCAGCATCCCTGCTTTCAAACCCGCAGGAGGCTCGTTCGTTACCTTCAATGCTCTCTGCAGTAAACCAATTGGGAACTTGTTGTGAGGTTCCGTGGTGATGAACAGTCGGAAGGACGAATGTACTTTGAGTTTTGGAGGCGAATCATCATCTACTTCTGCTGGTTCTTCCAACATATCTAATTCATCAGCACGCAAACTCTGCTGGATTTCATCTAGAATTTCACAAAGCTTTTCCATGTAAGCAAGGTCAAGATGGCAATTCTGCAAGAGTACACACCCCCCATTTTCCAATGCGTTGTCAATAAGAGCTTGTGCCACAACATCTTGTCCCTCGCCCATCGAAACAACTTCCACTGTTTCTTTGCGTTTCCTGCAAGCAGTTTCGATGTTGTTAGTAGGATCCGCACCGGAACTGAGTAGAAACACCACTGCAAGATCGGGTGTCAAAGTTGTCATAATAGATTCAATTGTATCTGTAACTGGCTCAGTGTACTTAGGCCCTAAACATGGTTGTGTGACACCCTTGTTCTCGATACTGTCACACACTTCGATCAAAGTGTGAACACAAGTAACCGTTCTGTCCTCCCGTAGACTTCTCAATAAAAGTGCGCGGTAGAAAGCACCTACAGCGCCTTGGAACCGCTGCTCATAATCCGGAACTTCCACTTTATCAGGCTCATTTGATTCATACCAAGCTCTCCATTTAGCCTCATTTGAATGGATCTTGCCAATCAATCCCTTGAAGAAATCTACGTTCTCATTTAGATTCGCAGCATTCACAAAGGAAGCATCGGAGAGCCATCCGAAAGGCTTGACTCCCAGGGCTTTGATATCCATTTCTGCACCCGCTCGCAAGAAGTGCTTGACCATATCGCTACTGACCACATTGCTGTCTGTCAGAATCCTCAGCAAAATGATCATGAGAAACGTGTCTTTATCCTGCTTATAGAGACCACGGTTCATGTACCTATATGAACTGTACGTTAAAGTCTCCATGATATCACACACACGCTGGAAAGTAGTGTTTGACTTGACAGTATCGTCAATACTCTGCAAAAACAGACGCATAAACTGATCAAGCGACACTTGGTACATGTAGTTGATTTTGCACATGTCTACGATACTAAAGTACAGAATGGAGCCTCTGCAAGCTACTGCTCTGTATTGTTCTCGTTTCTCGTTAATTGCTATCTTCGTTTCGTCCGCAGCAATTAATTGACTCGTCACATCTGTTACCGCCTTTTTAGTGCTTGCAAGCACGCCGACCAGCTCAGTATCATCCAGCAAGTTACCTGTGTTCTCCGAAAGACGCAGCAAGAGATCCTCGTTCAAATTCTGAAGCATCTTCGAATTAGAAGTGACTGAAGATAAAACTTCAGCTAGTTGATCTTCCAGTGCCTGCTGTTCTTTTCGAATAACGTGCCCTAGTAGCTGCTCTTCGAGTCCCTTCATGGTAATCGCAAAGTCAATAACAGTGGTCTTTGCTTGCAACTCAGGAGTGAAATGCGGATTAGGAAGACGGGTCGTAAGGAACAATGAGAAGCTATCAACAATCTCGCATGCTTTGTCATTGACAGTAATGTACTTGGTCTTTGCTCGTGTGACCACCTGTTTCTCTAATACCGGATCCAGCATCGATCCAATATCTTCCTCAACTGCGGTCACAATGAGCGCTAAACCTTCTGCCATACAGAACTCCAACTGGTCCTTGAATTTAGGATTCTGCAAGGTGGTGGTACCCCAAGAAGGCAAATTACTAGCCTCCTTGTTCTTGATCCATTGTAGACCCTGGCCTTGTGGATCAATGAGCAACGGATACCTTCTACTGTTGGTCACCAAGATACCGTTTTCAGTAGACAAAGGATCCGACGGAAGTGATTGCATGTTCCATTCACCCACAGTAACTGGATCCACTAAAAACTCAATCAAATCAAACTTATCGTGTTTTCCCTCCGATACTGGGATTTTTTGCTTTTCAAGCTCAGTCATGAGAATGTTAAACAAAAAGTGCGCTCTGAAAGCCTGGTTAAATGGCCCACAATAACTGAGGAAGGCACTAGCAAGTAAACAATCGCCAGACAAACGAAGCTTCTGCTCTGCGAATGCTTGTCCATCAGCAGTCCATCTTACTCGCTCATCCTTCAATCCCTCTATCAAAGCCGTTGCCTGTTCCATCTTACGTTTACTCAAAGCAGTCCCTTCCTCGATAGCCTGTTTCTCTGACATCGCCTTTTGGAAGCTGGCTTGAAGCACGTCCAACTTGTCCTTTACCGTCTGCAACTTGGCTTCTGCCGTAGATAACTCCTTCAAAGCGTCTTCCAGTTTGGCTTCAGCTACAGCTAACTGTTCCAGCTTCGGTTTCACGATCTTTGAGGCTCCGTTATATTTCACCATCGCAATAACCCAGGAACACAGACCTTGAGCGGCTTTAGAAGCATTTCGAGCAACGTTTGGATCAAATCCTTCCAATTCCAGATACGGCATTAGCAACTCAATGGTTTCGTCGTTGATCAAATCTCTCTCTTCCTCTGAAAACTTGAACAACGCCTTTAAGAAGCCACTGTCTGCCAGCATGGTCTTCTGACAGGACGCATAACTATCAGCTAAGAAATTAAATGTTTTCTTGTCTTTTCCAATACCAAGAGAAATTTCCGCTACCTTCACTGGATCCATCTGGAATTTTCGAAGAATCATCACACCATCGAATGTCAGTTTTATGACATCACCTGGCTTTGGGAGCTTCTTCAGCTCGTTCAAATCGTTTGGCTTGATGCTATTCACTGCTTCATCAGCTTCGTCTAAGAATGGCTGAGCCGCCGCAAGTTCCTCCTGTGCTTGATTCTTCTCCAAGATGATTGCATTCGCTTCCTTCTCACAGGCTGACTTGATGGTGCTCACTTGAGATGCCTCCGTCTTGGCTGCCAAGGAACTCTGCTCCAAGCCGCCAAGCATTGCATTACAAGACTCTTCCGCTTGACGAAGTTTAATCTCCTCTTGTGCCAGCAAAACTTTCATCTTTGCCACATCTTCAGCTCCTTCGGCAAGTTTTTTCAGCCCTACCAATATCTTGCCTTCCTTCACGCTGATCTCCAATAACTTGTTTTGATACATGGCTCCAAACTCACCCAGAAAAGAAAGAAACGACTTTGGGGTTTGATATACCCGCTTTCGAACCTTGGTGAAGTAATCCTCACAAGATTCAATCGCCAGTGATTGCACTTCCGCCATATACGTGACCACAGTCTCGTGAATGCTACTGTTGCCTTCAATCTTAAGCCCCCCTAACTTACTCTCAGCAACAGATCGAAGTGCTTGTTGAGGCCAAGGAAGAAACCAATCAATACAAGAATTTGAGAAGATACCGGGAAACCTTCTAGCTCGCTCCACATACTTGGTACTAATTGGACTTACACACAAAACAATATGCAAATTATCCCAAACATAGTTGACAAAGTACTTCATCAAGTTCTCAGGCGTCTCTTTGAAATTCTTGTTGTCGGCCATGGCCATGCTGCGGTATTCTCCTGCCATCACCATCAATTCATCTTTTGGAAACAAACCTGTGATTTCACCACTACTTAAGAATGAACTAAACACCTCCAGGAACGACTCATATTTGATCTGTGCTTCTGTAATGAGCAATGTTACTGGCTTGCGTTGCTCTCCTACGATTCTATAGAATTCACGAAGATCGTCCATCAGGGCATTTTGGTTGTACGTTTTTGTGACCTTGATCGAACGCAATTCATGCTTGCAGATATACGCAGCAAGTGTTGTCACACTCTGTTTTCCAGATCCACCAACCCCCACCAAAAGCAAATTACCTCTTGGAAGTCCGAGGACACGTACCACTCTCAGAAGGTGAGATAATGCATCTCGGAAGATAACCAAGTTCATCGCTTTCGAAGGAAACGATTCGTTGAACTCGTCCAGCATGGATACCACCTTGTCCTGTACCACGTCCAAACTCTTAGCCAACTCATAAATTCGAGGAGCTTCCTGCTCTAGCACACCATCTTCATTGTAAATATCATCCTTCATGAAATCCACGAATGAAATGAGTTCTTTGCCTGACTCTTTGGAGTCCGCATAGAAGGAGCTCACAACATCCTTACTGATTTCCTTGCTGGCGACATCATCAACCAGCGTCCTTAAAGTATTCTTGTCTTGCAATGTGGTCAGTTTGTCTGCAAAAACTCGATCAATCTCATGACGCCATAATTGAAACACAGCCTTATCCGAGACAGCATAACTCTCGGCAGGAGTGCGTAACAGCCCTTGAAAGACTCTTCCCAAGTCTCTCATACCAAAAACGTAATGGAACTTGGATGGAGTAGGAAGAAACGACGACTTGGCTTTATTCCATAAAGTAATGGTGGCACGCACAATCTTGTCAACTTCATTTAACATCTTCTTGCTCAAATCTGCTTTAAATTGCACAAACATTCCAAAGAACGATCGAAGCATCTTTCCATAAATGTCATCGATACTTGCAACATCTGGATCCATTAGGTTGAGAATGTAAAAGTGGCGGATAAGACGGTTTGGAATACCATTCGATTTTGGTCCTGAATCATCGTCACTGGAACTGTGATTGTGATGCATGGCTGCAATGTACTTGACATCTTCGATAACTTTAAAGTCTCCTCTCTTATCCTTATCAAGGAACGCCATCTGCTTGCTCTCAATGACTTGACGAACAATTTCAAGCGTGGGTTGGTCACCCCAATCATTAGCTTCCGGCAAAGAAAGATCGTCGAAGAAGATGGTTAGACGCCCGTTATTTGGAGGTCCAAAAGTACGACCTCCACGCTTGTCAAGTTCTCCTTCCACAGTTTCCTGAACTCCGCTACAAGCGGTAGCAGAACTAAAATTGAACTTTTTAGTCAGATATCCATCAGCATCTCTGCAATGCTCAAGAAACATCATAGCTGTACACGATTTACCAGTACCGGCACCACCCACTAACAACACAGGTTTGTTCCTCGCGTGAGCTAGTCCCATCAAGTACAAAGCCCTGGTCGTGTCGGAGTTTGGAATAAGTAAGTTGGAAAAATTCTTGCGGAATCCATCTGGCTTGTCAAAGGTAGGCGCCCACACAGGTACGTTCCATCTGTCCCAGTGCATGGACTTGATGTTGAGAAAGTATCCATAGGCGCTGTCTTTCGGAAGCTGGATGGTCGGACTGAGAGTTCGAAGGGTTGCTTCAAATGTTTTACGACTTATACTGTCTAAAACACCTCCAAAAGTCCAAAGCAGTGAGAACAAGAAAATCTTTTCCAGCTCTACGGCTAAATCACTTGGAGAGTCAGACAACTTCACCTGCGACATGATCTCGGAGATAATGGTGTACACGCTACTGATGATACTGACCCTAGGTACATGTACTACTGGTCGCCATTTTTGTTCTAGCAAATCGAACAACTCTGCTTTAGTAACAAAGGTATCAAAAAGGTCTCTGAAGATAAGAGCTGCAGCATCTTGTTGGCTAGCAATCCATGCATCTAGCACAGGACTCCATCCCAAATCACTCCCACTAATGTAAATGATACCCGCACGAGAGACCGTAGCTGGAGATGCATTGTTCAAATCCTCAGTTTCAAAGAGCAGCTTCACATTATCCGTCATTGGAATTCGATCGCCATTAGCCAAAGTGAGAATTTTATTGTCATCCAGAACGGTATTGAGGTTCTCAATCCAGATAGCATCGACTGGCCCATCGCATTGGATCCAAGTATTATCCCTTCGGTTTCTGTCGTTGAACTTGGACCACATGGAAGCAAAGACCCCATCAATCCATTCATTACTCACTCTGTCCGTCTCCCCAAACATCTCTTCAGCTCGAAGCGCTTTAGGATTCATTCGAGTGATTTTGTTTTGAACATTGCCCATGGCCGTCATCGTATCCACAAGCAATTCCAAAGCAGCAGTTTTTCCTCCACCAGCAGGACCGATGATCATGATACCATGACGTACCAGTGACGTATCGTATACCTGCTCTACTTTTTTGAGAAAGGAAGGATGTGGTTGAAGTCCTTTTTTGTCCACTGCAACCAGTAACAATTCTTTGAACTTCTCCTTCGTCTCATTATTAGAGCTACCATTCTCATCACTAATACCAGGAAACAAATCACTGAGCAATGATAAGAACAAAGGTACATCCACCGCTACAAATTTGGAAAGATTCATATCTCTCAAAGTTGTCATCAGTAATAGCTCTTCGTCAGCATCAAGGTTGTTTCTCTTGGTTTGACCCGCAGTTCGAAGAACCGAAAGAATATTCCGAAGACCAAAATCATAATGTCGCTGCTTGCTCAGTTGCTCTTCGCAGCACTTGTACAAGGCATTGAATTTCTTGGCTAGATCAGAAAATTTGGTGTATCCGACACTACATAGCTTCACTCTCATAATAATCTCTCTGTCAGGGACCATCATCGCCACATTACGAAAAAGAGCTTTAAGGTTCTCAGGAAGCTCTTGGCGACCAGCATAACCTGGATTCATAGTGATAAAGTATCCCACTGTCGTTTTCAAAGAAATCACATCTGGATCACCAGGAAACATCAAAGAAGGACTCATTGTACGCTTGGCATTCGTTACAGCCAACACTTGCTGCGCAACTACACTAAGTACTGGAAGCTCGATTCTATTGAACTCATCGAAACATCCCCAAATCCCAGCCCGACACAGACCTTTAAAAATCTTGGCCATATCAGTGTAGCGCTGTTGATCCGTACAGTTGGTCACCACTACATAGATACCCAACGTACGGCCAAGATCTTTGACTGTCTCCGTCTTTCCAGTACCAGCTGGACCTGCAGGAGCACCACCAAAGCACATACCCAACGCCTGCGTCAATGTGACGTAGCATCGATCAGTCAACGGAGTGATTGCCAAACGTTCTTTACAACCAAGATACTCGTAAGCGTACGGCATGCTAATATCACAGACAGATATATCGCATATTCCATCATCTGCACCTCGCCAATAGAAACGAGCTTGTTTCAGCCATTCAAAGTCCTCAATAGAATTCAATTTGCGTTCTTTGAACAATCGAGCCAGATCCGAAAACACGTCGCGTTGATGCACTTGAATGGTCACCATAGTTTCTACTTTCGTTCGATTCATTTTTGACCCCAAATCCTTCAAACACATTCCAGAAAGTGCATTCAGTACACCCAGTTGTTCCTTGTTCGTGTCACTCATAATGCTTTTGTTGGTTTTGCACTGCATCAAAGCATTAGATACTTGATGGGTCCAGCTGAACTGCAGTCCTAGAAGAGCAAATTGAGCGCAAAATGTATCCACAATATCTTGAACACTCATGTTGATACTCTTCGCCGCACAAGTTTCACATATGGCATGCATCGTGCTCTGCATTTCTTTTTCCAATGACCCCAACCAGTCTTCAATATTTCCCACAGGTTTGACAGGTTTCTTCAACTCGATCACTTCTTCATCCTTACCTTCTTGAGACTTGATTTCTATAATATCATTGTTTCCATCATGAGTCACACATGAAATTGAGTCAAATATCTTTTCATAATACGGTTGCATAGACTCCGCATGAGAACCCTGTGATAAGATTTGCAGCAAAACGGGATTCGACACAAAATAGAATCGAGGAAATTTGGCTCGTTTCTGCTCCAGATATCCTTCTAAACTCTTCTGGCACCGTTCTAATTCAGTATACAATTGGGGCAAAGAATTCTTGAGCAACTCATTGGCACAACATTCAATAACCATGCCCTTTTGTTCCTGAGCTTTCTCCATGATCTTTGCAAAATCTTTGTCGATCTTGGAAAACTTCTTGGCGTCTTGAGGCATCTGCTTGGCAATATCACCACCAGTAAACACACTCTCCAAGGACATCCACAGCATCTGAACCTTAATCCATCTCTCAAGAGTTTCTCCAGTCTCAGAAATGGAAGTCAAGAGCTCACTCGCTTGCGGTTTGAAAGGCAAAACGTGGCGCATAGCAAGCATACTCTGACAAGCAAGCTGAGACTCTTCCAAGTCTTCAATGATTTGTCCATACGCCTTCAACACAAAAGTATCTCTCGTACGCCATTGAGCGAATTCAAATTGTTCCCCTGACCATTTTTCACTGATCACAGCCAATTTCGATTCGATTTCCAACTCTTTATCGGCTCCACTGCATAGTTCCTCGATCTCGTCTTTGTGGTTTAGAATAGATGGCTGCCATAGCTCCTTCAACTTGCCGGTTTCAATGTTAAACCTTACTTGTGAAAGCTCCTCCACTTGATCCCAATGGCGTTGCTTAATAGAAGGCTTGGAAAGTTCCTCTAACAGCGGCAAGATGTCTTGAAAACTAGTGAGTTCATTTTTCAAATCCTCATAAGCATCCCAATCTCGCAGTTTCATTGGAAGACGATTCTTACGATTCTCAAACTCTCCCAGTTTCTCAGCCATCAACGCAACGCCTTCCACTGATTCAGCCCACGTTTGGTTTCGATAACGGTCCATAGTGTCTACCACCTCAATGTAGAGGCCGTACAGTTGATCAAGTAGCACCATCTCTTTCTTCGTCTGGACCAATTCAGGATATTCAGTAGGTCGCATTGCAAACAACTCTTCCCCGGCTTGAAGAATTTCCTCTTTGTGAACACGAATGTCCAACTCGTTTTTGAACCTACGCAATCGCTCTACCGCTTCTTTCGGTTTGATCGCAGCAACCATAGGTCCTTCAGACACAAAACTCACTCGAAAGCTCATCACATCACCAAAAAACTCACGAACATCAGTAACTAGTTGAGTTTTGAATCCTCCTTGGATCTGAGATAGATCATCACTTCGGTGTTCTGCAACCTCCACCAGCTTTCTCCAACTGCTACGGATGATACTCTTTTTATCCATTTCATCCTTCTGGATAACACCTGAGGGCAAGTAGTGGTCTAGCATGTCGTACATATCAAGGATTGGCGCAATCTCGTTTTCTATGGTGGATTCGCGTTCTCGTATATCTTTCAAAACGTTCATCACATATCGTAGAGATTCAAGCGAGTTCACATCTTTTCCGAGTTTCTGCTGTGTAAATTTGATATTGTCTAGTAAGTTGTCCATTTGGAGAAGGGCTTGCTTGTGCACTTTGTCAGAGTATTGAACTTTCCATTGTGATGCCTCCGAGGTCAATTGGGACTTGAGATTATTCGTGTTCAGGCTTAGCGCTCCAATATTAAACAATGTTCCAATATCTCGAATTTCATGTTCTATGTGAACAAACTGGGAAAGTTCCCTTTCAAAATCTTCGATATCTGGGTTCTTCTCGATGAATTTACGGTAAGCATATTCCATATCGTCTTTCCACAACCAATCGTATTTCGAAAACCCAGCAAGGTAGTCATTTACCTTATTCTTTACTCCCTGTAAAGCCCCCGTAAGCAGCAAAATAGATCTCACAATCTGTTTATCTCTTCCGATCTTCTCAAAGAAGTCCACTTTATCCTCCACAGACTCCACCGATAACTGGCCCCATTCTACCACTGATTTGGAACACCATATCACCGACCTCGCAGTATTGTTAATGCAACGTTGGATCTCTTCAAGTGATGGTACCAGTCGCACTGAAGGAACACTCAACTGCACATCCAATTCAAAGAACGGCTGCTCCACAAACAGGAAGCCGGTTGATCCTTTTGCGCACATCCGCTTCTGAATCGCTGCAAGGGAACTCTTCGAACATTGCAATAGTGCATGATACATAAGCTTTTCATAGTGCTTGCGAATGGAGTCAAATTGTTCCCTGCCCACTGGTTGGATATTTTGATGCAAAGGGTAGTTGGTAATCTGATTCACTAGATCAAGCACAGCTGTCTCAATTTCAGTGTTTTTGGCCTGCAAGAATCGAAGAATATCTTTGGTGTACACTTCTTGGTGCTGCTCGAATTCATCTAGAGTGAATCTTCCATCAGATGGCAGATAGACCAGCATGCATCGTCCTACATGGTGCAAGTTCTTTTCAATGCGGTTCTCAATGATGTCGTTCAAATTAGCTAAGAGATCTTCGAAATTGGTCAGACCAGTTTGAACCGATTGGATATAAGAGTCAATATTCATACTCGTCCATGTCAAAGTGGTCATTCCAGGTCTAATACGGAGATCAAGATCTTCCACATGCGCAATTAGAATATCCCTGGCAATTGGAAGAATCATTCCGCAAATCCGTTCATACTCATTCACGAGAAACTTCAGCTGATTGAAACTAGTTTTGAACTTTGCTTCTTGCAGTAGCACCATACGAGCAGTAGAAGGGATAGAAGACTCAATGCCCAGTCGAGATAAACACTTCGCCTCACGAATCAATTGTAGAATCTCCGGGTCAAAATTCACCACATATTTTGAAGTTGTTGGATCTTGAATAACCAAAGTAGCTTGAAGACCTGATCGTGCCGCTTCTACTGATTTTTCCCATGCATCATACCACAAGTATTCAAACGCTACCAAGGTCTTAGCAACTTTATTGTACGATTTTACAATTTTCTTCGCATCTTTCGTCGCCAAGACAGCTTCATTTCCTTGGAATTTTCTCATCGGTTCCTCGATTCGACGAAGCAAATGTCGAGACCAAACAATACTGCCAGACACAGGAGGCATATTGCGGTTCATTGGTGGCGCATGCTTGTACTTTTCGTAAATATCCTGAACATTGGTGAGATCCAAACCATAATTGTGGAATATCACAATCAATTTCGATTCCAAATCAGCTTTCAGGGTGTCACGTTTCAAAATCAATTGGAATTTCTCCAGCAATGTGAGCGATTCTTCAATGGAGACCACACATTCAAATGCCCTGTTAATGAACTGCAGCAGCATGCGTTCTAAATCGGTTATTCGAACGTTAAATTCAACAAACTCTTTGTCGAACTTATTGCTTGTATGATTGAGCAAATCGTAATCTCTGGACTTGAATTCTCTTACGAGTTCCTGGAATTGACATGTCAACGTGTCCATTCCTTCCAAGTCGTGTTTCGCTAGGCACTGAAATTGATGGATGGTGGAGAACATGTCAATCAACTTGATCAACCTTCTACAAAATGAATCCACACTGCCAAAAATTTGAGTTTCACTAAAATCAAATTGTCTCCCTTTCGGAACAGCAAGTAGTTTGTCTTTGGTGATATGATACTGCTCTTGGTAAATTTCATTCAATTGCATGCACACTTTGAAACCATCTACAAGGTTTTCAGGGGTCATTTTCCAAATGCGATCAGTTATATCGCCAATTACTGGTTGTTTAGATGGGTCCACTTTATTGGCTTGTGAATTGTTCCCGGCAGCTTTTGCAGTTGCAATGGCATCCTCAGTTCCAAGTGTGGCAATGAACCGCTTACATGCTACCACCAGTTGATTTGAAATGGTCATAAAGAGCGTAGACATGCGTTCAGTGGTATTGTAATATCTAGATATGGTATGGATCATCTTGACAGAGTTCAAAAGTGCAGGCAAGGAATCCATGATTATGAACGGATTTCCACTGTAAAGTGGTTCTAAAAACTTCTCCAAAGTAGCTAAATACTTGACGTTGTCCTTGGATTCATTCACAGCTTCCGAAATATTAACATCGATTTGTCGCCACCGTCGAAGCAGCGCTGTGGCGGCCTGTGCCGACTGATCAGAGTTGGTGGCGTTCATGGTAGCACTAAGCAAACCAGGCCCAGATTTTCCTTGTGATTTGGAAAATGTATTCAACGTATTGATAACTGTGCGGCAATCTTTGTTCTTCAGTTGTTCAATGATCGAAGTCAAACGTTGCATCCTTCGTCTCCAGTACTCGATCTCGGTCAGTGGGTCTTTTTCGATGCTATCCCATTTACTGGACTCGTCTTCATCGATGTACGACTCCACTTGCTCGCACCACTGTGATAGTAATGGAATGAATGCATTCACCACTTCCAAAGAAACGGATGCCTGTTGGCCAAGCTCCATGTGTTGTGCCGATGGTTTCTTCAGTTCCAATCCGGCCGTCAAATTCTTCACACTGTCTTGAACTGAAGCCACAAACTTATTCAAACCGGACACGAACTCTCTCGATTCTTTCGTGGACGCTTTATTCCATTGCTCTTTGCCTTCGATTAATGGCTTAAAAGCCTTGGTCAACATGCTTTCATAGGACCCCAGAACCGAGCTATTGATGGTTCCATAACTGATTTCAAGGTCTCCAGCAACCGAAAGATCCAAGGCGTTGCGCGCCACACCAGGGGAGCTTACTCGGAAGAAATAAACAGAACTTCCTGTCAGCGGGATCGAGACTCCATCGGTTAAAAAAAGAACATCACCTGCTTCTTCTCCAGTCCAACCTTGTGGTCTAGCCTGATAGTAAAACAGCAATCTTTCAGGGCCACTCTCTCCAAAAAACGCATTCACAGTGGCTAAAGTAGCATCTTGTTTAAGAACCTTCTCAACATACAATTCATCCTTCAAACCAAGACTCTCATATATCTTCCCAATCACCCAGCGATGTCTTGCTTGGAGTGCCATGATGATCTTCTCTAGACTGCACTAACACTCGACAATCAACGCCTCTTCTTGCTTATTGCTGTTACAACGGAAAATGGGTTTAAAATGACCGTTTCAGACTATAGGACCACTTACCGTAAACACTAAACTCACGGGGGGCTACTCTCTATTTTCCACTTCTAAGGATTATGATAGATAATTCGTAAGAGCCAATCTAACCGTTTTTTCAACAATCTACACCCATGGTCTACATTTATGGTCTACAATATGTGTCAGGTGATTGATGAACCACCGAGTCGGCACTTTGGACATCGTAAGATCGACTGGAGCCTTCTTGAAGATACTGATCGGTTATAAAGTGAACCAGAATGTGGAGTTTGTTAAGCGTATTGCCACTTCTAGAAGAGTAGTGGCATGCACCAATGCACTACGACTAGTTTTCTTGTTCTCGTTTTGGATATTGGGATACGATAAGACCCCCTTTTGGTATTTTGGTTTTTGTTTATCGCTTGTTTCTCTTTGTTTGATCCTCGTTTTGAATTCAGTTGCTTTATTGATTTTTATCCTATTGTTGGGCGTCACAGAATTCGTCTTGGTAATAATTCAGAGTATTCTGTTTATATTATCTTCTGGATTTGAGTCCATGGATGCTATTTTAAATACGTCTATTCTGGTAACATTGGGATGTGTGCTTATTGGTGCTGAGTATAGAGCATTCGAGGCCTATTTGAATTCTGTTGAAGAGGCAGATGAAGAACAAGTCGTTGAATCCCCTGAGGAAGAGGATCCATTTCTCGACCTTTGAAAATATGAATATAAATGCATTTTTGAATGCACACACTTTTTGAATATTTTGAATATTAATTCAATGGTTGCTCCTCCAAGCAAAACGTTTTCGTGAATAATTCTATTTGAGGAACATTTTGCCTACAGCTACCTACCCTATTTGGCAATCTTGCTGGATATCCACATTTTGCTCAATGCAAAACTCCTGGCTTTTGTTTTCGTCGGACAGGGTGTGATGTAAACTTTCAATTTATATTTCATCGCTTGGCAATCCAATAGTACCATGGTACCTGGTATCAATAAAAAAATAGTAGGCGAATACAGTTTGAACGGCTGTTTGCTAAGCACTATCTCCACCCTGTGTCCCATTTGGAAGACATATTTGAATTACTTATTTGAATTCTTTATTTGAATTGCGTGTATAATGCCTTTAGAACGACAACCTAGAGCAGGGTTCAAGATATCTCCCATCTTCACCGTTGGAGAAGAACTGGGGAAGGGGGGCTTTGGCACAGTGTACATGTGTAGAAACTCAGAAACAGGTGAAACTGTGGCCGTTAAGCGAATCAGTCTAAGGAACATGAACCAAGAAAACATCAAAACTTTCGAACTGGAAATTTCACTTTTGAAGAAATTGGACCATCCGAACATCGTCAAGTACATCGACACTGTTCGAACAGCTGATCATTTAAACATCGTGCTTGAATTCATGGAGAATGGATCCTTAGCTCAAAACCTGAAGTTATTCGGGACTCTTTCCCAGTCACTTTGCGCGATTTACGTTCGCCAAATCCTCCAAGGCTTGAAGTATCTTCATGAGCAAGGAGTGATCCACCGAGATATCAAGGGAGCCAACATCCTTACCACGAAGCAAGGTCTTGTGAAGCTGGCTGATTTCGGAGTTGCTACTCATACGTCAACGGAATCCAATGAAGTTGTCGGCACACCCTATTGGATGGCTCCTGAAATCATAGAAATGTCAGGACCAACTACTGCATGTGATCTATGGAGTGTAGGATGTACCATTGTGGAACTGTTGACTCTTAAACCTCCTTATTTTGACATTCCTCCCATGGCTGCATTGTACCGTATCGTACAAGATGACCATCCGCCTCTACCGGAAGACCTCAGTCCAGCTCTTCGAGAATTCCTATTGCAATGCTTTAAAAAAGAACCTCGTCTTAGAAGCACTGCTGACGATTTACTGCGACATCGATGGGCGCATAAAATACGGGGAGTGCAAGAACCCAAGTTTATTAGCGAGAATGACATGGAAGAGTCGCCGCAAAGTGACAAACGACGTACACTAGGCAGGTCGACTCTTGATGGAGCAGATGATAGTTCTATATATTCCATTATAGGTTCAGACAGTATCAACGTTTCAGAGAAACAGCGTAGCGTGTGGCGGAAATCCGTGATGAACACAATCCGATTGTCAGAGGAACAAAGAGCAGCAGGAATGAAAGCTCAAAAGGAATTAGAAGCCAAACAGAAATCGAACGTTGAAGAAGATGACGAAGACTGGGATAGTTGGGCTACCGACGATATTCAATCTGCGAGTGCTAAAATGTCGAATAAAGATAAGGACGGCGAACAGGCTATACAACAGCAACTTCGAGCGATGATTGGTTCCAAGACTAGCCCTTCCAAAAAGGAGATTAACTTAAATGTTGGGGATGTAGATTTGGATGATATCGATGTGGCTTTTGGGGAAGACTCTATAAGGATCAAAACGAGTCCGCTGATGGACCCCAGTACCAATCTCGCGTTTAGACTGGCCAAGTTCATGGAGGAAGATAGTGATGAGGTTGAGAGTGAACTTGTTCTGGGCGATAGCAATGAAATGCTTCACAAGTTGGAAGTCGGGCATTTGAACGAGGAAGACGACGAGGACCCATTTGCCGATGATTTCGATGATGATACCGACTTTATTGAAGACGCAGGAAAGAGTATTGTAGCACGTCATCAAGTTCAAGTGGAAAAGCTTCTCAATATGCTAAGACCTGATCGTGATGACCAGACTGTTTTGAATGCTTGTTCTAAACTAAAATCGCTTTTCAAGGAGCAACCCTTGCAACGACGTACTTTGCTCACTCACCATGGAGTGATTCCGATCATGGAAATGTTGGAAGTGTCCAGTCCCGAAGTTCTTCATTCGGTGCTTCAAGTTGTTTTGCAGATCATCGAGAATGATAAAGATTTTCAAGAACTGCTGTCAGTTGCTGGCTTGATTCCCATCGTAGCGAAGTTCTGTAAACCCACGGCATCTCGTCCAATCCGACTTCAAGCAGCTGCTCTCATACAGCAATTTCTGTCAACTAGTCCAGTCACATTGCAGATGCTTGTAGCCTGTGGAGGAGTACCAATGCTGGCAGAGTTGTTTGTGCCCTGTGACCGTCATTCAAAAAACCCTGATATATCACTCGCCGTCATTGCAGTTGGAGGAATGAGTAGGGTGTTCTCATTAAGTAGCACTGGATCAGGTAGCATGCCTAAGAATGACTTTTGTAGATTGTTCGCCAAGGAACAAATGTTGAGGCACCTTTTGAACATGATGAAGCTTTGTACCAGTGCTCAAGGGAAGGCAGAATGTCAAACTCTACAAATCGATTGCGATAAGTTGATAGTTGATGTTGCCGAACTGGTACTTATATTCTCCCATGGGGACCACGAGGTTAAAAAATACTTTGCAGATCCTGTAGTACTTGGAGGATTGTTAGCGACTTTAAATGGTGAATCTCTCATGCATCAAAGCAACTCAAGAGTCAAACCTGTGGTAAAGGTACTACTAAAAATAGTGAAGAATTTAAGCATGGAATCCTCGGTTCTTGAAACTCTTGAATCATGCGGCGTCATTCCGACCCTCTTGCCATTCCTAGGTTCCACATTTGATCAAAAAGAAGACCCGCAATTTACAAAGGAGATTCAAAACACCGTTATGTTGAGTATGTTTTACTTGTGTCGTATCAGCCACAACCGGCAAGAGCAAGCAGCTACATGCGGCATCATTCCCCATTTAATGGATGCCATCACCACAATGAGCCCAGTAAAGACATTTGCATTGCAGATCCTGACTGATCTTGCACATACTTCTTCATTGACACGAGACCAACTCTGGCGTTGTGGGGGACTTGAATTCTATCTTGACCTTTTGGTCAGCGGTGATGTGTTCTGGCAAGAGAAGGCGTTCAGTTCATTGGGAGCGTGGCTTTCAAGTGCATCCACAGAGGTGGAGCGTGCTATGCTTCAGCCAAAGAGCTTACAACGTCTCGTGTCATTGTTTCAATCCGCGCAAGGAAACAATTTTCAAAACTATGTCACTGAATTGCTCGCCATGTTGACTCGTTCAACTAAACTCGCCGAGTCCCTTGGCCACTCGGGACTTTTTTTGGCAGAATTAGTTGCCAGGTTGAGTTTTCCAAAGGCAGAAGTTAGGATTAAGTTATTGAAGATATTAAAGGTAAGTACGCTGCGAGGTTGCATAGGATTCTGTTTCACCTGTTTAGATAATTGGAGAATTCCATCAAGACTTGGAATACATGGTTTTGGACCATAATCTATATGCTGTTGTATCAAAACTTGCGAAACAAGCAGAAGACGCGCATAGAGTCCTAGTAATGGAAATTGCTCATCAAATCCTCGAAGATTGGGGTAGCAAACTTGGAATAGAGTAGTTACAAGTTCATAATGATCGACGGCCTCGAGAGAACAAAGCTGATCACCAGAACATCGAGAACCATGAACCAAAACAGATAATTACACCGCTTCGACGGTTTGTCTGCTGATGTTTCCACTTTTGATGACGACTCACTGTGAACCAGCACCTGCATTATCATCACTGGTACTAGCAGTGCGAGAAGCCCCATGTGCAGTACGAGCATCCCTATCATGCACATGTATTTAAACATCGTCGCGGACATCGTTCGTTGTTGCTGCATCATGGCTCTTTAGTTTTTGTGCTGGAATTTGTTATCGAATTATTTATAGATCAAAGAACGTGTCACTCCGTCATTCCCATCCTTGTACTTCTATAGTAATCGATAGCTGGTATCCTACTACAATCCAGTATTATTAATGTTTGTGATGCACTTACTGGCCGGGTGTCAAAATCGACATTTTTTGAAACCGCAAAAAATAGAAGCATCCTGATGTATATCTCTTATAGTGCAATGAATACGGCGAGTTATCCTGCTGCGAATTATAAACCAGGTTTGAAGAAGCAAAATTCATTTATAACTTTTTTCTGAAAAGGTTTGCCGAATAAATCCATTCGTAATATTGCGCTTTTCTGCAGTAACTCATGTATGAAGCACGCAATATTCAGCTCTTGTGCACCCAGAACGGAATCATTTTTTTATCCTGAACCATGATTTCGACGAGTGTGTCTATCTGCTTTCTTTTCTCGTTTCGGCTCTTCATTTTAGTACAAACCAATGTGATTTTCAACTTCTCTACCGCGGTCAAGAAGATATTTGTATTCTCTTTAGTGTCACAATACACCAAGCACATTCAACTTATGGAGTTTGTTTCCTCGTTTTGCATCCTTCTTACCTTGCATGTCTTAATCATGGTTCTCTCGACGAATTTGTTTTTGCGAAACCTATTGAAATTTAGATTGAAAACGAATCATTCTTGGGTGAAACAAAGATACCATTAAACTCGCGATCCTATATTTATACTTATTTGTAATCAATATTGCCAAGTTCCAATCGAGATAAGTTCATTTGGATCAAAATTTTGAAGTGATTGAGCCTCGCGCATTTTCGCAAATATTTTTTTAATTTCAGCTGATTCCATGTCTGCAATGACCATCGCCTCTGCGTTTTCACGAAAGAGTAATTGTTCATCTTCTTCGTTTGCCAAGTCTGGATCCAAAACGTCACCAGTTTCAAAAGTCATCAATTTAAGAGACGACAAAGGCTTGCTTACTCCAAAGGATTCTTTCATGAAACGTTTCGATTCAGATGTAAAGTATGCATGATTCAAATACTCTTTGTCTCTTTCCATCGCAGTCAATCGAATTCGATTCTCCAGACCAAGCCTCCTCACTTTTCGATCTTTACTTGTGGATATCTTGTCGTATTTATCAAATGAGTGGTCTAGAGGATGTTGCAAGAGAGCTGGCTTTTTGATCGGCAATTGGTGAACGATGGGTGTCGACAACTTGCTGAACACATCAACTGCTTCCGAGTAGTCACACTTCTGAACGAGCATGTTTCCGTATTCTCGAAGTACCAAATCGATCAAACCAGGTTTCAAACTCTTGGCATTGCACAATTTCCCCAAAACTGTCAAGTATATTGTAGACAAATCATCAATGCGGCCATTTAAATATATTTTATGCTTGAAGGCCGAACTCGTGGGTCCGCATTTCACTAAAATTGGCCTGGTTGTTTTCAATATCTCTATCAAAGCATCCTTGCCCCAATCATTCAACTCAAGCCACGCTTTTATATGAATTGATGCTTCTTGTAAATATCGCGAGTCTTCCAATTGATCCTCACTATCGTATCCGATTTCAAGCAGAATTTCGAAAAGTGCATGGTGACATTTCGCCAGTAATAAGCCACCTCCAGAAGAACCTTTCACTGCTCTTTTCAAATATTTAATAGCAGGGTCTATCCGCTTCATTCTATAATACCTAACCCCAATTTCTCCATTGGCAACGAAATCTTGCCCATTTTTTTGAACTACCTTAAGCAACTCATCCAGACTCAAATTCTTTACACCATTAGTAATCGAGGAATTCATTTTTGAAAACTCGTATATTTCACACCATCGACTTTTTTTTGCTAATGGCAATGGGTTCAGATTTGTTCGTTGTTCAAATCGGGAGCTTTTACAAGCCTTTATTATACTTTCACCAATTTGCGAACTTTCTGCATATTCTTTAAAATCAAACAAGCATCCAGATGTTGGTTCCATTTTTTTATTGATCAATCGCTGCTCCAAATCTAATTCAGCTCGAACTATTCTCAATACGGAATCGGCTTTCCTCAATTTGACATCGTTTAATTCTTTTTTAACGACAGCCTTGGCTTTCAATTCCAATTTTGTTTCTTCACAGGTTCTCCGAACAGCTTCTTTAAAGTCCTTATTCGACATATACTCTGGTGGAGATATAGAAACAATCCAGCTTACCCAACAACACCGCGCTCACTTCAAATAGAGGGGGTCGTACCGTCATCTCATCCGTTTTAACGTACTTTCCCATGAGGTGGTGGGTGTTCATGTTGTGCTGCCTTCACATTTGTGATGGCTTGAATAGACTGGATGCGTTACTGGAGGATTCAGGAGTGCAGTTGGGGTGGCAAGGTGCTGCATCTGAATTCAAAGTGCAAAGCAAATTGGCGGGCGAGGGAATATGGCGAGATATTAGAATCATTGATGGAGCTGCACGTCCAAACGAAATTCAAATTGTGACCACACGAGCAGATGAAGGACAGATAATATCCAGCGGATTTTTTAGGTAAGTTTAACGCGTGATTGCAAAGGGTTAGAAAGTGAACGTATCCTTCACTAGGCTCTCATTGCAGTTCGGTGGTATGAATGATTTTGACTATGAAACCGAAACTATTACGGAATGGATCCCGTATGATGCCAGTGAAACACTTATGAAATCGTCCTTGGAAGCTTTAAGTCAAGTAGATAGTGTCCAAGTTGTTCGCGATGGGCCTGATTTGCAAGGAGGATACACGTGGACATTAACTTTACCTGACCCTCAACGTGATTCTCTGGATCTTCAAAATACCGCAATTGTGGATCCATTATTCGGGCAAGATGTTCCTCTCTTTCAAGTAGTAGCTTCCACATTGAACGCCAATTTTTCACCAGGGTCTAATGTTATGGTGAAAGAAATAAGAGCGGGGAACTCATTCGGAAACACCTGTTCAGAACAAAACGATTGCAAAATCATTATTCAAAATCTTTCCCGGGGAGCAGGCTACACATTTCGCATACTTGGAAAGATAAGCGATGAACAATGGGATACATATTCATGGGAGTCAAAATTAGTATTCATCCCAAACTCTATTCAAGATGAAGTGGCCTTGAAACTTACCAGTATAAGTAGTGAAAGCTTAGGGTTTTCTCTCAGCACTGTGGACAACATCTTGGTGCAGATTTCCGAAAACAATGTGGAAGATGTATGGGAAACAATCACAACATCCACTCCTGGTACGTTTCTTGTCGAGTCTCTTAAACCTAATACCAAGTACCAAATAAGATATCGACAAAAGGGACGTTTCCGAGCTGTTAATTTCAAGACTTATTCGTCTCCTGTTAGGAGCAATGTGGCGGTGGCACAACCGTTGAGCGCCCATAGCGCCATGGTAAATTGGCAAGTCAGCAACAATCATGTTTCTATGTATCAGATTCAGTATCGCCAAGCTAAACATGGACGATACGCCTTTCAAGAAGCTCTAAACAGTGGCTGGAAAACAATCCAGGAATTGGTGAAAAAAGGACCCGTAGCAGAAATCCAAAAGATTTCATGTGTTGCAGATCAAGTGATCACCGCGGGCGCCTTCAAACTGTCCTTCAAAAATCAAATTTCAGATTTTATTGCATTTGATGCAACTGCTGATGAATTTAAAAGTGCCTTAGAATCCTTGACTTCCAATATCGGACGTGTTGTACGATCATCTATTTCCCAAGGATGCTATGCATGGACTATACAATTTGATCCCCTCCACGGCGACCAGCAAAGTGTTGTTGTTGTGGCAGAGACCTTATCACAAACTGCTCCTGGAACTCGAATCATTGCAGATACTATTAGACAAGGAATACCCGCAGAATATTTCGAGTATATGTCTACTCTAGATACTACTGTAGATGGGATGGAACCTTATACATGGTACACATTCAGAATACGCGAACGATCTGGTTCGGAATTCCTGGATTGGAGTGAACCCAGTGATCCAGTGCGAACTTATGTTGCCGAAGATGTTCCAGCTGCTCCTTCGGTTCTGGAACAAGCAGCGGGGAGAGTGCTAGTGTCCAACGGGAACCAGGAGCAGCCACCTGAAACATCAAGCCCGTACTACATGAATGGAGTTGGCGTTGGTGGAATAGCTGGTTCTGATG
>Ga0105055_10003510_pt1 | contig 23598 bp, 24 predicted proteins | sample BON03_FD_78090 | JGI IMG/M metagenome (GOLD analysis project Ga0105055, IMG submission 78090) | Freshwater microbial communities from Lake Bonney liftoff mats and glacier meltwater in Antarctica - BON-03 | ecosystem: Environmental > Aquatic > Freshwater > Ice > Glacier meltwater | place: Lake...
CGACGTGATGATGTTGATCATGTAGTAAATCGTGTTCACCGTATTTTATCTGATCAAGATGTTGCCGATCATGAGATACCTGATGGCCGTCTGAAAGGCCATATCATTATTGCCGAAGATCTGACACCAGCAGACACCTTATTAATGCAACATCAAGGTATCGCAGCCTTTGTCACCGAACATGGTGGTGCGACCTCACACACCACGATTCTGGCACGAAGTTTGGGTATTCCAGCTATTGTTGGCGTAGGATCTGTGCGCCGTTATATTCAGGATAATGAATTACTGATTGTCGATGGTGAAAACGGCATACTGATCGCCGGTGCCGATGAAATAACAGAGGCTGAATATCGGATACGTCGCGTTACGTTTGATAAACATATTGCCTCACTCAGTAAATACAAATCCCAGCCCACCAAAACGCGTAATGGCAAAACCATTACCCTACTAGCTAATGCAGAATTACCAGAAGATATTTCGGCTATTAGCAATATTGGTGCGCAAGGTATTGGTTTATACCGTACCGAATTTTTATATATGAATCGGATTGCACCACCAGAAGAAGAAGAGCAGTTGGCCGCCTATCGTGATGTTGTGGAAGGCATGAATAACCAACCTGTCACCATCCGTACCTTTGATTTAGGTGCCGATAAAACAGTAGATGGTGGTCGTTCATCAAGTCAAACGACTACTAATCCAGCGTTGGGTCTGCGCGCAATTCGATTATGCTTGAAGTTTCCCGCCATGTTTCGTACTCAACTCCGAGCGATTTTGCGGGCATCGGCATTTGGCAAAATTAAAATCATGTTCCCTATGATTTCCAGCACACAAGAACTTGTGCAAGCAAAACACTTGTTACAACTCTGCAAACAAGAGTTAGATAACGAAGGTTTAGAATACGATCGCCATATTGAAATCGGCGCGATGATTGAGATCCCCGCCAGCGCAGTTTGTGCTGAAATGTTTGCCAAACAGGTCGACTTTTTATCTATAGGCACCAATGACCTTATTCAATATACCTTAGCGATTGACCGGATTGATGATAATGTCAACTATCTTTACGATCCCTTGCATCCCGCTGTGTTGAAGTTAATTAATATGACCTTAGAAGCGGGAAGAAAGCACAATACTCCAGTTTCTATGTGTGGGGAAATGGCCGGCGACCCTCGCTATACGCGGTTATTACTCGCCATGGGATTGGAGCATTTCAGTATGCATCCCAACGCAATATTAGTTGTCAAACAAATCATCAATGAAACTGACTTGACGCTACTGCCTAGCAATACACTGCAAATAATGGATATGACTGATGCTAGCGATGCTCAACTTTTATTGGAGGAGATCAATAATACCAATTTCATTGCATCATAATTATTGTTGATTCGACAAAGTCAAAATATCGGCCATTACTACGCAACAAGCACGTAGCTATTGGCAGTAAAATATGACGGAGTATTTGGACAGATACGACGGTTAACTGATGTAAATGAACATGGGGTTATTTTCAGATCACCATCACTACAATTATGCTTTGAACGAAGCTCTCATACTATTTAACACTACCCAGTCAGTCGGCAAGCCGCTAGAATATAGCACTCACCACATTATCCCTATATTCGCCATATTTTGAGACTAGTTCATGTCAGAACTCGATGAACAACATGCTATCAATCTACCTCTTGAGACGCTATCTGAAGCGTTAAAAAGTGGGCGTTTTCTACGCATGCGCAGATTGTTAGCGAGTCTCCATCCCGCAGAAACCGCGCATTTACTTGAATCATTACCCCCCAACGAACGAAAAATTTGTTGGCCCATCATCCCAGCTGACCTACGTGGCGAGGTTTTATCTTATATAGGTGATGATGTTCGTGCTGGTTTAATGACCAACATGGATACCGCTGACTTGATCAGCGCTACCGAAGATCTTGATGCTGATGATGTCGCCGACATTCTGCAAGATTTACCTGAACATGTCATGCAAGAAGTATTACGTGCGATGGACGATCAGCATCGTCGGCGAATTGAGACCATCTTAGCCCATGAGGAAGACACCGCCGGCGGTTTGATGAATACTGACGTTGTCACCGTACGGTCAGATATTACCCTTGAGGTGGTATTACGCTACCTGCGAATGCTCGGTGATTTACCCGACAATACCGATAGCCTCTATGTGGTCGATCATGAAGATAGATATCTAGGTACATTGCCTCTAGCCAAAGTTGTCAGTCGCAGTCGCTCCTTAACGGTGAGTAATGTGATGTCGAACCAAATTAAGGCCATTCCCATTTTAATGTCGGAATCGGATGTCGCGCATCGTTTTGAAAAACATGATCTTATTTCAGCACCTGTTGTCGACAAAGATAATCATATTGTTGGTCGTATTACTATTGATGACGTGGTGGACGTTATCCGCGATGAAGCTGAACATTCCATGCTCAGCATGGCCGGTTTAGGTGAAGATGAAGATACCTTTGCGCCAGTGAAAAAAAGCATTCATCGTCGCTCGTTATGGCTGGGCGTCAATTTACTCACAGCCTTTTTGGCATCATGGGTTATTGGGCTATTTGACACCACGATTGAAAAACAAGTCGCTCTTGCTATCTTAATGCCTATAGTCGCCAGCATGGGTGGTGTTGCAGGCAGCCAAACACTGACCCTCGTTATTCGCTCGATGGCATTGGGCCAACTTAATGATAAAAATCAGCGATGGTTATTACGCAAAGAACTCGCGGTAGGTGCCAGTAATGGTGTCATTTGGGCGATAGCTATCGCCATTGTTACGATCTTTTGGTTTGGTAGTCTTTCATTGGGTATATTGATAGGTTCCGCAATTATTATCAATTTAGTTGCTGCTGCCCTCGCAGGGGTAACGATTCCAATTTTGTTAAAACGTTTTGGAATCGACCCTGCGCTATCAGGTGGCGTATTACTGACAACGGTAACCGACGTGGTTGGTTTTGTGGCATTCCTTGGATTTGCTACTCTATTCATTGTTTAAAAAATTATTGAGACCTTTTTATGTCAGGTAACAGCTTCGGAAAATTATTTACCATAACTAGTTTTGGTGAGAGTCATGGCCCATCTATTGGTTGTATTGTTGATGGTTGCCCTCCTGGACTTGGACTAACTGAAGCAGATTTGCAAGGCGATCTTGATCGTCGTCGTCCAGGTAAAACCCGTTATGTCACTCAGCGGAAAGAATTAGATCAAGTTAAAATTCTATCTGGCGTATTTGAAGGCAAAACAACCGGTACATCTATTGGTATGGTTATTGAAAACACCGATCAACGTTCAAAAGATTACGGTAACATCATCCATCAATTCCGCCCCGCGCATGCTGATTACACTTATCATCAAAAATATGGGTTTCGTGACTACCGTGGTGGTGGTCGTTCTTCTGCCCGCGAAACGGCAATGCGTGTTGCTGCCGGAGGAATCGCAAAGAAATATCTGCGCGATCGTTATGGCATCGAAATTCAAGGTTATTTAGCTCAACTAGGTCCGGTTAAGATTGAAAAACTTGACTGGCAACATATGGAAAAAAGTGCCTTTTTCTGCCCAGACCCTGATAAAGAACAAGCGATTGAAGATTATATGAAAGCACTGAAAGGTGATTCTATCGGTGCACGAATCAATGTTATTGCTCGCAATGTACCGCCAGGTCTGGGTGAACCGATTTTTGATCGTCTTGATGCGGAAATCGCCCATGCGATGATGAGTATCAACGCTGTTAAAGGTGTGGAAATCGGCGCTGGATTTGACTCAGTCACCCAAAAAGGCACTGAACATCGCGATGAGATAACACCTGAAGGTTTTTTGAGCAACAATGCGGGCGGCATTTTGGGTGGAATATCAAGTGGTCAAGACATCTTGGTCAGCATGGCGCTTAAGGCCACATCGAGCTTGAGTATTCCTGGCCGTAGTGTCAATACAGCAGGTGAAGCCATTGAAATTGTCACCAAAGGTCGCCATGATCCTTGTGTCGGTATTCGTGCAACACCGATCGCTGAAGCGATGTTAGCTATCGTGTTGATGGATCACATGCTGCGTCATCGCGGCCAAAACATGGATGTTACTACAACAACACCGATTATCCCCGCTCAAGCATAAAAAAGGCGTGCCCTTTAAAAACAAGCCTTATTGGCGGCTCTCTGGCTTTTACTTTTTTTATTTTGCATCCTTAGGTGTGCTACTCCCCTACTGGGGACTTTATCTGCAATGGAAAGGCTTCTCAGCCCAAGAAATCGGTGAATTCACCGCAATATTACTCGTCACCCGAATCGTTGCTCCTAATATCTGGAGTTGGATAGCGGATCATCATGGTCAGCGCATGAAGATTGTCCGTTTGGGCAGCTTAATGAGTACGATTGCTTTCGCGGCCATATTGTTTGGTAATAGCTATATTTGGATTGCTGGCGTCTTACTGCTCTTCAGTTTTTTCTGGAATGCCACCCTGCCACAGTTTGAAGCCACAACCTTGCAACATCTTGGTGAACTTAGTCACCACTACAGTAAGATCAGAATCTGGGGTTCGATTGGTTTTATTATTATCGTCATCGCCTTAGGTGCTTTATTAGAACATTTTGATGCCAGCATCATCCCCTATGCCATGCTGATTAGCTTGCTTGCAATCTGGTTAATCAGTTTGACTGTACCAGAGTCATATACACGTCATTTAAGCATAACTCATCAGCCCTTAATGACCATTTTAAAACGGCCTGAAGTTCTCGCTTTTTTGGCAATTTGTTTCTTGGTTCAATTAAGTCACGGTCCTTATTACACCTTTTACACTATTTACTTAGAACAGCATCACTACAGCAGAATAGTGATAGGTCAACTCTGGGCCTTAGGCGTCATTGCTGAAGTCGTGGTGTTTTTATTTATGCATCGATGGTTGCCTCGCTACGGCATACGTAAAGTATTATTAGTCAGCTTAGTACTGAGCACGCTCCGTTGGTTACTTATCGGTTTTTACCCTAACTCTTTAGCCTTATTATTGTTCGCCCAACTACTACATGCCGCTAGTTTTGGCACTTTTCATGTCGCTGCTATCGAATGGGTTCATAAAAATTTTATCGGTAAAAATCAAGGTCGGGGACAAGGTTTATACAGTAGTATTGGTTTTGGTGCAGGTGGCGCTATTGGCAGTTTATTGAGTGGCTATTTTTGGCTATCGCCCGGGCCAACGGCTACCTTTAACATGGCTGCGGTAGCAACTGCATTAGCATTTATTATCTGCCTTCGTTGGCTAAAAGATAATAATTGACAACAAAAATCAATTTTTTACTTTTCGTATGAGGTAAACATCTTTTCATATGCCCAAACAATACCTATACTAGTAATAATACTAATACATCTTGAGTTAAAGGGAGTTCGGAAGAAGGGCCACAAAGCCCCTCAACCAAGCATCTATGCATTTTTCTATAAAGAAAGGGCTTAATCTGCCCATCGCGGGTGAGCCCGTACAATCCATTGATAATGCGAATATCGTCAGTTCGGTAGCGGTCTTAGGCAATGAATATGTTGGCATGAAACCAACTATGCTTGTTGAAGAAGGGCAGCACGTAAAACTAGGACAAACGCTATTCACTGACAAAAAAAATCCTAGTGTCCATTTTACTGCGCCAGGTGCAGGTAAAATCACCTCGATCAGTCGTGGTGCCAAACGAGTATTACAAGCCGTTATCATCGAACTAGAGGGAAATGACGAAGTCACTTTTCAAGCTTATGATCCTTCGCAATTAGGCATCTTAAGCCCGGATGAAGTGAAAAAAAACCTACTGAACTCCGGTTTATGGACAGCATTACGTACTCGACCTTATAGCAAATCACCGCTTCCAGAAACGAGTCCACATGCTATTTTTGTCACCGCAACAGATACTAATCCGCTGGCGTCCAATCCAGACCTGATTATTAATGAATATGCTGTCGATTATGCCCACGGTCTGACTGTATTAAGCTGTCTAACCGATGGAAAAGTATTGGTTTGCCAATCTGAAAAGGCAGCAATTGCAAACACCTCAGCATCAAATATAGAAACACATACTTTTTCAGGACCACATCCTGCCGGTCTAGCCAGTACTCACATTCATTTTCTTGCCCCTGTTCATGCCCAAAAAACGGTATGGCAAATTAACTATCAAGATGTCATTGCTATTGGCAAACTATTCACAACAGGACATTTGTGGGTAGAACGAATCATCTCATTAGCAGGACCATTAGTGAACAAGCCCCGCTTATTACGTACTAGGCTGGGTGCAAACACCGAAGATCTAGTTCGCAATGAAGTGCAAAGCGTACGATCACGGGTCATTTCAGGATCGGTGCTCCATGGCCATACCGCAACCAACTGGGCTGCCTACCTTGGCCGCTTCCATTATCAAATATCAGTCATTGCAGAAGCAACAGAACGTGAATTTTTTGGCTGGATAAAACCCGTCGGTAAAGACAAGTTCTCCGCGCTCAACGTTTTTATATCCAAGATATTAGGTGCTAAACAACTCAATTTAACAACATCTCAAAATGGCAGTCCTCGCGCGATGGTACCAGTGGGCACATTTGAGAGAGTCATGCCCTTAGATATTCTGCCAACACAATTGTTGCGCGCATTGATTGTTCACGATACTGATGCCGCTCAGGCCTTAGGTGCTCTCGAGTTAGATGAAGAAGATTTAGCACTTTGTTCTTTCGTGTGTTCAGGCAAGTTTGACTATGGCCCTGTGCTACGTAGCAACCTTACACAAATAGAAAAAGAAGGATAAGCATGGCCCGTTTGCGACGTTTCCTTGACAGGATAGAGCCTTCATTTCAAAAAGGCGGTCCTTATCATAAGTATTTTGCTATCTATGAAATGGTGGATACTTTTCTCTACTCACCAGCCGATACAACACGCGGTTCTCCTCATGTGCGTGATGGTATTGATCTCAAAAGGTTGATGACTTACGTGGTAATTTCGACATTACCCGTCATCATGATGATGCTATGGAATACAGGTCACCAAGCAAATATAGCGATGGCTGAGATGGGAATGACCCAACTAGATGGTTGGAGAGGCTCGCTAATCAGTTTTTTGGATATTGGTTTTGACCCAAACAGTCTGACTGCCAGTCTATTTCATGGCCTACTTTACTTTTTACCGATTTATCTCACCACCTTGATTGCCGGTGGAGCATTTGAAATATTGTTTGCAGCCGTACGTAATCATGAAGTTAACGAAGGTTTCTTAGTGACATCGATGTTGTACACATTGATTCTTCCTGCATCCACTCCATTATGGCAAGTCGCCTTAGGCATCATTTTTGGTGTGGTTTTAGGTAAAGAAGTATTTGGTGGTACCGGTAAAAATTTCTTAAATCCGGCATTAACTGGTCGCGCGTTTTTGTATTTTGCCTACCCAGCTCAAATGTCAGGTGATGCGGTTTGGACTGCGATTGATGGTTTTTCTGGTGCGACACCTCTAGCACTTGGCGCAGCGGGTGGTTTAGAAGCGATCACTGATGCGGGCTTTACGTGGACACAAACATTCTTAGGTTCGATGCAAGGTTCGCTCGGTGAGACATCCGCCCTCGCCTGTTTATTAGGTGCTGCCTTTTTACTGTATACCCGTGTTGCCTCCTACCGTATTATCTTTGGCGTATTTTTGGGTATGGTCGCGACCAGTCTATTATTCAACTGGATCGGCAGCGATACTAACCCGATGTTTGCCCTACCGTGGTACTGGCACTTAACACTCGGGGGATTCGCGTTTGGCATGATCTTTATGGCAACTGATCCGGTATCTGCCGCCATGACCAATAAAGGCCGCTGGATTTATGGTGCATTGATTGGTTTTATGACGGTATTAATTCGTGTCGTAAACCCAGCCTTCCCTGAAGGCATAATGCTTGCCATTCTGTTTGCCAACATTTTTGCACCGCTGATTGATTATTTTGTCGTGCGTGCCAATGTTCAACGAAGATTAAAGCGAAGTTAAGGACTATGGCAGAAACAAATCAAAATCAGCGCTTTATTGGCAAATTACTCAGCTTGCCAAATGATAGCCCTAAAAAAACAATTATTGTGGCAACCTTACTATGCCTAGTATGTTCGGTATTGGTATCGACTTCAGCAGTCATGCTTAAACCACTACAGCTGGTCAATAAACAAGCTGATATAAAGAAAAATATCTTAGGTGTGACGGGGTTACTAACTCAAGATGTGGATGTAAATGTCTTGTTTGAGCGATTCGAAATCAAAGTTGTTGATTTAGATACCGGCGAATATAGTGATATTGATCCTGCTACTTACGATCAACGTAAGGCCGCAAGCGACCCAGCCCAAAGTATCAAACTAACCGCTGAACAAGATATTGCCAGTATCAAACGTCGCGCTAAACTAGCCACCATCTACCTATTAAAAGAAGGTGACAAAATCAAACAAGTTGTCCTACCAATTCATGGTTATGGCCTATGGTCTACCTTATATGGTTTTATCTCGTTTGAAAGTGACTTTAATACCATTGGTGGTCTGCAATTCTATGCGCATGCAGAAACACCTGGTTTAGGTGGCGAAGTAGACAATCCTAAATGGCGCCAACAGTGGCAAGGCAAAAAAGCGTTTAATGAGAATGGCGAATTAGAAATAAAAGTGATTCGTGGCCACGTAGATTATAAAGTCGCCGGCGCAGAACATCAGGTTGATGGATTGTCTGGAGCAACCTTAACAAGCCGAGGCGTATCAAATTTAGTCAACTATTGGCTAGGTGACCATGCATTTGGCCCTTATTTGAAGAAAATGCGCTCCGGAGTGGGGAAATAAAAGATGGCAAATGATATAAGATCAAGTGTGGTTGATCCGCTGATTGATAATAACCCGATAACACTCCAAGTATTAGGAGTCTGTTCAGCATTAGCAGTGACAACCAATCTGACAGCGGCACTTATCATGAGTATCGCACTAACGACGGTAACCGCATTCTCGAGTGCATTTATCAGTTCAATTAGAAATCATATTCCTTCAAGCATTCGCATTATCGTGCAAATGACTATTATTGCCTCACTGGTTATCGTCGTTGACCAATTACTTAAGGCCTATGCCTATGAAGCCAGTAAACAATTATCTGTCTTTGTAGGATTGATTATCACCAACTGTATCGTATTAGGTAGAGCTGAAGCATTTGCCATGAAAAATCCGCCTGTAACAAGCTTTTTTGATGGTATTGGTAATGGTCTTGGCTATAGCTTAGTTTTAATGACCGTTGGTTTTTTCCGCGAACTTTTAGGCGCTGGTAAATTGTTTGGTCATCAAGTCATTCCAGTAGCGAATGACGGCGGCTGGTATATGCCAAACGGCCTCATGTTATTACCACCAAGTGCATTTTTTATTATCGGCTTATTGATATGGGTAATCCGCAGCGTGAAAAAAGAACAAGTCGAACCTGCTGACTATCAAATACATCAAGTTCATCGGACAGAGGTACTATAAGTGGAACATTATTTAAGCCTCTTTATCCGCTCAATATTCATTGAGAATCTTGCCTTATCTTTTTTCTTAGGCATGTGTACCTTCCTTGCTGTTTCAAAAAAAATAGAAACCGCATTAGGATTAGGTATTGCCGTTGTCTTGGTGCAAATGATTACCGTACCTGCCAACAATCTAATCTACCAATTCCTACTTAAAGATGGTGCGCTGGCTTGGGCTGGTATGCCTGATGTAGATTTGAGTTTCCTAGGTTTAATCAGTTATATCGGCGTGATAGCCGCCATGGTGCAAATTCTAGAAATGGTCATGGATAAATACACACCAGCGCTCTATAACGCACTAGGTATTTTCTTACCATTAATCACTGTTAACTGTGCGATTCTTGGCGGTACTTTATTTATGGTTGAGCGTGACTATAATCTCGCTGAAAGTGCCGTATATGGCGTAGGTAGTGGATTAGGCTGGGCAATGGCTATTACCGCAATTGCCGGCATAAGAGAAAAGCTCAAATATTCTGACGTACCCGATGGTCTGCAAGGCCTCGGAATCACATTTATAACTGCTGGCCTGATGGCGCTTGGATTTATGGCATTCTCGGGGATTCAACTATAATGGAAATAGTACTGGGCATTGCCCTTTTTACCGTCATTATTATGGCATTGGTATTTTTGATCTTAAGTGCTCGCTCAAAATTAGTATCAACCGGTAATATCACTATTGTTATCAATGATGAAAAAACCGTCAGTTGTTCTGCAGGTGGAAAATTACTCGGCGCCTTAGCCGATGCTAATCTATTTGTATCATCAGCCTGCGGCGGCGGCGGTACCTGTGGCCAATGCAAAGTAAAAATCTTTGAGGGCGGTGGTTCTATTTTACCAACAGAGCAATCACATATCACTAAACGTGAAGCCGCACAGGGTGAACGTCTATCATGCCAAGTTGCCGTTAAACAAAACATGAAAATCCAAGTACCTGAAGAAGTATTTGGTGTAAAAAAATGGCAATGCACTGTCCGCTCTAACGATAATGTGGCCACATTCATCAAAGAACTGGTGCTGCAATTACCCTCAGGTGAAACAGTAGATTTTAAGGCAGGCGGATTTATTCAAATTGAATGTCCAGCACATATAAGTGAATACAAAACCTTTGATATTAATGAAGAATATCGTGGTGATTGGGATCGTTTCGATATGTGGCGTTATACATCAACGGTAAAAAATAATGTGATTCGTGCTTATTCGATGGCTAACTATCCCGAAGAGGAAGGCATTATCATGTTGAATGTGCGAATAGCATCACCGCCACCAGGTGCGGATGCCGTCCCACCCGGTCAAATGTCGTCATACATCTTTAATCTTAAACCCGGCGATAAGGTTACTATTTCTGGGCCCTTTGGTGAGTTTTTTGCCAAAGAAACTGATAAAGAAATGATCTATATTGGTGGTGGTGCCGGTATCGCTCCCATGCGCTCGCATCTTTTTGACCTGCTTCGCCGCTTGAAGAGCAAACGCAAGATATCCTTTTGGTATGGCGCACGTAGTGTACGTGAGATGTTTTATGTCGAAGACTTTGATACGCTACAAGCTCAGAATGACAGCTTTCAGTGGCATGTTGCCCTATCTGATCCTTCCGAAGAAGATAACTGGTCAGGCTATACGGGCTTTATTCATAATGTATTACTTGATAACTATCTAAAAGATCACGCTGCGCCAGAAGACTGTGAATATTATATATGTGGACCACCAATGATGAACTCGTCCGTGGTCAACATGTTGAAAGACTTGGGTGTAGAACACGATAATATTTTTCTTGATGATTTTGGTGGCTGATGACTATTTTTATTGCTACATTTATCATAATGTCTATAGCCATCATTGGTATGGCCATCGGTGTGCTATTAGGTCGGCCAGCCATCAAAGGTAGTTGTGGAGGGCTAAACCAAGTTGGTCTGGCGGGGAGTTGCAGCGGAGCATGTTCGCCTGATGAAAAAGAAGTTTGCGAGCTTAAAAAAATCGCATTAGCAGATAAGAAAAACTAAATATCGGAGATAAGATATGTTGGCATCACTCAAAGTAAAAGATTACATGTCTGTGAACAAATGTACATTTTCCACCGATATGGATATATTATCAGCAATCCATCGTATGCTTGAATCCAAAATATCAGGTGCGCCAGTCATTGATAATCATGGCAATATGGTTGGTTTTTTATCTGAAAAAGACTGTATGCAAGTCGCTTTGAACGCCGGTTATCAACAATCAGGCGCTGCAGGTCGGGTTTCTGAATTCATGACCCTTGGCATAACGACTATCGATGTTGACACACCTATCATCGAAGTAGCTGAATTATTTTTGAATGGTTCTTTTAAACGATTTCCAGTTGTCATGGACAATAGATTAGTTGGCACCATTACCCGCCAAAATATTCTGAGTGCTTTAGCCTATATATCTTCACCTGAAAGCACACACAAACCGAATAAACAACCCGCGAAACAATCTGTCCATTCTTAATGGTTAAGAAGTAAATACTTAAAGAGTCACTTGCCTACCCTATTTATTGGGACTACTAAATAATCAAAAACTATCGACCGCTTAAAATATTAAAACTATCGGCAAAAACGAGTTCATAGGCAAGACTCCGATATCGTTTCGTATAAATGAACGCTGCCAGTACCAAATGACACCCAACAGGCCGCAACGACAAGGAATAATAGCAGCAAGTTTTTCATGTTATCTGCTCATGACGACTTTATTCAACGTGAATTTTTTGCTGGCCCACATAATAAGTATCAATACTGGCACGCCCATTAATGCCGTAACTAAAAAGAAGGATTGATAACCTAAAACCTCCACCATCGCACCAGAGTATCCACCTAAGATCTTAGGTAAGAGCGTCATTAAAGAGCTAAAAATTGCATATTGAACGGCGGTAAAAGAAATATTAGTCAGACTTGATAAAAAAGCGATGAATGCAGCGCTGGCTAATCCTGCTGAGAGATTATCGGCGGATACGACAACGTACAATATGACCATATCATGGCCTGCTGCGGCGAGGACCATAAATAGTAAATTAGTTAGCGCAGATAATAAGGCGCCCAAGAATAAAATGCGCATAACGCCAAATCGTACAGCCAACAACCCACCTAAAAATCCACCCGCTATTGTCATAAACAAACCGAATGTTTTTACTACACTCGCTATTTCAACTTTGCTAAATCCTAGGTCTTGATAAAAAACATTAGAAATCACACCAAGAACAATATCAGAGATCCGATACAATCCAATCAACGCTAATAATAACCACGCTAAAGCCGTACCATAGCGTTGGAAAAAGTCTTTTACAGGTTCAATATAAGTATTTTTTACTATGGATTGGTCAATTAAGCCAGATAAGATGATAATTTTAGCAATAGTAGCGGCAACAAATAATGCAACGGCTAATCGCCCTAATTCAATAATGAATGCTGCTAAATTGAAATTCCCAAGCACCACTGATAAAGATGATTTCAGGTTTAATGCGATGTTCGCACTATAATAGAAACTTGCGACTAAACCCCCAGCAGCCAATACAAATAAAACTAAAAATCCGAAATGCTGGCGTTGTTGAGCACTAGTATCTTCTTTGTATTCAGTATCAGGCTCAGGAATCATCAATGTTGTAATGACACCTACAAGCATGACTCCCGCCATTGCGAGATAGGTCATTTGCCACGCAATATAATTATAGTTATCCGTTGTTGAACCCCAGTAACTGGCTAAAAACAAAGCGCCTGCACCCGCAATAATCATTCCGATACGATAGCCAGCAATATAACTAGAAGACATTAAAGCTTGTAAATCACCTTCCGCTGATTCGATACGATAAGCATCAATCACCACGTCTTGTGTTGCCGACGAAAATCCTAACATAACAGCTGCCCATGCCATCACAGTAAGTACATCGGTAGCAGGATCAATAAATGCCATCATGCTAATTGCAGCCATAATCATTAGCTGGGATAACAATAGCCACGCACGACGGCGACCTAATAATCGTGTGAGTATTGGTAAGGGTAATTTGTCGACTAGTGGTGCCCAGACAAATTTAAAGGAGTAACCCAATGCTGCCCAGCTAAAATACGTCACCGCTTCACGCTCAATGCCCGCTTCACGCAACCATAAACTTAATGATGAAAATATCAGTAATAGCGGTATCCCTGCGGAGATACCATAAAATAACATCGTCACTACTCTAGGATGTATAAATGACTTTAGTGTTTCACCCCAGCTTTTTCGCTGTACAATCTCGGTCATTCTGTAGTCAGCGTATAGTCATAATCAATAACAAGTGGTGCATGGTCAGAAAAACGTTGCTCTTTATAAATATCTGTCTTTAATACCTTACCTTTGAGGCTAGGCGATAACACTTGATAGTCAATTCGCCATCCCACATTATTGGTCCAAGCTTGTCCACGGTTAGACCACCAGGTGTATTGATGCTCTTCTTGTTCTAGTTCACGAAAGCCATCAACAAACCTCATATCGTCAAATAAGGTATCTAACCATGCACGTTCTTCAGGTAAAAAGCCTGAGTTTTTCTGATTACCTTTCCAATTACGGATGTCTTCATTTTTATGAGCAATATTCCAATCACCACAAATAATATAGTCCCGGCCTGAGGTTTTCATTTCATCTAAACGAGCCATTATATGGTCCATGCAACGATATTTAAATACTTGACGTTCTTCCTTTGACGATCCCGACGGCATGTATAACGAGATCACGCTTAAGTGTCCAAATATCGCTTCAATATAACGACCTTCGGAGTCAAATTCGTCATCACCCATGCCAGTAATAACCTGATCAGGTTGCTGACGACAATATAATGCGACGCCGCTATAACCTTTCTTTTCAGCATCATGATAAAAACATGAATAACCCTCGGGGTGATATAGCTCGTCACTTAACTGATCAATTTGCGCTTTAGTTTCCTGAATGCATACTACATCAGCCTGCGTAAGCTTTAACCAATCAAAAAAACCTTTCCGTGCTGCAGCTCGAATTCCGTTGACATTTGCTGTAATAATTCTCATAATTCCTTTCCGTAAAAAAATTTTCTACATAATAACATTTACAAACACTATAAAAATCAGGATAATGCTCTGTTCTTTATACATGAATAACTAAATTTTTAGGAGAACCACTTTGGCAAACTCTGCTCAAGCAAAAAAACGCGCTCGTCAAGCGGAAGATAACCGCCAACTTAACACTAGTCAACGTTCTGCAATGCGCACAAGTCTCAAAAAGTTAAAAGCTGCCATCACTACTGGTGACAAAGATCTAGCAACCGCGGCGTTTAAAGCTGCCGTTCCCTTTCTAGATAAAATGGCTCGTAAAGGCCTTGTTCATAAAAACGCAGCTGCTCGTAGCAAAAGCCGTTTGAACAATGCAGTTCGCGCTTTATAGAATATCAAGCATTCTTTGCTTTATAAAAAAACCGACATCAAGTCGGTTTTTTTATGTCTATTATTTATAAACTTAAGTTGTAATAACTAAGTTATCTCGATTAACCAGCTCAGGTTCATCTAGATAACCTAATAAAGTTTCAATATCGCGGCTAGCATGGCCCATTATACGTCGAGCTTCTTCATCGTTGTAATTAATGAGCCCACGTCCAACTTCTAGCCCAGAAAGATCGGTGCATACCACTAAGTCGCCGCGGCTAAATTTACCATCAACCTGTTTAACGCCAACCGGTAATACACTTCGACCTTGCTGACGAATAACGCTCACCGCCCCATCATCTAAACTAATTCGTCCCTTAGGAATATGACCTAAAAGCCATTGCTGTCGTGCCGTCATCGGCTCATTATCAGGCCAAAGTAATGTACCTACAGCTACACCTGCAGCCAATTGACGTAAATTATCAGGTTCATTACCCGATAAGATAACAGTAACAGCACCAGAACGCGCCGCACGTCGTGCAGCTAGTAGTTTGGTTGCCATACCACCGCGACCAAAAGATCCCGTACCATCTCCAGCCATATCATCTAATGCTGGGTTACTTGCTGCCGATGCAGCAATCATTCTTGCATCAGGATTCAATCTAGGATCTGAATCAAACAAACCATCCTGATCCGTTAAAATCACCAATACATCTGCTTCAACTAAATTAGCGGTCATTGCAGCCAAGGTATCGTTATCGCCAAAGCGAATTTCTTCGGTTGCAATGGTATCGTTTTCATTTACAACGGGTAATACACCCATATTTAATAAGGTATGTAAAACACTGCGCGCATTAAGATAACGACCACGATCAGACAAGTCTGAATGAGTAAGTAAGATCTGCGCAGTATGTATATCATGTTGTTTGCATTCAGAAGCATAGGCTTGAATTAACTTCATTTGACCTACGCTCGCCGCAGCTTGCAGTTTATGCAAGGCATGAGGCCGCTTAGTCCAGCCTAGCTGCTGCATCCCTGCGGAGACGGAACCAGAGGTGACAAGTACCACCTCTTTACCTTGGCTTCGCAATTCCGCAATTTCACCACTCAGCCAGCGGATCCGGTCATAATCTAACCCTTCTCCTACCCGTGTGAGCAAAGCACTGCCGATTTTGATAACCCAACGTTTAGTATTAACAAGTTGCTGGTGCGGACCGATCACTCTTTATTCCTCTAACTGTGCAGCTTCTAATGCAGCTTGAGCTAGCTCTGCTTCATTTAATTCATCTAGATAATCCATGATTTGTTCACACAAATCGTCGCAACCTTCACCAGAGTGACCACTGACACGGAATACTTTACCTTGCCAATTCAGTCTATCCAAGACTTCCTGACACATCTCTTCACGAATGTCTTCAGGTATTAAATCCATTTTATTAAGTACCAACCACTGCGGCTGACTACCTAACGCTTCACTATAATGTTCTAGTTCACGATTAATTATTAATACGCTTTCTACTGGATCTTGTTTTACATCAACAGGGGCCATATCAACCATATGTAACAATAATCGGGTACGTGTTAAATGTTTGAGAAATTGAAGTCCGAGGCCTGCGCCTTCAGCTGCACCTTCTACTAAGCCTGGTACATCGGCAATCACAAAACTGCGCACATCCTTCATCGTCACAACGCCTAGATTAGGATGTAAGGTAGTGAAAGGATAATCAGCTACTTTAGGTTGTGCAGCAGATACTTGACGAATAAAAGTAGATTTTCCGGCATTAGGTAATCCTAATAGCCCGATATCTGCTAAAAGTTTCATTTCTAAACGTAAATGACGTTCTTCACCAGGCGTACCGTCAGATGTTTGTCTTGGCGCACGGTTAGTACTTGATTTGTAACGCGCATTACCCAGACCGTGCCAGCCGCCTTTTGCGACCAATAATTTATCGCCCTCATTAATTAGATCGCCGATCAACTCATCAGTATCGTCATCCCATGCTTCGGTACCAACAGGAACGTTGATAAAAAGATCTTCGCCGTGAGCACCGCTACATAACTTTCCACGGCCGTGTTCACCGCGTTCAGCTTTATAGTTACGTTTGTAACGAAAATCGATCAGTGTATTAACTTGTTTATCAGCGATTAAATAAAGATCACCGCCGTCGCCGCCGTCGCCACCATCAGGACCACCAAAGGGTATATATTTTTCACGGCGAAAACTTAGGCAGCCATTACCGCCGCCGCCCGCACTTACTATAATTTTCGCTTCATCTACAAATTTCATTCTATCTAACCATCTTATATGACTTCAAACATACTAGTCATTTTTAAAATTAACGTCCTGAAACAAAAAAGCCCCGCATCAGCGGGGCTTCTTAGCTGTTTGCCCCAAAATGGGCTCACATTATATTTTATGCAACAACAATACTTACGTAGCTACGGTTATTTGAACCTTTAGTCTCAAATAAAACCTTACCATCAGCTTTTGCAAATAATGTATGGTCTTTACCAATGCCTACATTGCTTCCTGGATGAACACGTGTACCGCGTTGACGAATAATAATGCTTCCACCTGAAACAGATTCACCACCGTAGCGTTTCACACCAAGACGTTTCGATTCCGAATCACGTCCGTTTCTAGTACTACCACCAGCTTTCTTATGAGCCATCTTTAAATCCTCTTAAATATGTCGGTGATCTTAGGCTGTGATGCCAGTGATCTGAATTTCAGTAAAAGACTGGCGATGACCTGCTTGTCTACGGTAATGCTTACGACGATGAAATTTAATGATCTTGACTTTCTCACCACGACCGTTAGAAGCAACAGTTGCAGTTACTTTAGCGCCTTCAAGGTAAGGTGCGCCGATTTTAATATCATCGCCTTCACCAATAAGTAAAACCTTATCCAATTCAACTGTTTCACCAGCTTCAGCAAATAATTTTTCTACACGGAGCGTTTCGCCCTCTCTAACTCGGTATTGTTTACCGCCAGTCGCGACAATAGCGTACATCGCTGTCTCCAAAATAATTGTAAATGTTATTTGTGGGTAACCCATCAAAAGACCGGCAATTCTATCCCTTTTTAGTCAAGAGATCAAATATCTTATGTGGGCTAAAGTAAAATGTTTGCGATTACTTGCTCTGCATGAGAAAGTACGCATTTTTCATACGTACATTATAGGCGGATTTAAGCCCTGTGGATATTCAATCCATTTATACCCTGATAAAAGATGATATGGCAGCGGTTGATTCGATGATTCAATCTCGATTACAGTCTGATGTCGTATTAATCAACCAGCTTGGTCATTACATCATTAATAGTGGTGGCAAGCGCCTTCGACCCGCATTAGCCATCTTGTGTGCACGCGCTTGTGGATATCAAGGTGAGCATCACATCAATCTGGCGACAATAATCGAGTTTATTCATACCGCCACATTATTACATGATGATGTGGTCGATAATTCAGATATGCGCCGTGGTCGCAAAACAGCTAATAGTCTTTGGGGTAATGAGGCCAGTGTTTTAGTGGGTGATTTTTTGTACACTCGATCATTCGAAATGATGGTTGAGATGGGGTCTATGCGCTTAATGAAAGTCTTATCGCATACTACTAACGTCATCGCAGAAGGCGAAGTATTGCAATTACTTAATTGCAATGATGCGGACACCACTGAACAACGTTATTTAGAAGTCATTCATCACAAAACTGCTAAATTATTTGAGGCCGCCGGCTTACTGGGTGCTGTTATCTCACAAAGTAGCACCGAAGTAGAACAAGCAATAGCAAGTTACGCCATGCATCTTGGTAGCGCGTTTCAATTAGTTGACGACTTATTAGATTATAGTGAATCAAGTGAAACTATAGGTAAAAACATTGGTGACGATCTTGCCGAGGGCAAACCAACCTTGCCGCTCATCTTCGCGATGAAAAATGGCACAACTCAACAAGCACTTATCATTCGTGAGGCAATTGAAAATGGCCAGCGCGATAAAATAAACGAAATTATTGAGATTATTGCAGCAACTGGCGCAATTGCATACACCTCTAAGGCAGCTAAAAACGAAGTCGCCCAAGCAAAACAAGCACTGGCTATTTTAACTGACTCGCCGTATAAACAAGCACTAGGATCACTTGCAGATTTTTCAATAAGTCGAAAATTCTAAACGCTGTATTTTTAGCAAAAACATTTAACGTTGGTAATATTTCAAGATAGATATCTCAATAGCAAGACAAGTGAAAAGCTCGCTGTTATTTCTTTAATCAACAAAATTAAAATTGCAGAATATTGAATTAACTAGACCTTTGCTGGAAGAGGAAGTGACAGTAAAACCAGTGGTGACTTCATTAATGGACTCGTTAGCAATATTTTCTACACCATGTTCTGCAAACATGCCATTTAAGCGCGACTAAACAAGAAATTGAATTAGCCACTAATCATTAATTTTGTTCTCAAAAGTAATTTTAGAAAATTAATATAACGAACACCTGCATTCCCTAATGCGAGCAATCACTTTGTCATAATTAAAATTACATTCCAAGATTTTATACATTAAATAATTATTCTAATTATTTTGTCTCTACCGCGTAATCCGTTATCCTTTAGATCTATGACTGATATTTATAACTACCACTTATTCTTCTGCACTAATGAACGTGATGATGGGCGAACATGCTGCCAGCAACACAATGCACAATCATTACGTAACTACGCTAAACAGCAGGTAAAAGACTTAAAGCTCAAAAAAGTCCGCGTTAATAATGCCGGCTGCCTCAATCGTTGTGCTTTAGGTCCCGTGCTAGTGATTTACCCACAAGGAACGTGGTATCACTATGAAACGGAGTCGGATATTGATGAAATCATCCAATCCCATTTGTTAAATGACATCATTGTGGAGCGCTTACAACGATGACAGCTGATCAGTATTGCCAAGATAAGGCCGCCAAAAGTGGCTCTAGTTTTTATTACAGTTTTCGCTTTCTTCCAACACAACAACGCCAAGCAATCATCGCACTTTACGCTTTTTGCCGCGAAGTCGATGATACGGTTGATGAAATTGCTGATGCCGATATCGCCCGCGCAAAATTAGATTGGTGGCGCGAAGAAGTTCAACGCATTTTCCAAAGTAACGCTAGTCACCCCGTGGGTTTGGCATTGCAGTTTGCTTTGCAAAACTTCGATTTACATGAAGAGTACTTCATGGAAATCATTGATGGCATGGCCATGGACCTAGATCAGTTCAGTTACCCCGAATTTAAACATCTGGCCTTATATTGTCATCGTGCGGCTAGTGTTGTGGGTTTATTATCTGCTGAAATATTTGGCTATCAGAATAGACAGACGCTGAAATATGCCGAAAATTTAGGTATGGCATTACAACTCACCAATATCATTCGTGACGTTCGAGAGGATGCGCAACGCGGTCGAATTTACCTGCCACAAGATGAATTGCAACAATTTAATGTCCGTGCCGATGATTTACTTGCCCTTAAATCAAGCCCTGAACTCATTGAGTTACTAAAATTTCAAACGGCAAGGGCCAAACAATATTACCAACAAGCATTGCAGATCCTACCTGAGGCTGATCGTTACACACAGCGTACAGGTCTCATCATGGCGGCTATTTATGAAGCCACATTAAATGAGATTGAAAAAGATAACTTTCAAGTAATGCAGCATCGTGTGTCATTAACACCTATCAGAAAACTATGGCTCGCTTGGCGTATCGCTCGCCGTGAAAAACAGCTACATCGTAAAAATACCCGTTAATTAATGAAGACGCTGATTATTGGTGGTGGTTGGAGCGGGCTCGCCGCCGCAGTTACACTCGTTCAGCAAGGTCATGCCATTCATTTAATCGAGTCGGCGAAACAACTAGGTGGTCGAGCACGAAATATATCGTGGAAGGGACAAGATATTGATAACGGTCAACATTTAATGATTGGCGCCTATCAAGAGATGCTTAATATGATGGCATTAGTCGGAGTTTCCTCTGAACAAGCTTTTGATCGTTATCCTTTAGACATCACTATCTATGACACCTTATTTCCGCCGCTTAATCTCTCTGCAAAAAACTGGCTGCCATGGCCATTATCTTTAGCATGGAATCTGATTGCTAGTGCAGGCTTTACTGGTTTTTATCAAGTTTCAAAATTACAGTCTCATAGTAATAAATTGTTATCTGGAAAGGATATAAGCGTAAGTGACTGGTTACTTTTAACCAAACAATCTGATCGCCTTATTAAGCAACTCTGGGTACCACTTTGTTTAGCAACCTTAAACACGCCTATAACCGAGGCTTCAGCTCATCGACTAGCGTCCGTATTACAAGAGAGTCTTGGTAGAGGCAAATTAGCGGCTGATTCTTTAATTCCTCGTATTCCATTAAGTGATGTATTTCCAAGTGCAGCAGCGAAATACATTAATGAGCATGGCGGTAAAATCAGCCTACAAACTCGCGCCAAAACACTGCTTATCCAAGATAATAAAGTCCAAGGAATGATCTGCCAGGATGGTAATGAAATCATTGCTGACAACATTATTGTGGCGACTAGTTCTGCATATGCTGCCGATCTACTTTCGCCCTACCTCACTCTCTATAAACCTATTGAATATCCCATCAGCACTGTTTATTTGCGTTATCCAGCCCCTATAAGCCTGCCATCACCCATGATGGGTATGACAGGCACAATCAGTCAGTGGGTATTTGATCGTGGCGCCCAGTCAGCCGGCCTATTAGCTGTAGTCATTAGCGCCCCTGGCGAACATGAAAAACTCTCAAAGGCAGAATTAGTTAGCATAGTAAGCAAAGAATTGCATGACATGCTGCCTTCATTGCCTCAACAGCCTAGTGACAGCATAGTTATACGTGAAAAACGCGCTACTTTTGCCTGCACCGTAAATATTGAGCAACAACGACCGCAGTCTGAAACCACTATCAGCGGGCTGTGGTTAGCGGGAGATTTTGTTGCAAATGGTTATCCCGCAACTTTGGAAGGAGCCATTCGCAATGGCAAACTTTGCGCCAAGCTACTTTTAACCAAATCATCGGCTTAAATCGATCTCATTTATTGAGCTTGTTATACTGTCTTTTTTGTCTTTTACATAACCAAAGGAATACCATGTTTTATAAAACTCGTTTCTTACTAAGCTCTCTTATACTCTGCTCTACATTAGTTGCCTGTGGTGACACTGAAAATGAGGCAACCCAAACTACAAATACCGAAGTTACTGAACAACAAACAGCAACAAATGAAACAATGCCAACTAACAAAATTGAAGCGAATATGTCTGAACAAGCCGTTACAGATTTATTAGGCACCCCAACATTGACTCAAACACATACATTGGATTCAATGGCTATAACTCATAGTGAATGGACTAATGAAACAGGTACCGTCAGTATTCAGTTTATAAATGGTCAAGTTACATTCAATCAATTTACACCTGCAAAATAAGTAAAAACTCATGCAATACATTGCCACTTCAAGCTTATTAAACGATCGTATTATTCTCATTACTGGTGCCGGTAGTGGTATTGGTTCCGCTGTTGCCAAAGCTTATGCTCGACACGGTGCAACCGTAGTTTTACTTGATAAAAAAATTCCAGCTTTAGAACATGTTTATGATGATATTGTTGCTGAGGGTTTTGCAACTCCAGCACTATATCCCTTAGATTTGAAAGGTGCGATTATCTCAGACTATGACGATCTTGCGAGCTCTATACATGACAACTTTGGCCGCTTAGATGGTTTGGTTCATTGCGCCGCATCACTGGGCCAGATAGCGCCTGTGCAACATCAAGATCCTCAAGTTTGGCTAGAGACCTTACATATAAATCTTACCGCACCTTATTTATTAACACGTGCCTGCCTTGCCCTAATGCAAAAATATGACGGTGCATCGATCATCTTCACTACTGATGATCATAAAAATAAAGCATATTGGTCTGGCTATGGCGTAAGCAAAGCAGGCATTGAATCGCTCAGTAAGCAACTTGCTGACGAATTAGAATGTGATGGTCGAGTGCGTGTTAACTGTATCAATCCTGGTAAGGTAAAAACCCCACTGCATACCCGCGCTTTTCCCGGCATCAATCCAACAACCCTACCGGAACCCGAAGATATTGTATCGAGCTATTTATACCTAATGGGTAAAGATAGTCTTACCGTAAATGGCCGCCTTATAAAAGCACAATAATATTCATTGTCAAATTACTGGCGAACGCAACTAACAACCTGAAATATATTGAGTTAAATAACTGGCACGCTTCTAGCACTATCTAATTACAACATGTAAACGGGGACTAGGACGAGCAATATGAAAAATAAATTTCATGCCGAAACAGCAAAATTATCTTTGGTTGGCAAACACAGCCATGCCGTCAACTTTAGCCAATCAAAAGATGACAATCAAGATATTGAATATATTGCCGCCCGCTTACCTGCGATCTTGCAAACATCCTTAGAATTGGATGATGTTATTGAACTGTTTCACAGGGAAATAACTAAAGTATTATCTTACGATAGTTTACATTATCAACATCAAGATGCTCAATGCGACATCAGTACTGGTAGTCGAAACCATCACGCGTGTAACTATCGTCTAGAAATGAATAAGGTATGGTTAGGTGAATTAACACTTACTCGTCGCACTAAATTCAGTGATGCAGAGATGCAATTATTAGAAGATATGTTGTGTAAATTAATTTACCC
>Ga0105055_10003514_pt1 | contig 23594 bp, 4 predicted proteins | sample BON03_FD_78090 | JGI IMG/M metagenome (GOLD analysis project Ga0105055, IMG submission 78090) | Freshwater microbial communities from Lake Bonney liftoff mats and glacier meltwater in Antarctica - BON-03 | ecosystem: Environmental > Aquatic > Freshwater > Ice > Glacier meltwater | place: Lake...
CCTTGTGGGCAACTGTTACTACTACTCCAAGTCCTACGACATCAACTAATGCCCCACAAGCCCCCCCCTTGTGGGCAACTGTTACTAGTACTCCAAGTCCTACCACATCAACTAATGCCCCACAAGCCCCCCCCTCACAACCCCTCCGGGGACCCGGAGGGGGGGGCCCCTTGTGGGCAACGGTTACTACTACTCCAAGTCCTACCACATCAACTAATGCCCCACAAGCCCCCGGAGGGGGGGCCACGACCCCAAGTCCTACCACATCAACTAATGCCCCAGAAGCCCTCCACCTAAAGGACTCCGGAGGGGCAGAGGGGCTAAATGGCTCTTTAGGGGGGGGCTCAACTGCTACTACTGCCCCACAAGCCCCTCCCTCCTCCGGGTCCCCGGAGGGGTTGTGGGCGGGGCCAACTGCTACTAATACCCCAACAACTGCTATAACATCGAGTACTACTACCGAATCTCCTAAGACTGACGAACCATTGGACCAAATGCTGTACAAAATAAAAATATCATTTGAAACTAATTTGGACATAATTGGTGTCGACATGGAAACGAAAGAACAAATTCGCAATTACACAGCAATCATTTTAGAAATTGACATTGCAAGGATAAGTGTCTGGGAAATTTTCGAGGAACCAAACCCAAGCAGGCGTCTATTGGCTTCACGAGTACAATTTACAGTTTCCTCACAGTCCTTGATTGAAAGTCAAAGAGTTAAAAATGCAATGTCTGTAGCAAGCATAAACAGAATACTAATAACTTATTTCAACCACACTATTATCGCCACAAATATGGGAGTTTCAAGCAGTTACAACCCCGCCGACACTTCAAACTCAATACTTTCTACAAATGTGATAATTTTCATTGTAGTCGGCGGACTTGTGTTTGTGGTTGTCATTTTATGTGTTTGTGTTGTCTGTGTTGTCTGTGTTATTCGCAAATCAATACCGAAAGAAAAAACAAGAGTGAGGCCAGGCGATTTTAATATTGTGATCTGCGATTACTGCGAGGTGCCGTCGACAAGCAGCAGGCACATTGCCATGGTAGACAGCGGTGTGGTAATGATGGCCAACGCGCGCTGAAGCCTTCGCAATGAGGGCGCTACTTATGGCCGGGTCTATTTTTGATTGTTTATTCATAAAAAAACAACATGCTGTGATTTTTGTCTAGTGTGTACAGAAATGTCGACATGTTGAATTATTTTAGCCAGGTGGTAAAAGTTTGTTATGTCATAACAGATCATCAGTGTCTTTTTCTACCTTTGCGATGAAAATTGTCTTCATCAGAAGCACAACGACGGTATTGATTCCCATGAAAAAAATTTTAGCAATGAAGGGCAATAGTAAAATCAAAAAAATAATCAGACTAATAATCTTGTAACTATTGATTACAATGCATACGACAAGACCGAGCTGGTAATCGTCGACGTTTTCAATGTAGTTGTCGAGTATCGAATCGATGGTTTTGATATAATCATCGGCTTGAGAGGACGTCGAAATGAATCGCGTGTATTGGATGATACTCAACGTGTATGACGGTCTTTCTCTGCGAATGACAATCTCTATTGAGGCAATGATGTTGAGAATCGGGCCTGTTCCAAACGGGTGTTCTAGACATGACTTGCCACAGACTGGCCTCGGAATCACATGTTGATATGCCAATCTGAGGTTGAGTTGGTTGTCACACTTTTCAAAATCGTAGAGCGACCGTGGCATGGAAATCACTGCTGGAAATATGGTCTGTGTGAGTTCGTGAATGCCGTTGCCAAGACATGTGGGGATGCGTGGGGAGCAAAGAATAGAATAGTTGTATGAAAGATACAAGGTGCCATAGGACAACCCCAAAACCCACATGAAATAATAGGGCACGCTTGGAACTGGTATAGTGTACGATATGATGAGCAGTATAACAAACATTGCCATGAAGGAATCCAGTAGTTTTAGATTTTTTTTTTCGCAGTAAATGGTATCTTCGAAATCACAGGTAAGTAAATCACGCGTGATTCTGCCAAGCGAGAAATAGTTTTTCAGCGTCATCTCTCTGTATAGTGTTTCGTTGTGCAAAGCATCTATGGATGCGAACGAAAGTATCCAATTTGTAGAATCCAGGTAATTGAAGCCAGCCACTGAAGAGACTGTGTAAAACATATCAATAATAGAGCTTGAAAGTACGTCATTTTCGACAACAAGAACGACCGAGGCATTTCTGACGGAAACACTGGGAAGTGCTTTAAAGATTCCTGTTGCACTGTATGCGGCAGGAGGAATGCATGATATAGACATGTTTTTCAGACACGTGCTAAGAGCCATGTACTGATAATATTTGATCAAGACATTTGTATTCTCGAGAACACGTCTGAGGGGCTGTTGCACAATCGGGCACAGGAGTTCTTGTCCTGAGAATAGCATGCTTTCAGCTTGTGTGCAAGTTTTCTTGGTCTTCCATCCATCCTTGTCTAGAAATGTTGCGAAATTGCGGATGATTGAGTTGAATACAACACCATAATCGATTACACACGACGCACCAGCGGTGGACTCGAATATGCTGTCAATGTTATTATTCCGTGATTCAAAAGCGGCAACATTTTTCGCTGCATTCTGCATTATGTTTGAGATGGCTTGATCCGACGCTTTGAAAATCGACAAGTCGATTTTTCGCTCGACATTGCCCACAACCGGGTTTATGTTTGTCCTTGTTTGCTGTGTGGTCTCGAGTGATAGTAGACTTCTGCCCACCCCCCCTCCGGAGGTTTTTCCTAAAGGGGGGTGAAGAAAGTTTTCGACCATCAGATACGCCACGCTTATGCATGCTGTCAATTTCCCAAACACAATGTCATCTCGTATCCAGTCTTTGAGCAAAATCCCCAATGTAAAAGGCACACTTTGGAGGATGTGCGGCAAAATGTGCGCGCTGTTTGTCATCTGTATGACGCTGTTGCGCAGATCTAGCAGGTCGGTATCCAAGATGGTATGCGGAATGCTTGTTTGCTGTAGTGTAGTGTTCCAGAACCACCATACCCTAATACAGTATAAGCACTGTGCATGCGAGTGAGGATTAGAGTTGTTGATGCAAATTTGCAATGTCTCCCTGCAATCACCTACAATTGAGGGAATCCTGTCAAGAGACGACTCAAAAAACTGGACCAAATGCCCGTCGCCAAAGTCACTTGACAGAAGGGTTCTTCTGTTGGAACGAATGCTATACGACACAAAGCGGAGTTCCTGCTCAATCATGCCTGTTGTCTGCAAGACATTCAAGCATGCTGTTTTAGCTTGTGATCCCGTAAGCTCTCTGCAAGCAAATGCAAATGTGTCTTCGAGCCTGATTATGGTGCTGGCTGTTTTGATTTCCTCTGTAGTGCCCAAGCACAGGAAATTCATATGCACGGGTTTTACGGCCACCTCTATTTCCCTGCTGTCACACTTTGCAATAAATTCGAACCCTTCATTTTTGTAAGTTACACATGTGCCGGTCCCAATGCCTGGAGACTCCTTTTTGCAATATGACGAGCCTACGCTTTCCATACACGGCTGTGTGCCGAAAGAGAATGAGTAAAAACTGGCATATGTCGTGCAAACAGCGCCTGCTTTCCAGCAATCGTCGTTTTTGATACACGTGCTACTCTGCAGTGTTTTGAGGCCACACACACATTGTTTTGTCGCAAGATCGCATCCATATCCGCCGATGCTGCCAGCGTCACATCGCATACACACAATTGCTTTGCCCTGCACATCGGCTGTGTCTGGCAAGCACATGGACGTCGCACCACAAGTGAAATCGCCCAGCAGCCCTCCCAAAATATCGGATGGCATGGAAAAACCCGATTGCTGTATCCAGCAAGTACTGGGAGAGAGCGTCTCGAATGGTTCCTTGTCCAAATCGTCATCACCCAGATTGATTTTACATTTTATGTTGTCAACATTATCTCTCAGATTCTCAATGGATATTTTGGCTTTCTGTATGCCTGCGTCGTTGATGTGCAAGAATTTAGTGATTGCAGTCACGATGTTGAGGAATGAGGCCACAAACCCAAACACAGCTTTGGCAATTTGTTTGGCGAATTCACACAGGGTCTCGATAAGAACCAAAATCTCATTGAAGAATGTTTTCCGTAGAAAATTGAAAATCAACTTCATCATCTCCTCGTAGAATTTGGCGAGCTGCTTCAAGAGTTCCATGAACGAGCTCCCCAATTCACGGCCATACATTGCTACATTGTCATCATTGCCCATGAACAAGGAGATGACCAAGAACATCATATCGATGCACATTTTCGAGATGATGCTTAATACGTCCACGAGTTTCATGATGACTGTCCTCACACCCGAGACCATAACGGATATCTGGAACAACGCTTGCGAAGGACATTTGAAATTGCCAACCTTGACATTGGATTTCATCACAAACGAATTGACATCGGGACATTCCGACACATCGAGACCGAGACTTTCGTATGTCTGGATGACAGCATTCCATCCGAAAATACCGTCCTCTTTGATAAATACAGAGGGCACATACAAATTCTTGTACAATTTCGTGTAATCGTTGGCCCAGGCATTGATGTTTATAAGATCAGTTCGGTATGCATTCACTTTTCTGCAAAAATCCTCAAACTCTTTGATCTGGCATATGTCAAATGGGTTCACGAGTGTTTTCATGCAGGCGTCTGTATGCTCTGGTTGGTTGAACAGATTGAAACAGGTAGTGCCTTTGTCTGGGTTGTTATTCCACAAGTGTTTTGGGATACTCCCGGATATTTTAGCTTCGCACGTGGGTTCGGTATTCTGAATGACCCAGTTCGTATTCCAGATCTCATCTGGGGTGTTGTGCCGGGTGACGGCCGCCCATTTGGCATTGGTGAGCCGCAACTCGCTTGTTTCTGTCCAAGCTAGTGATGGGTCGAGGTGTCTTGTTTTTTGGATGCCATCAAACCGCTGGAGCATATTCCATAAAGGCGAAATCCGAATTCTCTCTGAAAGACTGAGTTCGCTTTCCACAATCTTTTCAGACATTTTATTCCTTGCCGAATCCCAACCATATGCGTATGTGTGGGGAATCGCTTTGGAGTTGCATTTATATGGATTGTTCTGTTTGTTCGGTCGTGGTTTATGTCGAGTTGTCGTGGACAAGGTCATGATAATGGGCAAGCTCATGCTGGAATTCGAGCATTCCAATTGTCTTGTTGTGCGATTGTCCTGAAATCGTACGTAGCATACATCCGAACTCAAGACTAAATCGAGTACGTTTTGATTCATCTTCAACATAGGTGATCTATGGCAGTCTCCCCCGCTATCAAGTGTGCTTCGTTTGTTTTTACTGTACGCGTTCTTGTCCGTAGTATTTGTCTCCAGAGCCAATTGTCGGACAGCCACCCAGAAGTTGTCGAATTTCATGCCACTGTCCATGGGTGCTCCAGTACCCTTTGCGTTCATTGCTTCCTTTGACCGTAACTTGTATTGGAGGTTGGGCCAGTCCATAGTGGGCTTAACGGGGACCGTGATTTTCCGTGTTCTGAGACTGTGGCCGAGCGTAAACATTTTCAGGATCCTATAAATCTCGGGGAGGGCTTTGATTGGAGTTGTCTCAACCATACTGTTTGTTATGAAAAGAGCCGGACCAAACTGGCTGTACTCCATAATGTCTCCGTTCAGACCGACTGACACATTCCGCGTCCTCACGACAGGATGGCATCCCCCAAGCTCTGGGTACAACAGGCGCATCCGTACTGGATCGGGGGTCAGCAATTTCAAAGTGGGGTTGGTACGGCTTGCCTTGCTCGAACCTCCAAAAAGTGACGAAAGAATATACGGGCACGCCCAATGTCTTCCACATGCGTGATCCGAGTTTGTTTTTTCGCTACAATCCGTGTTGTAGATTGGATTGCGGTTTATGACTTCCAGGTCATAATTGATTGTCTTGTACATGTCATTGACCCACAACAAGTCCGGGGCCCCGCCCACAAGGTTAGGGGGGTTTAGGGCGAGCAGCCCGAGTCTCACAACTCTAAAATCGCCGTCGCTGGTGATGCGCATTCTTACTTTTGTTGGTGCCAACTGACCGGGGTGTACCGCCATCAGACTATAAATCTGCTGCTTGTTGTTTTCAACAGAGTCAAATGCGGAGTGCCCGCCCCACAACGAACTATACCTTGTTTTTTGTGCTCGGAAAAAATCTCGGAAGGTGACTCCTTCACCAAGTCGGACCATGGTCCTGTTGAGTGAAATGGCCGGAGTGGCTCTGCTGAGAATGTCCTCGGGCCGATATCCTAGTGGAGCTTGGCGATGCCCACATCTGTGATTCTTGTTTAGTTGGTCCTCTTGCTTGGTGTACTTGATGTAGCAATGTGATAGTAGTGCTTCGGGGTTGTAGAGATTGTTTGTTTCGTGGAGCTTTTCAAGGCCCTCGCGAGTGATTCGGTCTGAAATCTCTGCATTGTAGAACGCATCTAGGTTTTTGCTGTGAATGCAAATACTCTTGTTCAAGTCGTATTTCTCATACACCTTGTCGATGCAGATTGTTCCACTACATGGTATCTTTTTGAAATCGTCAACATGGCACATGTCGGTGCCGATGCCCACTTCATCCATGTCGCTAAACTCAATCTGATTGTTTTCGGTATACTCCATCATTTTGTAATTGTCTCTTTTCAGAAACGAGTAATCATGTCCAATCCAAGGCACCACCACTTCGACGGAGCCATTTTTGTTGAAGAAACAGGCATAGTCGCGGAGAGCTTTTCCATGGTATGTTTCTGCGCATCTTTTTTCGTTGAAGAGGTGGGCCAGGAAATCGTTCTCTTTCGAGTTTCCATATGCTCTCTGAGCTTCTGCATAAAAAGGAAGCACGCCGTCGGTCCAAGACATGCCTGTTTTGCGATTCACTTCCACCTCGATGATCATGTTTGGCCCGACCAGCGGCAATTTCAATCCATACTTGTTCCCATAAACCTCGTCTGTGAACCGTTTCAACAAGTCCGTTGTATTCTCGGTAATCTCCTTTTTGCATTCGTATTGCTCCATGTTTTGTTGGTCCTCGCTTGCGATGCACCCATTCCGAACGTCACTAGACAAGAATCCAGCGTCTCTGTGAGCGTTGGAGGCATCGTATGTCTCGAACGAACAGAAATCGCCGACGCTCTTCGCATCGACGTAGGACGCAGTGCAGCCAATCTTATTCCCGACGATACTGTTGGCACTATATTCCGAGAGAGAGCCAAAGTTTTCAAAGGCATGCACAATGCCCTCATGGAATTCCTGCGTTGCATTGCTGTTGACTTTCCACAAGATCTCATTGTTCTCGAGTGTGATTTTGTCTGCAAACTGTGTTTTGATTTTGTTTTCCATGAATTCAAACAGCTCTTCGAACCGAGAGTCGGCAAACACCCCGAAGTTTTCCTTGAATTCGGCAACGATTCCCATATTTTCGACGGTTTCCGTCAGAGGCCCGACTTGTGTGTCGCTTGATATTGCGTACAAACCACATCCCACGCAGTGCTCTTCGTTGATGTTGGTAAGAATAGCATGGTCCTTGTCAAACTGTCTGCACGCCATGCAACCCCACAGGCTGGTCTTTTCGAATTCTCCAAGTTGGGGCACTGGATGTTGTCCTGGACATTTATCGGCCAGTTTGATAATTTTGTCTCCATCCAATTCGTCTTCCTCGGACAAGGAACAGAATGACGACGAGTCTTTGTACGACACCGAGTAGGAACAGGCACCATTGTTTGCAGAGGCTTCCCATTCGTTCTCATTGTTGACGGGATACGAGGCTGCTGACAATATATGCTTGCACAATGGATCCGGGTCGTTGGGTTTGCAAGCCACCAGATAATCACCAGGACTCCCGTCCATTTCCGACCATATGGATGGCTTTGTGATCATGCGTGCTGGATATGAAGTTTTCAAGTCACAGTAGCCTGGTTTAGCAAAAAAGGACAGGCCTGTTTTTGGTTCTCTGCACGCGCTAAAGGACATTGGGCGCGTGTTCCCCTGGGGTATAGGAGTGTCAATTTCGTTGTCATACAGCATATTGAAAGAAAATATGCGCGCCATAGCATCTGTGTGCGAAAGTGGCCCGAGCTTGTGATCTTTCCACATTTTCGAGATGGCATGCACGTTACCGTCCTTGTCATAATCATTGTATCTTTTTTCAACATCTTCCATTACTTCTCGCGGGCCACCAGGTCCTTCCGTATCGTCGTCAGTCCATTTGTATGTATTCGGATTTGCGTGATCGTAGCTTTCTTGTAGCGTATACCATTGGAGCAGCGAGAGAGGACCGCGAGGCATGTTTCTCGAACTTCTCCACTCACTGTTTCCATTCTTTGGGAATGGATTCTTGAAAAGTAGATCTAGGAAGTAGTAACCAGTACTGCGGTCCATGAAATTCCGGATCACGTCACATATAGTTGTTGACCACCACGGTCTGATATTGTTTTCTTCATACGGATCCATTTCGTAGCACATTGCCAATTCGTGCAAGTCCCATGCTTCACTCGAAGTCGGGATTTTGGAACAGACGCCAAGGGTTTGCAAAGAGGAAGCTTGTGTTTTTGCGAAAAAATCGTTTTGATCGGTATTACCCAGGCGATTGTTGCCTGAAAACGTCTTGTCATCGTGTGCTACTCCTCCGAAATTTTGAAGGGCTTCCATAATATCACCGCCCGTTCTATACCTGATAAATTCATCTTGGATCGGCTGTATTCCAGCATTGATGTATGACCAGGGATTGAGGACTCCAGTTGCTTGGGGATAAAACTCAAAGTCGGTCCACACAAACCTGGTGTGCAGGAAGGCCCCAATGTGAGCCCCGATGCTCCATTTCTTGTCGTTGGAGTTGAGGTAGAAAAGTTTATTAGGGGGGGCCGTAAATACAGAGTCCATGCCAAGCGGGAATTTTTTATTGCCTGTCAACCCAGACACCGATTTCAAAGTCCCGTCGGTTTGTGTTTCTTGATTCCATCTGTGTTGGTTGCCTGCCATGCGAGTTTTGCCATGTGGCACAGAAACAAGTTTGAATTTATGCAGATTGTTTTTGACATCTGTTGGAGTTGGACAGTAGGAAAACAGAGGTGTTGGAGATGTGACTTGTCTATTTTGCTCTTTAGAACTGGTCCCACCCTCAAAGTGATGTCCGAACAGTTGCTGTTTGTATTCTTTATTTTCGTCGTCTGAGGATCTTTCCATGAGAACCCGATCGTTGTAAATGACGTGCGAGAAACTCGCCAGATTTCCAAACTCTGGGTTGAGTACATACGGCGTGACATCAAAGTACAAACTCTTTTTAATTTTGACAAGATTACATTTTCCGTTTGCAGAAACACTCTTTTCCTTCCATAGTGTCTTGTGGTTTGTCCAATCGCTGAAAAACTGTCCCGCACCTACATCCCGTTTATACATGTGCGAACTGACAGAAGGAGCCATAATTGTTTTGAGAGACGTTTGTGCTGATTTCGGAACGAGATGTTCGAAATCCAGATCCTGTGTTGAACTTGCTCCAAACATTCTTCCGTTGACCTGAGTGTATGCATTGTTTTCCAGGTCTTGATATTTGATGTCTACCGGATGATTCACATTTCCGAACAACTTTCTAACATTTTCTTTTCTGTGACCGGTGACACAGCCAGAGTCAATGCGGTGACACAAGCCATGTGTTCTTCGGCGTTGCGCAAACCCCTCTTGTATGACAGGAGTCATATATTGCTGCCCGGCATAAAACAGGTGAGGCGAAGTGATGGTTTTGAGCGAGAAGCTCGAGTGAGGGGTTGTGAATTCTGGTGTATTGCACTGTGATTGGCAGTTTTCTGCTTCGCATCGTTGTGATATATCGCCAGGGGTAGGGATCTGATTGTACTCTGTGCCTTGTCTGCTCACAACAAAGTCGACACCTGGTGTTTGTGTTGCTGTTTCTTTCAAAGTACATCGTCCGCCACTATTTTCTCGATTGTCATTCGTGCTATCTACGTTCATTCCATTTCGGCCATAGTATAACATGTCAGTCTCCGAACACATGTTTATGGTCTGGAAGGCGTTTGTAAGACTTTCTGCTGTAAACAATTGAACGGTGGGCTCCTCCTTCTTGTTCCACACCCCTGACTTCGTACCCTGGTGTTTGAGTGAAGTATGCATGTGGCGATTGAAAATACACTGGCAATTCCCGACACATGCCTTTGGGTTGGGTTTCAACAGCGGAGGGGATTTGTTGGAACATTTTGTGACCTCGTCGTAATATTTGAGAAACGTTTCAATGTGTTGATTGAACTCATCTTCAGTCTGCTGGGATATCTTCATCATAATTGCTCTGAGGTCAAAATTCATGATTTTGATTTTGTTGTTGTCTCGAATAATGGCATCCGTGTCGGGGTGGTACAATGGATTGAATTGGTTGGTGTCGTGCCCCTGCATGCCGGACAGGACTTTTTTGATAATGTATCGCATAAACACCATGTTGGCCGATTTCCCCTTTGTGGACGTGTCAATCGGATCCACGGGCTCCATGACAGACGACACCCCCACAAGTTTCTCGTCAAAAAACTCAGAGTACTTGAACAAATGGTAAGAGGTGAGAAATTCTCGATCCATGGGTACGTTGTCTGGTCCTCGAATCTTGAGGCCTTGACCCATGCCTTTGGGGTAAAACACATCATCGAGTGTAGACTCGAGGTTCGTCATGTCATGCTTGTTGAGCTGATGTTTTACCAAAGAGGAGGAGTTGATTTTGAATTTCTCTGGACAATTCATCACAATGCTGGTCTTGAAAAACGAGCGGTCCATGGTGAATTCTTCCAAGGCCTGCACCATGTACTCGGCGACGTTGTCAAAGATTTCCAACTCATGTGTGTTTATCCTAGACCAGATTGTTTGTAGTGTTGTTGGTATCGGCATCTTACTGATGATGAAACTGTCCTTGGAAAGTCTGTGTTCGTATGCATCCACCGGGTACAATTTCAACGATCCAATGTCGCGGTCTTTTACGGATTCTTGGGTATTGTACACAAGTTTCGAGATGCAATACTTGAGCCACCAGAACAAGGGGATTTCGTACGTGCCAAACTGGTAGAAGACGTATAAGCCAGAATTGTTTTTCAATGGTTCCTGATACAAGTTTGGTTTTTGTTGAATGCTTGTGTACAGTGCCACAGCACACTCTCGAATATATGCATCAAACAGCATGTTGGGTGTGTTTATGCGGTCAATATAGTCGTCGTGCAAGAGAGTGACCTTGTTGATCTTGCCAATGAGCTTGTTGATGAGTACAGGATTGTTGGAATCAAACTTGAGCAATCCAGTCTTGTCATGTCTTGCAATGTCTACCCCAAGTATGTTCTGGATTGATTTGCTAAAGAGCTTTCTGCAGATGCCTTGGGGGTTGTTGTCAAGATGGTATACAAATATCGCCACCTGCGGATCCAATATACACTCATCTCGGAGCGTTTCGTCGTCTTTTACAACATACCCGATCGACCCACAACTTATAATGTCTTGCACAGTGCTCGAGATGTTCACGCTGCGGTGTCTCTGCCTGTATACGCCGCCAACTGTGAACATTTCTTGTTGGCATATCCCCAGGCTCTGACACGATTGCACTATGCCTTTGGATCTCTCAATTTCGGCCATTTCAGGAATATTCGCTACTCCCAGCCCCATGAAACGGAGCTTGTCAGTCTGACCTGTGGCTTGCAAGAAAGGGCGGTCAAACTCTTTCTTGTGCATCTTCAATAACGAAAAGTCGCTGTGTCTGGCCGCGGTGCGAGCCCAGCTATTGTAACTTGGGAGCAGCGACTGTTGTGGGTCGTTTTTTAGGTGCAGACCACACCATCCCAAGTCGCTCGAATGTAAGTAGTCATAATCACACAGGTGTGGGTCTGCGTCAAACAAGCGGGACTCCAGGACGGAATATGTGTTTTGCTCGCTCCTGGTGTCCATACTAGGGTTGAGGTGGACGGAATCGGGGTTTTCGCGGGCCCAGGTCCAGTTCACCATGTCCCTCGGACATATCCAGTGTTCATTTTCCGTGTCTGCGTTGTGTGTTGTGCACTTTGTTTCCGACTGAGTCTGGCTGATAAGCATGTTCATGCGCTCATACGATACCATGTTTGAATGCGAGCAGAGTCCATGCTGTTCCAATACATTGTTGAAGCGCGACCATGGGCTTGCACCAGACACAGTGTCGTGCTCTGCACACCCGGCACTGTTGAGTCCGACTTCGACAATGTTTTCATAGTTGCTTTCAATCTCAATGTCAATTGCAGAACACACACCGTTTGCCGCACAAACAAACCCTCCTGTACATTGCGTGTTATTAACACAAGAGTTTACGCCACTGTTTTCGATTTCTTCAAGAACCATGTATTTGCGGGTGGTGTAACACATGGTCTGCACTACTTTTTCAATATCGTCCGAGTCTTCGAGAGTGATATCCAACGCAAAGTGATCCTTGACAAATTCTCTGTAATCATTCAATAGTATGTTTTCCTTGGTGTTGTCTATCTTGTGTTTCGTGCCACGTGCGCGTTTATGGAGAAAAAGCCGCACCAAGGGCCACAGATGCCCAATGGTTGTACCCATCCCGCCTCCGATTGCGAGCCTTGGCCCAGAGGAGCATTGTTCGTTGTGCTGCGAGTAATCGGCTTCGCGAATTTTCCCATTGCTTGTCGACGCATCATCCCCTTGTGGGAGGGGCGAGGTGCATACAACCTGTGTGTTGATTGCGACAAGTGGCATACCAAACGTAGGTTCGCGACATATTCCGCCGGTCCCAAAAAAATTCGCCGTGTTGTCTTCATCTCGCAGGTGATGTGGCAGCGTAACTATTTTTTCAACATTGTCGCTTTCTTCGTTTACAACCACGGCCATGTAGTTTGAGAATCCTGTTGCTGCTCTGTAGGAATCGCTCAGTATTTCGCCAAATGGAGCCTGCCATGTTTCAGGCCAGTAGTCGACTGTGTCGAAACACTGTGCGTTGGCGGATGCTTCGGGGAAAAGAAAGTCGCTTCCGAATTTGGTTCCAACCATGCCCCGTTTTCTAAAGAGCTTCTCACCGAAAGCATTTTCAGGTAAAACAATTGCGTCGACAAATTCTTTGCTAAGTTCTGGCAAGTCAATCACCCCTGGCCTAGTGTTGGCGTCTGAAAGCAATGAGAGTGGATTTACCACAGAACACCTCTCCACCATGTCAGTACTTTTTACAATTTGATATTCGGTTGAGACAAGTGTCTTCTCCTGCATGCACAGATGTATGTCAAAAACCCGCCCGTCGTCGTGTATCACCAGACACGCTCGATACATGATCGAGGCTCTTGTCGCCAATTCCGGGGAAAGCTTGAAAGGACAGCTTTTCATGTATTTAGCAGAAAACAATGTACCATGGTCGTTCAAGAAAGCTCGCGAGTACGAAGCCATTCCGTTGCAAGTCTTCAGTTTGGTGAGCTTCACGCTGCATTTTTCTCTCCACGATTCCACCAGAGCATCAGACTCAGCGTGCAGAGCCTCGAATAAATCGAATTGCTCGTCTTTCTCTTCTCCTACTTGGATTGGAATGTACCTGTCCAGCATGTCTTTCCACGAAACCTCCATGACGTAGCGCGTACAACTCAGGATGACGGGAGACTCTGCAACCGTGCTAGTTACGGGGAATCCTTGATCATGTACAACCTGCTCGTCGGTAGGCAATCCACACAAAATATTCCGGGCATTGTCTTTTGTGTAATTGTTGCTAAACTCGACTACTCGGTCGCCTTCTCCCATGACCTTGTGGTAGTTCTGCACAACGTGCCGGTAATTGAAGTACGATACGCCAGAGCGCGGGCGCAGCATGAAATCAAGCACGTCGATAGAAGCGCTGTCGTCTGCTGCAGAGATACCCCACAGATTCGAAGGCCTCAGCGGTTCGCATGCGAATCCAAGCTCTTTCAACCTATCATGATGCACGTGCAATAGTTCGCGCACGCGGTGCCGCTGGTAAGCATCGTAAGAGACGTCACTGGCATCATTAATGCAATCGACGAATATGTCGGAATCCGCCTTTTCTAGCGATTCCCTGATGCCACATATGTCTTTGTGGATGAAACACCTGGCAGCCGCCTCGATACGGATGGAGCACGGACAGATTTTGTCGAGATTGCCTATAGCTCGCTGATTTGTGTCCACAAACAATATGCTGTCGAAAATACTGGAAACCTCAATCGAGTGGTTTCCAAGGTCGTCGTCCAACATGTTGGATTCTTCAAAGCTGCTGGTGCCTGATGTCGAGACCGGGACCTTGTGTCTGTCGTTTTCACAGAACGCAGAGTGCTTGGAAATGAATCGTTCGTCATGTAGACCAAACAGAGGGTTGTCGGCTGAATATTTGGTAATCATGCGAATCAATTCTTTCCGTGAAACATTCAGACCCAATGTCGTAATGTCGTTGAGTGGCTTCCACTCTATCCCGGCATCGACATAAGTTTTCAGCATTTCCAAAGTGTCGTCCTCGCTGGTGGCGTGTGTCTGAAACGAAGATCTCATCATAGACTGGCACTGTTCCATGAGCGGCAACGAGTCAACGTCACGGGTGAATGGAAATTTGTATTGCTGGGCCCCGCCCACAGGGTTTTGTGGGTACACACTAAAAGACACGTCCGAATCGGCGGCAACGAATTTGTCCTTGTTGTACTTGTCGATGGAGTCCATGAATGCTTGTGTCGAATACCGTGTGAGAACCTGTATTTTGAAATACAAGGACAAATGAGTATATATGCAAAGTTAGTTCCTGGACCTACACATGTCTGATATACTCCGAATAATGGAAAAACGAGAAAAGGAGTACAAGCACATGTCCTCCAAGGAAACGGCGCTACGAGAATATGAAATCAGGTACAGGGGTTCAATCTGCCCACCGACTTGCGTCCCAATCGGCACACTCTCGGCTCGGGAATCGCTTGTACTCACCAACATGGCAAGATTAATCTCAAGGATACATCAAGATGTAAAACTTGCAAACAACAAATGCAGCTCTGACACACTCTATGACTTTTTCGAAAACACTCCATCGACTGCAAACGACCTTGCAAACCCGATCTACCAGTACATTATGGAAAATCTAGAACTCACCGCGGAATCGTAGAGCACATCGCGTTGTATTGTTTTGATATTGTCGAGAAGCATGCTGAGAATTTCGGAGCCAGAAATTTCAAAGTTTACTTCTGGTATGGAGGGTTCAAATGTCGACTCGGTTGCTGTACATTTTCCTGGCACAGCACAACACTTTTCCCAAGATGTGTTTGGCTGGCAACCAAACAAAGCGATGTTGGAGAAACTCTCCTCAATACGTTTGATTTTGTCCTTGATTTTTGCCGCCATAACAATGTTGAGAGAGTTTTGTTGCTTGACGATATTTTTTTTGGCATATGCCATGAGCCCAATCCTGGTATCGCTGCCACATGTTTTTTGTAAAAACGCAGAGTCCGATACGTTGTCTGCATATGTGTCATACACAAGAGTCGGTTTGCACGGCAGGTCGAATTCCCTACTTGCTCCGTTTTTGTGCCTGGAGTACATCATGGGCTCAAGAACCGAATTGGAATCCGTGGGTGCAAAGAATGTCTTGTTGTGTGCTCCCAGGAAAACGCAATCCATGTGTTGGTGTAACAAGTCTCCCTCCCCACTCTTTAAATTCAGGTCGAGTTGTCCAATGATTTTGTCAACCATTGCACTTGAGAAACCAATATTGACTCTTCTGAAATATTCTTGCGAGCAGCTGGCAACGTTGCGGTACTTTTCAAGAACCTCTTGAGTTCGGGTTTGCTGCTGCACGACGCCCGACAGCGGCTTATTCGAAACTCTCAAAGTATCGACAATATTCCTCTGGATCGATTTTTCATACGACATTGTTGACATCATAATTTTACATTTGGTATTTGTGTCATCCTCGTTTTGGCAAGCTGCAACGTCGGGGTTGCTCTCGAAAACAGCAGAGGACAGGAATTCACAGGCATCCATGGGTGCTTGTTCGGGCTCGGGCATTGCATACAGAAAGTATTCGTAGATCGACGTCTCTGTACTTTCAGTGCGCCTCATGTGGTTTTTGTGAGTAAACAATTGAAACATACAAGCTTGGATTCTGTTTTGCGAAGGTCCGTTCCGTAAACACGTGTGCACAGGTCCTTGTTGGTCTTCTGCAAGATACGTGTCCATTTCGCTTTGGATCACCTGCATATTGTGCACGGAAATAAATTTCATCTCGTGTACTATGTGCTCAATCAGCGCTGGATGATATGCCCCAAAGATTCCCTCGTCCCATGTTTTCGCGTGGAAGTTTTCTCTGCATCGGTTCAAAACAGCCAAGGGAGAAACCAGATGCGCAGTAAAGTGATTCTTGTATTTGTCTAGAAAAACCCGTCTCTTCTCCGTAGCACATGTCTTGTCGTTGTTGACCGTAATGCAGTCGATGTACTCTTGGCCTGCAGTGTGCAAGTCGTCTACCAATTCGGACAACGAAAACGGGTTGTAAACAAACACGGTGTTTCCCTCCATGTTGACATGTTTCTGTATACCACTGCACCACAGTGCTCCCTCCCGGAGTTTGGCGTTGCGAGCAACTGCATTCACGTGGTACCTTGTGTCCCCACATGCACACTGCAGCACATACGAAGAATCTGTATTGGATGGTTTACATGTGTCGTCTTCGACCAGACTCAAGAGTCTTGCCAACGAGTATATGACGCCAAGCGAGTAGTCCACGATTGCGTTCATATTCACGATGAACACGATTCGTTCCATGGAGCTCACCAGTGCTACGGACAAGGCACTATCAAACGTGAACCCGGAAGAAGGGACTGCTCTATTGTTGATGGTGAATTCGGTATACTCGTCACCGACTGCTCCTGACGTGATTCGTTCTTGCACAATGCTCTCGTCTGTGCGCGCTCGGGGATTCTCTGTAAAATCATTGTCAATTGTACAGAAGTCGGTGTCTCCTATGTTGTGATTGACTATGTTGATATAGCCCCCCGAAAACTCGGCGAAACGGGTTACTGCACACATGACAAGACGCGTATTCCGATACGACCACATGATAACTCCGAGCAAGGCTTGGTAGATCGCTTGCGTGACCGCTGAGATGATTGCTGTGTTTTCGAGTTTCACACCTGGGGAAAAAATTTGCTTCACAACATACCGACTGTCCCCGCCAATATCCTTGATTGTGAAGCCCTGCTTGTTGCCAATCACCGACGTGTAAATTGTCATGATCAGAGCTGGGAAAAAAGCAGATGCAACAGCTAGCAGGTCTTTACTTTCGCACATTTTTGTGTTGAAAATGTTTGAGATTCCCTCGAGATCGATTGGCTGCATGTGTCGAGTATCCACCTCTGCAATCCGCATAATCGAAAGCCCGATCTCAACAGCCGCAAACCAGACTGCATTTCCTTCGTACAATAGGATTTCTCGATATTCTTTGACCATGGTGCCCATCACACAAAACACATTGTTTGGATTGACAACGGTTCCAACACAGTTGACAATGGCACATTTTTGAGCCATGGAGCAGAAGTTTTTGAGCTTTCGGCCCTGGCAGGACTGGCACGACATGTAATTACAATCTTCTTGAATATTCACACCTAGCGTGACAGCAATTCCGGTCGACCAAACTACCTTGAATTCGTCGGCAGTAGATAACTGGTTTCCGTCCTTGAATCTGCGGGCAATCGCACTTGTTGGCAGAGAAAACGTATACTGCGAAACCCAGTTTTCCGTGTTGCTCATCTGCGTGTTATCGCATTCCATGAGCGTAAACACAATAGACCCGTCGACATTGGCATCCGACCTGAGAAGGATTCCAGAGTACATGGATGTAGATACTCGAGACCTAGTATACAATGAGGTACGTGCCGGATAATTGAGGAATTTCGAAACTCCACTCGCCTTTGTGTTCAATGCATACAACTGCGTTCTGTTAAAGGCCAAAATATTACTATTGCCAAACACGAATTCAATCTGTTGTAAGCCTGTGGAATGTGCAATGAAGACGCTGCTGCCCTGGCCTACAATTGCGTTGTTTTTCCCCGGGCCAATGAATTTGGTTAACAAGTATGTAATCGTATCTTCTTGTTGTGCGACAGATGCAGGATACGTTTGACATATTTTGCTGCGCGAAGTTTCGTCGTTTATATCCTCTGTGCGTAATATCCTCATCTCGAGCTTAGCGTGACATATGTGTCTCTGAGTGTCGTCTCCTACAACAATGTGTTCGATGTACGTGTCGTATATTGCTAGGATGGTGTAGGGCACTATGTCGGAGGACCGCTCCGAGTATGGATGTTCTCCTGGCAGGATAACAATCTTGCGAAACATTGGGCATAATGTGTCTGTTACGCTGTCGACAAACATGTACGGAACTTCGGGATTCACGGCTGGCTGGCAATTTGTGATGATTGCAGCAGAAAACCCACCACAATCCAAGTTCGACTTGATTGCATCGCTTTTAAAAAGTACTTTGGTATGCACCTTGCCTGCAGAGTCGACGACAATCTCTAGAATGCTATTAACATCAGAGTCCTTTTCGCGGTATACTATCACGAGTGCTCCTTGTGTATGCTTGGCCATGGGCACCAAGAAGATTTCCTGCACGAGGTATTTATTCCGGAAATTTACATCGTTGAAAATCGCGAAAACACCCGTGGACTCCAACACTTTCTGTGAGAGCAACACAATACCGACAGAGGTGTCTTCATAGCAGAAGAAATACATGCTCCATGCAAGGTTTTGTCCGAGCGCTCCACTGCCAAGAGGCCTTCCAAGCACCACAATATATCGCTTGCAGTTCTGCCGTGTCCCGTCGTATTCTTGGACAGCAAGTGGTTCAAACACTTCCGTCAGACCTGAAATCTTGGACGTCCATGCCGGTATAAAGCCCATAAAGTCTCCTCGCATAGTATCTCTATTCGGAGTCACCGTGTTGAATTTCTCAGACTCGAACCAATTGATTTCTCTCTGGCATTTCGACCGGCATGTTGGGATGTAGGCACACTTTTTGAAAAAGGAAATTGGACGTGGGACAATTGTGACGACTTCCAGACTTGTATCATACTCGTTACACGAGATTGTGTCGGTCCTGTCAATTTTCAGAGTTTTCATAATGTCAAGAGGAACATCAGCAGAGGCCTTGAGTGCAGCATCCATGTGGATGATGAGCTGGGTAGGGATCTGCAAAAGAACATCCCTGAACCTATGAATAAGAACACTGCAGTGTTTCGTGTTCTTGTTCGAACCTTGCAGAAACGAATACAACTCGAGCCTCATATGTGATGGCAACCTGTGTTCACATTGGTTGGTAAAAACATCAATATTCTTTCGGAGTGCTTTCGGATCAATGTCACATACGCAGTCGACAAGAGCACTCAGCGTAATGGTCGAAGAGACGACCTTGATTGCGGCATATACCATCTCGAATACACTTACACACGTGTGGAACACCGTTTTGCCCATAGGACTCTGGGCGTCGCCGGTGGCTTCCGAATACTCTTGACATATTTTGTACTGTGAAGAAAGCAGCGATGACTTCATGGTCCCGGATGCGATCGAATCAAACAACAAATTGCTCATTGAAAAAAACACGAATTCTGCCTTCTGGCTGCCAAAGTATTTGTCTTCGAGTTGTTGAACAATGTACTTGATCATGATCTCATCAATGATGAAAAAGAATGAGTACACAGAGGTGAACATAGTGCGGAGGATTACAGACATTCCAGACATTGCGCCTCTGGAAATACCACTGATGATGCCTTGAGAATATCCAGAATCAGGGCCCTTTACGGAAACAATCACATTCTTCATCCAGGTCTGTGAGCTGGTGTCTGACCCAAACAGGATTCCAAAGTACCGTAGTGTCGAAAACGTCAACGAGTCAAACGATCGGTCCATCCGGATCCACATGGCATGGAGAGGTGCCATGGACAATGGGTGATGATTACAATTGTCGAGAGCATAGTGGTTCAATTTCCGCCCGTTGCATAGCGCGTCCTTGGAGATAATCCCTTCCATGATCCCAAAAAGATTCAAAACATACGAGTTTGCAACAAGCAAGACAGTCTTGACGGTCAATTCAGCTGCCAGTGCAATGTACGCTCCAACCTTGGGCAGTATCATGTCTTTCGAGCATAACAAGCTGTACTTGCTATTCGTCAAGTCGGAAAACTTGGGTGCCCACATGATATCCTGTCGCACTTTGTAGGTTTGCAAGTTCAAAAAGTAGTATACACTTTCTGATTTCATGGGCGGCGCAGAGCTCGGCCATTCTGTGCGATTGAGACCCGACAGGTGTAGCAGTTCGTTGATTGGGCCCCGCTTGATTGTGATGATGACATTCATGTCATTCAAGTAGGTGATCTCTTCGATGAACAAGTTGATGATTGAATTCGAGGTTTTGAGGTCACACCCATCGCTCAGTTTCCAGAACGCATCACTGCCTTCAAACTTTATTTCCATGCTTGTATCCTGCTTGCACGCGCGAACGATTTTTTTCGTGTTTGTCATCCTCACGCCGGTCCTCATATCACTCGAGCATTTGTAAAGTGGCTGTGTAAAAAAAATACGCGGACTCGTGTAACAATTCACACACTCGACCCCCAGAATGCTGCCTCGTTTGTTTTCGAACGAGCATTCGTTCAAGGTACTTATCAATGGGATCAGGTTGGGATTCACTCCATACACAATGCCGGTCCGTGTTTGTGCCGACGGATTGCGCGACCCGAAAACATCCATGCTATCGTGCGGAATCACGATTCCGCCGTGTACCGACCTCTCTTTTTCGAGGAAAGATGCTCGTAGTGACGGGATGTTGGTCAACGTATCCAGAATCCGGTACTGGGAGTGGATGTCCGAGGTGATAGTCTGCACAGTACTGGTGAACACGCACGCTGACCCGTCAAACTCACACTCTTGCGTCAAAAGCTGGTTTCCAGCAAACAGGTATGGTTGCCCGACTGCCAGCATGGTTGGCACGGGAAAGTCGGTATACGTGTTCCACACAGCAGAAGACGATTCCTGAAGTTCCACTTTCGTGTTGGAGCAGAACTGAGCCCCGCCAGTGCAAACATTTGCGTTGGCAGTATTCTGAATGACAGACGATCGGGATGGTGAAAATGTACAAACATAGTTCAGGTTGCTTATTTTTTCTTCAACTGCAGCAACGCCATACTCCTTGAAGGTATTGTAGTCTTTCGAGACCATCCTTGTAGTCATCGAAACGCCACTACCAGCATTCTTGCTGCTTCGGCTCGAACAGTCGGAGTTTGCCATGTACACTCCGTCCGACAGGGTTTTCTTGTTATATAGAGTGATGGGCGTAGTCGCGGATCCCTTCTGATGCAGGCCCACGCAATAGGGGAAACACGTCTGGTACAGTGAATTCTTGATGCACTGCACTTTCTTCTTGAGCTCGATGCTTGCAGACGGAGTAGGACACAATGGCATAACATAGATCAAGGCGTCTATATTGTTGCATTTCTTCGGGTTCTCCATACACTGGTTGTATCCCGAGAACTTTTCATGTTTTCCGTCATCCTGTCCAACATCAATGGTTTGTGATGGAAACGTAATCGGTTCCACTGAAATGCGCAGATAGTCACACATCATCAACAGCCTGTTTGTATTTGTCTCAAACACAATGGGTATCTCTGTATCAACCTCGGAGACATTCGATCCTTCTTTCAAGATTCCATTGAACAGCGAGGCGCTACATGATATACTCACCCCACCAACAACATTGTCTTCGCATCGGCATCCCAAAATCGCAGTGCGCGTGTCTCCGGTTTCGTCGCTTTCCAGTATACTCGACGAAAAATCAATCGAAGACAACCCATACTTTAGATCCACGGCCCTATTGCCAAACGCATTCTTGGTCCGCGAGATCTCATTGCCGGTTGCTGCTTCAAAATACACCACCGCGTTGCCATTCGTGATTGCCAACAGAGACTCGCTGACAGGCATGATTCGCGTGTCGCCACCCTCGAGAAAGTTACGCACATCGTCACTCAGCATCGAGGAAACCGACACATCCACTGTTTCGCAGCTTTGAATGCTCTCTACATCCCGGTCCAAGAAGAACGAAAGGACAAGCATGTGCGCTATATTCGCCCAATTGTCCACCAATGCACCAAGCGCAGTCACTCCTCGGGTCGCATATCGGAAAATCGGATGCAGGTCCGGTACACACAGACTAGTAGACAGTCCTAAACGGTGCGCTGCTCTGCATCGAAGTTGCGTTACATCCCATGTCGTATACAAACTCGTCACAACAACGTTTACCAGGTTATGCAAAATGATGTTCACATTCTCGTCGTAAACAGGGTAGAACACAAGTGCAAACAAAGAGGCACCCGTCGGACATAGTGACGTGACCAGTGTGTGCAAACTGCCAAAAATCGTCTTCAATGTTGTCGTACTGGTGATCAAGTCAATATCACGCCGATCGTGGTCCAAGCATTCATGATTCAACCCTGAAAAAATGTCCTTGTTCTGTGCAATCAGCACGTCGACTACATTGTTATACTGACAATCCCGGAAATTTATGGTCATCCACCGGGATATCGAAACTCCAATCGTAACAAAAACGTTGCCAAATTCAGACACCATCAGGATCAGATTCTTTCTGTTCGTGTCGTCGTCGATCAGCAACCGCAACACTTCCTTCATTCCACCAGACATGCTGTCAATCACGAAATTGTAAATAGGCGTGAAAATCTCAAACATGATTTTTAGCATCCACGACCCCTTGTGCATATATTCAAACACACTCGTCTTCACCAAAAAAACATTGTACGTTTCAATCAACCCTTTCAATACAGAGTCGGAGTTGGAGTTTATGAAACTGAGAATAATAATCAGAAAGATAAAGGGTACCAGAGCAACCACTTTCTGCAACAACAGAATCAAGAAATCAATCACAACCGTCGTAGTATTAATGATGATATTGAACACCATATCCACCACGAGCGGCAGCAATTTACTGTCATTTTCCAGCTTTATGCTCCGTGTCTTGCAAATAATAACATACACGGGTGTACTCAAAACAAGACAAAACACAACTGCAATCTTCACCGCCATGTAGAGCACCATGTAAATGACTGCAAAAAAACATAACTGGTTGTAGTTAAACGTATCCATCGTGTCTTCCCGTCACTCTCAACTTCTTTTATATACTAGTCAACGACTTCAACACAAGCTTCCTTGCATCCGGAAAAATTCCCACACCCTTTGGAATCGAAATCAACTTGTTTGCATACCGGAAATCACAGTGCAATTCAAAGGCGCTCAGCAATCACGACAAACTACACTTGACAAAAACTGTTTGTTCTATTGCCCATAAACGCCCCCGACAACTAGCCGCCAAGCTGTCAAATCCCTGGCATCATCCTGCGCGAGAAGCCCCCTTGTGGGTCACTCGATGACAACAAAAAGTATACAAGTTGCAACTATTAAACCAAACAATTACATGGTATGACAACACCAAACCAAACAATTACATTGTGTGACAACACCAAACCAAACAATTCAATTGTCTGACAACACCAAACCAAACAATCACATTGTCTGACAACACCAAACCAAACA
>Ga0105055_10003517_pt1 | contig 23584 bp, 24 predicted proteins | sample BON03_FD_78090 | JGI IMG/M metagenome (GOLD analysis project Ga0105055, IMG submission 78090) | Freshwater microbial communities from Lake Bonney liftoff mats and glacier meltwater in Antarctica - BON-03 | ecosystem: Environmental > Aquatic > Freshwater > Ice > Glacier meltwater | place: Lake...
CAAAGGCGCTCAGCTTAGAAATACAATTGTTAACTTACACAATTAAAAACTAGCACATCCACCAAAGCGGCATCGATTTGCGCAAATCTATAGGAGTAGCCTAACTCCCGCGCGCGGCGCGGTTGTGCGCGCTGGCCTGCTAGCAGTAGATTTGACATCTCACCCAGGGCCAATTTCAGCACCCAAGCAGGCATCGGAATGATGGCAGGACGGTGCAGCGCTCGCGCCAGGGCCGCGGTAAATTCAGAGTTACGCAGCAGCTGCGGTGCGCAGGCATTGACGGGGCCTGCACAGTCCTCGCGGTGCAAGAGAAAGTCGATCAAGCCGACCTGGTCTGCCAGGTGAATCCAGGGCATCCACTGCCGGCCACTTCCCAGTCGCCCGCCTAGCCCAAGGCTGAAGGGAAGTCGCAGGCGAGCAAGCATCCCGCCATCGGACGATAGAACCGCTGCGGTGCGCAACAGCACCACGCGAATGCCCATCGATTGGGCACGCAACGCCTCCTGTTCCCAAGACCTACACAGCGTACTGCCGAAGTCCGGCTTTTGGGGTGCACTGCCCTCGTCCAATTCGGCGTCTTGGCCATCGCCATACCAGCCCACTGCCGAACCGGATATCAGTACCCGGGGTGGATGGGGCAAAGTAGCGAGCCAATCGACCAAGGTATGGGTGAGTTGCACGCGGCTTTGCAGCAAGACTTCACGCCGAGACTGTGTCCATGGCCGATCTGCAATAGGAGCGCCAGCCAAATTGATCACAGCGTCGAGCTGCCCTGCGCCTTCTAGCTCATGCAGTTGGCCAATGGCGACCGCGCCGCTGCACAGTGCCGCAACTTTGCTGGGCTGACGACTCCACACCACGACCTCGTGCCCCTGGGCTACCCATTTCTGGCAGAGCGCTCTCCCGATCAGGCCCGTGCCACCGGTTAGCAGTATCCGCATCTTCTCTCCTATATTGTTGCGCTAGTCGCTTGAACCCTACCAGGGCAAGCGTTGGCCGTCGTATGCCCAAAAGCTGCCAGTGTGCTCTGGCTCTAGCCGATCCAGAACGCGCAGCAATTCAGCGGCGGCTTCCGCGGGCGGCCTGCCAATCTCGGCGCCCCCAAACGGCGCTGACAATGCCGAATCTACAGTGCCTGGATGCAGTGCAGCCAGTACAGCAAGTGGGTTGGTACGCGACACTTCGATAGCGGCCGTTTTGAGAAACATGTTGAGCGCAGCTTTGGATGCACGATAGCTGTACCAGCCGCCCAGTCCATTGTCACCAATACTGCCCACTTTGGCGGACAGCACGCCCATCAGGCTGCGGCGGTGTCGATCCAAGAGCGGTGCAAAGTGCGCCATGGCAAGCGCCGGCCCCATGGTGTTGATTCGAAAGTTGGCCTCCATTTGCGTGTAGTTCAGTTGTCCCAGCCGCTTTTCGGGCATGCCATGCGCACCATGCAAGGCGCCAGCGGCGAGGATGACCAGGTTCAATGGACCTTGCGTGCGGATCTCCACCGCAGCCTGCACCACTGTGGACTCGTCATTGAAATCTATTGCGGGCTGGCTGTTGCGACCGACCCCCCACACTCGCCCGCAGCGTGGGTCGAGCTTAAGTTGGTTGACCAGCGCTGATCCGATGGCACCAGACGCTCCAATGACCAGCGCTTGGTAACCTTCTGGGAGTGATTGCATGGATAGGTCCTTGGGCAAAAAAAGCGGCAAAGAAAACCATGCCACTTTTTGACTTCTGCAGTCGGGATTTACCGGACGTAGTGCATCACTTTGGCATGATCACGGTGTCGATCACGTGAATCACACCGTTGGACGCGACGATATCGGTCGCGGTCACTTTGGCGTTGTCCACCATCACGCCACCCTTGGTGGACACGGTCAGCTCTGAGCCCTGTACGGTCTTCACCTTGCCAGCCTTGACGTCCGCGGCCATCACCTTGCCCGACACGACGTGGTAGGTCAGCACGGCGGTCAGCTTGGCTTTGTCTTTGAGCAGTGCGTCCAGGTCAGCCTTGGGGATCTTGGTAAATGCTACGTCGGTGGGCGCAAACACGGTAAACGGGCCTTTACCTTTCAACGTGTCTACCAGACCCGCAGCGCCCAGCGCAGCGGCAAGAGTTTTGAAGGTGCCAGCGCCAACGGCAGTGTCAACGATGTCCTTGGCTTGGGCTGAAAAGGCAACACCAAGCGCGAGCACGGAAGCAATGAGGGTTTTTTTCATGAGGATCCTAGAGAAAAGTACTGATGCAGTACGGCCGCCAAAAATGTGGCGCAGGTCAAATATATACCAAATAGTAACCATATGAACTTAAAGGTATTTATAAATACAGAACGGTATATTTTTGATAAAATAAGTCTATTCAAAACTCAAAATCAGAAACTGTAATTTCACGAGGTCAACATGCGCGCATTGCTTATATTTTTGGCGGGATGGGGTCTAGGAGGGTTTGCTATGGCCATTGAAGAACCCAAGTTTCAGGTGCTTACCAAAGAAGTCACCCAGGAAGGTACTTTTGAGGTACGCCAATACTCGCCTTTCATTGTGGCCGAAACCTGGGTCGAGGGCGATATGGACGCCGCGTCCAACAAGGGCTTTCGCGCTATTGCCGACTACATCTTCGGCAACAATCAAGCTGCCGGGGCAGTGCCTGGAGACAAGGCTGCAACCAAAATCGCCATGACCACACCAGTCACCCTAGAGCCAGTGGCTCCCAAATCCGAAAAGATTGCCATGACCGCGCCCGTCACCGTAGAGCCCAGCGCGGGTATGGCGGGCACCGGACAGTGGCGTGTGCACTTTGTCATGCCCAGTGAGTACACCCTGGCCACCTTGCCCAAGCCCAACAACGGCGCAGTACAGCTGCGCGAAGTGGCTGCCAAGACGGTGGCGGTGGTTACCTATTCGGGCTTTAACACCCAAAACCGTATCCAGCAAGAAACCCAGAAGCTGATCCGCTGGATGCAAAGCAAAAACTTGGAAGCTCAAGGCAGCGCGGTGCTGGCCCGCTACGACCCGCCTTGGACGCTACCCATTTGGCGGCGTAACGAAGTGCACTTTGAAGTAAACAAGCACTAAATTGACACGGGACCGGCCTTCAGTAAGCCGGTGCTTCTGGCACGTGGTGTCCCCATCACAGCCGCGATGCGCCCAAAAAACAACTCAGCATCGCCACCACCGTCAACCGAAGACGCAGTGGTAGCCAGCTCTGTAGCGCATAGTGGGGGTACAACCTGCGGTCGACCAGATAGCAGGCGGCGAGCAGTACCCCCAATGTTCCCAGGCCGGCGTTGGGAGGCATGATCACGGCGCCCCACGCCAGCACACTGGGAATCACGCCCCAGACGTAGGGGGCCAGCCCGGTACCCGCTCCGCCACGCATGGCCAGACCCCAGTGGATACCGCCCAAAAAGCTGGCAATGGCTGCAGCGTAGCCTGCCAGCACTAGCATGGCGAACGGCACCACGCTGGACTCGATCCGCCAGACCAGCACGGCGCCTAACATAAAGGGGATCAACCCGGCATAACCCAAGCGCAGGGCCCATGGGGGTGGTGTGGGTACATGCGGCGTGTTGATCAAAAGAATGGCTCCAGCTATGAGGGAGCAGGGCTAGCGTATTTTCCCTTGCAAGCCTCAATTCGTAAGTCTGCGCTACAAAACTTGAGTGCAAGATCGTCGCCGGTGCTGATGTACAGCGGGTACAACGTACTTTGATCGGCGTGGCCCATGTGCACCATCCAGCGCGGCACCAGATCGGGCACGATGGGCGGCACCTTCCCACCTCAGTCACTTATACGCGGTACCCATCAGAGAATCTATCCTTGGGTGGTGAGCTCTTTCACATTTTCCAGCAGGCACACCACGCAATCCCTGACGAAGATACGGCAATTTGCCTCAACGCGATAGGGATTTTCGCTTCGTTGGGGGTCGCCCAACTGACGCATCGCTGCGTGCACGCAGCCCATCAAAACAGGTGCTGAGCACCAACTCAATGATCTCTTCATCGCTGTGCAATTCGCTCATTTTTAAAAATTCGAGCACTGGATCGCAGGCGCGGGCAAACAGGGTGTAAAGCACCGCGATGGCGGGTAGCTTGGTGTTGAGGGTGCCTTGCGCCTGAGCGGCTTCAATCCAGGCACCCAGCCGGCCGCTCACCTCTATCAAACCATCCATATAGGCCTTGTTGTCCATCAGCGTGGTGCGCAGCGTGGAGTTTTGGCTGGGCAGGAAAGGCATCTCACCCGCCAGTTTCAGGCTCATGGTCCAGGCCACCACCGTACGCAGTTGCTCCATGGGTGGCGCATCTGCGGGCAGGGTGTCCAGAAAAGCCTGTGTCCGACGCATCACCGACACCATGGCGGCAGCGGCAAGATCCTCCTTGCTGGGAAAGTGTTTGTACAGGCTGGCCTTGGCGATGCCCACATCAAACGCCACCTCGTCCACGGTCATGGCCTCAAAGCCTTTCTCGGCCAGCAGGCGGTTGACGACCGCAATGATGGCATCTTCGCGCACCTGCAGCATCTGTTCTTTAAATGAAATTTTTGGAGCGTTGCGAGTAAGCATGGGTAAATTTTAGTCGAATCAGTTTAAATGTGTGTTAAATGACGATAAAAATACTGTATAGTTCAATAAATACTAAATAGTAATTAAATTAACCATGTCGTTCAAAGTGGCCATCATTGGTTCAGGAATCTCGGGCTTGGCCGCTGCGCATGCGCTCAAAGGCAAAGCGCAGGTCACACTGCTGGAGGCGGGGGGCTATTACGGCGGCCACACGCACACCGTCGATATCACCTTGCCCACGCCACAGGGGCTGGTGACGCACGGTGTGGATACCGGTTTTTTGGTGCTCAACGAGCGCACTTACCCGCAACTCATCCGTCTACTGGGCGAGCTGGGCGTGGCCACCACCAAGTCCAGTATGTCGTTCTCCGTGCAATCCACCCATGGCGAAGGTGGCAAACCCATGGAGTGGAGCGGCACTAGTCTCAACGCTTTGTTTGCCCAACGCGGTAACCTGGTCAACCCTCGGTTTTGGACCATGCTGCGCGACCTGTTGCGCTTCAACGCCCTGACCACGCGCATCGGCAAGAGCGGAACCGAGGTCGAACTGTGGCAGCCCCTGGGCGAATTCCTGCGGGAGAACGACTTTGGCCCCGGGTTTTGCGACTGGTACTTCTTGCCCATGATGGCGTGCATCTGGAGTTGCCCTACGGCGCAGATGCTCGAATTTCCCGTCTCCACCATGGTACGTTTTTGCCACAACCACGGCCTACTGCAAATCACCAACCGCCCGCAGTGGTGGGCGGTACAGGGTGGAGCCAAGCACTACGTGGAAAAAATCGTGGTCGCCATTGCTGACAAGCGGCTAAACAGTCCGGTGCGCCGCATTATCCGTGTCGCCGCCGAGCACGATCGCCCGGCAGCGGTGGATGTGGCACTGGACAACGGCGTGGAGCGCTTTGACAAAGTGATCATCGCCACGCACTCCGACCAAGCGCTGGCATTATTGGACGCACCCACTACGCTAGAGCAAGCCACGCTGGGAGCCATTCGCTACCAACGCAATACCGCCGTGTTGCACACCGACGTTAGCGTGCTGCCGCAACGCAAAGCGGTCTGGGCCGCCTGGAATTACGAGCGCGCCATGGGCCAGGATGCTGACAAAGTCCAAGTGTGTCTGCACTACCTGATTAACCGCCTGCAGCCGCTGCCTTGGCGGCAACCGGTGGTGGTGTCGTTGAACCCCGTGCGCCCCATAGCCCCGGAAAGCGTTTGGGGTGAATACGATTACGCGCACCCGGTGTTTGATTTGGCCGCCGTGGCGGCGCAGGCGCACATGCCGCAACTGCAAGGGCAGGGCAACTGCTACTTTGCTGGTGCGTGGATGGGCTATGGCTTTCATGAAGACGGCCTCAAAGCCGGACTGGCCGCTGCCGATCGGCTGCTGGTGGACGTTGGGCTTCATGCGGGTCAAACCCAAGCCCTTGTTCCCGCTTCGCAGGCTGAGGCGGTGGGCGCATGAACCTGACGCATGCCACGCCACGCCCCGGTGCTTGTGGGGCCGTACCGCCCACCGCGATGCTGGGCTTTGGCCAGGTGCGCCACAGCCGCCTGCGCCCGGTAGTGAACGCGTTTACTTATCCCACTTACTTCTTAATGCTGCCACTGCGTAGTTTGAAGCGGGAGGCATCCACACCCGCAAGTCACTCCGAATGGCGCATCAACCAGCGCGACGCACTCAGCTTCTTTGAAACCGATCACGGCGACGGACGTGGGCCCGAACAAGGTGGGGCGCTGGCTTGGCTGGATGAGTTGCTGCACAGCGAAGGCATTCATGACGCCACGGGTGAGGCCTGGTTGCACTGCTACCCGCGCGTGCTGGGCTACACCTTCAAACCCGTGAGCTTTTGGTACTGCCATCGCGCGCCCGATGACCAGGGCGGTGCGCTGCGCGCCATTGTGGTGGAGGTAAACAACACCTTTGGCGAGCGCCATTGCTACCTGCTCGATGCTCCCCAGTACGGCAAGGAGCTGCGCGCCAACAAGGTTTTTTACGTGTCGCCGTTCTGCCAAGTGGCGGGCCACTACCGCTTTCGCTTCATGCGCACCATGCAGCAGGGCGTGGACAAAACCGTGGCCCGCATTGACTATTTCGATGGTGAGGTTGACCCAGGCGATGCCTCCAACCCCGTGCTGCTGCAAACCAGCGTCAGTGGCACGCTGGAGCCCATCACCCTGCAAGCGCTGCGCCGCGCCTTGTGGCGCTACCCGGCCATGACGCTGGGCGTGGTGCTGCACATCCACTGGCAAGCACTGCGCCTGTGGATCAAGAGTGTTCCCTTCTTTGGCAAGCCCGCGCCACCCGAGACCTTTGTCACCCGCTAACCCCCCTACGGAACTGACCTGGCCATGAACGCCACCACCACAAACCCCATCGCACCGCGCATCGATTTTCCCAACGACGCACCCGCTGCGGCGCGTACTGCTTTGCGCCTGCTGCAAAATCTGAGCCACGGTGAGCTAACGCTGCAACTGCCCGATGGCACGCAGCGGCGCTTCGGCGAGCACCCCCAAAAAAACGCGCTGCCCGGTCACCACTATCCCCGCGCCCACCTGACCCTGCGCAACTGGAAGGTGTTTGCCGCAGCGCTCAAATCCGGCGACATTGGCTTTGCCGAGTCCTACATTGAGGGTGACTGGAGCACGCCCAACCTCACCGAGTTGCTCAAGCTGTTCTCGGTCAATCGCCAGGCGGTGGATGCCGTCATTTTCGGCACCTGGGCCGGGCGCTTGCTGTACCGCATTAAGCACCTTCTGCAGCACAACAGCAAGGCCAACAGCCGCAAAAATATCCATGCCCATTACGACCTAGGCAACACGTTTTATGGTCTGTGGCTGGACCAGACTATGAACTACTCTAGCGCCTGGTTTGAGGGCGATCTATCCCGCCCCTTCGCCGCAGCACAGACCGCCAAGGTGCAGCGCGCACTGCGCATGGCGCAGGTGCATCCTGGCGACCGGGTACTGGAAATAGGTTGCGGCTGGGGCGCCCTGGCCGAGCAAGCCACGGTCGGTTTGGGCGCGTCGGTTGTGGGTGTGACCCTGAGCCCCGGGCAGCTGGCCTATGCCAACGCACGCATGCAGCGCCTGGGCGTGACGACCGTGCCGACTGCGGGCAGCAATGCCCAGGCCGATCTGCGCCTGCAAGACTACCGCGACATCACCGATGCCCCTTTTGACGCCATTTGCTCCATCGAGATGGTCGAAGCCGTGGGCCGCTCGTACTGGCCCACCTACTTCCAGACCGTGAGCCGCCTGCTCAAGCCCGGTGGGCGCGCGTGTGTGCAAAGCATCGTTATTGACGACGCCCTGTTCGAGCGCTACATCCAGTCTACCGACTTCATTCAGCAGTACATCTTTCCCGGTGGCTGCCTGCCGTGCCCGACGGCGTTTCGCCAGCAGGCCCAGGTGGCCGGCCTGCAGGTGGTGGACGAATTCGCCTTTGGCACCGATTACGCCGAAACCCTACGCCGCTGGCGCGATGCCTTTCTGGCGCGCAAAGCCGAGGTGGCGGCCTTGGGCTTTGACGAACGCTTCATGCGTATTTGGGAGTTCTACCTAGCCTACTGCGAAGCCGCGTTTGACACGGGAGATATCAGCCTGGTGCAGTACACGCTGAGCAAGCCGCTTTAGCCGCAGCATTGAGATGGATTGGCCATGAAAAACCTAGCTTCTTATGCAATGATTACGTTGGTTTTAGACCTATTTGGCACCCAATTGTGGGCGCAAGAACCGCCGTCGGGGCCGCCGCTCGAGCTGCGGGCCAATCTGCCGGTGGCGGCATTATTGGGGCAGGCCACGATGCGCGTGTGGGGCTTTGACGTTTACCAAGCCAGCCTGTGGGTGGCGCCCGGCTTTGACGCCGCCAATTACACCCAGCATCCGTTTGCATTGGAGCTGAGCTACCTGCGGGATTTCGCCGGTGCCGACATTGCCAAGCGTTCCCTGAGCGAAATGCGCCGTCAGGGGCCAATCGATTCCGCGGTAGAGGCCCGCTGGGAGGCCCAGATGCGCGCCGTGTTCCCCAACGTGAAGGCGCGCGATCGCATCACCGGCATTCACCAGCCCGGCTTCGGTGCCGTGTTTTTGGGCAACGGTCGTCCTTTGGGCGACATCCGTGACCCGGCGTTTGCGAAAGCTTTTTTCGGCATCTGGTTGTCACCCCAAACGTCCGAGCCGCGCTTGCGTACGGCATTGCTAGTCCGCGAACTGGCTGCTGTAACGCCCGCACCAACTGCTCCTTCGTCGCCATGATTGCCATGACCGACACCACTCTGCTCAACCCGCGCGCAGTACTATCGGTGCGCGAAGGCCTGCGTTATGGCCTGTTGGGCTTTCCGCTGGCGTTTTGCGCCTTGCCCCTGTATGTGCTGATGCCCAACCTGTATGCCCGCGAATGGGGTGTGCCCCTGGCCACGCTGGGCGCGCTGCTGCTGGCAGCACGCCTGCTGGATGCTGTGGTCGACCCCTGGCTGGGGCGTGTTACCGACCGGTTGTTTGCGCATTCGTTGCGTACGGTGCTCGTGTTTGGGGCGGTAGCGGCCGCGGTGTTAGCCGTGGGTTTTAGCCTGTTGTTCATGCCGCTGGTGCGCGAACCTACGGCGCTTGTGGTGTGGGCCGGGGTCTGCCTGCTTGTCACCTACCTCGGCTACAGCGCACTCACCCTGGCGCACCAGTCCTGGGGTGCCATGTTGGGGGGCGATGCCCGTCAGCGCAGCCACATCGTCGCCTGGCGCGAAGGCCTGGGGCTGGTCGGTGTGGTGCTGGCGGCGGTTATTCCGGTATGGTTAGGCGTGCCGGCCATGCTGTGTCTGCTGGGAGCCAGCCTGGCCGTCGGCTGGTGGGCGTGGGCGCACGCGCCGCGCCCCGTTGCATCCGAAGTGATTGGCGTTGCGGCGTCCAGCACCTGGCGGCCCTGGTGCAACACGGCGTTTCGCCACTTGCTGGGGGTTTATCTGCTCAATGGCATTGCCAGTGCCATTCCGGCCACACTGGTGCTGTTCTTTGTGCAAGACCGCTTGCAGGGCAGCGCGGCGCTACAGTCCGCCAGCCTGGGCATTTACTTTGTCTGCGCAGCCTTATCGATGCCCCTGTGGTTGCGGCTAGTGGGGTGGATGGGCTTGCAGCGCAGCTGGTTGGTGGGCATGGTGCTGTCGATTGCGGTGTTTTTGGGCGCTTCGCTGCTAGTCACGGGCGACAGCGTTTGGTTCTTGCTGGTGTGCGCACTCTCCGGGCTGGCCCTGGGCAGCGACTTGGCGCTGCCGGGCGCCCTGCTGGCCGGGGTGATTGCGGACGCGGGCGACCGTGGCAAGTCAGACGGCACCTACTTTGGCTGGTGGAACTTGGTGACCAAGCTCAACCTGGCATTGGCCGCCGGTGTGGCGTTGCCGCTGTTGGACTGGCTGGGTTACGCGCCCGGCGCGCGCAGTGAGGGCGCCCTGCAGATGCTCACCTTCGCCTACTGCCTGTTGCCCTGTGCACTCAAGGCGCTGGCCGCCTCTGCGCTGTATTTTTTGATGATCCAACCCGCTGCCCGTTCGGACAGACCACTTTAAGGCCCACACCCCATGAACCGACGATCTTTGCTCACTTTGGTATCGCGCAGAACCCTGGCTATAACCGTCGCCATCACCTCCAGCGCAGCGCTGCTGATGGGGTGCAGCAGCACCCCTGTGACCGACTACGCCCAACACACCCCGGTGCTGGAGCTGCGTGACTACTTCAACGGCACGCTGGATGCCTATGGTATCTTCACCGACCGCTCGGGCAAGGTCGTCAAGCGCTTCACCGTGGTCATGCAATGTAGCTGGACTGGCGACCAGGGCGTGCTGGACGAGGCCTTTACCTATTCCGACGGCACGACGCAGCGCCGCATCTGGCGGCTACAGCGCCTGGCCGATGGACGGTTCACTGGCACGGCCGACGATGTGGTCGGCACCGCACAAGGCCAGCAAAGCGGCAACGCCTTTTACTGGGCCTACACCCTGGCCCTGCCGGTCGATGGCCGGGTGATCGAGGTGCAGTTTGACGACTGGATGTACCTGATGAACGACCGGGTGATGTTGAACAAAGCCGCCATGAGCAAGTGGGGGGTGCACCTGGGTGAAGTGACCTTGTCCTTCATCAAGCGATAAATGAGTCATTTAGGCATCTGGTCCCCGTAATCATCATTGTGCAAGCAGCTCCTAAATAGATATCATGTCACTCAACCCGCGTATGAAAGATTGGTCAGGCCTGTGCGTCTGGCTGGTGGGCGCCTCCACCGGCATTGGCCGGGCCACGGCCTCGGCTCTGCACGCTATCGGGGCCAAGGTGGTGGTGTCGGCCCGCAATGCGGCGGGGCTCAACGCGTTTGTTGCCGCCCATCCCGGCGCGGTCGCTCTGCCGCTGGATGTGACCGATGCGCAGGCCGTACAAGCGGCTACCCAAAGGGTGTTGACCCTCGGGGCTTTGGACTGCGTGGTGTACTGTGCCGGCCACTACCATGCCATGGATGCCCAGCACATCGACCTGGACGACCTGCTGCGCCACAACCAGATCAATTACCTGGGCGCGGCCATCCTGTTGGACGCCGTAGTGCCCCGCCTGCTGGCACAGGCAGCCAACCCCGCCACGGGTCAGCGCGGGCACATCAGCCTGATGGGCAGCATGGCCGGCTACCGCGGCCTGCCCAACAGTCTAGCCTATGGCCCCACCAAGGCCGCCCTCATCAACCTGGCCGAGACCCTGTACCTAGACTTGCACCGCAGCGGCGTGGGCGTGTCGCTCATCAACCCTGGCTTTGTGGATACGCCACTCACTGCACAAAACCAGTTCACCATGCCGGCGCTCATCAGCCCGGAACAGGCCGCGCAGGATATTTTGCAAGGTTGGGCGCGCGGCGTGTTCGAAATTCACTTCCCCAAGCGCTTCACCCTGTGGCTCAAACTGCTGCAACTGCTGCCTTACAGCGCCTACTTTGCCATCACGCGCCGCCTTAATTCACTATGACTACCGACATTCACCACCCCGAGCCCCGCACAGTCGTAGACGTCATCGTGCACGCCTTTGAGACCCTCAACCCCGCGCGAGTAGAGCAGTTGGGTACGCTATACGCGGCCGACGCCACCTTTAAAGACCCCTTCAACGCGGTGCGGGGCTTGGGCGAAATCCAGCGCATCTTTCGCCACATGTATGCCAGCCTGGAGTTGCCCCGCTTCACCATCACCAACCGAATCGTTGACGGTTCGCAGTGTTTTTTGACCTGGGAGTTTCGCTTTCGCTTCAAACGTTTTCACGCCGGGGTGGAGCAGTGCATCGTGGGCGGCTCGCACCTGCAACTCGACAGTGCAGGCCACATCGCCATGCACCGTGATTACTGGGATGCTGCTGAAGAGTTGTACGAGAAGATTCCCATGATAGGCGGCGCTATGCGTTGGCTTAAGAAGCGTGCGAACAGTTGAGTTAAGCGACGCCAGCACCAGCCGTCTGTTGGCATGGTCTACACCGACTCAGGAGGTGGTCTAGCCGGTTGATCGCACCACGGAATACCGCTCCAGTGTCCGTGCACGGGCTTGTGCATGGTCAACCACCGGCAGGGGGTAGTCTTTTCCAGCCGCAATCCCAGCAGCGGCCCAATCCTGCGGTTTGGCCTGCCAGGGGGCGTGCAGATGCCGTGCCTTCATGCCAGATAGCTGTGGAAGGTAGTGCTTGATGAATTTCCCCTGCGGATCGAATTTTTCACTTTGCAGCGAGGGGTTGAAAATGCGGAAGTAAGGCTGGGCATCGCAGCCACTGGAACTCACCCATTGCCAGCCTCCGTTGTTGGCAGACAAGTCGAAGTCAATAAGTTTTTCGGCAAAGTAGCGCTCCCCCCAGCGCCAGTCAATGCCCAGATGCTTCACCAAAAAGCTGGCGGCAACCATGCGCAGTCGGTTGTGCATGTAACCCGTTTGGTTGAGCTGGGCCATTGCGGCATCGACGATGGGGTAGCCGGTTTTACCTTGGCACCATGTGTCAAAAAGCTGCTGTGCGTGGGGCCCGTCTGCCCAACGAATGGCGTCAAAGGTGGGCTTGAATGCGCCCCGTGCGACATGGGGGAAGTTGCTCAAGATTTGGAAATAGAATTCGCGCCAAATGAGTTCGGACAACCACACTTGGGCCCCCACACTGCCCTGCACAGACCGTTCCAACGCCAAGCGCACCAACTGCCGGATGGAGATGGTTCCAAAGCGCAAATGCACGCCCAAATAGCTCGGGCCTTTCACGGCCGGAAAATTGCGCGTTTCTTCATACGCATCCATGCGCTCCCAAAAGTTTTCGAACAATTTTCTAGCCCCGCTCGGACCACATACCACGCCTAATGCGCACAGGTTGCTCGTTGCAAAGCCTAGGGCCTGCAAAGTGGGAACCGGGTGGGCGTAAGCAACGGGCCGTGCAGCGAGTGCGCAGGCGTGCGGAAGGCAGGCGTGCGCCGAGGGTGCCGTTTCAGCTATCCGTGCCAGCCACGCGCGTTTGTATGGTGTAAATACGCCATAGGGCTTGCCTGACTGCGTCAGTATCTCCCGTCGTTCAAAAATTACATGATCTTTGTAAGTGAAGAGTGCAATTTGTTGACATGCCAAGCTATCGTGTACTTGTGCGTCCCGCGTCAGACTGTCAGGTTCGTAGTCATGGGCCACAAAGACGGCTTGGGCGCGGAGTGCGTGCGCCAGCGCAGGTATCTCGTGCGTGGCCCATCCATGGACTGTAATGAGCCCGGCCTGTGGATGGCCCGATGCCGACCGCAACGCCGCATCGACCTCGACTAGGGACTCACGAATGAACTCCACCCGGCGATCAACGGGCGGCAGTGGGGCCAAAATCGCACGATCAAAGACAAATACGCAATAAACAGACTCACATTGCTGAAGTGCGGCGCTCAGCGCCGCATGGTCTTCAATGCGTAAATCGCGCCGAAACCAGACCAGACCCACTTTGAATTGTTTTACGGATAAATTCAACCGCATAAGATCAAGTATGACACCGAAAACAGCTCAAGAGTCGTGCTCTCCTGGGTGTGGTGATCTGAATTCCTAAGGTTTTGCCGCCCACCGGCACAAACGTCCTCTTTCTTGGTGCCGGAGTTGTCCATCACAAAGGTGTCCCAGTCCAGCGGCATGTAGCCGCAGGGTAAGGCGCCGAAGTCCACCGACTTCCCGGCGTACTTGGCCGAGAGCAGGGCAAAGTTGATCTCGCTCACCAACTCAAACCAATCGGCGCTATGGGTGTCCATGCGTTGGTGCAGCGTAGGGCTGGAGGGAACGCAGCCAATGCCCAGGGACCGCGAGAAGAACGCATCAGTGCGGAAGGCTTCAATGGCGTCAAAGTTATTTTTGCCTTGAACCAGCAGGCCCAGGTAGCTCTTGAGGATGTCGCTATTGGCGATACCTTTGCCAGAGAGGGAAAACTTGGTGTCGATGCGTTGGTTGATGCCCAAGCGTTTGAAGTATTGGCCGACGAGTGCCAATCCGGCGTTGGAGGTCAGCTCGTAGGGCAGTTTTTTGATTATGGAATCGGTCATGTCTGGTTCACCTTCAGGGTCAACTCTACATGCAGGTTAAGTGCTTGATTTTAATAGGAAAATTGGTATTTTTATGCTACTTACTCACGGATTCAGGAGGAAGTTAGAAAGTTCTTGCTCGGTTGCCAACGGTAGGGGTGTCCGGTTTGTCCAGCGTCGTCATTATTATTATCCGGATCTACTGAAAATTATCGCATTGCTGCCCATTACAGCTCGCGACGCAGCGCTGCTTTCCCGTCAATTGCGGCGATTGTGTAACACGAAATGTCATAATGCTGATTGCAATTTAAAAAGCAAACGGGTCATGGTTCGGCGGAATATGTTTCTGCTCATGGTTTTGGCCTCAAGTCTCGATGCTGCTCCACAAGAGTTCGCAAAGCGGCACCCAAGGTATTTCGTTAGAGAAATTCACAAAGGTTCATCATGGAAATTTCAAAAGCCGAAATTGCTTCGGCAGCAGCAGCGTCTGCAACCTCAAATCCGACTGTGCAATCCGAAGACCTTCGCGGGGCGGAGATACTCATGCGCTCGCTTCAGGCTGAAGGTGTCAAGTACATCTGGGGCTATCCGGGTGGTGCCGTACTGCATATTTATGATGCTTTCTACAAGCAGGACGCCATGAAGCACATTCTGGTACGCCACGAGCAGGGTGCGGTGCATGCGGCTGATGGTTATGCCCGTGCAACAGGTGAAGTCGGTGTTGCGCTGGTGACTTCTGGCCCAGGTGCGACCAACGCCGTGACGGGTATAGCGACGGCCTATATGGACAGCATACCGATGGTCATCATCACCGGGCAGGTGCCAACGCACGCGATTGGCCAGGATGCTTTTCAGGAGTGTGACACCGTCGGTATTACGCGCTCCATCGTCAAACACAATTTCCTGGTCAAGGACGTGCGCCACCTGGCGGAGACGATGAAAAAAGCCTTTCACATTGCCAGGAGCGGTCGCCCTGGTCCGGTAGTGGTGGATATTCCCAAAGACGTGTCATTCAACAAGACGGCTTACACCGGCCATCCACAAAGCGTTGAAATGCGCTCTTACAACCCGGTGCGCAAAGGCAACGGTGGACAAATCCGCAAGGCGCTGCAACTGCTTCTGACGGCCAAGCGACCGTATATTTACACTGGCGGAGGTGTGCTCCTCAGCAACGCTTCGGAAGAATTGCGTACGCTGGTTGACATGCTCGGCTACCCCTGCACCAATACCTTGATGGGGCTGGGTGCTTATCCGGCCAGTGACAAAAAATTCCTCGGAATGCTGGGCATGCACGGCACGTTTGAAGCCAACCATGCGATGCAAAACTGTGATGTACTGCTGGCTGTGGGCGCGCGTTTTGATGACCGGGTGATAGGAAACCCCAAGCATTTTGCGCAGAATGAACGCAAGATCATCCACATTGATATTGACCCTTCAAGTATCTCCAAGCGTGTGAAGGTGGACATTCCTATCGTCGGCGATGTCAAGGCTGTGCTGACTGAGCTGATCGCCATGATTCGGGAGTCCGGCCTCAAGCCTGACGCCGACGCACTTGGCGGCTGGTGGGAAACTATTGAAGGCTGGCGCAAACGTGATTGCCTGAAATACAGCATGGGCAAGGGCGACGTGATCAAGCCTCAATACGTTGTCGAAACGCTGTGGAACCTGACCAAAGATGCAGACACCTACATAACCTCTGATGTGGGTCAGCATCAGATGTGGGCGGCGCAGTACTACAAGTTTGACGAACCACGTCGCTGGATCAATTCCGGCGGTCTTGGCACCATGGGTGTGGGCATTCCCTACGCCATGGGCATCAAGATGGCCAAGCCAGAATCGGAGGTGTTTTGCATCACTGGCGAGGGCTCTGTACAGATGTGCATACAAGAGTTGTCTACCTGCCTACAGTACAACACACCCATCAAAATTGTGTCACTCAACAATCGCTACCTCGGCATGGTGCGCCAGTGGCAGGAGATTGACTATGGGGGCCGCTATAGCAGCAGCTACATGGACGCACTCCCCAATTTCGTGAAGCTGGCTGAGGCCTATGGCCACGTTGGTATGCTGATCGAAAAGCCGCAGGACGTAGAGCCAGCTCTTCGCGAAGCACGCAAGTTAAAAGATCGCACGGTGTTCATGGATTTCCGTACCGACCCAACTGAAAACGTGTTCCCGATGGTCAAGGCTGGCAAGGGCATCGACGACATGTTGCTGGGCTCGGAAGATCTTTAAGCCAGTTAAACAGTCCGCGTCAAACAAATCACATCAATCTATTTTTTAAACCGTCACCTGAAGAATCTATTGTTTGCCAAGCTTGCGCATTACCGTGCACAGGGGAGGGCAGCGAAAAGAGGAATCTTTTATGAAACACATCATTGCAGTTTTGCTGGAAAACGAGCCGGGCGCTCTTTCTCGTGTGGCAGGACTTTTTTCAGCCCGTGGCTACAACATTGAGTCATTAACGGTGGCTCCCACCGAGGATGCCACCTTGTCGCGGATGACCATCCAAACTTCGGGCTCCGATGATGTGATTGAACAAATCACCAAACATCTGAACCGATTGATTGAAGTCGTAAAAGTGGTTGATTTGACCGAGGGCGCTTATACAGAGCGCGAACTCATGATGGTCAAGGTACGTGCTGTCGGCAAGGAGCGCGAAGAGATGAAGCGTATGGCGGATATATTCCGGGGGCGAATTATTGATGTGACTGAAAAAAGTTACACCATTGAGCTTACTGGCGATCAGTCAAAGAACGATGCCTTCCTGGAGGCGATCGACAGCAGTGCTATTCTTGAGACGGTACGTACCGGTTCCAGCGGCATTGGCCGTGGAGAGCGAATTCTCAGAGCCTGATTTCAGTTGTCCGTGCGCGCGTTTCGACAGGCTCAATGCGAACGGATTTGTAAGTGGCGATATGCGTTGACCATTCGCCCTGAGCCTGTCACGGGGCATTTCGCCAGAACTATTTAGACCTAACAGAAAATTTACCTTCGGAGAAAAAATGAAAGTTTATTACGACAAAGACTGCGATCTGAGTCTGATCAAGGGGAAAACCGTTGCCATCATCGGCTACGGTAGCCAGGGACATGCGCATGCCCAGAATTTGAACGACAGCGGCGTCAAAGTTGTTGTGGGCCTGCGCAAGGGTGGGGCTTCATGGCCCAAGGTTGAAAAAGCGGGCTTGAAAGTTGCTGAAGTTGCCGATGCGGTCAAAGCCGCCGACGTGGTGATGATCCTGTTGCCCGACGAGCAAATCGGTGTGGTTTATGCGAACGACGTGGAACCCAACATCAAGCAAGGCGCTGCGTTGGTATTTGCCCACGGTTTTAATGTTCATTACGGCCTGGTCAACCCGCGTGCTGATCTTGATGTGTGGATGGTTGCCCCCAAGGCTCCTGGCCACACCGTGCGCGGTACCTACGCTCAGGGTGGCGGCGTGCCCCATCTGGTCGCTGTACATCAGGACAAATCCGGCAAGTCCTTGCAAATGGCCTTGTCTTACTCGATGGCCAATGGTGGCGGTAGGGCCGGCATCATTGAAACCAACTTCCGCGAAGAAACCGAAACCGACCTGTTCGGCGAACAGGCTGTGCTCTGCGGCGGTACGGTTGAACTCATCAAGGCCGGTTTCGAAACCCTGGTGGAAGCCGGTTATGCGCCTGAAATGGCCTACTTCGAGTGCCTGCACGAATTGAAGCTGATCGTGGACATGATTTATGAAGGCGGTATCGCCAACATGAACTACTCCATCTCGAACAATGCCGAATACGGCGAGTACGTGTCTGGCCCGCGCATCATTACAAGCGAGACCAAGCAGGTCATGAAGCAGATGTTGAAAGATATCCAGACCGGTGAATACGCCAAGAGTTTCATCCTTGAAAACAAGGCTGGCGCACCGACGCTGATCAGCCGCCGCCGCCTCAATTCCGAGCACCAGATCGAAATCGTGGGAGCCAAGCTACGGGCCATGATGCCGTGGATCGCGAAGAACAAGCTGGTTGACCAGACAAAGAACTAACACGCCTAGTGGGCAGGCTTTTGTCCTGCAAAAAGCCGCGCAAATAGCTTGCGCGGCTTTTTAGTTTTTGCAGCACAGTAGTTTGTTATCCTAGTCGGTAGTTACAGGAGTATTTCTATGCATGATGGCGAACAAGCCGAAGTCACATCAGATGCTGTGGTGGTACGCAAGCGCCGCAAAGGCCTTTACATACTTCCCAATCTGTTCACGCTTGCAGGACTTTTCGGTGGGTTTTATGCCATCGTCATGGCCATCAATGGTCGATTCGAGTTTGCCGCCATTGGCATTTTTTCTGCGATGGTGCTCGACAGTCTGGATGGCCGCGTGGCCCGCATGACCAATACGCAAAGTGCGTTTGGTGAGCAGATGGATTCACTCTCTGATATGGTTTCATTTGGTGCCGCCCCGGCACTGATCGCCTATGTGTGGGCGCTCAAAGATCTGGGTCGATGGGGCTGGATTGCGGCCTTCGTCTACTGTGCCTGTGCCGCGCTTCGCTTGGCGCGCTTCAATGTCAATACTGGCGTGGTTGACAAGCGTTATTTTCAAGGGCTGCCGTCACCGGCCGCTGCGGCGTTGATCGCCGGCTTCATCTGGTTGATGACTGAATTTGGGTTCAAGGGCACCGGCGCGCTGTGGGGAGTCGCTATTCCCTGGATTACGTTTGTATTGGCCTTGTATGCGGGACTGACCATGGTAACCAATGTCCCTTTTTACAGTTTCAAAGATGTTCAGATGAAGAGAAGCGTACCATTTGTGGTGATTGTGTTGATTGCCCTGGGTATCGCTGCCATCAACATCGATCCGCCCACCGTGATGTTTGGTGTTTTTGTTGCGTATGGACTCAGTGGCTATGCCATTTACATTTGGCGCAAGTTCAAGGGCGTTCAAACCAGTGTTATCAGCACGTCCACCGACGAGCCTGATGAACGCGGTTTGCACAAGTGACTCGGGGGCCCTGGCAAGCTCGAAAAGCGGAGTCCAGCATCTTGTGGTACATTGACCTTATGAAAATTATTTCGCTAGCACTACTGCTATCTGCCAACGGGCGGAGACGGTAGCGTACGCGTTAACCAATCTCAAACGGCCCGTTTGCACCAGCAGCGGGCCGTTTTTCTTTGGGCTGTTGGTTTTGACTTGAAGCACATTTAGTCAGGTATTAAAAGGATTTCACATGACCGAAAAATTGATCATTTTTGACACCACCTTGCGTGACGGCGAACAATCGCCTGGTGCGTCCATGACCCGCGATGAAAAGCTGCGCATTGCACGCCAGCTTGAGCGCCTCAAGGTCGACGTGATTGAGGCCGGATTTGCTGCCAGTTCCAATGGCGACTTTGAATGTATCAAGGCCATTTCGGAAGTCATCAAGGACTCGACCGTGTGTTCGCTGGCACGTGCCAATGACCGCGATATTGCGCGTGCAGCCGAGGCTCTCAAGCCTGCCAAATCCGGTCGTCTGCATCTGTTTCTTGCCACCAGTGCACTGCACATGGAGAAGAAGTTGCGCATGACACCCGATCAAGTGTTTGAGCAGGCCAAGCTGTCGGTGCGCTTTGCGCGTAACCTGATGTCTGATATTGAGTTCAGCCCTGAAGATGGGTACCGCTCCGACCCCGACTTTTTGTGCCGTGTGATTGAGGCCGTCATTGCTGAAGGCGCAACCACCATCAATGTGCCAGACACGGTTGGCTACGCAGTCCCGGAACTCTATGGTCATTTCATTAAAAATCTGCGTGAACGCATCCCCAACAGTGACAAAGCGGTCTGGTCCGTGCATTGCCACAATGATCTCGGCATGGCAGTTGCCAACTCGCTTGCAGGCGTAAAAATCGGTGGTGCACGGCAGGTGGAATGCACCATCAACGGCCTCGGTGAGCGCGCAGGCAACTGTTCGCTTGAAGAAGTCGTCATGGCGGTCAAAACGCGTAGAGACTATTTCAATCTCGACATCGGCATAGATATCAAACACATTCTGGCTACCAGCCGCATGGTCAGTCAAACCACTGGCTTTGTGGTGCAGCCCAACAAGGCGATCGTCGGTGCTAATGCCTTTGCGCACGCTTCAGGTATCCATCAGGACGGTGTGCTCAAAGCGCGTGACACCTACGAAATCATGCGTGCAGAAGACGTCGGTTGGGGCTCCAACAAAATTGTGCTTGGAAAACTCAGTGGCCGCAACGCTTTCAAGCAACGCCTGCAGGAGTTGGGCGTGGCTATGGAAAGTGAAACCGATATCAATAGCGCATTCATCAAGTTCAAAGACCTTGCTGACCGCAAGAGCGAGATTTTTGACGAAGACATTCTGGCGCTGGTCAGTGATGAAAGCGTTAGTCACGACAACGAGCAATACAGCTTTGTGTCGCTGTCCCAGCACAGTGAAACCGGCGAGCGCCCGCAGGCCAGCGTTGTCTTCACCGTGGCGGGCAAAGAGGTTAAAGGTCAGTCAGACGGCAATGGCCCGGTCGATGCGTCACTCAAGGCGATTGAGTCGCATGTCAAAAGTGGTGCCGAGATGGTTCTTTACTCTGTAAATGCCATCAGCGGCTCAACTGAAAGTCAGGGAGAAGTAACAGTTCGTTTGCAAAATAGTGGGCGTGTGGTCAACGGGGTGGGTTCAGATCCAGACATTGTGGTGGCTTCAGCCAAGGCTTATTTGAGTGCGCTGAATAAATTACAAAGTAAGGCTGACCGGGTTGCAGCGCAGGGTTAAAAATTCAAAAAGATAGAATTACTGTTTAAATTCAATGACTTAAAGCATTCATGTGTCATTTTTGTGATTTAAGTCATTATCAAGACAACAGTTCATCTCATTTTTAGGAAAGTCACGCAAGTTTTTGATATTGCGCGACTTTTCTATTTTGTATACACTCCAACCATGCTTTTTATTGCAACTTCAAGCAAGGCTCACCACAATGCTTAATCAGACGCTACAGCGCATCCTCAAAATGGTTGGTTTGTTGGCTCTGTTCATGGCTTTGGCCGTGCCTATAGCCGGCGCAGCAACCCAAAAGCGCCAAACAGTCAAAAAGCAGCAGCTTACAAAATCAACAGCTTCTAAAAAGGCTGTTAAAACTCGCAAAAGTGCCCGGTTTGTTTCAGGCGTGAAGCGCAAGTCAGTTATTCGTATTTCTGCACCGCCCAAACCGTCTTATGGCCAGATCGCTGGCCTGCACGGCGCGCACGATGCCCTTGACCTGAAGTCAAGCGTGGCGCTGGTGATTGATCAGGACACGCGCGAGGTGCTGTTTCGTAAAAACGACCACGCCGTGTTGCCCATCGCTTCGCTGACCAAGCTCATGACCGGCGTGATCATTAGCGGCGCAAAACTGCCGATGGATGAAATGATCACCGTCACGCAAGACGATGTGGACACTGAAAAAGGCAGCAGATCACGCTTGAAAGTCGGCACCTCGCTGACGCGCGGTGAAATGCTGCACCTGGCTCTGATGGCCAGTGAAAACCGTGCTGCCAATGCTTTGGGCCGCACCTATCCGGGTGGCCTAGCGGTGTTTGTCAGCCTGATGAACGCCAAAGCCAAATTGCTTGGCATGACGGATACGCGCTATGTTGAGCCAACGGGCTTGTCAAGTCGCAACCAGTCAAGCGCACAAGACCTGGCCGCGCTGGTTGGTGCGGCACACGCTGACCCGGTGCTACGCGAGCTGTCAACCTCCACCGGCTATCAGGTGGAGGTGGGCAGCCGTACGCTGTAATACAACAACACCAACCGTTTGATCAAAAATCCCGAGTGGAACATTGGATTGCAAAAAACCGGTTACATCAGCGAAGCCGGGTACGTCCTTGTGATGCAAACCAAAATTGCTGGCCGCAAGCTGATCATGGTTTTTCTGGATTCAGCCGGTAAATTAAGCCGCCTGGGTGATGCAGAGCGGGTGCGCCGTTGGATGGAATCAGCACCTGCCAAGATTAACGTCAGCAGCACCATCAAGCAAATCAGCGGTTAATCCCGCCCTTTATCGCGGTTTGTAGCCCAGCGCAGTTGAAATTTCATTGGCTGTTGCCTGTAGCTTGGTTAACCAATGCTCCTCCAGCCGATCTGCTGGAGCTGAAATAGACAGCCCGGCCACCAGCTTGTTCTGGTCATCGTAAATACCTGCGGCCATGCAGCGCACACCCAGCTCCAGCTCTTCGTTGTCGCGTGCAATGCCATATTGGCGTGCTTTTGATAGCTCACGTTCCAGTATCGGTAGCTGCGTGATGCTGTTTTTTGTTTGCCCTGAAAGGCCGGTGCGGGTCGCGTAAGCCCGCAGGCGTTGCGGGTCGTCAAATGCCAAAAACAGTTTTCCTACAGACGTTAAATGCAGCGGTGCGCGGCCACCAATGGCCCTGACTACCTGCATGCCCGAGCGCTCGCTGAATGCGCGCTCTACATAAATAATCTCGTCACCCTGGCGCATGCTCAGGTTGACCGGTTGCTGCGTCAGCTTGTGCAGCTCGCGCATGGGGGTCAGGGCCGCATCACGCACGTCGAGGCGCGCTTTAACTAGGTTGCCCAGTTCCAGCAGGCGCATTCCAAGGCGGTAGTTGCCAGTCACCGGCCTGTCAACAAAGCGGCCTGTGGCCAGGTCATTCAATATGCGGTGTGCAGTAGATGGGTGCAGGCCGGATTTTTCTGCAATCTCTTTGAGGGGCATGGCCTCTTCGCGGTCGGCCAGTATCTCCAGCAGGGTAAATATGCGCTCAATGACCTGGACGGTTGGCTTTGCAGATAGAGTGGCGTTGAGCTTGGTCATGTTATGTTGGGCACTTTTATAAATTCATTTTTCGGGCGAATTGCGGCGTTGCGCGGTGCTCGAAATCCTCACGTACCTGAAGTACGTTCCGGTTCCTGCGCTCCGGGCGCCTTGCACTTCATCCCGAAAATCCGAATTTCTAGAAGTGCCCTGCTTCCTACCCAAATTTTACAGTATGAAAACAAAAGGGTTATTGGGGTCAGACGCCAATTTCATTGCGATGCAGAGCATCGCGCCCGGCGGGCGTGCCAAAGGCACGATGAATTTGGACTCTGACCCCAAAAACCCATGTTTGTTAAACGCTGCTCGAAGACCCACAAATCCATTGATCGTCAACCCGCAGCTGATTCGGCTTGAACCCTGCCTTGTAAGCCATCTTCGGGCTTTGGGCAATCCAGTAGCCCAGATACACATAGGGCAGCTCAAGCCGCTTGGCTTGCTCAATTTGCCACAGCACGCCGTAGTTGCCATAGCTGGTCCCCTGGTCGGGCTCGTAAAAGGTGTACACCGCAGAAATACCATCTTCAAGTACATCCAGAATCGACACCATCTTGAGCGCACCCGCTTTACCATTGGGCATGCTTTCACGAAACTCCACCAGCCGCGAATTCACCCGGCTTTGCAGCAAGAACTGCGTGTACTGGTCAATGCTGTCGTGATCCATGCCGCCGCCAGCGTGGCGACCATTTTGGTAGCGCAAATAAAGCTGATAGTGCTCATTGCTAAA
>Ga0105055_10003528_pt1 | contig 23566 bp, 17 predicted proteins | sample BON03_FD_78090 | JGI IMG/M metagenome (GOLD analysis project Ga0105055, IMG submission 78090) | Freshwater microbial communities from Lake Bonney liftoff mats and glacier meltwater in Antarctica - BON-03 | ecosystem: Environmental > Aquatic > Freshwater > Ice > Glacier meltwater | place: Lake...
CGCCGCCGACCGAGGGGCCCTCTCTGCTCCCGTCGACGCTGACTCGGATCCCCGCCCTGGACGGGCTCCGAGCCGTGGCCGTCGGTGTCGTCGTCGTCTACCACGTGGCCCCTGAGCTGATGCCCGCGGGCTTCCTCGGGGTGAGCCTCTTCTTCACCCTCTCCGGCTTCCTGATCACCCGCCTCCTGCTCGGTGAGCGGCTGACCACGGGGCGGCTGGCGCTCCGGCGGTTCTGGGGGCGCCGCTACCGCCGTCTCACCCCGGCCGCCCTGCTCACGCTCGGTGTGGTGACGGTGGTGTGGGTGACCACCGGGTGGATCACGCCGGCCATCGGTGGTGACGTCGTGGCGTCGCTGGCGCAGGTGGCGAACTGGCGCTTCCTGGTCACGGGGACGGCCTATGGGGCCACGACCGAGGCCTCTCCGGTGCTGCACTTCTGGTCGCTGGCCATCGAAGAGCAGTTCTACCTCGTCTACCCGGTGATCGTCTGGGCCGTCCTGCGGCGGACGAACCACCCGTTGAGAGCCCTCGGCGCGCTCCTCGCGGTACTCCTCACGGCGAGCGTCGCCTACACCGTGTCGGCGAGCGGCGAACCGCTCACCGTGTACTTCTCGACGTTCTCCCGGGCCGGTGAAGTACTCATCGGCGCCCTGCTGGCCGTGGTGACCTATCGCCTGAGCCGTCCCACCAGAGCCTGGATCCTCGGCGTGCTCGGGGCGCTGGCGCTGGCCGGCTTCATCGCGTTGAGCGCCACATCCCGTCTGACCGATCCCGTCTGGGCCAACGGGGGGCTCACCGCCGTCGGGCTCGTCTCCGCCGCGGCCGTGCTGGGCGCCACCCAACCTGGGTTCTTCGGCCGGGCGGTATCCGTACGTCCCCTGGTTCGCATCGGCGAGCTCAGCTACGGGATCTACCTGTTCCACTGGCCGATCCTGCTCGCTCTACGCACGACCGATCTCTCGCAGTGGTCCATCGCCGCGATCACGATCGCCGGCTCGTGGGGGCTGGCTGTGCTCTCCCTTCGGCTGCTCGAGAACCCGGTGCGTCTGGGCGCGTGGCATCGAATCCGACCGTTGGCGGTTGCGTTGCCGCTGACGCTGGTGATCGGTGGCGTTGCGATCTGGGGCAGCTCGCGATCCACGGCGCCGACCTTCGACTTCTCGGGTGAACGCGGCATCGAGGATCTCGGGGACTTCGCCCTCCCCGTCACCACGACGACCGCCGATCCCTCGACCGATCCGCCCGTCGCCCCGGTTCCCTCCGGTCCGCTGCCGGTCTCGGTGTTCGGCGACTCCACGGCGTGGCAGCTCCGGTTGGGCCTCCAAGGCACCGACCCTCGCATCGACGTGCGCCCAGGCTGGTCCAACCTCGGCTGCACGCTGACCCGCGGCGGACCCCTCAAAGGGAACAATCACAGCGACACGGGTTACACCCAGCCGACCGACCAGTGCGACTGGACGGAACGGTGGCCGGCCACCGTCTCCGCCGCGGGCACCGAGCTGGCCATCGTCTACGGCGGAGCCTGGGACGTCACGCCCCGCCAGAACGCGCTCCTCTGGAGCGGGTGGCGCACCGTCGAGGATCCGGTGGCGGCCGACCACCTGCGCGCCGAGATGGTGGCGCTGACCGATGCCCTGCACGCCGCCGGTGCCCGCCACGTGGTGTGGCTCACCCTCGCCCCAAACACGAACACCACGAGCGAACTCAATCGGCGAAGGGTGAACATCTTCAACCAGATCCTGTCGGAGGCGGCCGGCCAGCGGCCGGACGTGTTGAAGGTGATCGACATCGCCGGATGGTTCGCCACCCAATCGGAATCGCTGCGCCCCGACGGCGTTCACGTCACCGAGGAGACCGGGCGCGAGGTCGTGACCTCGTTCCTCGCCGATCAGCTCTTCGCAGCAGCGGGACGTACCCCCTCGGCGGGTGCACCCACCAGCCCGCCGAACTCCCCGTAGGCCGGGTCCGCATCAGGAGTCGAGCGTGCGGTCCTCCACCAGGCCGGCAGACCAGACAGCACCATGGCCGCCGGGAGGATCATCAGCGCAACTGCGGGGACGCCGAATCGCGGGTTGCCGAAGAACGGCCAGGCGGCGGTGGACAGCCCGATGATACTGAGGAGCACCACGATACGACGGGGGTCGCGCCGATCCCAGAGGATCGGAAGGCCGCACAGACCGAGAGCGATCACGGCGAACCAGGGCCCATCGGCCGCCCAGTCGACGAGGACGCTCGTCGAGTCGTCGAGCCAGAGGTCGGCACCGTAGGACTGCGAGGCCCAACGGAAGTCGTGGCCGTGTTGGAAGGTGGCGGCCGTCCGGAGCAGCACGAGCCTCGGCTGGGCGAGCGGATCCGAGGTCATCCAGTCGATCGCCCGCTCCTGCGTGACTCGTGCCCGAGTCACCTCGGCAATATCGGCGGGTCCATCCTGATCAGGGAGGTCGTCGAAGCAATAGCCCGGAATCGCGAACGTCCCGCCGGCTTCAGGATTGTTGCCGATGCACAGGTTGTCACCGGTGTTGGTCGAGAGGGTCAAACCGGCATCGACGACGGCGGCGTTACGGACCGCCCACGGCACCAGGACCACGGCTACCACCCCGACGACCATCGCGCTGAGCCCGATAGCGCGGCGACGGTCGACCGAAAGCGCGACCCCGACCACCAACGCCACGACCAGGAGGGCACCGACGGGCCGCACGAGCAGGGCCAGGCCCAGCGTCATCGCCGCGCCCGCGAGACGAAGCCAGGGAGCCGGCGCGGCTCCGAGTGGCTCCCACAGCGCCAGAACCAGGGCGAGAACGACGAGGAAGATGAAGAGCGGCTCGCCGAGAGTGAGCGACGAATAGCCGACGAGCGTAGGGAGGCAGGCGGCGAGAACCGCCACCACCGCCGCCACCCGCCAGCCAAAGAGGCGGACCGCGAGCAGCGCCAGCAATGCCACCGTCGCCGTCCCGAGCACCACGTTGAGCCCGGACGCCAGCGCCGGACGCGAGCCGTCGATCCCGAGTGCGGATGCGCCCCGGAACACCGCACCCAGCACGAGCGGATAGCCCGGTGGGAAGTACGCGGTCGGCGCCCCCGTGGGTCCCACGTACCCCTGTCCGGAAGCGAAGCGTTCCGCCAGGCCGAGGTAGAGCACAGGGTCGTTGGAGCCCTGAGGTTCCCGGGTCGCCCACCACGCCCACGCCACCCGTAGCAGGAATCCGACGACGATCGCCGCGCCGACCACCCAACCAGCCCGGCCGGGTCCCACCCCGTCGGCACGTGGCCGACTCACCTCGCCATCCGACCCTGCAACCCCACGTCGACCTCGCTTGCTCGATCCGAGGAGCCCATCGTGTCACGGCCGTTCCGCACACACCGCGACATGTACCTCAGGACGACATCACCACGGCACCAGGTTCGGTTGGCTCGCCACGGACGACGAGCAAGAGCTGAGGGCCGAGCCACTCACCAAGCGGTCGAGCGGACGCCCAGGTCCAGTGGATCCCGTCAGGCCGTTCAGCGAGGTCGAACTCGCCCTGAGGGCGCTGCGCCATCTTGGCGGCCAGGTCGACCACCCTCGTCCGGGGTCGCGTGGCGGCAACCTCCACCAGCAACTCGTTGAGTCGACGCATCCGCGCAGGGTCCGATTCCGGGAACGGACCCGCCAACTGCTCGGTGACACCGGTGCGGATGATCGGGTGGGTCAACAGCACCACCGTGGATCCCTGGCTCTGCAGCACATCCACAGCGTTGGTGATCTCGCGACGAAGGAACTGGTCGTACACGGGATCGCCGGGAGCGCGCCATCGATCATCACCCGCAAGCTGGCGGTCGGCGACATCCCAGGTGCCCGACATCAGAACTGCGACGTGCGGCCGAAGCTGCGCCATGGCGTCGATCCACTCGACGGGGTGGGCATCGCAGGCCTTGGCGAGCTCCTTCTCCTCCCCCACGTGTCGGTAGCTTCCACTGCGACCGAAACCGCAACCGAGCTGGCCGGCGTTCCAGACGAGTGCCTCGCCCGAGTTCTTCGACCACGTCGAGAGCCCACCACCGAGGGTGTACATCGCCGAGTCGCCGGCCAGGTAGATCCGGGGCTTCTCCCCCGGGCGGAGTGCGGGTGGGTCGGGCAGAGCCGGAGCGGGAGGAATCGCGTAGCCCGACAGGTCCGGGGCCACCGTGGTCGGGACCGTGGAGACGACAGCCTCGGCAGCCACGAAGTCGGGGATCTCCGGTTGCTCCACAAACGCGAACGAGACAAGATCGTCAGCGGACGGCGGGACGGCGACACGCACGATGCCGAACAGCAGGACGACCGTCGCGAGGGGCACGACGACGAACGGCTGCATACCGGTGATGCGCCGTCCCGACCGGATGGGCTCCTCGATCAGGTGGTACGAGGCCACCGCGGCCGCGAGGGTCACCGCCATCCGGAGGGCGAACAACGGCCACTCGGAGAGTCCGGTACGAAGCGAGGTGAGCCACAGGAAGATCGGCCAGTGATACAGGTACACGCCGTAGGAGATGCGTCCCAGCCAGCGCAGGGTGGGGTTGGAGAAGGCGGTCTTGAGCGGACCGGGTTCGACGACGCCCACGATGACGGTGGCGGTGAGTAGCGCGTAGAGCGGGAGGCCACCTCGATAGAGCCACAGGTCGGTCTGGCGGGCCACGTACCAGGCCCACCCGCACAGCGCCAGGGCCGCCACCGATGCCAGCGCGATCGCCGACTGGGCGGGACGGCTCTTCAACCAGTTGCGGACCGCGGGGTGGGCGATGGTCAGGGCCAGAAGAGAACCGATGAGCACCTCGGAGGCCCGGGTGAACGTGTTGTAGTAGGCGTCGTCGATGCTCCGCCCGGAAACAACGTACGAATACCCGACCGACGCCGCGGTGGCCGCCACGAGAACTCCGGTGAAGACCCGTCGTGAACCCTTGCCGAGCGCCAACAGGCCCGCGGCCAGCAGAGGAAACAGCAGATAGAACTGCTCCTCGATGGCCAGCGACCAGAAGTGCAGGACCGGGGACGGGGCCACGAAGAGCTCCGCGTACGACGCCCCGTCGGCGATGAACCGCCAATTGGCCACGTAGAAGAGGGCGGCGGTCATGTCGCCGCGGAGGTTGACGAGCTGCGCGGGCGTCGCCACCGTTGCGGCGAACACGAGGACACCGGCCAAGCAGACGAACGAGGCCGGCATGAGCCGCCGGAAGCGTCGGGCCCAGAAGCGCTTCAGCCCGATGGTGCCATTTCGGGCCCGTTCCGAAAGCAACAGGGTCGTGATCAGGAAGCCCGAGAGCGTGAAGAACGTCGACACACCGAGGAAGCCGCCGGAGGCCCAGGAGAAGCCATTGTGGAAGACGAGCACGGCCAGCACGGCCAGACCCCGCATGCCCTCGAGGCCGGGTTGAAACGCGAAACCGTGCCCATCCCCCTCTGCCCGCGCTCCCGAATCCGGACGCGGGGCATCGATCCCGAGATCCGCGAGCTTCACCCCCGATGACACGCCGATGAGAATACCGGTAGAGACCTCGAAGTCAGGTCGGCACCAGCGTGCGGAGAGAGCGAACCCGCTGGTGAACCCAGCGATACCGGCCCACCCCGGTGCCCGAGGCGCCTCGGTGGGAGACCAGGCTCGAGGTGTCGGACACAGACCCGCTTGCCTCGCTCGGTGCGGTTTCGACCGCGAGAGGGTGGCGAGCGCCGGTCGAAGGCCGGGCCGGTGCGTTCGAGCCGGCCTGGGGACGGATCCGACCCCAGAGCGCAGACATGGCCACGGCCGCCAGCACGCAGAGTGCCCCCTCTGCGGCAACGCGGAAACGAGGGGTGGAGTAGATGAAGATCGCCGTGAAGAGGACGACCGCCAACGGAGCCAGGAGCGCGAACACCGGGACGTGTCGCCTCCGCAGGATCAGGGCGCCGATCGCGGCGGCGAACGCGATCGGCCAGAACGTGACGTGCGCCGCCCACGCAACGGCAACGGGGTGGCCATCGACCCCGGCATCGAGATCGACGGCGTTGGTCGGGCTCCAGAGGTTGACGATCCGGGCGAACCGGACGGCCACCACGACCGGGATGCGGTCGCGCTGCTCGGACATGTAGTCGAGCGTCTCCTCGAGGAGGACGTCCTCCACGGTGCCGTCCTGCTGCGCAGTGGTCACCCCTCGTCGGTCAAGGATGCGCACGCCGCACGCGTAGTCCCAGTAGCCCAACAACGGCCCGTAGTAGGTGGTGTCGCAGTTGGCGACGGTCAGCGTGCTCTCGAGCTGCCCCGAAAGCAGGACCGGCCGATCGAAGCGGGCGAGGTTGTGACCCACCCAGGGGGCCAAGGCGGCGATGCACACCGCGGCGGCCACCGTGATCCAGCTCAACCTCGTTCGCCACGACCTCTCCCTCCGCAGAAGGACCAACGGCACGACGAGGAAGAGCGAGAGCAACAACAACTCCGACCGCGCCAGCGCGCACAGCGCGAGTCCCAGCCCGACGAGGGCGATGCGTCCGGTGCCCGGGTGATCCCAGAACTGGAAGGCGAACAGCAGCGTCAGCACAACGACGAGACCGACCAGGGTCTCGGACAGCACCATGGCGTCGTAGCGCCAGGTGTTCGGGTAGACGGCGACGAGGACGGCGGCGATCAATCCCACCCTGGGCCCGGCCACCCGACGCCCCAACAGTCCGGTCACGGCGACGGCCGCGGCACCGACAAGACACGAAACCACCATGTGGCCGACGACGGATCGGACACCGAGGAACGAGAACAGACCGAGGTAGGCGGTGTAGAGCGGCGGGTGATCGGCCGCCGGGACCGAAAGCCCCTCGAACGAGAGATACGGATTGATGAAGCCCCGCCCGTCGGCCAGGAGGTTGGCGGCCACGTGGTAGAAGATCGGGTCTCCGCCGAGCTCGCGGTCTTTCCACACGAACCACACGTAGGCGAGCCGGAGGGCGAGACCGAAGGCGGTGATCACCGCCAGCCCGATGGCGAAGTCCCGCTGACCTCGCGGGGTCGGGTCGCGGTCTGCGCCATCGACCCGAGGGGCCACCCCGAGCGCCGAGGGTGCACCGTCGATCATGGAACACGAGTATGACCCACCACGTCCTCGACTCGGTCGTACCGACTCGTGAGCGCGGACGCCCCGTGCGGCCACGGCCGATCCGGCCCGAGTGATCCCAGCGGAGTCGATCCAGGAACCCCCCGCCTAGGCTCCGGGGCCGTGACCACGGAGTCGACACCGGACGCGCCGGCCAGTGACGCCGACGCCCCGCCGCGATGGGCATGGCTCGTCGCGCTCGCCATGGTGCCGTACCTGGTCGCCGCCGCGACCGCAGTATTCAGCACCTGGGCCCCGGCCAGCGACGAAGCCGTCTTCCTCGCCCGAGCGCTCGACGCCCCCACAGACCTCCCGCTCGTCGGTGTCCACAGCCGCTTCGGGTGGTACCACCCCGGCCCGGTCCTCCACTGGTGGTTCTCGGGGCCGTTGTGGGTGAGCGGCGGGGCGACGGTGGTCGCGCTCCTCGCCGCGATCGCCCTCAAAGCCTGCGCTGCTGCCGGCGCAGTCTGGTTGGCGGGACGCCAGGCTGGATTCGTGGGCGCCGCGCTGGCGACCGGGACCGCAACGCTGTTGATGTTCACCCAGCCCGATGGCCCCTTCGCCGTGTGGAACCCCACGATCGTCATCGTCGTCCTCTTCTGCTGTCTTGTGGCGTGCTGGGCTGTGGCCAATGGCGATGTCTGGGGCGTACCGGTCCTCGCCGCCGCCGGCTCGGTGTGTATCCAAGCCCACGTGGGCTATGCCCCGGTCGTACTCCTCGCCGCCGCCACCGCCGCGTTACCCGTTGCGTGGCGCACGCTGAGGAACCACCGGCGATCCCTCCGCCCCTCGCGATCCTCCATCACCGCGCTCGCTGCCGCCGCCGCGATCCTCGTGATCCTGTGGGCCCCCGTGATCTGGGACCAGGTCGGCGGTTCGGGGAACCTGGGCGCCGTCGGTTCCTTTCTGGCCGGGAACGACGATCCCCCGGTCGGGGCCGGATCCGCGCTCGGGCTCCTGGCGAGGGCCTATCTCCCGTCGGGGCCATGGGCCGGCGGCCCCGACCCGACGCTGGTCTGGGGCGACGCACTGGCCATGCCGGCGTGGTGGCTCGTGGTGCCAGCCACCGCCCTCGGCTGGAGCGCCTGGTCAGCACAACGGCGAGGCGACCGCGCCGCGCTCCGTCTCGCACTGATCGCAGGAGTCGCGGCCGCGGGGGCAACGCTGGCGCTGGCCGCTATCCGCGACACCCCCTTTCCGTATCTCTTCAGCTGGAGCCGGAGCGTCTCGGGGTTCATCTGGTTCACCGTCGCCCTTGCCACCTGGCGGGCTGTGACAGCCACTGATCGTGCCAGCCCGGCTGCGCTCCGCAAGGCCGCCGGCGCCATCGCCCTGATCTTGGTCGTCGTGGGATCGGTGAGGATCCCCTCCATCGAACCACCGCGAGCCATGTCGTCGGAGATGGTCAGATCACTCACACCCGCAGCGTTGGAGGCGGCACCCGCTGGCAGCACGGTGGCGATGGTGATCACCCTGAGCGAGGCGTTCTCGGGCGTCGCCGACGGCGTGCTCTACGAGCTCGACCGCAACGACCGAACCGTCGTCGTCCCCGGCGAGCCGGGTCGCGGGCCCGCATGGAGCTTCCGGAGCGGCGATGCCACCGACGTCGACGTCGTTCTCGCCGTCGTGGTCGGGGCGACGATCGCCGAATGGGACAGCGACCCGGTGTGGGAGGCCATCGCCCGTTACGAGCCGCTCGATCCCACCCAGATGGCCGAGCTGGTGACCCTTCGCAAGGAAACGGACCCGACCGATGCGACCGTCGAGCGGATCCGAGCACTCAACGCGATCGGCGAGCCGGCTGTGCTGTATCGGGCGACGGATCCGGCGCTCACGGGCGGTTACTGACCAGGGCGCTACGGGCCGGGCACACGCTCAGTCGCCGGTCGCAGGACGCGACGGAGGGGAGAAACGTGAGCTCCTCCGGTAGCACGATGCGTCGGTCGGGGGCGCCACCCCCGGTAGAGGGGGAACCTCACCCAATGGTGATGGCCCCGTCGGCGTCGGCGTCGACGATCACCGTGTCGCCGTCGCCGTGGGTCCCCTCGAGGAGGGCCAGGGCGAGGGTGTCACCGATCTCCCGCTGGATCACCCGCTTCAGCGGCCGCGCTCCATAGGCCGGGTCATACCCCCCGGCGGCCAACGCCGCCTCGGCCGCCGGGGTCACGTCCAACGTGATCCGACGTCGCGTCAGGCGGGCCTTCAACGACTCGAGCTGGATCTGCACGATACGGGTGAGGTCACCCTCGGTGAGGGGACGGAAGCGGACGATGTCGTCGATCCGGTTCACGAACTCCGGCTTGAAGAACTCCCGGGGGTCGCCGGCCAGATTCGACGTCATGATCAGCACGACGTTGGTGAAGTCGACCGTACGACCCTGACCGTCGGTGAGCCGGCCGTCGTCGAGGAGTTGCAGCAGCACATTGAACACATCGGGGTGGGCTTTCTCGATCTCGTCGAGCAGGACCACCGCATACGGGCGTCGGCGCACCGCCTCGGTGAGCTGGCCGCCCTCGTCGTAGCCCACGTAGCCAGGGGGGGCGCCGATGAGCCGACTCACGGAGAACTTCTCCATGTACTCGCTCATGTCGATGCGCACCATCGCTCGCTCGTCGTCGAAGAGGAAGTCGGCCAACGACCGGGCCAGCTCGGTCTTGCCCACACCGGTGGGACCGAGGAACAGGAACGACCCGATGGGCCGATTCGGGTCGGAGAGCCCCGCCCGGCTGCGGCGGATGGCGTTGGCCACGGCCACGACGGCCTCGTCCTGGCCGACCACCCGGTCGTGCAGCACCTCCTCCAAGCGCACGAGCTTGGCCATCTCCCCTTCCATGAGCCGGCTCACGGGCACGCCGGTCCACTTGCCGACGACCTCGGCGATGTCCTCCTCGTCGACCTCCTCCTTCAGCATCTTCTGCACGGATTGGAGCTCGTCGAGCGCCACCGACGCCTCGGCGACCTGGCGCTCGATCTCGGGGAGCTGGCCATAGCGGATCTCCGCCGCCTTCTCGAGGTCGCCCTCACGCTCGAGCTCGAGGCGCTTGGTCTCGAGCTGCTCCTTGAGAGCGCGAATGCGGTCGATGGCGTCGCGCTCGCCCTGCCAATGAGCCTTCATCCCCGTGATCTGCTCGGTGAGGTTCGCCAGTTCCTCGTCGAGGGCGGCGAGACGATCAGCGGACGCGGCGTCGGTCTCCTTGGCCAACGCCACCCGCTCGATCTCGAGCTGGCGGATGCGACGCTCCACCACGTCGATCTCGGTGGGCATCGAGTCGATCTCGATGCGCAGCTTCGACGCCGCCTCGTCCATGAGATCGATGGCCTTGTCGGGCAGGAAGCGGCCGGTGAGGTAGCGGTCGGAGAGCACGGCCGCGGCCACCAACGCTGCGTCCTGGATGCGCACTCCGTGGTGCACCTCGTAGCGCTCCTTGAGGCCGCGCAGGATGGCGACGGTGTCCTCGACCGACGGCTGATCGACGAAGACCTGTTGGAAGCGGCGCTCGAGGGCAGCGTCCTTCTCGATGTACTTGCGGAACTCGGCCAGGGTGGTGGCCCCGATCATCCGCAACTGGCCTCGGGCCAGGAGCGGCTTGAGCATGTTGCTGGCATCCATCGACCCCTCGGACGCCCCTGCGCCGACCACGGTGTGCATCTCGTCGATGAAGGTGACGACCTCGCCCCCGGAGTCGGTGATCTCCTTGAGCACCGCCTTCAACCGCTCCTCGAACTCACCGCGGTACTTGGCCCCTGCCACCATCGAGCTGAGGTCGAGGGAGATGACGCGCTTGTTCTTCAGGCTCTCGGGCACGTCACCTTCGACGATGCGTCGGGCCAGACCCTCCACGATGGCCGTCTTGCCCACACCGGGCTCACCGATGAGCACCGGGTTGTTCTTCGTTCGTCGGCTCAGCACCTGGATGACCCGGCGGATCTCGTCGTCGCGGCCGATGACCGGGTCGATCTTGCCCTCCCGAGCCGCCTCGGTGAGGTCGCGCCCGTACTTCTCGAGCGCCTGGTACTGGTCCTCGGGGTTCTGGCTGGTGACCCGGTGGCTTCCCCGCACATCGGCCAGCGCGGTGAGCAACGTCTCGCGATCGACGCCCACCCGGTCGGCCATCGCCACCAGGAGGTGCTCGGCGGACAGGTACTCGTCGGTCAGTTCCCGCCGGAACTCGTCGGCCCGATCGATCAGGGCAGTGAGCTCGCGGCCCACCCTGGACTCGCCCCCGTAGGCCTTGGGTAGTTTCGACAACGCATCGTCGACCTTGTTGCGCAGGGCCATCGGCGCCACGCCGACCTTCTGCAGGATCGGCAACACGATGCCTTCCTCCTGGCCCAGAAGAGCCTGGAGGAGGTGGTCGGGGGTGACCTCGGGGTTGCTGGCCGTTCGCGCCGCGGCGATGGCGGTGTTCACGGCATCCTGGGTCTTCAGGGTCCAACGGTTCGGGTCGAGGGCCATGGTGGCGATCTCCTCTCTGGCGCGTGTTCGGTGGCGGATTCCTTCAACCTCGGGACGAGCGCCCGAGGAGCTGGCGGAGGACCTCGGAGGTCTCGCCGTAGCGGACCATGGCCTGGCGCACCGGCACGAGGTCACGGCGATAGGTGCGGTGGGTCACGGCGACGGCATCAGCGGCGTCACGGCGAGCCTGGTCGAGCTCGGCCTGGATGGCGGCCAGCTGCTGTTCGAGCTCGAGCACCCGCTTGACCCCCGCCAGGTTGAGTCCCTCGTCGGTGAGCGACTGGATGCGCTGCAGCAGGCCGATGTCGTCGTCGCTGTAGCGACGACTGCCGCCAACGGTGCGGGCCGGCTCGACGAGGCCCTTGCGCTCGTAGATGCGCAGGGTCTGAGGGTGGACCCCGGCCAGCTCGGCGGCGACCGAGATCACATACACCGCACGGGCCTCCCGTTTCTCGGAGGAGTTCGTCACGCCGGCCACGATCAGACCCCCAGGTGGGCGCGAGGCGAGTCGGGGAAGGCTTCGGCCATGGCCTCGACGGCCCGGCGTTGCTCGTCGGTGAGGGTACTGGGGACGTCGACCTGGACGGTGACCAGGAGGTCGCCGACGCCCTTCTTGGTGGTGACACCCCGGCCCTTCACCCGCAGCACTTTGCCCGACGGGGTGCCCTCGGGCAGCTTGAGGGTGACAGTGGAGCCGTCGAGGGTGGGCACGGTGAGACGGCCGCCGAGCACCGCCTCGGCCAACGTGACGGGAACGGTGAGGGTGAGGTTGTCTCCGTCGCGCCCGAAGACCGTGTCGGCGTCGACGTGGACGAGCACGAAGAGGTCGCCGGCCGGCCCGCCGTGGCGGCCGGCACCGCCCCGCCCCTTCAGCCGGATGCGCTGCCCGTCCTTCACCCCTTCGGGGATGCGGACCTTCACCTCGCGGGCCCGCCGCTCGACACCGCTGCCGTGGCAGGCCGAGCACGGATCGACGACCACCGAGCCGTTGCCCCCGCAGTTGGCACACGGGGTGGAGAAGGAGAAGAGGCCCTGGTTGTCGTCGAGCACTCCGCGCCCGTGGCACGCCGGGCACTCGGTCGGCATGGTGCCGGGCCTGGCGCCGGTGCCGTGGCAGGTGGTGCACCCGGCGTCGGAGGTGAGGTGCAAAGTGGTGGTGATACCGGCGACCGACTCACGAAACGGCAGGTGGAGCTCGGCCTCCAGGTCGGCGCCCCGCTGCGGGCCGGCGCCGCGCGAGCCGGGGGCACCCCCTCGACCACGACGCCCGAAGAGGCCACCGAGAAGGTCGCCCAGGTCGCCGGACTCGGTCCCACCCGGGCCCCCGAACCCTCCGGGGAATCCACCGCGGCCGGAGGAACCGCCGAAGCCTCCGACTGGCCCCATCTTGCGGACCTCGTCGTACTCCTTGCGCTTGGCCTCGTCGCCCACGACCTCGTAGGCCGCCGAGATCTCCTTGAAGCGATCCTCGGCGGCATCGTCGCCGGGGTTGGCGTCGGGGTGCAGCTCGCGGGCCAGCTTGCGATAAGCGCGTGTGAGCTCCTTGGCCGTCGCCGTCTCCGAGACGCCCAGGACCTTGTAGTAGTCCTTGTCGAACCACTCACGTTGTGGGGCCACGGCGGCCTACTCCTGCCTCTCGCCATCAAAGGACGTTGCGGTGGAGGCGGCTCCCTCGGCGGGCCACCGCCGAACTGTCACCCGCGCACCTTGACCATGGCCGGGCGCACGACCCGGCCCTTCCAGACGTAGCCGGTGCGCAGGACCTCGACGACGACAGATTCGCCTCCGTCGCCGGCCTCGTGCAGCACGGCTTCGTGATGATTCGGATCGAACGGCTCGCCTTCGGGCGTCATGCGCTCGAGGCCGTCGCGTTCGAGCAGCTCGAGCAGCATCTTGGCGATGGGCTCCACGTCGGAGGACCCGTGCCCGATGGCCGCATCACAGGCGTCGAGCACCACCAGCAACTTGTCGACGAGGTTGGCCGTGGCCCGCTCGCGGACTTCGGCCTCCTCACGGGCGGCCCGCTTGCGGTAGTTGTCGAACTCGGCCTTCAGGCGCAGCAGAGTGTCGCGGTACTCGTCCCGCTCGGCCGCGACCACCGCCGGGTCGGGCTCGGCTTCGAACTCGGCTTCGGCTCCATGGGCGTCGGGGCCCGCCGCTTCAGCGTCGTGGAGGTCGGCGGCAAGGAGGTCCTCGAGGTCGTCGGCGGTGGGTGCGGTCGCGGGATCTTCCCCCGCGGCCGCCCCCTCACCAGGTGTCACTTGGCCTCGTCGTCGACGATCTCGGCGTCCACGACGTCATCGTCGTCAGGGGCCGAGCCGCTGCCACCACCGGCCGACGCACCGGCCGCCGACTCGTTGGCCGCAGCCTGCTGGTACAGCTTCTGGGTGAACTCCTGGCTGGCCGTCATGAGCGACTCGGTGGAGGTCTTGATGGCCTCCATGTCGGAACCGGCGACCGCCGTCTTCAGGTCGGCCAGCTTGGTCTCGACGTTGGCCTTCTCTTCGGCCGAGATCTTGTCGCCCTGGTCCTTCAGGAGCTTCTCGGTCTGGTAGACGAGGGTGTCGGCCGAGTTGCGCACATCGGCCTCCTCGCGACGCTGGCGATCCTCCTCGGCGTGGGCCTCGGCGTCCTTCACCATCTGCTGGATGGCGTCCTTGGAGAGCGACGACTGACCGGTGATGGTCATGGACTGCTCCTTGTTGGTGGCGCGGTCCTTGGCCGAGACGTGCACGATGCCGTTGGCATCGATGTCGAAGGTGACCTCGATCTGGGGCACGCCACGCGGGGCGGGCGGAAGATCGACGAGCTGGAACTTGCCCAGGGTCTTGTTGAAGTTCGACATCTCGCGTTCGCCCTGCAGCACGTGGATCTCGACCGACGGCTGGTTGTCCTCGGCGGTGGTGAAGACCTCGGTGCGGCGGGTGGGGATGGTGGTGTTGCGCTCGATGAGCCGGGTCATGACGCTGCCCTTGGTCTCGATACCGAGCGACAGCGGCGTGACGTCGAGGAGGAGCACGTCCTTGACCTCACCCTTGAGCACGCCGGCCTGCACGGCCGCGCCCACAGCCACGACCTCGTCGGGGTTGACGCCCTTGTGGGGGTCGTTGCCGGTCATCTCCTTGACGAGGTCGACCACGGCCGGCATACGGGTGGATCCACCCACGAGCACGACGTGCTCGATGTCGCCCTTGGTGAGGCCGGCGTCCTTGATGGCCTGCTCGAACGGCACCCGGCAGCGCTCGAGGAGGTCGGCGGTGAGTTCCTGGAACTTGGCCCGGGTGAGCTGCTCGTCGAGGTGCAGAGGCCCGTCCTGGGTGGCGGTGATGAAGGGCAGGTTGATCTGGGTCTGCTGCACCTGCGACAGCTCGACCTTGGCCTTCTCGGCCGATTCCTTCAGGCGCTGCACGGCCATGTTGTCCTTCGACAAGTCGACGCCGTGGGCGGTCTTGAAGCTGTCGACGAGCCAGTCGATGACCCGCTGGTCCCAGTCGTCGCCGCCGAGTTTGGTGTCTCCGTGGGTGGACTTGACCTCGAAGACGCCGTCGCCGATCTCGAGTACGGACACGTCGAAGGTGCCACCGCCGAGGTCGAACACCAGGATGGTCTGGTCGGTGGCGTCCTTGTCGAGGCCGTAGGCGAGCGCGGCGGCGGTGGGCTCGTTGATGATGCGCAGCACCTCGAGGCCGGCGATCTGGCCCGCCTCCTTGGTGGCGGTGCGCTGGGCGTCGTCGAAGTAGGCGGGCACGGTGATGACGGCCTGGGTGACGGTGTCGCCGAGGTAGGCCTCGGCGTCGCGCTTGAGCTTCATCAACGTGCGGGCCGAGATCTCCTGGGACGTGTAGTCCTTGCCGTCGATGTCGATCTTCCAGTTGGTGCCCATGTGGCGCTTCACGGAACGGATCGTGCGATCGGGGTTGGTGATGGCCTGGCGCTTGGCCACCTCGCCGACGAGGACCTCACCGTTCTTGGCGAAGGCGACCACCGACGGGGTGGTGCGGCTCCCCTCGGCGTTGGGGATGACGACGGGATCGCCGCCTTCGAGGACGGCGACGACCGAGTTGGTGGTACCGAGGTCGATACCGACAGCCTTGGGCATGACAGGTGCTCCTGGGGTTGGGTGACGGTGCTGCGGGGTGTCCGGGCGGTTCATCAGCCGAGGCCACATGAGACCACCAGGAAAGTTGAGTGTGATGATAACAACTTTGCCGACGGCTTCCCCATTCCCCGTTCGCAGGATTTCCCGACGGCCGTCGGGCAGACTGACGGCCATGACCGCGTCACTCGTGCTGCTCCGCCACGGCCAGAGCACCTGGAACCTGGAGAACCTCTTCACCGGCTGGTTCGACGCCGACCTGACCGAGAAGGGACGGGCCGAGGCCGAGGCCTGCGGACCGGCGCTGGCCGATGCCGAGCTCGCGCCCGATCTGGTGCACACCTCTCGCCAGACCCGGGCCATCCGCACCGCCGACCTGGCCCTCGACGCCATCGACCGGCTGTGGATACCGGTCCGCCGTTCGTGGCGGCTCAACGAGCGCCACTACGGCGACCTCCAGGGCAAGGACAAGAAGCAGACCACCGCCGAACACGGGCCCGACATGGTGAAGGTCTGGCGGCGCAGCTACGACACCCCGCCCCCCGCCCTCGCCCTCGACGATCCTCGCCACCCCCGGTTCGACCCCCGCTACGCCGACCTGCCCCCCGATGTGCTCCCCGCCGCCGAATGCCTGGCCGATGTCGTCGCCCGCATGCTCCCCTATTGGTACGACGGCATCGTGCCCGACCTGCGCACCGGGGCCACCGTGCTCGTCGTGGCCCACGGCAACAGCCTGCGGGCACTGATCAAGCACCTCGACGGCATCTCCGACACCGACATCGCCGAGGTCAACCTGCCGACCGGGGTCCCGATCCTCTACGAACTCGGCGCCGACATGATGCCCTCGGAGCAGGTGCCACTGACCGAGCGCTACCTCGGCGACACCGAGGCCGCCCGGGCCGCCGCCGACGCCGTGGCCCGCCAGGCCGGCTGACCCTCCCGACACGGGCAGGACCACTGCGGAAGGGCCCGGTCTCTCGACCGGGCCCTTCCATCACATCAGGGCGAAACGGGTCTACTGACCCAGCCGATGTCGGTCAGACGGCCTCGTCCCCGAGTTCGCCCGTGCGGATCCGCAAGAGGGAACCGACCGGGAGGGTCCAGATCTTGCCGTCGCCGATGTTGCCCGTCCGAGCGGCATCGGCGATCGTCTGGGCCACGCTGGCGGCGTCGTCGTCGGGAACGATTGCCTCCAGCTTGATCTTCGGCAGGAACTCGACGGTGTACTCCGAACCCCGGTAGGTCTCGGTGTGGCCACCCTGGCGACCGAATCCCTTGGCTTCGGTGATGGTGATCCCGGTGACACCAGCCGCCTTGAGGGCGTCCTTCACGGTGTCGAGCGAGTGGGGGCGAATGATTGCTGTGACGATGGTTGCCATGCGATCTGCTCCTATCCCTTGGTGGAGACGAGGAGTTCCTCGCCCATGCCAGCCAGGACGTCATCGGAGTAGCCCGGCGCCCCGTGTTCGCTGAGGTCGAGACCCTCGAGCTCCTCGGCCGGGCTGACCCGGAGGATACCGATGGCCTTCATGCCACCGAAGAGGATTCCGGTGGTGACGGCCACCCATGCGATGATGGCCAGAGCGCCGAGCACCTGGGTGACGAGGAGTTCGGTTCCGCCGCCCTCGAACAGCCCTTCGTCGATGGTGAACAGGCCGGCGGCGATGAGCCCCCAGAACCCGGACACGGCGTGCACGGCGACGGCCCCGACCGGATCGTCGACCTTGAAGGCCCGCTCGAGGAGCAGTGCCGCCGGGACCACGACGATGCCGGCGACGAAACCGATGATCAGTGCCGGAACGACATCCACCGTGTCGACGACGGCACAGATGGAGACGAGCCCGGCGAGCAGGCCGTTGCCAGCCATGGAGACATCTGGCTTCTTGAGCAGGACCCAGGAGCTGATCAGCGCCCCGGTCGCACCGGCACAGGCCGCGAAGAGCGTCAGCACGGCGATGACCGGCACCGACATGTCGGCTTTCAGGGCCGAGCCGGGGTTGAAGCCGAAGAAACCGATGAAGAGAATCATGACACCGGTCAGCGCGAGCGGGATGGAGTGCGCCGGAATGGCCCGAGGCTTGCCGTCGGCTCCGAACTTGCCGATGCGGGGACCGAGGATGATGGCACCCATGAGTGCCGCGATCCCACCAGTGAGGTGCACGAGACCCGAGCCGGCGAAGTCGACGAAGTCACGCTCGTCGAGCCAGCCGCCGCCCCACTTCCAGCTCACGACGACCGGATAGATGAGGCCGGTGATGAGCACGGTGTAGATGAGATACGACACGAACTTCGTCCGCTCGGCGACGGCCCCGGCCACGATGGTGGCGGCGGTGGCCGCAAAGGCGGCCTGGAAGAAGAAGTCGGTCGAGACGCTGAGCGGATAGAAGTCCGGCCCGAGGGCGCTGAGATCGGGCAGCCGGTCCATCAGACCGGGAACACCCCACCCTGCGAAACCGAACCACCCTCCCACGAACCCCGGGTAGGCGAGACCCCACCCGACGAGCCCGAACACCAACACGCCGAGCGCGGCGTCCATGAGGCTCTTCATCATCATGTTGGCCGAGTTCTTGGCCCGGGTGAGACCCACGGCCAGCAGCGCGAAACCGGCCTGCATGAAGAACACGAGTACACCGGCGATAAAGATGAAGATGTTGTCGAGGATCACGGTCTGGGCGATGTCCGCCGCCGTTCCCGTGAAGCGTTCCACCAGTTCGGCCTCGACGACAGTGACGTCGACGGTGGTGTCCCCCTCTTGCGCGAGCGCAGGGAGAGCGCCCAACAGCAGCACCGCTGCGACCAGGCCCCCTCCCAGGAGCATCTTGAAGCGCATGCATTCTTCCTTTCTCTGGGTCATCTCGGTGACGGGGACAGGCGCTGAGCGGCAGTGCGCCCAACCTCTCTGGCTTCCGTCTGAACGATTCCTGAAGTTAGAGGAGGGCGGTTTCCGGGGAATCTCCCCCGCATTACGGCTGGCCGTCACTCTGGTTACGAGAGTGTTTCGCCGCCAGTGCGACACCGTCTCAGGCGGTGCGCTCCCCGAGAGCGGTGACGGTGACGCCTTCCAACCCTGTCTCACCACCGCCCTCGGCCGGCGCGGCCTGCTCCAGCAGGTAGCCACGCGAGCGCACGGTCTTTATCACGAGGGCCAGCGGAGCAATACGTCGGCGCACCCGCAGCATGTGGACGTCGAGGGCGTTGCGACCGGGGGCACCTTGGGGCCAGCCGGCGCGGGCCAACTGTTCCCGGCTCACCACTGCGCCGAAGCGGTCGAGCAGCGCCGGCATCAGCCGGGCTTCCACCGGCGGTAGCGACACCCAGTCGCCACCGCTGCGCAAGACCCCGTCGGGCTCCAGCACCGGTCGTGACGGCTGATTCGTCGCCGTTCGCCCCAGCATGGCGCGCGACCGCGCCTCCACGTCCTCTCTGGGCGCCGGGAGGCGAATCCAATCCTCGAGGCAACCGGTCAATGTTGGGGGAGGGTTGTCCTGGTCGACGAGCAGGAGCCGGGGATGACCCTGACGGGCCAGGACCTCTCGGCGTTCCTGCTCGTGCGGCCAGCGCAGGAGCACGACGTCCACCCCCCGACCGTACGAAAGCGCTGTTTCCGGGATGTTTCACAGTGGTGAAGCAAGAAGGAACCGGTCGCGACGAGCTCGTGACCGTCAGAGGCGCACGCCCGGCCCGATCTCCCTAGGCTGCGGCCATGGCACGAGACGCATGGCTCAACCATCTGGCCCAGGTTCCGATGTTCGCGCACTGCTCGAAAAAGGAACTGCAGCAGGTGGCCCAGGCCACCATGGAGGTCTCGGCCCCCGACGGTCGGGTGCTCGTCCGGGAGGGCGAACCGGGGCACGAGTGCTTCATCATCATCGAGGGCCACGCCCGGGTGGAGCGCAACGGGGCCGTGGTGGCCACCCTCGGGCCCGACGACGTGGTGGGCGAGTTGGCCCCGCTGACGGGCGGACCCCGCACGGCCACCGTCACCGCCGAAGGACCGCTCGACGTCCTGGTCATCGGCCAACGGGAGTTCGCGGCGCTGCTCGACGAGATTCCCGGGTTCGCCAACCGGGTGCTGCACGAGTTGGCCCACCGCATGCGCGACCTCGACGAACGCGCCTACGGCTGACCCCTCGCCGCGAGTGGGGTGTCCTCCCGGCCCGCGAGTACGTTTTCGTTCGTATGGACGCCACCAAGAAGCGCCTGAAGGCCCCCCAGCTGGTCCTGCTCATCGGCCTCGCCGTCGCCGTCTTCACGGCACTGTCCGGTATCGGGACGTCCCTGTTCGGCCAGACCGAGGACAACCCGGTCAGTCGTGAGGTGTTCGGGGGCATACCCACCCCGCTGAAGGTCGCCTTCTACACGATGATCCCCGTGTTGTTGCTCTACGGGGCGATCATGTTCAGCCAGCGGGTCACCAACTGGACCCGGGGCAAGCCCGACAACCGGGCCACCACGTCGAAGAACGTGAAGCGGCGTCTCGGCGACTTCCGCGCCGGCGTCTACATGCAGACCCTCATGCGTGACCCGGCCGCTGGCATCATGCACTCGCTCATCTACTTCTCGTTCCTGGTGCTGCTCGCCGTCACCACCATCCTCGAGATCAACCACATCCTCCCCGCCGACCTCAAGTTCCTCAGCGGTCGGGTCTACCAGGGCTACTCATTTGTCGGCGATGCCGCCGGGCTGGCCCTGTTCGTCGGTGTCGTGTGGGCCATCGTGCGCCGCTACGGGCAACGCCCGTACCGCATCCGCATCAAGTCGAAGCCCGAACACATGGTGATCCTGGGCGTGTTCCTGTCGCTCGCCGTCACCGGGTTCATGGCCGAGGCCTACCGCATCGCCGAAGAGGGAACCCCCGCGTACGAGAAGTGGTCGTTCGTCGGCTATCCGATCGCCCTTCTCGTCGACGGCGGCGGCAACCTGGCCGGCTGGCACCAGTTCTGGTGGATCGCCCACGTGGTCACGTTCATGGCCTTCCTCGTGATCCTGCCCGTAACGATGCTGCGCCACATGTTCACCTCACCGCTGAACATGTACCTGAAGGACCGCGACCGCCCCAAGGGCGCGATGAAGCCGATGCCGAACCTCATGGAGACCGAGCTCGAGAGCTTCGGGGCCTCCACCATCGAGGACTTCACCTGGAAGCAACTGCTCGACACCGACGCCTGCACGATGTGCGGCCGGTGCACCGCAGTGTGCCCGGCGCAGGCCACCGGCAAGCCCCTCGACCCGCGTGAGATCGTGCTGAAGGTAGGGGAGGTCATGGCCGCCACCGGGTCGCCGCGCGTGTCGCCGCCCATCGGCACCGACTCCGAGATCGTCATCTCGACCAATTCGGTCTTCGAGCGCATCACCCCCGATGAGATCTGGGCCTGCACCACCTGCAAGGCCTGCGACGAGGCCTGCCCGGTCAACATCGAGATCCTCGACAAGATCCTCGACATGCGCCGCTACCTGTCGCTCATGGAGTCGAACTTCCCCACCGAGCTGGGCAACGCGTACCGGTCGATGGAGAACTCCGGCAACCCGTGGGGTATCAGTCAGAACGAGCGGGCCGACTGGGCCGAAAAGATCGAGGGCATCGAGATCCTCGACGGCACCAGCCCCCTCGAGGCCGAGTACCTCTACTGGGTGGGGTGTGCCGGCTCCTTCGACGACAAGAACAAGAAGGTCACCCAGGCCATGGCGCAGCTCATGCAGCGCGCCGGGGTGTCGTTCGCCATCCTCGGCCCGGCCGAGATGTGCACGGGCGACCCCGCCCGCCGGTCGGGCAACGAGTACATCTTCCAGATGCTGGCCATGCAGAACGTCGAGACGCTCAACGGCATGGGGGTCAAGAAGATCGTCACCCAGTGCCCGCACTGCTTCAACACGCTGTCCAACGAGTACCCGCAGCTCGGAGGGCACTACGAGGTGGTGCATCACAGCCAGTTCATCGAGTGGCTCATCGACCAGGGCAAGCTCGACATGACCAACGCCCGCCTCGACGAGCGGGTGGTGTACCACGACTCGTGCTATCTCGGTCGCCACAACGACGTGTACATGTCGCCGCGCAACGTGATCGGCTCCCTGGCCGGCATCGAGATCGTGGAAGCCGAGCGCAACGGCACCAAGGGCATGTGCTGCGGTGCCGGCGGGGCCCGCATGTGGATGGAGGAGCACACCGGCAAGCAGGTCAACGTCGAACGTTCTCAAGAGCTCATCGCGACCGGTGCGAGTAAGATCGCCGTCGCCTGTCCGTTCTGCTACATCATGATCGACGACGGGGTGAAGGGACAGGGCCTCGGCGAGGACGAGGTGCGCGTGGCCGACATCTCGATGCACATTCTCGAAGCCATCGAGCAAGGCGAGCGGGAGGGGACCCAGATCGGTGCCGGAGCAGTCGAAGAGTGAGCCGCTGAGCGTCCTGGTCGTCGTCGACGACGACGCCGCGGGCACCTTGCTGCACCGACTGATCGGTGAGCAGGGCTGGGATGCTCACCTCACCCACGATGCTGGTGGCGCCATCGTCGAGCTGGAGCAGGCCCACCCGCCCTATGCGGCCGTGGTGCTCGACCTCGACATCGCCTCGGGCACGAGCAGCGTCAAGGCCCTCGCCGACATCCGCCGGATTCCCGGCGATGTGGCTCGGGTACCGGTGGTGGTGTGCAGCTGGAGCGACGACGACCGGCCCAAGGCCTGGATGAGCGGCGCCGACGGTCACCTGGTGCGCCCGTTTCATGCCAGCGTCCTGCACACCGCGCTCGTCGATGCGATCGAGCGCCCCGACAGCCAACGCGAGGATCACCGCAAGCGCCAACTCGGCTCGCCCGCCCCACCCGCCCCGGGCTGACCTTTGCGAGTGCCGGCGCTCAAGGCGCACTCGGGCCGCGGTCGACTGATCGGGCCACGTGAGTTCCGCCAGTACAGTTCGCCTGTCCGCGGAAGAGGATGGGCCTGCGACCGGTCGTCCGGGTCGTCCCATCGAGTGAGGAGCAACCATGGCGAAGAGCGGTACGCGATCATCCGTCCTCACCTACGCTGACGACCTCCGCCGCTGGGTTTGGCCACCGGGCGAGATACCCGTATCGGCAGTCGACACCAGCCCGGTCGTCGATCCTGGCCCGACCAAGCGCCTGATCCGGAAGGTCGTCCCGGAAGCGCTCCTGCCGGTGGCACAGACGCTCTGCACAAGGGTGGTGATGCCGTACACCGGTCGCCGACTCGTGCGTCGGTCGGCCAGCAGTGACCTCCGGGTCCATTTCGCGTGCGGTTCGAGGGCCATACCTGGCTGGATCAACATCGACCTGCTCGGGAGCAGCGCCGACTTCTTCTGGGACCTGCGACGTCCGGTCCCCCTGCCTGACTCCTCGGTTGCCACCGTGTACCACGAACACTTCCTCGAGCACCTGCCGTTCCAGGCTGCGCTCGGTTCTCTCCGCGAAGCGCACCGACTGCTCGAGCCCGGAGGCACGCTGCGCTTCGGTGTACCGGACTTCGCCCGCTACTGCCGTGCCTACGTCGACGACGACGAGTTCCTCGAACGATGCAAACCAGAACGACCCACCGCATGCCTTGCCATCAACGAGATCCTCTACTGGTATGGACACCGATCGATGTGGGATGAGGAGACCCTGATCACCGTTCTCACCGAGCTCGGTCTCGTTGATGTGCGGCGTCGTCGATTCGGTGACTCGGGGATCGATCCGTGCCCAGACTGGGAGCACCACGAGATCGACACCCTCTACATCGAAGGGCTCAAGCCCCGGGCGTGTACGCCGTCTGCGGCCCCCGCCAGCCATCAGAAAGGCTCCGCAGCTCCGACGCTCGGGCCATAATTTCAACACGCGTCTAGTGCTCTGTCCGTGATCGTTCGTAGGGCGCGTCCACCACTTGAGGTGCTGGGCCTGTTTTGATCTGGGGATGTCCACTCCTGTGAAGGTCCGGCGGTTGTCGGATCACGA
>Ga0105055_10003529_pt1 | contig 23558 bp, 25 predicted proteins | sample BON03_FD_78090 | JGI IMG/M metagenome (GOLD analysis project Ga0105055, IMG submission 78090) | Freshwater microbial communities from Lake Bonney liftoff mats and glacier meltwater in Antarctica - BON-03 | ecosystem: Environmental > Aquatic > Freshwater > Ice > Glacier meltwater | place: Lake...
GCAAGTGGCCTACAATACACCATCATCAAAGAAGGTGATGGCGCAACACCGACTGAAACGGATAAGGTTATTGCTAACTACAAAGGTACTTTGTTAGATGGTACTGTATTTGATAGTTCATATGAGCGCGGTGAACCTGCAACATTCCCAGTTAACGGTGTGATCCAAGGCTGGCAAGAAACATTAAAAATGATGAAAGAAGGTGCTAAATGGCAAATCGTTGTACCCGCTAATTTAGCTTACGGTCCACGTGGCGCAGGGCAAGGCTCACCGATTGGCCCAAATGAAACATTGATTTTTGATATTGAATTGATTGCAATTACAAAATAATTTCAGACCATTCAAATAAAGAAAGGCCATATCATTAAGTTGATATGGCCTTTCTTTTATTACGTCTAACCTTTTTAATGACACTTAAATTAAGTCATTTTCATAGGATTAGTCTGCCAAATAACGTTTATATTTTGTAGGCTTAAGCGCCTGAAGATCAACCATCACTAGACCATCAATACAGTTGCCAAAATCAACATCAATACTGAAGTCTATAAATCGCACTCCTCCAGTTTCACACAAATCAGCATATTGTTTATATAGTGTTGGAATACGGACATTCATATGTGCCAACTGAACCCGCATGGCTTTAAAATCGGCTTCATAATCAATCCCAGTGATAACATCATTAACCCTTAGTTGCATATTAGAATCTGTGCGATACGGCACGCGCGCAGTGGCAAGTTGATATTTATCTTTAAAATAATGCTGATAGAAACTTATAATTAATGCCTTAGCAAATTCAGGATAACTATCACTTAAACTCACTGGGCCGAATAAATAACGTATTTTAGGGTAACGCTTTAAATAGGCGCCGATTCCGTACCAAAGATAATCAAGACTTCGCTTTCCCCAATATTTTGGGCTAACAAAACTCCGACCGAGTTCAATTCCTTGCTCAAAAAAATGTGCCATTTTTTCTTGGTCATAATCAAATAATTCCTGACTATAAATGCCTCGCGTATCTGATTTTAAAAACAAGTTTTTTACTTCTGCCAGACGATATGCGCCAGCGATTTCAAGCTCGTATTCATCCCAGAGAATCAAATGCCGATAATCCCGATCATATCGATCAAGGTCACTTTTTTTACCAGTACCTTCACCTACCTGCCGAAAGGTAACTTCACGCAATCGACCAATTTCATGCATTACCGCTGAATCAGATTGATAGTTGAACAAATATATTTTCTTGCCGTCTATTGTTTCCCCTAGCAACTCAGCTTGTTGTAGTTCTTTTTTAATTGCACGGCGTTCTTGAGGGTGAACAATTGTTTGTTCCGTTTCAAATAATGGTGATTTACCTTTTCCTATGCGATACAAATGACGCCGAATCAGTTTCGCCATTTCTTTTTTAGCTAAAGGAAGGCCTCTAATCTGCTGAAAGGGGATTGACTGACCGACTCGCAAAGTAATTGTTTGTGAATTTTTATTAAAAATTTCATGTGCTAACAACATTGCAGCTAAGGGTTTATAGACCATTGAACTGCTATAAAATAATGACGAATTTCGTGCATCGACATAAATCGGCAAAATCGGCGAGTTAGTCTTTTTGGCAAAATGTAGAAAGCCACTCGTCCATTTGCCATCGCGTACGCCATTAGGTCTAATTCTTGATACTTCGCCAGCAGGGAAAACAATAACTGCCTCGTCATTATTTAAGCAGTTGATAATATCGGCAATACTTCTTTTTTGAGTTGCCTTAGTTAAGTTATCAACCGGTAGTAGTAAGTTTTTGACTGCTTGAAAATTCATCAACATATCGTTGACTACAATTTTCACATCGCGCCTAACCTCACTGACTAACTTTAACAGGGATAAGCCGTCTAATGCCCCTAAAGGATGATTAGCAACGATTACAACCCGCCCTGAAGCCGGAATATTGCTACGATCACGATGCGAAATTGAATAACTAAATTTGAAGTGTTCTAATACCTGTTCGATAAAATCGAACCCTTTCAAATCCTGATGGATATCTAAAAACTGATTAACTTCTTGTTCGAATGATATTTTACGCAGTAAACCAAGCGTTGCCTTTTTTATCCAAGGACTTTTGCGTTCAAAGTTAGGGAATTTTTGTTGGATGGCACTTTCAATATTAAGCATTTTTCACCTCTCATTTGCCTCATTACTAAAGCATAAAGGAGATGTGTTACAACTTGATAATGATTACGTTACCGTTTCATGACACTATATTAGATTGTATTAATGCTCTTCTACGTGGGTTAAATAAAGTGTAACGCCAATCAAGGCGATACCACCAGCAAGTGCTAATAATTCTATAGCTCCATGAAAATCCATACTGATCGCATGTTCAAAAAAGTTCACAATCAGAATCATGATAATCACTCGCCCAAGACGAGTTTTAAGCTCATCGAGACTATGAATGGCTAAAACCGAGGAAGATGTTTCAGATTCTTCTGCTTGATCGATTTTGCTGATAAATAGTTCATATAATCCTAAAGAAAAGATTAATAGAACTGTTGCCAACAGATAACCATCGATGACTTCGACTACATGTGTTACCGTTTCGGCGCGAAAATCTTTACGTGCCTCGCCGATCAAATCTGGTGAAAGATAATCGCCTAAATGGCTAACCAAATAAAACGCATCTACAGAAGCCATATAAAACATAGCAAAGGCCGTTATCAAACTGACTACAACCGCAACAATAACCACAAAGCGGCTATTCCAAAGCATCGATTCAAACACTTTTTCAATCATAATTTACATCAACTTAAATTATTATGCAGCTTGTATAGGAATTGAATGACGCGTGTTGATAATGTCATTTTTCTCATTCAGATAAACAAGTGTAGGTTTGAAGTTAGCCACTTCTTTTTGATCGAGCACGGTGTAGGCACAAATGATAATACGATCACCAGGCGATGCTTTATGAGCCGCGGCACCATTAACCGAAATTATTTGTGAGCCCGCCTCTGCGCGAATAGCGTAGGTAATAAAACGTTGACCATTGGCAACATTATATATGTGAATCTGTTCGTATTCATGAATACCCGCAGCTTCCAAGAAATTACTGTCAATCGCACACGAGCCTTCGTACTCTAATTCAGAGTGAGTTACACAGGCACGATGTAGTTTTGCTTTTAATAAAGTCAGTTGCATATCCGACCATCTGTAGTTGATTAGCTATTCATTATCGCTTTTTCAACAAAATCAGGCAAGATTACAAGCAATATTGTCGATTAAACGTGCCTTTCCTAATCGCGCTGCGGCAAGAATTCTTAAGTTACTATCGCCTGAGATTACTTGCGACAGGTCATCTGTACATCTAATATCAACATATTCAACTTCAAAGCCAAATTTTTGCAGCTTAGTGAAGGCTTCTAACTGTAGAGCGGGAAAATCTTGATTCCCCAGTTCAATTTTCTGTTTAACACTGAGCAATATTTGATACAGAGCGGGTGCTTGCTCTCGCTGTTGCTCAGTCAAATACTGATTACGTGAACTCATCGCCAAACCGCTATGTTCACGATAAGTTGGTGACCCTACAATATCAACCGGCAGGTTAAGATCGCGTACTAAGCGTTTAATTAATAATAGTTGCTGATAATCTTTTTCACCAAACAAGGCAATGTCAGCTTGAACTATATTAAGTAATTTAGTGACAATGGTTGCCACACCATCAAAATGTCCTGGTCGCTTAAGTCCGCAGAGTTTATCATCCATATTCGGCACGATAACATTAGTATGTGGCGCCATACCCTTTGGGTACATGATGTCTACGGTAGGTGTAAATATAACGTCACAATCCACTGAACTTAGCATTTGGATATCAGCTTTAACCGTACGAGGATAAGCAGATAAATCTGCTTTGTCATCAAACTGTAGTGGATTAACAAAAATACTAACCACTACCCTATCGGCTAATTTATGCGCTTTTCTAACTAAAGAAAGATGTCCTTGATGTAAGTTTCCCATCGTTGGTACAAATGCAATTGTCTGCTTGTGGTCTCGCCAAGCCTTAACTTGGGCGCGTAAAGCGGTAATAGTTTCAACACTTTGCATTAAAACTGTTGTGCTAAAGTAGGAAATTGACCTGACTTCACATCGGCTACATATTTAGTAACCGCGGATTGAATGGTGCCTGTTTTAGCCAGAAAATCATCGCTAAACCGAGGACGTTTACCGGGCGTCAAGCCCAACATGTCATATAGAACAAGAACCTGACCATCACACATGCTTCCAGCACCAATGCCGATTACCGGAATAGTCAATGTATTAGTGATTTTTGTCGCTAATGCTGCCGGCACACACTCTAAAACCAACATATCCGCCCCCGCATCTTGCAAAGTTTTAGCATCACGGGTTAATTCATCTGCTGTTTCAGCATCCCGTCCTTGAACGCGATAGCCTCCTACACGATGTACCGATTGTGGTAACAAGCCTAAATGAGCGCACACTGGAATACCTCGCGCGGTGAGTTGCTTAATAGTCGACGCTATTACAGCCCCCCCTTCGAGTTTCACCATCTGAGCACCACCTTCCGCCATTAAGCGGGCAGCATTCGCAATCGCTTGGCCTTCATTGGCGTAACTCATAAAAGGCATATCGGCTATCACAAATACTTTATCGCTGCCGCGCACTACATTTTGACAGTGATAAATAATGTCATCAACCGTAACAGGAAGCGTACTTTCCTGACCTTGTATCACCATACCCAGTGAATCGCCCACTAGAATGACATCTACCCCTGCTTGTTCTAATGCATGGCTAAAACTGGCATCGTAAGCAGTCAGCATAGCAATTTTATTTTGCTCTGCTTTCATCTGGCGTAGGCGTGTTAAATTTAAGCGACTCATTTTATACTGTTACCTCTACTTCACTTTTACTGGCAACGGGTTGTAGTATTGTTTGCCACTTCTAATTGCTTCAATTTGTTCTAATAAGTTCTGATAATCGGCTTCGCTATTAACTAAATCTATTTGCTCAGCATTAACAATAAGGAGTGGCGAGGCGTCATAATAATGGAAAAAATCTGCGTAACTATCCGCTAATTTCTTCAAATAAGCATCTTCAACGTGCTGCTCGTAACCGATACCACGTTGTGAAACCCGTGATTTAAGCACAGGCAATGACGCTTGCAAATAAATCACTAAATCAGGGGTGCGATGATGCAAGGTAAGATTATCATACACCATGTTATATAACGCCAATTCATCGTCATCTAAGGTAATGTTGGCAAATATCCGATCTTTCTCCACCATAAAATCAGCTAATTGCAAATCAGTAAATAAGTCCTCCTGTTGTAAGGCTTTACTCAGCTTTACCCGTTGCATTAAAAAACTAAGCTGCGTCGGTAAGGCCGACTGTTTTGGATTTAAATAAAATTTTTCTAAAAATGGATTATTTTCAGGTTGTTCTAATATGGTGGTGGAGCCATAAAAGCTGTCTGCCAGACGTTTAACTAAATGGGTTTTGCCCACACCAATAGGCCCTTCTACAACAATATATTTATGCGGTAATGTTCTCATAGCAATATTTTTTCCAGTTTCCGTAAGCCGTCACGCGGGCAATGTTGCAGTAATTGTTTAATGTCACCCACATTAGGAATATTTAAATCAGGTGCTATCTCAGCTAAGGGATAGAGCACAAAAGCGCGTAAAGCAATGCCAGGATGAGGGATCTGTAATCGATCATCATTTATCTCATTTTGCTCATAAAGCAACACATCAAGATCTAAAGTACGTTCGCCCCAATGTCGTTGCCGAATACGGCCTTGTTGTTGCTCGATAGCTTGTAAAGCATCTAATAACTGATGTGCAGATAGCGCTGTTTCTATTGCGGCAACAGCATTAATATAATCAGGTTGATCTTGCGGGCCCATTGGAGGACTGGCATACAATGATGACCATGTAAGAAGTTGAGAATCAGGCAACGATTGTAAGTTGCTAATTGCAGTTTTCACCTGATCAACGGGATCAGCTAAATTACTGCCTAAACCAATATATGCTCGCATTAATCACTCTTTGTGACAGGTTTTCTACGATGACGACGACGAGCTTTAGGTTTCCCTTTTGCTAACGCTGTTGACGATAAATTTTTGACCAAATTTAACTGATCAGCTTCATTCGCAAATTGAAACTGCGTCCACCAATCCGCTAATTCTTGTAACGGCTCGCCTGTTTCAGCACGCAATAATAAAAAATCATAAGCTGCTCTAAATTTAGGATGGGTTAATTGCTTGAATGCTCGCTTTCCTTGGCGCTGATCTAAGCGTGGCTGTAAGCCCCAGATATCTCGGGTATCGAGAGTATAGCGTTTAGGTACTGCCACTCGGTTTACTTGCTCAGAAATAACTTCTGTTGCCGCACGTTGTAATGCGGGAATACTTGGAATTCCATTTTTTTGATGGGCTTGCCAATGATGTCGAACGGGCTCCCACAGCAATGCAGCAAATAAAAACGCCGGCGTAATTGGTTTGCCTTCATCAATTCGCTTATCAGTATTTTCTAAGGCTTTAATTAATAATGTTCTTGGAAAACCATCAACCTCAGTATGTAACATCGCAGCGGTCTGTGGAAACAAGATGTCAAATACGCCATAGTGGCATAACAACTCATGCGTTACCGCTGCGTTGCCACTCAGATATAATTTTAATGTTTCATCAAATAATCGTGCGGCAGGAATATCGGCTAACAAACTTGCTAATTCAGGAATGAGACGTTCAGTCTCAGTATCTAGCTTCAATCCTAATTTACCGACGAAACGCAATGCTCGTAAAATCCGAACCGGATCTTCACGATAACGCGTTTCGACATCGCCAATCAGACGAATTTTTCCTGCTTTCAAATCTGCAAGCCCGCCGGTGTAATCTACAATCGAGAAGTCTTGAATATTGTAATACAGTGCATTAATTGTAAAATCACGTCGCCACGCATCCTGCTCTAAAGTACCAAAGACATTGTCGCGCATTATGCGGCCTTGATCATCAACATGTTGCTCTACTTCGGGAGGCGCCCGAAACGTTGCTACCTCAATAACATCACGGCCAAAACCAACGTGTACCAACTTAAATCGGCGACCAATTAATCGACTTTTACGAAATAAGCGATGAACTTGTTCAGGTGAGGCATTAGTGGCAACATCAAAGTCTTTTGGCTCATGTCCCAATAATAAATCACGCACACAACCGCCCACTAAATAGGCTTCAAAACCACCTTCTTGCAAACCTTTCAACACATTCAATGCGTGAGAGCTTATCAGTTGGCGTGAAATCGTATGTTCTGCACGAGGAACAATAATAGGCACGGGACCAGACGCACTTAATCCTCGTCCACGAATGCGAGGCTTCTTTTGAGTCAAGCTACTAATAATTTTATTGATGGATAACATATAAGGTGAATAATACCATGCTTCTTATGATTAATAGCCTTTGTTTATCACTGTTAACCGAGACAACTAATCCATGTTTTTAAGGAAGCTAGCAAATAATAAAATCATCGCATTATCATTTCAACGCTAACTGAACAGGTTTAAAGGAGCGTCGATGAATGATACATGGCCCCAGTTCCATCAATGCTTGCTGATGAAATTTGGTGGGGTAGCCCTTATGTTGGGCAAAACCATAACCAGGATAAAGTTCATCCATCTCCTGCATTTCACGATCTCTCGCCACCTTAGCCAATATCGACGCTGCAGCAATGGCAGGTTCAGATTGGTCACCTTTTATTATAGTAGTGACTGAACAAGCCAAATTAGGTGCTTGATTTCCATCGACTAATGCATGAGTCGGTTTAATATGTAAACCTTCGACGGCACGCTTCATCGCTAACAAGGTGGCCTGAAGTATGTTGATGTCATCGATTTCATCAGCTTCGGCACGACCTAATGCCCATGCTAATACATTTTGCTGAATAATCGGCTCTAATTGTTCACGTCGTTTTTCAGTTAATTTTTTAGAATCATTCAGTCCGAGAATAGGCTTATTCGGATCGAGAATGACAGCAGCTGCAACCACCGCACCAGCAAGCGGACCACGCCCTACTTCATCGACACCTACAATATAAATCTGGGCAGTCATTACAGATTCTCCAACATGTTTGAGATCTCTTGAGCAGCATTATGCGCACCACCTGACGGTCCGAGTGCCGTTAACACTTGTTTGTGGATTTTTTCGGCCTTGGATTTACTAGTTGGCTCAGTTAATAATGCCGTTAATTCTTTTTCTAATCGCTCTGCAGTGACATCATCTTGTAATAGCTCTAAAACAGCAGATGATCCTGTAACAATATTACATAAACCAACATAAGGAATTTTGATTAAGCGACGTAGAATGTGATAACTAATCGGAGATACACGATAAGCAATAAAATGCGGCACAGCTAATAATGCAATTTCTAAAGTGACGGTACCCGATGCAGCTACAATAGCATCACAAGCAGCCGTTAACTCATAAAACTTACCATTCACCACTTTAACAGGAACGGGGGATTTGGCTAAGATAGTATTGAGATAGGTTTCATCAATCCCAGGTGCAATAGGTAAAACCACATCAACATTTGTATATCGTCGCTGTATGCGTTCTGCGGCATCAAGCATTACAGGTAATAGATTATCAATTTCACTACGTCGGCTACCTGGAAATAAACCAATAACACGACTGTTTAGTTTAAAACCCATTTTAATTTTAGCTTGTTTTGTAGTCAATGTACCCTTAACGGCATCAACTAATGGGTGTCCAACACAGGTAACTGGCACACCTGCATTTTGATAAATAGGCACTTCAAAAGGGAATAACACCGCCATTTTATCAACATAACGTTTAATCATTTTAACCCTGCCAGCACGCCATGCCCAGATTTTTGGGCTGATGTAATACAAGACTGGAATACCTAATTTTTTAGCGTGTTTTGCTAATTTCAGATTAAAACCCGGGTAATCAACTAACACTAATAAATCTGGTTTATTCGTTTCAAGCTCTATAAGTAATTGGTTAAAAATATTTTTTATGTGACGGTAACGTTTAAGCACTTCAATAATACCCATCACAGCTAACTCGGAAAAATCAACCATGATATCTGCACCAGCTACACGCATGTTATCACCACCAATACCTCTCACCGAAATGTCAGGTCTCAGCTGTTTTAACTCACTAATCATTCTGCCCGCATGTGCATCACCTGATGCTTCGCCAGTTATAACAACAATATTTTTCTGGCTCACACCTGATTATTCTCGACATAGCCTACTAACTCTAAGCCAAAGCCTGACAACCCAGTCAACTTAGTCGGCGTGCCAATAACACGCATTTTTTTCACACCTAAATCAGCTAAAATTTGCGCCCCAACTCCAAAAGTACGTAAATCCCAGCTTGATTTAATCGCAAGAATAGTGTCGCCACGATCTTGTTGCTGATAACGTTCGATCCTTGCGGCTAGTTGTGTGTTTTGTTGTGGCTGACGTAAAACGACTAGTACGCCTTTGCCCTCTTGTTGAATTTGTTTCATTACTTCAGGTAAAGGCCAGTGACTCGGTTCACGCTTAGCGCCAATCAGATCCGTCAATGGATCCGCCATGTGCACTCGCACTAACGTTTCTTGATCTGGGTTTATTTCACCAGCGACTAAGGCAAAGTGGACTTGGCTATTAACCGTATCTTGAAAGCTATACAGTTCGAAATTACCATGATCTGTGGGCATTACACATTGCGATAGCCGTTGTACTGTCATTTCATTTTCTAGACGGTAGCTGATTAAATCAGCAATGGTGCCAATTTTTAAGTTATGACTTTTAGCAAATTCTTCAAGATCTGGACGACGTGCCATACTACCATCTTCATTAAGAATTTCGACAATAACTGCAGAAGGATCTTTACCGGCTAATTGTGCCAGATCACAGCCAGCTTCAGTATGGCCTGCGCGAGTTAACACACCACCAAGTTGCGCTTTCAGTGGAAAAATATGTCCAGGTTGAACTACGTCTTCTGGCACCGCATTCACATTTACCGCGGCTAAAATCGTTAGAGCACGGTCAGCGGCAGAAATGCCCGTAGTCACCCCTTCTGCAGCTTCGATCGACACCGTAAAGTTAGTTGAATAAGCAGCTTGATTATCAGTCACCATCAAGGGTAATCGTAATTGGCGGCAACGTTGCTCCGTTAAGGTCAAGCAAATTAATCCACGTCCAAACCGAGCCATAAAATTAATGGCTTCTGGCGTTACACATTCTGCGGCCATGATCAGATCGCCTTCATTCTCACGATCTTCATCATCCATAATGACGACCATTTTACCTTTTTTCAGGTCATCAATAATTTCGGCGGTAGTATTTAATTTCATTTAATAAATCCATTTTGTAACAATGTTTCGCGAGTAATACCTATGGCTTGTTTGGGCAATAATCGTTCTAAATAACGTGCAATCAAATCAACTTCAAGATTAACCTGTGTACCAACTCGATAGCTTTTCATAATTGTTTGTTGCATCGTATGTGGAATAATATTGACTTCAAACCAGTTGTTTTCTACTTTGTTGACCGTCAAACTTGTTCCATCAATGCAAATTGAACCTTTTTCAGCAATATATCGCTCAAGACCTAATGGCACTTCAAAACGAAATTGCACCGAACGTGCAGATTCTTGCTTAGTGATAACTTTACCTAAACCATCGACATGACCGCTGACAAAATGTCCACCTAAACGGTCACCCACAGCAAGTGCTTTTTCAAGATTAATTTCAAAACCAGCTTTAATATTAGCTAAACTTGTGCGATCTAAGCTTTCTCGTGATACATCAAAACTCAGTGATCCCTGAGTCATGGCGATTACCGTCAAACAAACACCATTATTTGCAACACTATCCCCCAATTTAACGTCCGATAAATCTAGGTTCTGCGTTGCTACTTGTAAACGTATATCACCGCCCTTAGCTTGCACTGATTCAACCTTACCTATCGAAGCAATAATTCCGGTAAACATGTGTTAATGATCCTTGTTGTATTGTGGTAACGCAGTAATTCGCCAATCACGGCCAACGGCTCGTATATCGGTAATCTGCAAATCAATATTTTGTGCCATTGTCGTAAAATCTGGCAGATAAAATAAACCCTTAGCACCGTCACCCATAATTTTGGCCGCCATATAAACCACAAGTTCATCAATCAAACCCGCAGCCAATAATGCACCATTTAATCGTGAACCCGCTTCGACCATAACTTCATTAATTTCACGTTTGGCTAACTCGGTCATTAAAGCGGATAAATCAACACCATTATTGTCTGAGGGCAAATTACAAACTTCTGCTTGCGAAATAGTTGTAGCTGCAATGCACGTAGCGATTAGAACCTTAGCATTATCTGCAAATATTTTGGCATCAGTAGGCATTCGTAATTGACTATCGACCACTACTCGCAATGGTTGTCTAATTGTTTGTTGAGGATACCAACCTTCAGGTCGAACAGATAGCGCCGGGTTATCCGCAATTACTGTACCTATACCCGTTAAAATAGCTGAGCTTCGTGCACGTAATTTTTGCACATCTTGCCTAGCTGCGGTGCCAGTAATCCATTTACTTTCACCTGAAGCCATTGCAGTGCGACCATCGACGCTCATTGCCATTTTACTGCGAACATAAGGACGGCCGATGCGCATGCGTTGGCAGAATCCTAGATTTAATTTTTCAGCCTGTTCTCGCAATATTCCGACAGTTACTTCAATTCCTGCGGCTTCTAATCTTGCAATACCGCTACCTGCAACTCGAGGATTAGGATCCATCATTGCGATAAATACACGTCTCACGCCCGCGTTAATCAAAGCATCAGCACAAGGCGGTGTCCGACCAAAATGACTGCAAGGTTCAAGCGTAACGTAACAGTCAGCATATTTAGCGTGTAGACCCGCATCCTTGAGTGCATTCACTTCAGCATGGCCTTCACCAGCACGCTGATGCCAACCCTCACCTACAATCTGGCTATCTTTAACAATCACACAGCCTACTCGTGGATTAGGATCGGTTGTAAATAAGCCTCGCTCTGCTAGTTGCAAAGCACGGCTCATATAAGAGGTATGAAATGTCATGTATTACCAATAATCTCGCTGCCAGTGAGCAAATCTCGTTTGTACTGTCGTGCTGTGCCTGGCCATTTCCAAAGCGTCATTCAAAGATCCTTAAAACCTGCTCGACCAATCGAGTCACCACTCCTACTAGAGCAAGAACGGTAAACACTTCTATTTTGGTCTATATAACGAATTACTTGCAGATTAAAGTTATCATTAATAATAATGACTTTCATCATCTCATTATTTTTTAATTAATGGGTTAGATAAGCTTTCCATCCGCTCAATTTCTTCTCGAAAAGCATTAATGTCCTGAAAACTACGATACACCGAAGCAAAACGAACATAGGCCACTTCATCAAGATCTCGTAACGCATCCATTACCCAGTCACCAACAAGACGGCTTTCAACTTCGCGATCTCCCGTAGCAATGAGTCGTCGTTTGATGACTTTCACCGCACTGTCCACAGCATCAATACTAACCGGTCTTTTTTCTAACGCTTTTAACAAACCTAATCGTAATTTATCTTCATCAAACAGTGAGCGGGATTGGTCACGTTTAATCAATCTCGGCAAAGCGAGTTCGGCAGTCTCATAGGTAGTGAAGCGTTCATTACAATCACTGCAACTACGACGTCGACGAATTGCATCACCTTCAGCAGAAAGACGTGAGTCGACTACTTTAGAGTCATCTGCTCCACAAAAAGGACAACGCATTCGTCTTGTTCGATCTGATTATGCGTAGACAGGTAAGCGTTGGCATAGTGCCATTGCTTTCGCTTTAACCACGTTAATCACCGCTTCATCTCCACGACTATCAATAACGTCGCACATCCAGCCTGCAAGATCAGTACAATCTTGTTCATTAAAACCACGTGTTGTTACCGCAGGTGTACCCACACGAATACCCGAGGTCACAAAGGGTGATTGTGGATCATTGGGAACCGCATTTTTATTAACGGTAATATTAGAATCACCCAACCATATATCGACTTCTTTACCCGTTAAACCTGCTGCGATAAAGCTAACAAGAAATAAATGGTCATCAGTACCCTTGGAAATAACATCATAACCACGCTTCATAAATACGTTGGCCATGGCTTGAGCATTTTTAATTACTTGTTGTTGATATGTTTTAAATTCTGGCAACATCGCTTCTTTAAATGCAATCGCTTTTGCTGCAATAACATGCATCAATGGACCACCTTGCATACCAGGAAAAACAGCTGAATTTAGCTTTTTCTCGATTTCTGGGTTAGCTTTTGCCAAAATCAAACCACCACGTGGACCACGTAATGTTTTATGGGTTGTCGTTGTTGTAATATCGGCAATTTGTACAGGGCTAGGATATAAACCCGCTGCTACTAAACCAGCCACATGCGCCATATCAACCATTAAATAAGCATCGATTGAGTCTGCGATATCTCTGAAACGTTGCCAGTCAATAACACGTGAATAAGCAGAGAATCCGGCCACGATCATTTTTGGTTTATGTTGTTTAGCTAATCGTTCAACTTCTTCATAATCAATTTCGCCAGTTTCAGCAACTAAACCATAGGAGAACGAATTATAAAGTTTACCTGAAGAACTGACTTTAGAACCATGAGTCAAATGACCACCATGAGCCAAACTCATACCAAGAATCGTGTCACCCGCTTGTAATAAAGCCAGATAAACCGCTTGATTTGCTTGTGAACCAGAGTGCGGTTGCACATTGGCATAATCTGCGCCAAATAATGATTTTGCACGATCGATCGCTAACTGTTCAGCTTGATCAACATATTCACAACCACCGTAATAACGCTTACCAGGATAACCTTCAGCATATTTATTGGTTAATGATGAACCTTGCGCTTCCATCACTCGTGGGCTAGTGTAGTTTTCTGAAGCGATTAATTCGATATGATCTTCTTGACGTTGATTTTCAGCTTCAATTGCGTTGAATATTTCGTCGTCGAAACCAGCAATGGTCATGTTTTTTTTGTACACAGTGTTCCCCTGTATCTACTGTAAAATAGTCGCTCATTCTATCTCACTACGCCGTTAGCTTCTATGCCATCGCGTTATTTTTATTTACTTGTTAAGGAAATAATCCATCATGAATATCGCATTACTAGGAACAGGCTTGATGGGACAAGCACTCGCCGAGCATTTAATTAACGAAGGACAAACCGTTAAGGTGTTCAATCGAACTGTCGAAAAGGTAGCTCAACTGCAAAAAAATGGTGCGATAGTAGCCACTACTGCGCAAGAAGCGCTGATGGACAGTGATATCTGCATCTTGATGCTGAGTGATGCTGAAGCTATTCAAGCCGTATTAAATAGCATTGAGAGCACAGCATTCAAAGATAAATTAATCATTCAAATGGGCACGATTTCACCCAATGAAACACGGTCATTTAATCAGTATATTATAGAACGACAAGGTAGATATTTAGACTGCCCAGTATTAGGAAGTTTGCCCGAAGCTCGAACTGGCTCATTAATTTTAATGGCAGGCGGTTCAGATAAAGATTACAACGTCGCTCTACCTATATTACAAGTAATCGGTAAAAATCCACGTCACATAGGTGATGTTGGTCAAGGTGCCACTGTTAAGTTAGCGATGAATCAACTTATTGCTGGGCTGACCGCGAGTTTTGCTTTGAGTTTAGCGTTGGTTGAAAAAGAAGGTATCGAAACAGAGCAATTTATGTCGATAGTAAGAGATAGCGCCTTATATGCGCCTACATTTGATAAGAAACTTGAACGCATGCTAACACGAGATTTTTCTGCGCCCAACTTTCCAACTAAACATTTAGCCAAAGATATACGTTTATTTTTGTCGGTAGCCCAACAGTTGAATTTAGAAACATGTGCTTTAGAGGGCATTAGCCAATTATTAGATAAAACATTATTTCAAGGCTTATCAAACACTGATTATTCAGCCATGATGGCTGGAATAACTAAAGGTCATTAGATACAAAAACGCCCTCATTGAGGGCGTTTAAAATATTCTTTACGTTAAAACTGAAAGAGTCTTACAAACTAAATAAATCGCGTCTAATAATAGTTTCATTACGATCAGGACCTGTTGAAATAATATCAATGGGTACGCCCGCCAATCTTTCCACTTCATTAATATAGGCGCGAGCATTAGCAGGTAAATCATCAAATTTAGTCACGCCGACTGTTGATTCTGACCAGCCAGGCATATCAACATAAACTGGTTTACAACCTTCAAATTCTTCAGCGCTTAATGGCAATACATCCACGGCTACACCATCACGTACATAAGACACACAAAGACGAATCGTTTCTAGCCCATCTAATACATCTAATTTAGTAAGACATAATCCAGTAATACTATTGACCCAACTAGCACGTTTAAGTGCAACCATATCCAACCAACCACAGCGACGACCACGGCCTGTTGTTGCGCCAACTTCACGACCTTTATCTGCTAAATATTGACCGAGTTCATTTACTTTACCTTCACCATCAAGTAATTCTGAGGGGAATGGTCCACCTCCAACACGGGTTGCGTAAGCTTTAGTAATACCTAAAACATAATCAATATGGCAGGGGCCCACACCTGAACCTGTTGCACTACCACCTGCCGTTGTATTGGAAGAAGTAACGTAAGGATAGGTGCCGTGGTCGATATCTAACAAAGCACCTTGTGCCCCTTCAAACATCACATTATTGCCGGCAAGCGAATACTTTTGCAGCATATCTGGAATATCAGCGATCATCGGTAATAAAATATCGCGCATTGCTAAGGTTTCATCGCGAATCTGTTCAAAACTAACTGGCGCAACTTGGTAATAATTAATCAAAGAAAAGTTATGAAATTTAACCACTTCTTCAAGTTTAGCAGTAAAGCCTTGTTCATTTTTCAAGTCACCTAATCGCAGACCACGACGAGCTACTTTATCTTCATAAGCAGGGCCAATACCGCGGCCTGTTGTACCGATCGCTTCTTTACCAAGACGTAATTCACGTGCTTGATCTAGCGCAATATGGTAAGGCAAAATTAATGGGCAAGCCGCACTAATTTTAAGGCGTTTACGGACAGGGATACCTTTTGCTTCAAGTGCCGTCATCTCTTTGATCAGGGCATCTGGTGATAACACTACACCATTGCCGATCAAACATTGCACATGTTCCCGTAAAATACCAGATGGAATCAAATGTAGAACGGTTTTTTGACCATCAATAACTAACGTATGACCTGCATTATGGCCACCTTGAAAGCGAACCACTGCCGACACATTATCTGTCAACAAATCCACTAGTTTACCTTTACCTTCATCGCCCCATTGAGAGCCAATCACTACGATATTTTTAGCCACGAATTTGCGTTCCTGTTTCAGCCACTACCCAGCGACTTTCTTGTTGTATGAGAGTTCTTGTTGTTGATATTTCATTACCCGTTAGTAGATATATCACCACTTCACCTTCGTTGCGTAATTGCTCAACCATCTTATGTTGCTGTTGATCATCAGTCCAAGTCACTGCAATAGGTTGAATAGTTTCAGCGCTGATAGTTAATTGATTCATGAGAGTTTTTAAATCTAAACTAAACCCTGTTGCAGGTTGTGCCTGTCCAAAGTCCTCACCGATATCATCGTAACGTCCACCCATAGCAATAGCCTGAGCTGTTCCTCTTTGATAAGCGGCAAATACCACACCAGTGTGATAGTGATAGCCACGTAGTTCAGCAAGATCGAAGTTCATCGCTAATTCGGGTAGCCGTTGATTAACCATAGTAGCAATGGTCGTCAATGTAGCCAAGGCCTGTTGAACCGGCGCAGGTGCATCACTTAATAGTTCCTGTGCTTTTGTTAGTACTTCAATACCACCATTCAATTCAGCTAGTGCTAAAAACATAGCATGATGAGAAGTTGATAATTTATACTGCGACAGTAGGCTTTCGATATCAGATATAGATTTACGTTGTAATGCGGAGAATAATTCTTGCTCTTGTTCCGCATTCAAACCTGTATGGTGTGCCAATCCACGATAAATACCGACATGGCCCATATCGAGTAGTAAATCAGGAATATCACCTAATGTTTCGATCATTAGCTGCACAATTTCCATATCACTTTCTGGGCCAGTATGCCCATAGATTTCAGCACCTAATTGAATAGGATTCCGTGAACTACCTTGACCATCAGGCAGGGTATGCAAGACATTACCGATGTAACACAATCTGATAACACCTTGTTGATCACGTAAATTATGTGCTGCCATACGAGCCACCTGTGGCGTCATATCTGCACGGATACCCATCAATCGCCCTGACATTTGGTCAGTTAATTTAAACGTTTGTAAATCTAGGGCTTTTGCCGTACCGGTCAATAATGAGTCTAAATACTCGACTAAGGGTGGAAACACTAACTGGTAACCCCAAGCTTGCATTCTATCTATCAATTTTCGACGTAACACTTCGAGTTGCGCAGCTTGTGTTGGCATCAATTCATCTATGCCTTCTGGCAACAACCAACGATCTTTATGACTCATCTAATCAATTTACCCAATAAAGTAATACAAGACCCAAAACCATACTAAAAAACCCAATGTTTCTTAAATACTGGTCTTTCATATTGACCAGCTGCAATAAAGCACGACGAAATGCAGCTGGATTTAAAAAAGGCACAATCCCTTCCATCACTAGCATTAATGCTGAGCCTATCCATAAACTATGTAATAACGAGTCGCTCACAAAGTTTATTGAACGCTTGAATCACTAAAGTTTCTGAAAAACTCACCTTTTGGTTCGATTACAAGCATATCGTCATTAGTAAATACGTTTTTGTAGGCGGTTAAACGGCGATAGAAGGAATAAAAATCACTGTTTTGGCTATAGGCTTTAGCATAGGTATCCGTTGCTGTTGCATCACCCGCACCACGTAATTCTTCAGCAGTACGTTTTGCATCAGCAAGAATAACCGTGCGTTGCCGATCAGCATCAGAACGAATTTTTTCTGCTTCTTCAGCACCTTGTGAGCGTAATTCTTTAGCTACGCGTTCACGCTCTGCTTCCATACGAGTATAAACTGACGTGCTGACTTCTGATGGCAAATCAATCCGTTTAATACGAACGTTAACAATTTCAATACCAAATTTTGTTGCTGTTTTATTTGCATCAGACATAATCAGGTTGACCATAGCTGTGCGGTCACCAGATACCACTTGTTGAATAGTACGTTTACCAAATTCACCACGCAATCCATCTTTTATTATTTGTGACAAACGCAATTGTGCTCGATCCTCGATGCCACCCATTGAAGTGTAATAAGCAGCGACGTCAGCAATGCGCCACAGGATGAAAGCGTCAACTATTACGTTTTTCTTTTCGCCAGTCAAATAACGTGATGGCGTTGCATCAAAAGATAAAACACGACCATCAAAACGGCGTACTTCATTAACAAAAGGAATCTTAAAGTGTATACCTGGCTGAAAATCAGACCGCTCAATTTGACCTAAACGTAATAATAAAACACGTTGACGTTGGTCAACAAAAAAAACTGATGTCATCGCAGTTATAAGTGCTAGTAGACATAGGAAAATAATTATATTCACACGTGAAGACATCTTAACGGCTCCCTCTATTACGTGCATCATCACGGAGTGATGCAGGATTTGATGACGATGTACCCGTTGTTGGATTGCTATTAAGCAGCGACTCAGGATCGATTCGCGCTGATGCAGCTGATGAGCCACCACGCATTCTATCTAATGGTAGATACAATACATTGTTGCTATCTTTAGAGACATCAACCATCACTTTTTGTGTTCGACTATAGACAGATTCCATCGTGTCAAGATATAAACGTTCTTTAGTAATTCTAGGTGCTTTTTCATATTCTTTCATCACCTGTAAAAAACGACTTGTTTCACCTTCTGCCTTAGCCGTTATTTGACTCTTATAAGCTTCTGCTTCTTGTACTAATCTAAATGCGGCACCACGTGTTCTAGGCACCACGTCATTAGCATATGCTTCAGCTTCGTTTATTTGACGTACTTCATCCTCACGCGCTTTTACTACATCGGCAAATGCGGCTTGAACTTGCTCTGGCGGTTGAATATCTTGCATATTTACGCTAGTAATCATTAGACCTGTTTCATGACTATCTAACATCGTTTGAAGTAACTCTTCTGTCCCAGCAGCAATGGCACTCCGTCCTTCTGTCAACACGAAGTCCATCTTTGAAGTACCGACTGTTTCACGTACCGCACTTTCTGTCATCTGACGTAATGTTAGATCAGGATTTCTAACATTAAACAAATAGTTGGATGCATCTTTAATGCGATATTGCACAGCGATTTTTAAATCAACAATATTTTCATCTTGGGTCAACATTAACGATTCTGAGAGAATAGTATTACCGGCATTACCTGCAGTCGAGCGATAACCTATTTCTATATTTCGTATCTGTTCAACATCAACCACTTCGACTTTTTCAATTGGATAAGGGAGATGCCAGTGCGGTCCAGAAGTAGTGGTATCAGTGTGAGCGCCAAAACGAAGTACTACACCTTGTTCGGCCGGTTCTACGATATAAATACCTGAAGCAAGCCAAACCACAAAAATCACAGCGGCGATCAAGCCTAAACCTATCGCACCGCCTGATCCTGACGACTGTTCATTGCTGCTATTGGTAGCAGATCCACCAAACATTGCACTTAGTTTATTTTTTAGCTTACGCAGTACGTCGTCAAGATCAGGTGGACCATCATTGCCACGGTTATTACCCCATGGGTCCTTATCATCCTTACCAGGTTCGTTCCAAGCCATTTAGCGCTCCAAAATTAAGTTTAATAAATTCAAACGTGTTCATTTTACGGACATCACCAGCATTAGGGAACCGTTGATTGAGTTGTTTCATCTAATAGTTCAGTTTGTTCCGGAAAATATTCTCGCAAGGCTTGTCGTAATAAATCAATACCCTCACCCGTTTTTGCTGAAAGCCAGACTCGTGTAATGCGCCCGTTTTCATCTCGATCCAGTCGAGCTTTATGGTTCTCAAGGAGGTCAATTTTATTACAGACAATCAATTGTGGCACTTCATCAGCGCCAATTTGTTGTAAAACATCGTCGACATGATGCATTAAATCATCACGATCGGCGGCACCAGCTTCAACTACGTGAAGCAATAAGGCTGCATCACGAGTTTCATCTAATGTTGATCGAAATGACTCCACTAAATCATGAGGTAATTTTCTAATGAATCCTACCGTATCAGCCATAATTAAAGGTTGTATGTCATGTAATTTCATTCGTCTTAAAGTAGGATCTAAGGTAGCAAATAAGCGATCATCCGCATAAACCTCAGCTGCCGTTAATCTATTAAACAGGCTCGATTTACCCATGTTGGTATAGCCCACCAAGGAGACAACTGCAATATCACTACGTTGTCGTGAACGACGACCTTGATCACGTTGTGATTGTACTTTTTCTAGCCTTTTTTTAAGTGATTTCACACGTTGCGCTAATAAACGACGATCGGTTTCTAATTGAGATTCACCGGGCCCGCGCATACCAATCCCACCCTTTTGACGTTCGAGATGGGTCCAGCCTCGAACAAGTCGCGTCGACATATGCTGAAGCTGTGCTAATTCAACCTGTAATTTACCTTCATGCGACCGTGCTCGACGAGCGAAAATATCCAGAATAAGACCAGTCCGAGCAATAACGCTACATTCTAATTGTTTCTCAAGATTGCGTTCTTGGCTTGGTGATAAATCATGATTGAAAATAACTAAAGCGGCATCATTAGCAAGAACCTGTTGACGGATCTCTTCAACTTTTCCTGTTCCGGCAAAAAATTTTGCATCGGGTCGTTGGCGTTTACCATGAACAATCGTGGCGATACGTGCCCCTGTGGATTCGACTAATTCAATAAATTCTTGTTCAGCCTCAGCAAAATCGGAGACATTTAAATCTAGATGGACAAGAACAACCGCCTCTTTTTTTGCTGCATCATCAAATGCAGCATTACTATTTGGACGATCAAACAATCAAAATACTCCCTTAATCATCAGCAGTTATAGTAACGTTCCTGACTGGAACAATCGTTGATATGGCATGTTTATAGACCATTTGATTAACAGAGTTTTTCAATAAGATGACAAACTGATCAAAGGAGTCAATTTGACCCTGTAGTTTGATGCCATTTATCAAAAAAATAGAAACGGGTACATTTTCGCGCCGTAAGGCGTTTAAAAATGGGTCTTGTAATAATTGTGCCTTAGCCATGTCTCACTCCTATGTTATTTTAATTTTTATAATGAAGTTTAATTCTATGAGTTACGATTAAATTGTCAATTCTGGGCATTGCTCTTTTATATAACAAGCAACCTGTTCATATGGTAGATCAACACTACTATCAAACCAGACACCATCTGGTTGCGCTCTTAACCATGTTAGTTGACGTTTGGCCATTTGTCTTGTTGCTATAATTGCTTTTTCAATCATAACATCTTGAGCGTATTCACCAGATAAATATGACCAAGCTTGACGGTAACCTACAGCACGAATTGAAGGTAAATTAGGATGGCAGCCCTTACGAGTAAACAATGCCTTTACTTCATCTATAAAACCATTTGCTACCATTATTTGATAACGTTGAGCGATGCGCTGATGCAAGACAGCGCGATCGAATGGGTTAAGAATCAGTTTAATGATTCGATAAGGTAACTTACTATTAATAACGTTAGTATGTTCTGTTAAGCTTTTACCTGCAATTTCAAATACCTCTAGTGCACGTTGTAATCGCTGAGGATCATTAATATGAATTCTTGCTGCCGAAACAGGGTCTACAACTGTTAGCCGCTGGTGCAAATGCGCAAGGCCATATTGCTCCGCCTCATATTCTAACCGAGCACGAATTTTCATATCTGCAGTAGGCAAATCAGCTAGCCCATGTTCCAAAGCCTTAAAATACAACATCGTTCCGCCTACAAGTAGAGGCACTTTTCCTCTCGCTGTGATCTCAGCCATCAATTTTAAAGCATCTGTTCGAAAAGCCCCAACCGAATAACGCTCTGTCGGTTCGATAATGTTTATTAAATGGTGCGGATATTGATTTAATATTTCGGGCTCTGGTTTTGCCGTACCAATATCCATTCCACGATAAACTAAGGCTGAATCAACACTAATAATTTCAACGGGAAAACGATGAGCAATATCTAATGCTAAATCAGTTTTCCCCGCTGCCGTTGGCCCCATAATAAAAAGGGCTGGTGGTAATGTGAATCGTGTTGAATCTTGATTCAACCTTGCTTCATCGTATCGTAAAAGTCAGCATTGGTTTTAGTTGCTTTCAAACGATCCATCAAAAATTCCATTGCATCGATAGGATCCATAGGTGCTAACAACTTACGCAAAATCCATAATTTATGCAGATCATCGCTGTCAGTCAGTAATTCTTCCTTACGAGTGCCTGAACGAGTTACATTGATAGCTGGATAAATACGACGATCAGCCAATTTACGCTCTAGTTGAAGTTCCATATTACCAGTACCTTTGAACTCTTCAAAGATAACTTCATCCATCCGCGAGCCAGTTTCAACCAATGCAGTAGCGATAATGGTAAGACTACCTCCTTCTTCGATGTTACGAGCAGCACCAAAGAAACGTTTCGGTCTTTGTAGAGCATTAGCATCCACACCCCCCGTCAGCACCTTGCCTGATGATGGCGCTACAGTATTATACGCACGAGCTAAACGCGTAATTGAATCTAATAAGATAACCACATCGTGTTTATGTTCCACCAAGCGTTTAGCTTTTTCAATAACCATTTCAGCAACTTGAACATGACGAGTAGCTGGCTCATCAAAAGTACTTGAAACTACTTCACCTTTAACTGAACGCTCCATTTCTGTCACTTCTTCAGGACGCTCATCGATCAATAAAACGATCAGTGTACTATCAGGATAATTAGCAGCGATAGATTGAGCAACCATCTGTAAAATCATAGTCTTACCAGATTTAGGTGGTGCAACAATCAATGCACGTTGACCTTTACCAATCGGAGCAGCTAAATCAATAATACGTGGTGTTAAATCTTCAGTACTTCCATTTCCACGTTCTAGAGTAAATCGCTCATTAGGAAATAAGGGTGTTAGATTCTCAAAAGGAACTTTGTTTTTTGATTGCTCAGGTTTTTCATAGTTGATTTCATCTACTTTAATTAAAGCAAAGTAGCGTTCGCTGTCCTTCGGTGCTCGGATTTTACCTGTAATAGTATCACCCGTTCTCAAATGAAAACGACGAATTTGGCTTGGTGAAACATAGACGTCATCAGGACCTGCAATATAAGATGCTTCGGCTGAGCGTAAGAAACCAAATCCATCTTGTAATAACTCAAGCACACCTGTTGTGATGACTTCTTCACCCTGCTTTGCATGTTCTTTAACGATTGAAAAAATCAAGTCTTGTTTACGATTTCTTGCCAAGCCTTCTAGCTTCATTGAAAGAGCAAGCTCCATAAGGTCGGCAGCA
>Ga0105055_10003536_pt1 | contig 23547 bp, 5 predicted proteins | sample BON03_FD_78090 | JGI IMG/M metagenome (GOLD analysis project Ga0105055, IMG submission 78090) | Freshwater microbial communities from Lake Bonney liftoff mats and glacier meltwater in Antarctica - BON-03 | ecosystem: Environmental > Aquatic > Freshwater > Ice > Glacier meltwater | place: Lake...
CTAAACCCTAAACCCTAAACCCTAAACCCTAAACCCTAAACCCTAAACCCTAAACCCTAAACCCTAAACCCTAAACCCTAAACCCTAAACCCTAAACCCTAAACCCTAAAACCTAAACCCAAACCCTAAACCCTAAACCCTAAACTTTCCGTCGGTTTGGCGCGCGCGGCGGCGGAACGGAAATCGTCGCTGCCCGCGTGGCTCGCGCCGACGGGGCGCGGAACGCGGCGGCGTTGTTGATCCGCGCGGCGGCGGAATCTCTCGCGCGGCGGCGGAATCTCGGCGGCGCGCTCTTGACGGCGATGCTGCTCAGACTCAGCAGACCGCCAGATGTCCGTCCAGGCGCTGCGCCACTCTTGGTCTGTATGATGTGTCGCAGGAACGTAATTCAAGAGACAGCCTAACCAACCACAGGTCGAGGTTCCGTGCACAGAGCACTCTCGGCCCTGCTCGTCACGCTGCTGCTGCTGCTTCTGCTGCCGCTGCTGCGCGTGCGCAGCCGCCGCCGCCGCCGCCCTAAACCCTAAACCCTAAACAACCCCAAACCCTGCTAGGCAGCGGCGACTACCTACTTGCTAGCGGCGAGCGCCTGATTGAGAGCAGACAAGGCCGGCCATTTTGGTAAATGTGGCTCGAGCTCTTGGTCTGTATGATGTGTCGCAGGAACGTAATTTAAGAGACAGCTCTTCAGCGTCGTTGAAAAGGAGGCAAGAGCTTTACTTGGCCGCGCCGCCGGACAAACAAAACAAAATTAACTCAAAACAATCCCCTCTTTTGCCCTCCCGCCCTGCAACTCAAATCCCCCGCATGCACAGGTCAACCGTCTCCCCGTCGACGAGGCCGTACTCCCACAGAACCGTCAGGTGCAGCGCGAGCGCGCGGCGCAGCGCCGGGTCACGCCGCGCGTCAGCGGCGAGGCCGCCGCCGCCGCCGCCGCTGCCGCCGCCTCCCGCGCGCTCGCCGAGCGCCAGGCGCAGCACGGCCGCGCGCACGCCCGCGTCCGACATGGGTGGGTCGGCGACGCAGTGAGCGTTCCAGCGCGCGGCCACCTCGACCTCGGCGGCCGCCAGCCAGGGCGCGCCCGCGCGCAGCTGCCGCCGCGTCTCGCCGGCCGCGCGCCGCGCCGCGCGCGCCAGCACGGCCGCGCGCGGCGGCGGCGCCGTCGTGGCCGAGCAAAACATCTCGCGCGGGTCGTCGTCGCTGTCGTGGTCGTAGCGGGCGTCGTCGTCAAAGTCGCGGCGGCTGTCCTCAAACTCGTCACCGGGGGCGGCGGCGGCGGCGGGGGCGGCCGGGGGTGTGCCGGGGGCGGCGGGGGCGCCCGCCTCTCGGCCCTGCTCGTCACGCTGCTGCTGCTGCTTCTGCTGCTGCTGCTGCGCGTGCGCAGCCGCCGCCGCCGCCGCTGCCGCCTCCGCCGCCCTCGCGCCCGACGTCGCCGCCAGCGCGACCTCGCGGGGCTCAAAGGGCTGCGCCGTGCGCGCGTGGAAGTAGGCGCGCAGGCCGTACTTGCCGAGCAGCCGCGCCGTCTCGGCCGGGTCCGTGGCCGCGCGCTCGAGGAGCTTGCGGCCGAGCAGGGCGGCCGAGCGCGGCGACGAGGGCGCGCTGTGGGGGTAGTTGCCGCCGTTGTTGTTGTTATTGTTGTGGCCGCCAGAGCCGCCGCCGCCGCCGCCCTTGGGGTTGTTGGCGCGCCCGCCGCCGCCAACGCCGACGCCGACGCCAACGCCACCACCACCGCCACGGCCCTGCTGCTGCTGCGGCGGCGGCGGCTGCGTGCGCGGGCAAGAACCCGCGCGGCCACGGCCGCGGCGTGCGCGCGCGGCTCCCCCGCCCTCCTCGGACGCGGGCTCCTCTGACGCCTCGAGCGACGACGACCCCCCTGCGCCCTCGTCCGTCGAGGGAGCAAACCAGTCGAAGAGCGGACGGTTGGCCGCCGCAGGGGCGGGCGGGCCACCCGGTCCCCCCGCACCGGCCGCCGCCGCCTCCGCCGCCGCCGCCGCCCCCGGGCCCAGGCGCGCCATCTTGCTCGCGCCGCCCCCGCCGACCGCAGCCCCCACTGCCGCCCCTGCCGCCGCCGCCACCGCTGCCCCGCCCCCTGCGGCCCCGTTCAGAGGGGTGGGGTCGCCGCGCTTGCCCCCGCGCTGGTGATGGGCCGCGGCGGCGTCGGCGGAGGTGCGCTGCGATGGATCCCCGGCCGCAGGATCGCCCCCGCCGCCAACAGCGGCGGCAGCGGCGGCGGCAACCTCGGCAGCGGCGGCCGCCTCGGCCGCCCGCGTCGTGGCCGCCTCGGCCTCGGCCTGCCGCAGCGCGGCGCGGAGGGGGGGCCCGGCCGCCTCGTGTGACAGCAAGAAGCGGCCGTGCGCGCGCGCGGCCGAGACGACAGCGTCCGAGAGGAGGGCGCGCGCGCGGGCTCCGCCCGAGAAGCAAAAGTCGGCGCCCGGCAGCGCCAGGCTCGCGGCGGCCGCGGCCAGGGTCATCGGCGCGGGCGCGGCGGCGGGGGCGGCGGCCGGGGGGGCGGCCCGGGCGGGGGGCGCGTCGGACCCGCCGCCGGCGCCGGCGCCGTCGCCAGCGTTGTTGTCGCCACCCCGAGGAGGAGGACGGGCAGCCGCCGCGCCAAGGGCAGCCTGAGCAGCACCGCCGCCGCCACCGCGCTGGTCGTCCGGAGGAGTCGCGTCGTCGTCGTCCCCGCCGCGAGCGCCGAGGCGGCCGAGAGCCAGCGGCTGCGGCAAGGCGGCCCCCGCTACAACCAGGCCGCCGCCACCGCCGCCGCCGCCGTGCGAGGCCCTGGCGGCCGCCGCCTCGACCAAGGCCGCCGTCGCCGCCTGTTCCATGGCCGAGCGCTCGCACGCCGCGGACAGCGCCTCCTGCGCGGCGCGCACGACCACGATGCAAGGCTGGTCCGCGGCGCCGCCGCCCTCTGCCACCGAGCCGTCGCCGCCGCCTCCGACCCCCCCGCCGACGACGATGGCCGCGACGACGCCGCGCGCGCCTACGGGCCAAAAGCCGCCGAGCGCCACGCTGTGCTGGCGGTGGTGGCGCGCGGCGTAGCGCGCCTCGGAAGGTAGAAGCAGCCGGGACCCCCCCTCGGCGGCCCCGGCGCGGTCCGCCCCAGCGGCGACGTCAAAGGCCGCGGCGGCGGCGCGGCCGCCGCCGCCGCCGCCGCCTGCCGTCGCTGCCCTATGGTGCGCTGCCAGCAGCAGCGCGAGCGGGTCGGCGGCGGCGCCGGCCGCGCGCGCCGACGCCGGCAGCGGGCCCGCGCCGGCCAGGGCCGAGGGCGCCGGCAGGCCGCTCGCGTGCGAGGCCGCCATGTGCACCGCAAAGGCGGCGGCGGCGGCGGCGCGCGCGGGCTGCCCGGCGCGGGCGCCGCCGCCGCCGCTGCCGCCGCCGCCCGTCGCCGCCGCCGCCAATCGCATGCCGCACAGCGGGCAGCGGCCGTGCGGGGCGGCGCAGGCGAGCTCGGGCGGGCAGACGACGAGCTTGGCGCCTCCGCCGCCGTTGTCGGGCAGCGGCAGGCGGCCGCCCTGCTGGTGCTGCTGCTGCTGCTGCTGCTGCCGCTCCTGCTGGCTGGCCAGGCTGCCGCACGAGAACCGCACGTCGGCGCCCGCGCTGCCGCCGCCCGCCGCCGCCGCCTGGCCGCCGCCGAGCCGCCGGCGCAGCCGCCGCAGCCGCTGCCGGTGCCGCCGCTGCGTGAGCTTGCCGCCGCTGGCCGCCGCCCCGTCCCCCCCGCCCGTGTCGTCCTCGGGGTCCCCGCCCTCGAAACCCCGCAAGAGGCTCCCCGCGAGGAGCTCCGCGCGCTGCTCGGGCAGCAGCGCGCGGCGCCGCAGGCCCAGGAGCGACGCGACCGTCCGGTCCCCCGAGTCGCCGAGGCCGCCGCCGCCGCCAAGGCCGCCGCTGGCCGCCGCCGCCGAGGCCCCGCCGCCGCCGCCCTGCCCAAGCGCCGCGAGCGCCGACGGCAGCGCCGTGGCGGTCGCGCGCCAGAGCCAGGCCGCGGGCGGGGCTGCGTCGTCGCCGGGCGCGGATTCGAGCCGCAGCCAGCGCTCCCGCACGAGCGCGACCTCGTCCTGCTCCCGCGGCGGCTGCTGCTGCTCGTTCTTGCGGCGGCCGCCGCCCCTGTTGCCGCCGCCGAGCCCCTCGCTGGCGGCCGCGGGGCGGCCGAGCACGCGCTCAAACACCGAGACGCCCGCGACGCCGCGGCGCAGGGGCAGCCACAGGCGATGATGATGGTGATGGTGGTCGTGACGGCCGCGGTGACCAGCGGCCCGAGCGGCGCCGCCCTCCTCGCCCTGCCCCGCGGCGGCAGCAGCGGCGCCGGCCCCGTTTGGCGGCGCCGGCGCGGCAGGGGCGGCAGGGGCGGCAGGGGCGGCGGCGGCGGCGGCGGCGGCAGGGGCGGCAGGGGCGGCAGGGGCGGCGGCGGCGGCGGCGGCGGCGGCCGACAGCGGCATTGCCGTCCACCACACGTCCTCGCCGTCCGACCCCAGCGCGCCACCAAAGAGCCGGCCGCACGTGTCGACCGTCGGCGCGAGCGGGCGGGCGCGCGGCAGGGGAGCCACCGCGACGGCGGCGGGGCCCGCCGGGCCGGCGGGCTCTGCGCCGGCCCCCGCGCCGGCGGCGGCAGCGGCAGCGGTCGCGGCCGCGGCGGCCGCACCGGCGGCCGAGGCGCCTTTCGACGAGGACAGGGCCGACCCGCCGGCGGCCAGCAGCGTCTGGTCCGGCGCCCACTGCCGCAGCAGCAGCACGATGTGAGGCATGCGCATGGCGCGCAGGCCACCGGGCGGGAGCGGCATGAGCGCCGAGGCCGCCTCGCTCTCCGCGCCAAAAAGGTCGCCGCCGCTGCCGCTGCCGTCTGCGTCTGCGCCCGCGACGGCGGCGGCGCCGGCGGTGGCGCCCGCACGGGCGTCTGCGCCGCCGCCCTTGCCCTTGCCCTCGCCGCCGCGCGCGTGCACGAGGGCCGCGCTCACCGGGTAGTACTCTTCCGCGCCTGCTGCGGCGTTCCCCTCGTCCGCAACGGGCGCCGAGGACGGCGGCGGCGGCAGCCTGTCGCAGAGCGCGACGACGAGCGATACGGCGCCGCCGCCGCCGCCGCCGCCGCGGGCCAAGAAAGGCTGAGCGGCCGCCGCCTGCGCCGCCGCCGCCGACGCCGCCGGACTCTGCTGCTGCTGCTGCTGCTGCTGCTGCTGCTGCTGCAAGGGCCCGCCCTCGTCGCCAAAGATTACGGCGCGCAGGAGGTCCGCCGCCGGGTCACGGGCCCGCCCGTGGCCCCCGAGCAGCACGCGCAGGCCGCCCAGCGACACGCGCAGCGCGCCTCCGCCCGCGGCCCCTCCGCCTGCCGCTGCCGCCACTGCGCCCGTCGCCGCCGCCGCCTCGAGCCTAAACGCGGCGACGCGCTCGGCCTCTGCGCGGCGGCCCGCGGCGGCGGCGCTGTAGGCGAGCGAGCGGCGCAGCAGGGTCGGGCGCCGGCGCTCGCGGCCCGCGATGACGTGCGCCACAGCCGTAGGCTCGAGCAGCGGCAGGAAGGCCGAGGCGTCGCCGTCGGCGGCGGCGGCGGCGGCGGCGGCGTCGTTGGCGGCGTCGGCCGGCGGCGGCGTCGCCATCGCGCGTGGGGCACCGACGGTGCCGTCGGACGCCACGCGCTCGCGTCCGCCTGCGCCGCCGGCCCCACCGCGACCCCCACCCCCGCGACCACCACCTGCTCCACCACCGCGCGGGCGAGGAGGAGCGGGGCCGCGCATGTCGTGACAAAAAGAGAGAGAGGTTGGCGTTTGAAACGAGAGAGAGAAGCGGTTCGTGGATTGTAATGCGCGCGCGCGCGTCACTTCGAGGGTGCGTCCGAGTGCCTATGCATGGGTGTGAGGAGGCGAGGGGGCGTGAGTTTGTACGCCCCTCGTCCCCCCCCCCCTCACACAGAGCCATCCATCAGCCATGATCCCGTCTCTCTCTCTCCCCCTCCGCCTCTCTCAAAAACACGCCCCCGCGCCTCTTTGCCCGGCCTCACACGGAACTGAAATCCTCACGCGTCTATAACAATCGAGGCGCGCGCCCTCCTCGACAGAGAACCGCCACGCTTGCGCGTGCGGCGGGCGCAAAACGACCAAAGACCCCCTCTTCTTGTGACGAGAGAGACGCCAATTCTCTTGTCTTTCTCTCTCTGCCCGCACACGCTACCGCCTGCGCCTGAGACGCAGCTCCGTGCCGACGCGCGATGGCGTACGCCGTCCAATCCTGGGCCGACGAAGTCGACCGCGTGATCGGCAAGTGTCGCTTTTTTGTTTTTGTCCAGGGGGGGGCGGCGCGCTGTCGCTCGCTCGCCCCGCTTGCTGTCGCCGAGCAAAAAAAAGCAAGACGCTCACGATTCATAAAAAAATCGCAACGACGACCACAACGACCACGAAAACCACCACAGGAGCCCCGAGCACCGCGGCCCCCTCGCCCCAGGCGGCCGCTGCTGCTGCCGAGCGCGCGGGCGCGCCCCCGCCGCTGCCGCAGCAGCAGCAGCACTACCAGCAGCAGCAGCAGCACCAGCACCAGCACGAGCAGCACTTGCAGCACCAGCAGCACCAGCTCGCCTACGGCTACCCGCCTGCGCCGCCGCACCAGCAGCACCCGCCGCAGTACCACCACCACCACCACCCCCGCCACCATCACGACCCGCACCAGCAGCACCAGGCCTACTACCACTCGCAGCAGCACCAGCAGCACCAGCAGCCCGCGGCGCACCACTACCGCCTGGTCGCGCCGCCGCCGCCGCGCGCGACAAAGACGCCGCCGCCGCAGGCCGCGCTGCCCGCCGCCGCCTCCGCGAGGCCGTCGTACGGTGCGTCGTCGTCGACGCCACCGCCGCAGCGGCAGGAGCAGCAGCAGCAGCAGGATGATGGGGCGTACACGTTCTACCAGATGCACCACTTCCAGCGGCAGCACGAGCTGCAGCTGCTGCAGCAGCAGCAGCAGCAGCAGCAGCAGCAGCAGCAGCAGCAGCATTTCGGCGGCGGCGGGAGGGCCGGCGGCAGCGGCGGAGCGGGGGAGGGCGCCGGCGCCTCTTGGGGCGCGGGCTGGCACGCGCAGCCCGCGCCGCCGACGTCGGCCCACGGCTTGCACTCGCACCTTCTGGAAGCCGGCGCGGGGCGCGTGCCGCTGCCGGAGTCGCACTGGGAGCAGCAGCAGCAGCAGCCGTCTCAGTTTGCCCGAGCGCCCGCCTCGCCGCCGCTGCCGCCGCTGCCCGGCGCTCCGGCGCTCCCTCCTCCTCCTCCTCTTCCCCCGCCGCAGCAGCGCGAGCGCCCGGCCGCCCTGAGCTGCGCCAGCAGCACGACCAGCAGCGTGTGCGTCGCCGCGCCCAAGCCCGCCGAGCCGTGGTGGATGCGCCCGGACGCCGCCGGCCTGCCAAAGCCCCGCCCTGCGCTCGGCGGCTCTGCCGTCGCCGCCGCCGCCGCCGCCGCCGCCGCCGCCGCCGCCGCCTCGCCGGCGTCGCCGTCGTCCTCCCTCGCGGCCGGGCCCCTGGGCGCGCCCTACGGCGGCGGCCGCGGCGATCGTCGCGGCGGGCCGGGAGGGTTCGAGGACGGCCCCACCCGCGCCGGGCTGGGCAGCAGCGACGACCCCTCCTGGCGCGCCGCCAGGACGGGTCCTCCGGGCGGCGCGGCGCTCGTCGCGCTGCTGCTGCCCCCTCCTCCTCCGCCTTTTGGCGCCGCCGAGCAGCATCAGCAGCAGCAGCAGCAGCAGCCTTCCGACGCCTTTGAGCAGTACGTGCACCACCACCCGCACCACGCCCACCACCCGCCTCAGCAGCCGCACCTGAGCCTGCTCCCGCGCGACGCGCGCTACTACTACGGCGAGCCCCCGCACGCCCCGCAGCAGCTGCAGCAGCAGCAGCAGCTGCCGCCGCCGGCCGCCGCCGCAGTCGTGCCGCCGCCGCCGCCGCCGGTCGCCGACTGGGGACGGGCGCCGCAGGGCGAGGCAGCGGGGGCGGGCTTTTTCGCGCTCGCGCCGCCGCCGCCGCCGCCACTGCCGCCCGGCATGCCGCTGGCCCCCGCCTCGCTCCCGCAGCAACAGCAGCAATGGCAGCAGCAGCAGCACTGGCAGCAGCAGCAGCAGCAGCAGCACGAAGCCCACAACCCGCCACCGAGCGAGCAGCAGCAGCCGGGGCAGTGGTCGGCGGCGGTGGCGGCGGCGGCGGCCTCGGCCTCGGCGGCGCCGCCGCAGCGCCCGCCGTCGCCGCCGCAGCGGCCCGCCGTGTCTGCCACGGGCAGCAGCGGCGCCGCCGCGGGCCCTTCTGCCTTTGCGCCAACGGCGGCGGTGCAGCCTCCATTGCCGCCGCCGCCGCGACCGGCGCCCGAAAGTCGCACCGAGGGCGGCAGCGAGGGCGGCAGCGGGGGCGGCGCCGGCCGCCAGCAGGGCGGCAGGCGCAACCGGGGCGGGCGGGGCAGGGGGCGCGGCGGCGGCGACCAGGGCGGCGGAGGCGGCGCTGCCATGGGCCGCGGCTACGGCGTCGTGGAGCAGCAGGGCCGGCAGGCGCCCTCGCCGCCGACCTACCAGCCGGCGGGCGGCGCCCCCGAGCTGCGGCGGCCGCCTCTGCCTCCGTCGCGGCCGCCGCCCGGCATGGCGCCGCCGCCGCCGTCGCGCTTGCCCTTGGGGCTGTCGCCGCCGCCGCCGCTGCCGCCGCCGCCGCCGCCGCCGCCGCCGCCGCCGGCCGCCTCTGCCGCCGCCGCGCCCGGCGTCTTCCTGCCAGCGCCTGCGCACCCTCTCGCGCCCGGGATGGGTGTCCGTCTGGCGCACGCGGGATCGTCCGTCGACGCCGGCAACATTCAGATCGCGACAGAGACGTGGGGCGACGGCGCCCGGGCGGCGGCGCTGGCACCGGCGATGGCGGGGGCGGGGGCGGCGACGGCGGCAGCGCGGCCGCCCCTGCCGCCCCCTCCTCCTGCTGAGCCCGACCAGGGCCGCGCGGGCTACGTGACCACCTGGCAGCAGCGCGACCACGGTGGCTGCTGGGACGGCCGCGGCGGCTCGCAGCAGGGCCGCCGCCGCCACCGCCAACAGCCTGAGGGCGCCGCCGCCGTTCCTGCTCTCGCTGCTGCTGCCGCTCCTGCTCCTGCCCCGGCCGGCGGCGCTCCCCCGCCGGCGGCGACGGCGGCGGCGCGTCCGCCCGAGACGCAGCAGCCGCAGCAGCACCAGCACCAGCAGCAGCAGCAGCAGCGCCGGTTCCCGCACGCGGCCGGGCCCTCGGGCATCGTCTACATCGCCGTCCGCCCCCCCCCCGCCCCCCTCGCCCCCCCGCCTGACAGGCCTCTCGGCACGCCGCCGCCGCAGCAGCCGACGTCGCAGCAGCAGCAGCGGCAGCAGTACCAGCACCAGCACCAGCACCAGCACCAGCAGCCGCCGCAGCAGCAGCAGCCGCGCCAGGAGCAGGAGCAGCGGCAGCAGCAGCAGCAGCAGCAGCAGCATCAGGAGCAGCAGCAGCACCAGCAGCCGACGCAGCCAGCGCTGGCGCCGCAGCAGCAGCTGGCCGGCGCCGGCAAGGAGGCGTCGGCGGCCGGCGGCGGCGCCTCGGCGCCCTCGCTGCAGCTGGCCGCCAGCAGCGCGCACGTGCGCGGCCGTGGCGGTGGCGGCAGCCGCCGAGCCGGCGGCGGTCCCCGCGCCGGCACCTTGTACGCCGCCGCTGCGCCCGCGCCGGTGGGCGCGGCGGCCCCCGCAGCGGCTGCCGCCGCCGCCCTTGCTCTGGCCCCCGCGCCCACCGGTGCCGCCCCTTCCGCGGCCGCCGCGCCCGCTGCTGCCGTCGCGCCGGCCAGCACCGCCACCGTCGCGCCCGAGGGACCCGTTCCCGCGCGCCCAGCGGCCGCTTCTGGCGCCGCCCCTGCCGCGCCAGCCCCGCACCCTTCGTCCCCGCCCCCGCCGCCGCGGCCAAGCGCGACCGCCGCCGCCGCCCCAGAGGCCGCGCCTGCCGCCGCCGCCCCGCCTCCCGCCGCCCCAACGGCGGCAGCGGCGCCATCCGCGGCAGGGGCGCCGAGCGCCAAGAGCGCGGCGGGCGTGTCGCCGCGTGGAAGCGAGGGGGGCCAGGGCCAGGGCGGCCGGCGCTACGCCAACCGCGGCGGGCGCCGGACCCGCCTGCGCGAGCAATCGAGGCAGGAGGAGAGGCCGGCAGAGGCCGAGGCCGAGGCCAGTCTTGGCGGCGGCGGTGCAGGGGCGCGGGCGGCGGCGGCGGCGGCGGCGGCGGCCGCAGCGGCGGCGGCGGTGGCAGCGACTGCGGCGCGGGCCGCCTCGCCTCCCTTCGAGCCGGCAGCAGCGCCAGCGGCTCTCCCCGCCGAGTCCGCCAAGTCCCCGGCGCAGGAGAAGAAGGAGGTAGCGGCGCCCGGGGGCGGGAAAGGCGCGGCGCCAATGGGCTCGCCGCCGCCGTCGCCGGACGCACCCGCCCGCGCCGCCACGGCCACGGCCGCGCTCGCCGCCTCGCCCGCCGCCCCCGGGGCGTCCGCTAAGCCTCGCAAGCCGCCCGGCCAGGGCGCCCGCGACAAGCCTGCCGGCAAGGACCGCAAGAAGACGACGCGGCCGAGCAGCCCCCAGAACCGGTACACGGTGCTTGAAAACACGGGCGAGTGATTCACCCCTTGTTTTGAGAGTGGTTTTCGCTCCTTTTTCTCCCTTTTTTTTTTCGACGGCGCCCTACACGGCTGCCGCCCCCTTTTTTTTTTATGTGGCAGCACCTATCGACCGATGATCGAGACGAGGATCTTAAAAGCTACGATAGCGATAACACACCGCATTCGCGCGCACACAAACAAATGCACACACACATGCACGGAGACACTCAAAAAAACGAAACGAGCGCGCCTTTTTTCTTTTTATTCCGCTCAGAACGCCCCTGTCGCTTGGCGCCAGCCGCCTAATCATCAGAGGGCCGGCGGTGTCCCACCCCCCTCCCGCATTTTCCAGCTTCTCCCCTTGAGCACCCGGTGTAAAGAAAGAGAGAGGGAGGACCATCACTTTACAAGCCAATTCGAATAGAATAAATGCAATTGAGGAGAGACAGCGATGAGGTTACGCCGCCGTCGCGCGTGCATTCACGCGCACTGCGCCGCGCCGCCGCCACCGTCGCCGTCGCCGTCGCCGCCGCGCGGTGGGGCCGCCGCTGCCGCCGCTGCTGCCGCCGCCGCCCGCGCCTGCCGCCGCAGCAGCCACGCCCGCCGGCCGGCCTCGGCCACCACCCGCGTCATCTCCTCGACCCGGAACGGCTTGGGCAGCCACCCGTCGAACCCGCTCGCCGCGCAAGACCGCCGCGTGTCCTCAAAGGCGTCGGCCGTCACGGCGACGAGCGACGTGGCCGCGCGCGGGAAGCGGGCGCGCAGCTCGCGCGCCAGCTCGAGCCCGCCCATGCGCGGCATGTGCAGGTCGGTCAGCACGATGTCGAAGCGGGCGTCGAGGGCGTCGGGGGCGTCCGGCGCGGGGGGCGGGGCGCCGTCGTCCGGCGGCGCGGCCCGTGCGCCGCCGCCGTTGCCGACGTTGCCGCTGCCGCCGTTGCCGCTGCCGCCGCAGCCGGCGCTCGCCCCCGCCTCCTCCAGCGCCTCGAGCGCCTCGACGCCGTCGACCGCGGTGGTCACGCGCGTGATGCCCACGCGCGCGAGGATGCCGAGGGCCACGCGCATGTTGATGGCGTTGTCCTCGGCGACCAGAACGCGCAGGTCGCACAGGCGCGGCGGGCGGTCGGCGTCCGAAGAAGCGTCATAGGAGGCGGCGGCGTCAGTATGGGGGGAGGAGGAGAAGGGGGCCTGCTGCTGCTGCTGGTGCTGCTGCTGCCGGTGCTGCTGGTGCTGCTGGTGCTGGTGCTGGTGCTGCTCCGAGGCGGACGCGCCAGCGCCGCCGCCGCCGCCACCGGTTCCGCGGCCGCCGCCCGCCGCGTCGCGAGGGTCCTGCTGCCGCTCGCCGCCCCGCGGCGCTGGCGACGCGGGCGCCCCTCCCGCACCCGCCCCCCCGCCCGCGCCCCCCACGCCCCCCGCGTGGCCCACGTAGGGCAGCACGCCGGCGCTGCTGTCCATGTCGTTCATCGTCGCGGCGCCCGCGGCGTGGCCCATGGTGCTGGCCGCGGCCGCCATGTCGGACGAGGACGCGCCCCCAAGAGAGCGGGCGGGGCCCGCGCCGCCGCCGCCGCCGCCGCCGCCGTTGTTGCCGCCGCCGCCGCCGTTGCCGCCGCCGTTGCTGCTGGCCACCGAGCCGAGCGCCAGGGCGGACGAGGTGCGCTTGATCGCGACGGCCGGGCACATGCAGAGGGCGGGGCCGAGGGCCAGGCTGCTGGCGGGCGAGTTGTTGGATCGCGGGGGATGGTGGGCCGGGCGGCCGTCGTTGGCCCCCTGCTGCGGCTGCTGCTGCTGCTGCTGGTGCTGCTGCTGCTGCTGCTGCTGCTGCTGCTGCTGCTGCTGCTGCCGAGGCGGCGGCGGCTGCGGAGGAGGCTGCTGCGGCTGGGCCAGCGGCGCACGCGGCGGGGGGCTCGCGCCGGCGGCCGCGCCCGCTGCTCTGGCGCCCTCGCGCGCGGCGTCCTCCGGGACGAGGCCGAGGGGCCCTGCGGGCGCGGCGTAAGGGTGTCGGTGGTGGTGGTGGGACTTTAGGCCGCCGCCGCTGCCGGCGAGGGCGCCGCCGCCGCCGCCGGTCGCGGAATAGGAGGCGCCGGCGGCGCCCCCGCCTCGAGCGCCGGCGCCGCCGGCGGCCGCCACGGTCGGCGCGGCGGCGGCGGCGGCGGCGGCGTCGGCGCCAGCGTCGGCTGCCTCCGCCGTGCGGCGCTGCGCCGCGGCCGTGGCCGCGCCGGCGGCGGTCCAAGCCGCGGCGACGGCGTTGCTGCTGTCGCGCAAGCGCGCGTCCTCCTCGGCGGCCGCACGGCCCATCTCCCCGCTCCCGCCGCCGCGAGCACCCTGCTGCCGCTGCTGTCGCCGCTGCTGCTCTTGCGGGGTCGCCGCTCCTACCGCTCCTGCCGCCGCCGACGACGACGCCCCCGCGCCCTCGGCGTCTGCCAGGGCCTGCTGCTGCTGCTGCTGCTGCTGCTGCTGCTGCTGCTGCTGTTGCGGCTGCTGCGGCTGCTGCTGCTGCATCGACAGCGCCTTGATCCCAACGCCGCCGGCCACCACCTGCTGGGGCGCCTCGTCCATGGGAGGCGGAGGCACGAGCGGCGCCCGGGCCCCGCCAGCGCCGCCGCCGCTGCCGCCGCCACTCGCGCCCGACGCTACCAGCGCGTGACGGCGGCGCCAGGCAGCCACGTACGCGGCGTTCGGCCCGCCGCCGCCCGCGCGCGCGCCGTGGCGCCCGTTGCCCAAGTCGGCGCCGTCGCTGAGGTGACGGTAGCGACCGTCGGGGGAGAGGGGCGGCGGCGCGGCGCCGCTCCCCGCGCCAAAGGGCGGGTACCGCCGACAATCCGCCCGAGCCGCCGCGCCGACGCCGACGCCGCCGTCGTCGTCGTCTTCTTCTTCGTCGTCGTCGTCGTCGTCGTCGTCGTCGTCGTGTTTGTCGTCGTGGTCGTCGTCCTTGGGCGGCGCCGCGACCGTCATCGACAGCACCTCCTCCATCGCCAGCTTGAGGCGGCCCTGCCGCACGGGCCGCGTCACCGTCACGTACCCGAGCGGCCGCGCCTGCGGGACCCAGGCGCCGCCGCCGCCGCCGCCGCCGCCGCCGCCGCCGCCGCCGTCGCTGCTCCCCGACCGGCGCCCCTGCAACTGCCGCTCCGGCTGTTGCTCCTCCCCGTCGCCGTCGCCGTCGCCCGCCTCGGACGGCGGCATCAACTCCAGCGACAGGTCGAACGCCGCGGGCGGCGTCGCCTCGGCCTCGCCCGCGCCCGGCCACCCCATGAAGACCACGCGCTGCGCCTCGCGCCCCTCGGCGGTGGCCACGGCAGATAAAAGGCGCGTCGCCGACAAGTCGAGCACGACCACGTCGTAGGGGCCAGAGGCGCGGAACTTGCGCTCGTCGAGCTCCGGGGCGTGCAGCAAGGGCAGGCTGAGGGGCATGCCGGCGTAGGCCTCGGCGGCGGCGGCGGCGGCCTCGGCGTCGGCGGCGGCGGCGGCGGCGGCGGCGGCGGAGGCGGCGGCCGCAGTCGCGGCGCCGCCGTCCCTGGCGACGCCATTGTCGTTGCCGTCGGCCGCCGCGACCGCTCTGTCACCTTCGCCAAAGCTGAGCAGGGGCAGGCTGAGGGGCATGCCGGCCGCGGCCGCGGCGGCCCTGGCCCCGGCGTCGAGCGACCGGCGCGCGGCCGCGGCGCGCGCGCCCGCCGCTGCCGCCACGGCGGCCGCCGCCACCGCGCTGTCGCCGTGCCCCTTGCCCGCGGTCCGCCGGCGCGCGGCCGCCACGGCCGCCGCCTCGCGCGCCGCCTCGTCCGCCGCCGCCGCCACGCTCGCGGCCGCGTCGCGCGCCACGCGCTGCGCGCAGGCGGGGCTCAAGCGCACGGTGCCCGCCAGCACCAGCCGCTGCAGCGCCTCCGACTCGCCGCCGACGGCGCACACGAGGCACCCCCACGAGCGCAGCGCCAGCGCAAGCACCACGCGGACCATGCGGCAGGGCTCGACGAGCAGCACGCGGCGCCCGCGCAGCAGGAGGGAGGGCGCGTGCGGCGAGGGCCCGCCGTGGTGGTGGAGCTGGTGCAGGCCGCCGCCGCCCATGGCGCCGCCGCCGTTGCCGTGGTGGGCGTAGCCGCCGCCCCAGCCGCCGCCGCCGAGCGCGAGTTCGTCCTCGCCGGCGCCGGCGCCGCCGCCGTGGCCCCCCCACAGGGCGGACGACCCGCCTGGGCCCGACGGGCCTCCGTCGCCGCCGTCGATGAAGGCGCGCGGGGCAGAAATGCCGGCGGCGCCAATGCCGGCGTCAGCGGTCCCGCCAGCCGCCGCCGCTGCTGCAGCCGCCGCCGCGCCGCCGCCGCCGCCGCCGCCGCCGCCCCTGGTGCTGGCGGCGCCGGTGGCAAAGGCAAAGTCGCCGAGGGACGGGCGCCCGCCCGCCGAGAAGCCACCGTAATCGAGGGCGGCGCCGCTGCTGTAGCTCGTGCCCATCGACGACGACGAGCCGCGGCGGGGGGGCGGGGCGGGCGCGGGGGGCTGCGGGCGAATGGGCCGCGACCGGGGGCCGCCGCCGCCGTTGGCAGCGGCGCCGTTGGCGGCGGCGGGCGCGCTTCCGGCAGCAGCAGCAGCAGCAGAAGAGGGTGAGGCAGCGGCGGCGGCGGCGGCGGCGGCAGAGGCAGCAGCGGCAGTCTCCGGCACAGCGGTCTCGCGCGCAGGGAGGTCGACGGCGTCCAACGCCGAGGCGCCGTCGTCCTCGCTCTCCTCTTCGGCGGCGCCGCCCCCCTCCCCGCGCTTGCGCTCATTGTCGCTGCCGCTGCCGCTCGGGGCGTCGTCGCCGTCGCCCGGCGGCGCCACCATCGCGACCGAGTCCGAGTCCTCCGAGTCCGACATGCAGTCGCCGCCGTTGTCGGAAGCGCGGCGGCCGCCGGCGCCCTCCTTGCGACCACCGGCCGTGCCCACGACAACGCCGGCCTCCGCCTCGCCGACCGACAGGCGGCGCCGGGCGGCGTCGGCGGCGGCGGCGGCGGCGCGGCCGCCGGCCGGCGGGCCCCGGCCGCCGCCGCCGCCGCCGCGCCCTGTGCCCCCGCCCGCGGCGCTCGCGACGTCGCTGGCGCTGGCGCTGCCGGTGGCGGTGACGCCACCCGGAGTATCGGCGAACAGGACGCCCAGGCGGCGGTTGGAGGCGGGCGGCGGGGCCGGAGGGGGCCCCCCGGGGCCATAATCGCCGCTGCCGCCCCCCCTGCTGCCGCCCCAGCCGCCGCCGCCGCCGCCGCCGATGACGGGGCTGCCGGCGATGCCCGCCATGAGCGCCGCGCCTGTCGCGCTCCCGGCGCCGCCGAGAAGCGCCCGGGCCGTGTTTTCCGAAAAGCCGCCCCCGCCGCCTCCCGCCGCGCCGCCGCCGCCGCCGCCGCCCTCGCCCGCCGCACTGGCGGCGGACGCGTTGCTCCGGCCGCAGCGGTCGACGACGCCCGACGCGCCGCCTGCCGCGCCTGCGGCCGCCGCGGCCGCGGCCGCCGCGGCCGCGCCTGCCGACAGGGCGCCGCGCGGCTTGGGCACGAGGGTCACGCTCGTCGCGCCGCCGCCGCCCGCGGCCGTCGGCGACGACGACGCGCCGGCGGCGCCGCCGCCGCCGCCTCCGAGCGCCGCCGCCAGCGCCGCCGACGACGACAGCGGCAGCCGCTCCGTCGCGGCCAACGCCGCCCGCAGCTGCTGCTGCTGCTGCTGCGCGTGCTGCGCGAACCCGAGCGGGGGCGGCGCGTACGCCGTGATCGTCCACGAGAAGATCGACCCGCGCCCCAGCCCCGGCGACTCGGCCCACATGCCGCCGCCCATCGCCTCTGCAAGGCGCCGAGAGATGGCGAGCCCCAGGCCGCTGCCGCCGTGCCGGCGCGTCGGCGACTCGTCCACTTGGCTGAAGGAGCGGAACAGGCGCGCGAGGTCCGGGCGGGCGATGCCCATGCCCGTGTCGGTCACGGAGAAGCGGATGGTGCGGGGCACCCAGCCGGCGGGCGGCTGGGGCGGGGGCGGGCCCGCCGCTGGGGCGGCGGCGGCGGCGGCGGCGGAGGGCGCGGTGGCGTCCGGAGAAGCCCCCGCGCCACCTTCCGAGACGGCGGCGGCGGCGGCGGCAGAGCCCGAGCCGGAGCCGGGCGGGCCGCCGGGGCCGCCGGCGGCGGGCCCCTGCTCGGCGTAGAGGGCGGCGGCGGCGGCCGCCGCCTGCTCGGCGGCCGCCTGCGCCCGTGCGGCGGCCTCGGCGTCGGGCGGGTCGGCCCACACGCTCAGCAGCACGGCGCCGCGGTCCGTGAACTTGACGGCGTTGTTGAGCACGTTCAGCAGGACCTGCTGCAGGCGCTGCGCGTCGGCCCACAGCAGGCGCGGGACGCCCGAGCTGGCGCGGCGGGCGGAGCGGCCCGCGCCCGCGGCCGACGAAGAGGGCGACGCCGCGGAAGGGTCGCCCGCCTCGCCGTCCTCCTGCTCGGCGTCGTCGCCGCCGCCGCCCTCCTCCCCGTCGTCGTCGTCCGCGCCGTCGCCGTCGTCGCCGCCGCCGTTAGTCCCGCCTGCCGCCGCCCCCCCTCCCCCCCCTCCGCCTCCTCCCCCTCCCCCTGCGCCCGCCGCCGCCGGCGCCGCCGCCAGGTGGTACGCCACCTGCAGCCGCTTCTGCGCCGCCATCAGGCCCGCGATCTCCATCGCCGCCTCGACCACGCTCGGCAGCGCAAAGGCGCGCGGCGCCAGCACCGTCCGCCCGGCCTCGACGCGCGAAAAGTCGAGGATGTCGGTGATCAGCGTGAGCAGCGTCTCGCCGCTGCAGCGGATGGTGCTGACGAGGTCCCACTGGGCGGGCGACAGGGCGGTCTCGGCGAGCAGCTGGCCGACGGCGATCATGCCGTTGAGCGGGGTTCGGATCTCGTGGGACATGCGCGCGAGGAACTGAGACTTGGCCTGTTGGTGGTTTTGTGGGGTGGGTTTTGTGGGTTTTTTTTTTTGCGGTTGCGTTGTTGGCGGGGGTGTGTTTTTGGGGGGGGGGCGCGCGTTTGTTGTTGTTTCGTCGTCGTCGAGCCAGAGAGCGTTGGTGCGATCGCCCGTCTCCCTCCCTCCCTCCCACTCCCCACGCCCCCTCCCACGCCTGTCTCTCTCTCTTCTCCGTCTTCCTCTCACCTCGGTCGCCGCCGCCGCCTGCGCCGCCGCGTGCCGCGCCGCCAGCTCCGCCCGCCGCCTCTGCACCAGCTCGGTCACGTCCGACTGCACGCCGACGTAGTGCGTGAGCGTCAGCCCCAAGGGGCCGCCGTACACGGGCGTCAAGGAGAGCAGGTTGACGAAGGCGTCGCCGTTGCGCCGGTAGTTGACGAGCTGCACGGCGGTGGCGCGCCCGGCCTTGACGGCGGCGCGCAGCTCGCGGCGCGCGGGCGCCTGCGCCGCCGCGTCGCCCGGGCCGCCCTGGAGGAAGCGGCAGTTGCGCCCGAGCACCGAGGCCGCGGGGTGCCCCGTGACGCGCGTGAACCCGGCGTTGGCGTAGACGAGCGGCATGTCGGGCGCGCGCGCGTCGGCGATGGTGATCCCCTCCTGGACGGCGTCCATGGCCCGCTCCTTCAGGCGGAGGAGCTCGAGCTCGCCGCGCGGGATGGCGACCAGGGGCGACATTGAGCAGGAGGACGGGGACAGGGACAGCGCGGTCGGCGAGGAGGGGGAGTGTGTCGGCGAGAGCGCCGCCGTCGATGCCGAGTCCGCCGCCGCCGCTGTCGCCCCCGCCGCCACCATCGCGCCGCCGCCGCCGTCTGCGCTGCGGGGCAGGGGCAGGGGCACGGGCAGGGGCACACACCGCACGAGCGCCGCGCCGCCGCCCTCGCTCATGACCACCTTGACGGTCGCCGGGTCGTAGGGGACCTGCGCGGTGGGCACAAACAACGCGCCGCCGCCTCCGACGGCAGCTTGCGATGGGCCTTCTGCCGCCGAGGGGCCCGCTGCTGCTGCCGCTCCTGCTGTTGCCGAGTCCGCCGGCGCAGCGAGCAGCGCCTGCTGCTTCGGCTGCCGTTGCTGCTGCTGCTGCTGCTGCTGCTGCTGCTGCTGCTGCTGCTGCTGCTGCTGCTGCTGCTGCTGCTCGCGCCCGCCGACGCCCCCGGTATCAGGCATCCGAGGAGGCGGCGGCGGCCCCGGGCGCGGCGGCAGGGCCCCAGGGCCAGCGGCGGCGGCGGCGGGCCGCAGCGGCGAGCGCGGCGGCGCCGGGCGCGGCCCCGCCGCCGCCGCCGCCGCCGCCGCCGCCGCCGCCGCTGCCTCGACTCCGTTGCCCGCAAAGGGAGCGGTGGGCCCGGGGGTCGGCAATCCCCCCCTGGCCTGGGCCCAAGGCAAGGGCGGCGCCAGCGGCGCCTGCTGCAGCAGCTGCAGTTCCCTGCTGTCCTGCTCCTGCTGCCGCTGCTGCTGATGCCCCTGCTGCTGCTGCTCCCGCTGCTGCCGCTCCGCCTGGCGGGCGCACGCGGCCGCCGCCTCTTGCGCGCAGAGCTCTGCGCGTCGCGCCTCCCGGCGCAGGGCCGCCTCGAGCTCGGCGACGCGGGCCTGCAGGCGTGCGATCTCGTCCGACTGCTTGGTTTGGGTCTTTCGTGGACGGGTGGGAGGAGAAGGAAAAGGAGGGGGGTGAGCGGCGGGGACGTCCCTTCTCGCTCGCCGTCGAGCAAGCGAACGCCAACGACGCCGACGACGCGCGCAGAGAGGCAGCGCCGGCGACGGGACGCAAGACGATGGAGGCGGGCGCGCGCGCGCGCCAACCTCCGGCCTGCTTCTCTGGCCGCCCTCACCTGTCCCGCGCCCACGGGCGTCGGCCCGAACGAGTCGGGCGCCATCGGGGCGTCCTCGGAGAGGGCCGGCGGGTCGACGACAACCAGAGGGGGCCCTCTCTTCGTTCCGTCGATGCGCCCGGTCGGACGATGCGGCGGCCGGCCCCGTTCAATCCGTGGCAGCCATCCGAGTCGTGTGTTTGAGGTCGAGGTCCGCACGCCGCGATTGGGGGGGACACGCGCAGGCGGACAGGCCGAGCGTCTCGAGAGACGACACAAACCGGGAGGAGTGGCGAACGTGTGCGTCAAGGCCGGCTCAAGGCCGCTCAAGGAAACGATTAGACGAGAGATCGAGGGCGGACGTTCAACACTGTCACGCCCGCCTGCGCGTGGGAGGGGCTTAAGGAGGGAGCGTTGCGGCGGTCGTACGGTCACTCCGTGTCGCGGCGTCGGCGTTTCCCGTCTACGTTCGCGGATCGCCGCGCTGCAACAAAAACGGGCCTTCCCCGCCCACCGCCGCCTCGAGGCTATCTTCATGCTGCTCCTCCTTCTTCTTTTTTCCGGATATCCACCCTCTTTTGGCCTCACCACATTGCCTCCCGATGACGGAGTGAACCGACCTGAGAAACAGGCCCTCCCATTTTCTCTGAACGCCCCCCCATTTCTACAGTCTCTTTCCGGTCGATCAATCGGTCCCATCGCCACCGACGGCTACCCGGCTGCCGCGCGCCCTCGGGGCAGCGCGCTCCTGCGTTCAGGGACGGGAGGTGACTATTGCACCGTTTGCTGCGCGTCTCACCCAAACAGGGGGATTCTGCGCGCCCCCCCCCAAGAGGCTCTGGGGCGACCATTTCCATGGTCGAGGGCGGGAAGGCGACGGCCGCGCGCGCCAGCATGGCGTGCCTTCTGCAGCCGCAGCCGCCAAAGCGTCCCGCACGGCCGCGCCGCCGGCCGGGAGGGCGGCGCGACGCTGCCGCGGCACCGGCCGGCGAAACCAGCGCCGCCCCGTCGGCGGCAGCGGCTGCTGCTGCTGCTGCTGCAGCCCCGGCAGCAGCATCGCCGCTCCCCGGATATCCTGCGTCGCCGGCGCCGCCAATGTCTCCCTCGGACCTCACGCGGGGCCCGAGCGGCGGCGGGGACGGGGGTTGCGGCGCCGCCGACGCACCCGCCGCGCCCGTCGTCGCCAAGGCCGCCGCCGCGCCCGCCGCCCCGGCCCCCGCTCACCGCCCGCCCCGCGAGGGCCTCAAGGCCGACGCCGTGCGCCGCCGCCCGGGCTTCATCTCGCACCTGCAGGGCCAGCTGCAGGCGCTCGAGCGGCGCGCCTCGCTGCTGAGCGCGCGCAACCGCCTGCTCAGGGCGGGCGAGCGCGCGCGGCGCGACGCCGCGCAGCAGCTGGCGCTGCTGGCTAGGGTGCACGGCCTCGCGCGCGCGGCCGAGGGGGCGGTGGCGGCGCTGGCGGTCGCCGCGGGCGATCGCGACGGCGGCGGCTGGGGGGCGGGAGGCGGGGACGCGCGGCGGCGGGCCGCGGGCGCGGGGCCTGCCCGCGGCTCTGCCGCAGACTGGGACGGCGACGGGCGGGAGACGGCCGCGGCGGCGGGCTCGCGGACGCCCGAACGGTCGGCGCCGGATTGGTGGGCGCCGCGCGACTTCCCCCTTGAGCCCGGCGGCGGTGCCGGTGGCGGCGGCGGCGGCTGGGGCGGCTCTGGGCCGCGGGCCCTGGGCTCTGGCGCAGCGGGCGCCGCCGGCGGGGCCGCCGGCGCGAGCGCCGAGGTTGCCCCGCGCGGCGGCGGCTCGCCGCCCGCTTGCGAGCCGATGGTGGGCGAGGAGCTGCCGCAGGAGCCTCCGCTGCCGCCTTGGGGGTCCGCGGAGCGTAGCGGGGCCGCGACGCTCTCGGCAAGCCCCGGATCACGCGGCCCCCGCGGTGCCCCCCCCCCCGCTGCTCGCCCGCCCTCCCAAACAGGCGGCGGCGGCGGGGGCGATAAGGAGGAGGAGGAGGAGCAGGGGGGGTACGACCCGCGCCCGCCGTACCGCTCGGCGCTGTGCGCGTGGGGTGGCCGCGTCGAGGGCGCGCTGCGGACGCTGCTGTCCGTATCGGCGCCGCCGCCGAGGGTGGCGTTTTCGGTTCCTGCAGACGCCGCCGCCGTTGCCGTTGCTGCCGCCGCCGCCGCCGCCGCCTCTGCCTCTTACTTAAACCACACCCACTACGCCAGCAACGGCAGCGACGACAACAACGACGGCCGCAGGCCGGGCGCGGCCGCGCGCCAGGCTGGCGCGCTCGCCAGCCGCGCGCTCGGCTGCTTCGCCGAGGACGGCAGCAGCAGCGGCCGCGGCGGCGTCGCCGGCGGCAGCGACGACGACGACGGCCGCCCCCTTTGTACGAGCGACGACGACGACGACGATGACGACGGCGGCAGCAGCGGCGAAGACAGCGGCGACGACGGCGGCCGCCGCATGTTCCGCGCGTCGATGCTCGGCCTGTTCCTCGAGAGCGGCGAGGACGGCGACGAGGCGGGGCAGCTAGACCCGCAGCAAGGGCAGCAAGGGCAGCAGCAGCAGCCGCAACAGCAGCCGCAGCCGCAGGCTCCTCAGCCGGCGGGCCCGGCCGACGTGCTGGCGCGCGCCGCGCGCGAGACGGCGCGCCGGGCCGGCGAGGCGCGCCGCATGGGCACGCGCGACTACGCCCAGGCCAACGTGCTGTTTTGCGGCCGCATGTCCCTGCTGCTGCGGCGGCTGCGGAGCGACCGGGCGGCGCTGCGGCGGCACGAGGCCGAGGCGCAGGCGGCCTCGGAGCGGCGAGGGGCGGCGGGGCCCGGCGGCGGCGGCGGCGGCGGCGGCGCCAGCGACGACGACGACGACGCCGCTTGCGCCGCCGCCGCCGCCGCCGCCCGCAGCGCCGCCTCGGTGCGCGACGGCGAGCGCGCGGTCCGCCGCACCGCCCTCGACTTCATGGCCCTCCTCTCGGCCGTCGCCCACCACAACCCCCGTCTGCGCGCCGAGCTCGTGGCATGGCACCTCGAGCGCGGGCCCGACTGGGAGGCAGCCGCCGACGCCGCCAGCGCCGCCGCCGTCGCCGAGCGCGCGGCGGCCGGGGCGCGCCTGTCGCGCGCGCAGTCCCGCTCGGTCGCGGCCGCGTACGACCTGTTCAAGGGCAACGCGTCGGTGGCGGTGGCGGGGTGGGTGGCGGCCGCGCTGACCCTGGCGCGCGCGGCCGACCCGGAAGGGCCGCACGAGCAGCAGCAGCAGCAGCAGCAGCAGCAGCAGCGGAGGCAGCAAGAGAAAGGCGGCGGCGCCGACGCCGACGCCTCCGGCGCCGACGCCGACGCCGACGCCGGCCCCGATGCCGGCCGCCGCTGCCGGGCCCCCCTCCCTCCGCCCGCCCGCCCGGATCTCGGCCCCGCGCTCGCCGAGCTCGCCCGCTGCCTGGCCCTGTACCGCGCCGCCGGCGACCACCTTGCCACCGGCGTGGTCGCGGCGCTGACGCCGCCGCAGTTTGCGGCGGCGGTCATCGAGTCCTACCCCTGGCCCATGCGGGCGCCCTGCTTCGCGGGGGCGGTGGCGCGGGCGTGCCGGCGGCGCGAGGCGGTGGCGGCGCCACGGGCGCGCGAGCGGCCGCGGCATCCGCTGCCGCCGCAGCAGCAGTAGCCGCAGCCGCAGCCGCCGCAGCCGCAGCCGCAGCCGCAGCCGCAGCAGCAGCGGCAGCCGCAGCCGCAGCAGCAGCGGCAGCGGCCCGGGTCGAGGCGCCGCTGAGGAGCCTACCGTTCCCACAAACACACCGAACCCATACGCACACACAAACACAGCAACGACCCACAGCCCCCAACAACAACAACGCGCCCTTTTGATCTCTCGGTCCCGTACAGCGACAGGGGCGCAACGCGCGCCCCCCGCCCGGGCCTCCCGCCGCCGCTTTTCCTCCCTGCTCTGGTTCGGTGCTCTCTCTCTCTCTCCCTCTCTTTCCCTGTCTCAGAGCACGCGCCCCCTTGTTTCCTCCTCCCCTCCTGCGACCGCGTGGCCCAACCCTCGCCCCCTCTCCCCCCTCCGCCGATTGCATTCGTTCTCATCCGCGGGACTCTCCTTTCGCGTCGACACATCTCTGGAAAAAGCGTCGCATCTTTTTTCTGTTTGCCGTTTTTTTTTTCTTTTTTCCAAATCCAATGGCCGCGGCGCGGCGGCCACGACCCTCCCACCCCCCCCCCTCCCTCCCCACCCCCACCCCCCCTCACCCTCCCCCCCCCCCCCCCACCCCCCAACACCTCCCCAACACCCCCCACCACCACCCCACCATA